>Ga0209640_10003003_pt1 | contig 14744 bp, 13 predicted proteins | sample RifCSP10_1_FD_184018 | JGI IMG/M metagenome (GOLD analysis project Ga0209640, IMG submission 184018) | Soil microbial communities from Rifle, Colorado - Rifle CSP2_sed 10_1 (SPAdes) (version 2) | ecosystem: Environmental > Terrestrial > Deep subsurface > Rock core/Sediment | place: Rifle...
CAGATCGGGTGGTCAGGGAGGCCCGGAGCCTCGGGCGGACCCGTTGGCGGCCGTTTGGTGTTCCACCAACAACGTGACAGGCCCGGCCGAGATCAGCCCCTGCGCCGAGCCAGTCGGCGCCGCACCAGCTCCGTTCCGTAGCCTGCGCCGAGCAACGCGATCCCCTCGATCAGGAGCGCCGGGCCCTGGCCGAGCTCGTCGGCGATGTACGAGGCGTTGAGGTCCGTCAGCGCGATGATCACGCCGAGGCCCGCCGGGATCAGGTAGCTCGTGGCGTTCAGGCGCATCGCCAGCGCGACCAGTGCGCCCGCCACGAAGACGAGGATGGCGTCCCCCACGAACGGCTCCAGGTCGCGCCCGTAGAAACCGGGGACCTGGCCGACGACACCGAGGCCGGTCCCGATTACCGCGGTCAGGCCGGCCCAGAAGCGGGTGACGGCGGCCCGGCGCCCGGCGCCCGGATCCTCCGTCGAGGCGCCCTCCTCGCGCTCTCCAAGCAGCCCCACGACGGCGGCCGTGCCGAGCATCCAGGCGATGAAGGCGATGGGTCGCAGGGGGTTGGCGTAGGCGTCGCCGGCGTCGTAGTCGAAAATCGGCCTGCCAAACACGATCGGGCCGACCCAGCCGGCGACAGCCCAGGCGAACGAGACGATGGCCGCCAGCAGCCCCGACTGGGTCGGCAGCGCGGCCAGCGCACGGCGCGCGAGGAGGGCGGCGGCCAGCCAGACCAGGGTCGCCACGACCGCAGAGACCTCCCCCGCGCTGGGGATGTCCTGGAACAGGAACGTGACCGCAACGAAGACCTGGACGCCACCTATCAACAGGAGCGGCCCGGCGGCACGGCCGACGGCGTCATCACGGTCGCGTAGGACGTACCCGGCCACGAGGTAGACGATGGCGGCAAGCCCCGTCCCGATCGCCCACCCGGTCCCGTCCTCCCAGGTCTCACCAGCGACCTGCGAGACACCCCAGTAGTAGGCCGCCATCAGGAACCCGATCCCGAGGTAGCCGAACAGCTCGGCGACGGAGAAGCGGAACCAGCTCGCGACGCCCGCGCCGACGGCACGCGTCGACGGCGCCGCGCTCTCGACGGCCGCTTCCGCAGCGCGCAGCCGCTCGGCGGTTTCCGGCTCGATGAGCCCGGCGGCCTCCCAGGCCGCGATCCTCTCAAGGACCTGCGGATCACCCATCGCCCATCACCTCCCGTGCCAGAGACGTCCCAGTGCCGTCGCCGTTACGCGAGATTCAGGCGGGCACCAACCGCAGCGTGCTCTCGAGCACCTCGGGCTCGAGCATGTAGCCGAGGGAGGGATCGCCGGCGTACTTGCGGGCCAGCGCGCGGCTGCAGCGCTCGATGGAGGGGGCGTCGCCAGCGGGCACGGCACGCACGGGGATGATCGCGCCATCCGCGTGCAAGGCGCCAAGCGGGTTCGACCGGATCTCGCGGTACCAGCGGCCGCGCGTGCCGCGCACCGAGCGCACGAACACCTCACCTCCGTCGACGACCACCCAGATGATCACGCGATGCGACGGTGCCGCGGGGTCGGGGCGGGTCTCGATCTCGACTTCCTCGACGGCGGCGAGGAGGTCGAGCACGGCGGCGTCGAAGATCGCCCGCTCGTCTATCGCCCCAGCTCCGCCCAGCGCTCGCCCCAGCGCTCGTCGTGGACGACCTCCTCGAGCCGCTTGCGGCCGCCCGGGCGGTTCGGTCGGGCCAGGACCTCGAGGTCGGCCGGGTAGCCGAAGGAGAGGAGGTAGGGGCACTCCTGGTCGTCCGGCAGGCCCAGCAGCCGGCTCGCGAGCTCGAGCTCGTAGACGGTGGCCGGCACGCTGCCGATGCCCAGCTCCCAGGCGGCGAGGACCATGTCCTGCGCCGCCCGGCCGAGGTCCCACCGATCCCGTCTCTTCGACCCGACGAGCGCGACGGCCGCCGCGGCCCCGGCGAGGTGGCCGGCGTAGGGCCCGACCTTGGACAGCTCGGCAAGGTGGGCTCGATCGCGGACGACGATGAAGGCCCAGTCCTGGCGGTTCTTCGAGCTGCCCGTGCGCCGGCCGGCGTGGAGGATGCGGCGCAGGTGGTCGGCCTCCAAGGGGCGGGCAGCGAAGCTGCGCACGACGCGCAGGGAATCGATGGCCTGCCAAGTCTCCATGGCCCAAGCCTACTGCAGCTCGGCGGACCGCCCGGATGTCCGCTTCCGCGCGCGGATGTCAGTAGTACTGGCGCGGGACCGCACATCCCCGGCCGAGGGGCGATCTGAGCATCAGTTCGCCAGTACGACTGACGAACCGTCCCGTAAGGTCGCGGATCTCATCGCTTCGCCGCGTCGACGCGGCGAATAGCCGGCGCGGTGCCAGTAGTACTGCCACGGCGAGCCGAGAACCGGAGCTACGAACCGTCCGCAGCCCCTCCCCGATCGCCTAGATTCGATCAAGGCGGGCCGGACGGATGCGCGGCGCTGGCGCAAACTTCGGCGGCTGCTGCGCCACGCGCAGCACGGAGTGCTGGACCTTGCCGAGGAGCCGCAGGAGCTCCAGTCGCTCAGCCGACGTGAGCGCGCTCATGACGTCCGTCTCGACCTGGTGAGCGCCGGGCAGGAGGCGGTCGATGAGCGTTCGGCCTTCCGGGGTGAGCGCCACCCACGTCCGGCGACGATCCGCCGGATCGGGAGCGCGACGGACGTAGCCCTTCCGCTCGCTCGTGTCGATGAGCGAGGTGATCGCGGCCGACGACACGACGACGTGGCGGCCGATCTCGGCGGGCGTGCTGCGACCACCAAGGCCATCGATGGTGGCGAGCACCATCATCGCGGTCGTGGAGATCCCCGCTTCGACCCGCAGACGGCGGGCCAACTCGGCGAGGAGTTGGTCCGCCGCACGGACGACGTTGACGTAGCACTCGGCCGACGTCGCGTCGGCGCCCGGGTACTCGATGTCGAAGTCGTCGTCGACCCGAAGCAGGTGGTTGGGTTCGGTCACCCCTATTCCGCGTAGAACTCGGTGCGCGGCGGCCCGGCGACGCCGGCTCGCTGCATCGCGGCCTTGAGGCCAGGGTCGGCGGCGAACGACCGGGCGCCGTCCAAGGTGGGGAAGTCGTGGAGCACGAGCACCGTCTCCGGGTCGTCCGCGTCCCGCAGGACTCGCTCCGCGGTGCAGCCATGCCGATCGCGCAGCGGGGCCACCTCGTCGTAGACAGCCCGCCAAGACCCGTAGTCGACCACCGGGTGCCTGATCACCATCGTTGCCATCTCGGCCTCCATCCCCTGCACTCGGCGGGCTGGATCGTCCGCCGTCATCTCTCTAGAAGCCTAGATATCAGGAGTCTAGATGTCAATACCCTAGTGCAATAGAAACACGGCGTTCCGCCGGATGAGGTTGCGCCGGGCAGGCGCAGCGGCGCTGGGTCGAGTTCCTACAGCAGCTCCCCGTGGGCCGAGCCGGTGGGCTCGCCCTCGCGTGGGCGAGGCTCCTCGCCCGGCCCGTACTCCGGCTTCTCGCCGTTGGGTTCCGCGGCGGACGCGCCGCCCGCCTCGATGGCGGACAGCGCCTCGCGTGAGCGACCCTCGATGGCCCCCACGCCGTACGGCACCCACTTCGCGGGGTCCTGGAGGCGGTGCTGCTCGATGTTGCCGCGGCTGTGGATCTCCGCGAAACCCTTCGGCTCGATCCACATGCGCTCGCCTTCGAGGAGGCCGAGCACGCCCGACTGCCCGGGCTCGGGCCGCTCGTGCTGGCAGTAGGTGCATGACGCCGAGTCATGGCGCTGGTACGTGGGCGGCTCCTCGTAGGTCGTGATGTGGCCCTCGTAGTTGCGCAGCACGACCTTGTGGTCCGAGTAGCTGATGAGGTAGTTGGGCATGACCGGGATCTTGCCGCCGCCGCCGGGGGCGTCGATGACGTAGGTGGGCACGGCATAGCCCGAGGTATGGCCGCGCAGGCCCTCCATGATCTCGAGGCCCTTGCCCACCGGCGTCCGGAAGTGGCCCGAGCCCTCGACCAGGTCGCACTGGTACAGGTAGTAGGGGCGGATGCGGTTCTCGACGAGCTTGTGGACGAGCGCGCGCTGGATGTGCACGCAATCGTTCACGCCGGCCAGCAGGACGGACTGGTTGCCCACCGGCAGGCCCGCCCTCGTCAACTTGTCCACGGCCCGCGAGACCTCGGGCGTGATCTCGTCGGGGTGGTTGAAGTGGAGGTTGATCCACAGGGGGTGGTACTTCTCGAGCATCGCGCACAGCTCGTCGTCGACGCGCTGGGGCAGGAAGACCGGCACGCGCGAGCCGATGCGGATGATCTCGATGTGGGGGATCTCCCGGAGCCCGCGCAGGATCGACTCGAGGAGCCTGGGGGCGAGGGTCAGGCCGTCGCCGCCGGAGATGAGCACGTCGCGCACCTGCGGCGTGCGGCGCAGGTAGTCGAGCTGCGCCTCGTGCTCCTTGCGGTTGAAGTTCTGACTCGCGTCGCCCACGATGCGCGAGCGCGTGCAGTAGCGGCAATAGCTGGCGCACTGCGTGGTCACCAGCATCAACACGCGGTCCGGGTAGCGGTGGACGAGGCCGGGCACCGGGGAGTGACGGTCCTCGGCGAGCGAGTCCTCCATCATCCCCGTGAAGGCCTGCGCCTCGCGCCCGAGGGGGATGACCTGGCGGCGGAGCGGGTCGTTGGGGTCCTTCGGGTCGATCAGGCTCAGGAAGTACGGCGTGATGTCCACGCGGAACTTGTCCGGCGCCGAGAGGCCCTCGCGCTCCTCGTCGGTCAGCTCCAGGATCCCCTCGATTTCCTCGAGGTCGTTGACCCGGTTCGAGAGCTGCCAGCGCCAGTCGTCCCACTTCTCATCGGGGACGTCCGCCCAACGCGGAGCACGGCGGCTGCGCGCGGGCTTCCCGTCCGCACCGAGCGCCTGGGCCGGGTCGCGCAGATTCACGAATGGCGCTTCCGCCGTCACCTGGACCGCCGCACCGGCCCGGATCTCCTGCTCGCTCACGCTGGGACCTCGGCGACCGCCTGCATAAAGAGTATGCAGACTGGATGGAGAGACATCATACCGCACGGGTCACCCGCCACTGCCGTGTGACGCCGTCGCGGTCCGGCGCGTTTGCTAGACTGCGCCGCGATGAAGTTCATCGGCGCGCTCGTCCTGCTCGGTTTCATGACCGTGGTGATCGCCTCGCTCGTGCAGTCGTTCGCGGTCAGCGTCCCCGAGGCACTCATGGGCGTGGCGCTCCAGGGGCTCCTCGGCGCCATCGTCATCTCCACGGTGATCGTGCTCATCGCCTACCGCGCGGCGCTCGTGGCGGAGAGCCGCGCCACGCGCTGGGTGCGCTCCGTGGCCGGCCCCAACGGGCGCTATGCATTCGGCCTGCTCGTCCTGCTCTGGACCGGCTTCATGTTCGTGCTGGGCATCCTGCCGCCGGAGCCGAGCGGCGCACCGGCGGAGGCGCTGGGCGGACTGGCGCTGGTCGGCCTCTTCGCCGGCGCGTTCATCTTCCTCGGTTTCATCTGGTCGGTCATCACCGAGTAGCTCGCGGCGGCATCCCCGGCCGACCTGGGGCATGATGGCCCCGTGAAGACCGTCACCGTGGCCTGGCAACCGGAGCGCGAGCGCTTCGAGGCACGTGGCGGCCATGCAGGCCAGCTCATCCACATCAACGCGCCGCACGCGAGTGGCGGCCCGACGGGCTTCAGCGCGTCCGAGCTGCTGCTCGCCGGGGCCGGCAGCTGCTCCGCCTGGGACGTCGTGGAGATCATGCACAAGCAGCGCCAGCGGGTGACCGGGATCGACGTCGTGGTGCACGGCCGGCAGATGGACACGCCGCCCTTCGCCTTCACGCACGTGGAGCTGCACTACACGGTCAGCGGCCATCATCTGAACGCCGGCAAGGTGCGCCGGGCGGTCGAGCTCAGCAAGCGCAAGTACTGCACCGTGATCGGCACGATCGAGGGGGTGGCCGAGGTGACCTGCGACGTCGAGGTCCTCGAGGCCGAGGAGCCGGCCGCGGCCGTCGCCGAGCCCACGGTCGCCGTCCGCACGACCTCCTAACCGACCGGCCGCGCGGTCGTCCAGCCCCGCCCGGAGGGCAGCCCGCCCGTGTCGCCGTTCCTGCGCCTCGGCGCCTTCGCCGTCCGCCACCGACTGGCCGTCCTCGTCGCCTGGGGCGCGCTGCTCCTCGTGGCCCTCCCGCTCGCGCCGCGCACCGGGTCTGCGCTGCGCGCCGGCGGCTTCACGCTGGACGATCTCGAGGCGGCCCGCGCCCGCGACACGCTGGTGCGCGAGATCGGCCTGCCGCCCTCGTCGCTGGCCGTGGTCATCCGCAGCGAGACCGCTGCGCGCGCCGGAGATCCGGCCTTCGAGGCCGACGTGGCGGCGGCGATGGCCGATGTCCCACGGGCCACGCACGTCACGGGCATCCAGACCCACCTGCTGTCGCCGCGCCAGGTCAGCCCCGACCGGCGCACGGTCTACGAGATCGTCACGCTGGACCTGGCGCCCGACGATTCCCCCGAGGCCCTGGCCCCGGTCCAGGCCGCGCTGCGGCAGGTGCCGGGCATCGAGGCGCTCCTCGCCGGCGGGCCCGCCTTCTACGGCGACATCCAGTCGGTTTCCGAGAGCGACCTGCGCCGCGCCGAGCTCATCTCCCTGCCCCTGGCGGCACTGGCGCTCCTGCTCGTCTTCGGCTCCGTGGTGGCCGCCGGCGTGCCGCTCGTGGTGGGCGGCTCGGCGGTCGTCGTCGCGCTGGCGCTCATCTTCCTGCTCGCCTCCGTCACGCCGATGAGCATCTTCGTGCTCAACCTGGCCACGCTCCTGGGCCTCGGCCTGGGCGTGGACTACTCGCTGCTCATGACCAGCCGCTTCCGGGAAGAGCTGGCGCGGGTCGGGGGCGGCCGGCGACCCGACGGCTCGACCGACCGGACGGTCGTGGACGCGGCGATCGTGGCCACCGTCGGCAGCGCGGGCCGGGCGGTCTTCTTCAGCGGGCTGACCGTGCTCCTCGGCCTGATCGGCCTGGTGCTCTTCGAGTTCATGATCCTGCGCTCGGTCGGCATCGCCGGGGCCATCGTCGTCGGCTTCGCCGTGCTCGCCGCGCTGACGCTGCTGCCGGCGGGCCTCTCGTTCGTGGGGCCGCGGCTCGAGGCGCTGAGCGTGCGCCGACGACGGGGTGCCGCTGCGGCGGACCCGGTGGCTCCTCGCAGCGGCTACTGGGAACGCCTGGCGAACCGGGTCATGGACCACCCCTGGCGCGTCTTCGTGCCCACGCTCGCCTTCCTGCTCCTGCTCGGCGCGCCGTTCCTGCACGTGCGCTTCAACGCCCCCGACGCGACGATCCTGCCGCCCGACGTGCCCTCTCGCCAGGCCTACGACATCCTCGCCCGCGAGTTCGGCGAGGGCGAGTTCGCGCCGCTCGTCCTGGCCGTGCGCACGGCGGGGCCGGCCCTCGATCCCGCGAACGTGGCGCTCCTCTACGACTGGACGCGCCGCCTGGCCGCGGACCGGCGGGTCACGCGCGTGGATTCCATCGTCAACGTCGACCCGCGCCTGACGAAGACCCAGTACCAGCTGCTGCTGGCGTCGCCGGGCGGCATCGCGGATCGCTTCGTGGCCATGGCCGTGGCCTCGAGCACGCGGGGCGACCTGACCACGGTGACGCTGACGACCCCCTACGGCCCGAACGCGAACGAGGGACGGGCGCTCGTCGAGGCCCTGCGCGATCCGGCGTCGGAGCTGGCTCCACCGGCGGGGCTGCGGGTGCTCGTGGGCGGCGGGGCGGCCGAGGTGAAGGACGTCGTGGACCGCATCGGCCAGGACTTCCCGCGCACGGGGCTGTTCATCCTCGTCACCACGTACCTCGTGCTGTTCGTGCTGCTGCGCTCGGTGGTCCTGCCGCTCAAGGCGCTGGTCATGAACAGCCTCTCCATCCTGGCCAGCTTCGGGGCGCTGGTCTGGATCTTCCAGGACGGCAACCTCTCGCGCGTCCTGGACTTCGGGCCGCTCGGCTTCGTCGAGACGACCCAGCCGGTCATCCTCTTCTGCGTCCTCTTCGGGCTGTCCATGGACTACGAGGTCTTCCTCCTCTCGCGCATGAAGGAGGTCTACGACCGCACCGGCAAGAACCGGCTCGCGGTGGCGCGGGGCCTCGAGCGGAGCGGCCGCATCGTCACCTCTGCGGCGCTCATCGTGGTGCTCGTGGCCGGCTCCTTCGCCTTCGCGGACATCGTCCTGATCAAGGCGCTCGGGGTGGGCATGGCCATCGCCGTGGCGCTCGACGCGACCGTCGTGCGGGCGCTGCTGGTGCCGGCCACGATGCGCCTGCTCGGCGACCGGAACTGGTGGATGCCAAGGCGCCTGGAGCGCTTCATCGCCGCCCGCCTCCCGATCGTGGAGGGCGCGACGCTCGTCCAGGTCGCCGCGCTCGCCCTGGCCGGCGTGCTGCTGCTGGCGTCCTGCTCGCCGGGCGGGCGCGTGCTGGGCGTCGATCCCGAGCCCCGACTGTCGCCGCCCTCGACGCCCGCTCCGCCGGCCGCCGTGGCCGACCCGCGCGCCATCCAGTTCCCGAGAGACGAGGGGCCGCACCAACGCCTCACCGAGTGGTGGTACTACACGGGGCATCTGCGCGCCGCGGACGGTCGGCGCTTCGGCTTCGAGTACGTCGTCTTCCGCGCCGAGCGCGGCGACTTCCCGGTCAGCTGGGCCTCGCACCTGGCGCTGACCGATGAACGCGAAGGGCGATTCCGCTACGACCAGCGATCGTTCGTCGGGCAGCAGGCGGATCGCTCCTCGCCCGGCGAGGGGTTCGACCTGGCCATCCCCGCCGCGGGGGCGGACGGTGCCGTTGCGTCCGACGCGGCCCCGTGGGTCATGACCGGCGTGAGCGGGCAGGACAGCCTGTGGGCGACCAGCTCCGAGGCGGGCTTCGGGCTGGAACTGCGCCTCCACGCGCAGGATCGAATCCCCGTCTTCCACGACCTCGACGGCTGGGTCGACTTCGGGCCGGCCGGCGGCTCCTACTACTACTCGCGGACGCGGATGGCGGCTTCGGGCACGCTGACACTGGACGGCGAGGCCCTCGCGGTGGAAGGCTCGGCCTGGTTCGACCACCAGTGGGGCGACTTCATCTCGGTCGGGGGCGGCGGCTGGGACTGGTTCGCCGTGAACCTCGACGACGGCACCGACCTGACCCTGTCGCTCGTGCGTGGCCCGGACGGCTCGTATCCGCTTGCCTACGGGACGTTCGTCTTCCCCGAGGGGGGCGCGGCACACCTCGATCGCGAGGCCTTTGACGTGGAGGTCGTGACGACCTGGACGAGCCCCACCACCGGCGCGACCTACCCCGCCGGATGGGTCGTCTCGGTCCCGGAGGAGCAGCTGCGCATCGAGCTCACGCCGACCGTCGCCGACCAGGAGCTGGATACCCGGGCGACCACCGGCGTGGTCTACTGGGAGGGCTCGCAGCAGGTCCGCGCGACGCGGGGCGGCCGGACGTTGGGAGGTGAGGCGTACGTCGAACTCACCGGGTACGGGCCGGGCGTCGAAGTCACGCCGCCGTAGCCTCGCCGCGCTCCTGGCGCTGCTCGTGCTCGTCGCGACCCCGGCCGTCGCTGCCGCCGAGGATCCCGACTGCCGGACGATCGAGGCGGACGGCGCCGCGGGTCTTGACCTGCGCCTGCTGTGCACGCTGGGGAAGATCGTCGGGCACTACACGGGCGACTTCTACGAGTCGCCTGCCGACATCCCCGTGCCGCTGCTCGGCGCGCTCGCCCTCGGCCTCGGGGCCGTCGCGGCGCTGGCGATCGTGGTCCCCATCCGGCTGGCGCGTCGCTGGGCCCGGCCGCGTCGCCCGGCCGACGAGGCGTGGTGGGCCTGCGACGCGTGCCACTCGTTCAACGAGCCGAGCCTGGGCGCCTGCTACCACTGCGGCAGCGCTCGCGGAGTGCCGCCGTCCGACTGACCGACTGCCCGTCGGAGGCCGACCCCCTGTTCGCGCCGACCCGCGTTGTTTGTGGCGCACCAAACGAGGGGATCGGGGCCCCAGCGAAGTCTTCGCGTGCCGTGCCAGGCCTCGTGAGCCGGGATGGCGCGACCTGACGCACGATACGCGGCTGACGCCACGTTCAACCGGGGTGTCCGACGGGACCCTGAACCCGCGCACGACCCGACCGCGCGGGCGCGATGCCCGGTTTGGTGTTTCCTGAACAACGCGGCACGGCGGGCGGTCAGCCGGAGATGAGCTCCCCGCCGTCGACGCCGATGACGTTGCCGGTGATCCAGTGCGTGCCCTCGGCCGAGAGCGCCACGATCGCACGCGCCACGTCATCCACGGTCGTCATCCGGCCCATCGGGTTCTTCGAGGTGGCGTGGGCGATGAGTTCGTCACGCTCCGGGATCTGCATCAGTGCCGGCGTGACCGTGACGCCGGCCCGGATCGCATTGACCGTCACGCCCGTGTGGTGCTTGGCAAACTCCATGGCCAGCTGGCGGCAATGGGATTCGAGGGCGTTCTTCGCCGCGCTGACTGCGCCGTAGTTGCCGATCACGCGCGTCGAGCCCTCGCTGGTCATGGCGTAGACCTTGGAGCCATCGCCCAGGAAGCCGCCGCGCCACAGGTCCTGCGCCCAGTAGACGAGGCTGTGGGCCATGACGTCGAGCGTCATCTCCATGTTCTTGCGGTTGATCGACGAGTCGGCGTCCGGCCCGAGGAACGGCTTGAGGGTGCCGAAGGCGAGCGAGTGCATCACGACGCGGACATACGGCTGCCGTCCCGTCGTGGCCTGCTGGGCCTCGAAGCGTTCGCGCAGTCCGGCCAGGAACTCGGCACGGTTCGCGTCGTCGGCCGCGTTCATGTTCGCGAAGTACGCCTCGCGGCCGCTCGCGGCGATGGCGGTCTTGATCGCCTCGACGTGCGCTTGACCCTGCCGCCGGTCGAGATGGACACCGGCGATGTCGTAGCCGGCCGCCGCCAGCGCCCGCGCCGTCGCCTCGCCGAAGCCGCTGCTGGCGCCGAGGACGAGGGCCCAGGGTTGGCGCGCGTCGGGCATCGCGGCTGGTCTCCTTGGTGGGTAACGTGACGGCCGCGAGTCTAGCAGCGGGTTCATCACAGGGGGCCCGGATGCGTGCATGGCTGCACGGGCCGGCAACGCTCGTGTGGTGCCGACCACTGCGGGTAGTCGGCGCCCCGGCGACCGACGCCAGCGACCCCTGCCACAATCGCGGCCATGCCAGAGACGCGCGTCCTGCCGGGCGACGACGGCGCCGCCATCCGCGAGGCGGCCGCGGCCATCCGTGCCGGCGAGCCCGTCGCCTTCCCGACCGAAACGGTCTACGGGCTCGGGGCGAATGCGCTCGACGCCGAGGCCGTGGCGCGCGTCTTCGCGGCCAAGGATCGGCCGAGCTTCGACCCCCTCATCGTCCACCTCGCCGACGCGCGGGAGGTGCGCCGCTACGCGGTCGCGGCCGACGCCGACGACCCGCGCGTCGCGTTGCTGGCCGCGAGACTCTGGCCAGGACCGCTGACCATCGTGCTGCGCAAGCGCCCCACGATCCCCGGCATCGTCACGGCCGGCCTGGGCACCGTCGGGCTGCGCGTGCCGGACCACGCCGTGGCTCGGCGGCTCATCGCCGCCGCGGGTGTGCCCATCGCGGCGCCCAGCGCCAACCGCTTCGGCCGCGTAAGCCCCACCCGCGCCAAGCACGTCGTGGCCCAGCTCGGCGGGCGGATCGGGATCGTGCTCGACGGCGGTCCGTGCCGCGTGGGCGTCGAGTCGACGGTGATCCAACTCGCCGAAGGGCGCGCACTCCTGCTGCGCCCCGGCGGCACGCCGACAGAGACGATCGAGGCGCTGATCGGGCCACTCGAGCACCCCGAGGAGGGCCCGACGACGGCCTCACTGGCGCCAGGGCGAGCGACCAGCCACTACGCGCCCCGCGCGCGGGTCGAGCTGGTGGCCGCGGACGGGGGTCTGGCCGCGCTCCCCGGGGAGCGGCTCGGCCTGCTGGCCGCCGACGACGCCAGCCGCCACGCCGCCGAGGCAAGCGGCGGGCCCTATGCCGCGGTCGAAGTCCTCTCGCCGACCGGCGACGAGATCGAGCGGGCGGCTTGCCTCTTCGACGCGCTCCACCGCCTCGATGCAGCCGGCCTGAACAGGATCGCCGCCCAGGCGGTGCCCGACACCGGCCTCGGCCGTGCGGTCATGGATCGCCTGCGCCGGGCCGCGGCGCGCACCTGATCAGGCGCGTGGGCTTCAGCGCTGATGTCAGGGCGGATGTCAGTAGTACTGGCGCGGGACCGCACATCCCATGCCCGAGGGCAGCTTGTGCTGCAGTCCGTCGGTACGACTGACGAATCGTCGCGGAAGCGCGCGAATCTTCCCGATGTGCGACGTCGATACCGGAGATAGTGCGCCGGATGCCAGTAGTACTGACATCGAAGGGGCGAGGGGACAGCCCGTGGCCGACAGCGCACGACGCACTCCCGATGGAGGCGCCGGCCGGCATCGCGCAGCGGGTCGTGCTCACACGATCCCCTCGCCGCGGAGCCGCATCACCTCCTGCGCCTCATACCCCAGCCACGCCAGCAGCTCGTCGGTGTGCTCTCCCAGCAGGGGGGGCGCCGACCGCACGCTCGCGGGCGTGGCGCTGAACTTGAACGGCACGCCGGTCACGCGCAGCGGGCCGATGGTGGGATGCTCGATCGTCTCGACCATCCGCCGTGCGAGGATCTGCGGCTCGACGAAGACGGCGGCCAGGTCGTTGATGGGCCCGCAGGGCACCTCGGCTGCCTCGAGGCACCGCAGCCACTCCCCGGATCCCGCACTCGCGAACACGCCGTCCAGCTCCGCTCGCAGCTCCCCGCGGTGGGCGATGCGCGAGGCGTTGTCGGCGAAACGCGGATCGGCGGCCAATCCCGCCCGCCCGATCGCTGCGCAGAAACGCGGCCACTGACGCTCCGAGCCGACGGCCACGGCGATCTCGCCGTCGGCGGTCTGGAACGTCTCATAGGGCGTGATGTTGGGGTGCTCGTTGCCCAGCCGCCTGGGCACGATGCCACCCACGAGGTAGTTCGAGGCCTGGTTGGCAAGCATGGAGACGGTCGACTCGAGGAGGCTCAGGTCGATGCGCTGGCCCCGACCGAAGGCCGGCGACCCCGCCCGCTCCCGCCCCGTCAGCGCGGCCAGGACGGCCACGGCCCCGAGCATGCCGGTGGTCAGGTCGGAGATCGCCAGGCCCACCTTCGTCGGCTCGCCGCCGGCCTGGTCGGGCGCGCCGGTGATCGACATCAGCCCGGCCACGGCCTGGATGATGAAGTCGTAGCCGGGTCGGTCGGCCAGCGGGCCGTCGGCGCCGTAGCCGGTGATCGAAAGGCGGACCAGGCGTGGGTTGAGCCGCTCGAGCTCGTCGTCCGGGAAGCCCAGCCGCTCCAACCCCCCGACCCGGTAGTTCTCCACGAGGACGTCGCTGCGCGCGATCAGCCGGCGCAGCACCTCGCGCCCGCCCTCGGGCTTCAGGTCGAGGCGGAGATCGCGTTTGTTGCGGTTGATCGAGAGGTAGTAGGCCGACTCGCCCCGGTAGCCCGACCGGGCACGCGGGTCGCGGGCTTCGTACGCGGCGCCGGCCTCGGGAGCGCCCGCGTACGGCGGCCCCCAGGCGCGCGTGCCGTCGCCGTCGGGGGGCTCGACCTTGACGACGTCCGCGCCCAGGTCGGCCAGGAGCATCGTGCAGTACGGTCCGGCGAGGACGGTCGACAGGTCGCACACGACGACGCCGGCGAGGGGGCCGGAGGTGCCGGTCACCGAGCGCGCCCAGGCTCGATCACGGATTTCGCGCGCAGGGCGAGGCGCTTGACCGGGTGGAAGCCCAGGCCCTCGTACAGGCGCGGGGCACCACCCAGGTTCTCCGTGTCCACGTCCAGGCCGGCCGCCGCGTAGCCAGCGTCGCGGGCCACATGGAGCGCCCGCGCGATGGCCGCACTCGCGACCCCCCGGCCGCGGTGCTCGCGCCGCACGCCGATCAGGGCCAGCCAGGCGGCCTGGAGTCCCGCGTCGTCGGTCAGCCCCTCCCAGTCGCCGACCATGACGTAGCCGACGAGCTGGTCGCCGGCCATCACGCCCAGGCTGAGGTCGGGGCGGAAGCCCGGATCGTCGGTGAACTCGTGGTTCCAGCGCTCCGCATCGACGTGGGTCGCGCCCCAGACATCGGCGAAGGCGGCGTTGTGGGTCTCGCGGAACGCAGGGTCGAGCTCGGGCGACCAGACCACGAAACGGTAGCCGTCGGGCAGCGCCCGCTCGGGGATCGGCTGGTCCAGCGGTCGCAGCATGTCGTTGAAGTAGCGGACCACGCTGAAGCCGCAGCGTTCCTGGAGGCGGGCGCGCGCGGCGTCTGCGTCGGACGCGTGGACCGTCAGGACGCACGGCAGCGCCGCATCCAGCTCGCCGGCACGTGCGTTGAAGAGGACCCCGGCCGCGCGCTCCGCCCAGCCCATGACGGCAGTGCCCAGCCCGCGTCGCCGGACGTCGGGATGGACGTCCCCGAAGACGTGGATACGGTTCCAGGTCGCGCCCGTGCGGAGTTCCAGACGCCCCCAGCCGAGCAGGCGGCCGTCGACGCCCTCGGCGGCGATCGTATCCCGCGCGAGGTCGATGGCCGGCGCCGTGAGCTCGTGCTCCAGATCCGAGACGGTGGTGGGGAAGCGCTCCCCGTCGGCCCTCTCCGCGGCGGCGACCAGGACGTGCAGCGCCGGCAGGTCGGCGAGCCGCAG
>Ga0209640_10003004_pt1 | contig 14740 bp, 9 predicted proteins | sample RifCSP10_1_FD_184018 | JGI IMG/M metagenome (GOLD analysis project Ga0209640, IMG submission 184018) | Soil microbial communities from Rifle, Colorado - Rifle CSP2_sed 10_1 (SPAdes) (version 2) | ecosystem: Environmental > Terrestrial > Deep subsurface > Rock core/Sediment | place: Rifle...
GGCGACGTTCGCGTGGCGCGCCGCGAGGAGCTTCACGACCTCGAACTGCGCCCAGTTCGTGTCCTGGAACTCGTCCACGAGGAGGTACTTGAAGCGCCGCTGGTAGCCCCCCAGCACGTACGGGCGCCCGCGCAGGAGCCTCAACGCGTGCACGATCTGGTCGCCGAAGTCGATCGCGCCGCTCGCCGCCATGAGCTCCTGGTACTTCGCGTACGTCCGCGCGAGCTCGAGCTGCTGGGCCGCGCGCTCGCGCAGCTCGCCGTCGTCCGGCGCGGCCCCTGCCAGCGCCTGGAGTCGCGCCGCGCACGCGGCGTACTCCTCGGGCGAGACGTCCTCGTCCTTGCATCGGCTGATGAGCGTGATCATCGCCTGGATATGGCGCGTGGGGTCGCCGAGCGGGCGGTAGCGCTCGAGCGGGAACTGGAAGAGCCGGTCGCGGAAGAAGATGACCTGCTCGGCGCGGTTCAGGACGCGGAAGTCGGGCTGGAGGCCGAGCTCGAGGGCATGCTCGCGCAGGAGCCGGTCGCCGAAGGCATGGAAGGTCGAGATCTCGACGTCGGCGTAGCCGTAGGGGACGAGCGTGTCCACGCGCTCCTCCATCTCGGCCGCGGCCTTGTCGGTGAACGTCAGCGCCAGGATCTCCTCGGGGCGCGCCTTCTTCCGGGCGATGAGCCAGGCGATGCGGCGCGTGATGACGGTGGTCTTGCCGGTGCCGGCGCCGGCGATGATGAGGAGGGGGCCGGCGTCGTGGGTGACGGCCTCGCGCTGCGCCGCGTTCAGGCCATCGAGGATGCGATCGCCCGCCATGCCGCTTCGACTATACTACGAGGCTGCCGACGCCGAAGCTCAACGGCGGACGTCGGGTCCGCCGACGAGAACCTCCTCGACATCGCGCGGGCTGACGAGCGCGATGTCCCCCCACATCGAGCACTTGAGCGCCGCGACCGCGCTCCCGACTTCGACGGCCTCCTGGAGCTCGCGCTTGCCGAGCACGGCCCAGAGGAAGCCCGCGACGTACGCGTCGCCCGCGCCGATCGGGTCCACCACCTGGACGTCGAGCCGACGGCGCGGCCGGTAGAAGCGGCTCCCGTCGAGCACGGTCGAGCCCGCCGGGCCCTGCTGGAGGCTCACCGTCGCCTTCGGCGCGAGCCGCGCCAGGGCTTCAAGCGTCTGCTCGGCCGTGCCCGTGAGGTTGAAGATCGCGCGCGCCTCCCCTTCCCCGAGGAAGAGATAGCGTACCTCGGGCAGGACCGCGTCGAGGAACAGGCGCGCGTTGGCCGGCGACCAGAGCCTCGCGCGGTAGTTGACGTCGAAGGAGAACGCGGCCGCCTCGCGCATCGCCCGCCTGACGAGCGCACGGGGGCTGTCGCCGAGCGCCGGCGTGATGCCGGTCAGGTGGACGAGCCGGGCCCGGCGCACCGGCTCCCAGTCGACGTCGCCCTCCTGGAGGCGGGCGAAGGCCGAGTCGCGGCGGTCGTAGAGCACGCGGACCGGCCGCGGCGGCACGCCGTACTCGAGGAAGTAGACGCCGACGCGCGCCCCGTCCACCATGCGGACGTGGGCGCAGTCCACCCCGTGGCCCACGAGCTCGCGGCGGATGCGTTCGCCCCAGGGATTGGACGGGAGCGCCGAGATCCACGCCGTTTTCAGGCCGAGCCGCGCGGCCGCCGCCGCCACGTTCGCCTCGGCGCCGCCGATCTGCACGTCGAGCTGGCTGGCGGTCTCGACGCGCCCCGGCGACGGGATGGACAGGCGCAGGAGGATCTCGCCGAGCGTGACGAGGTCGTGCATCAGGCGATCCGCAGGTGGATCTTCACGGAGGTCCCGAGGATCATCGGCATGATCATCACTTCCGGCCGCCGGTCCGGACCGAAGGTGACGCGCGCCGGCTCGCCCCGCTTCGCCCACGACGAGAAGCGGGTTAGATCGAACAGTGCCGCGGGCTTCCCGGACTCCGGGTCGAGCGCGACGTTGAGCATGAAGGGCACCAGCTCCGCCCGGTACGAGGTCTGGACGTCGTCCGGGCCCTCGCCCTCGGCCTTCTTCCGTCGGATCACGTGGGTCTGCAAGCTCCCGTCCGCTTGCGGCGGCCAGCGGCCGTCGGCGTAGTTGAGCGTGGCGCTGATCGCGTCGTCCACGTGCGCCGTCTCGGGGACCAGCACGAGGTCGTCGGCCACGCGCAGCCGGCGCAGGAAGAAGGTCTCCCCGCGGAAGTGATACTCGATCGTCCGCCGCGTCCAGTCGTAGGTGACGTCGGACCGCGATTCGCGCCCCTTCACGCTGAACCATGAGTGCGTTTCCCGGGGCGTCCAGCGGCCGTCCCGGATGATCCCGCGCGACTCGATCCGGTTGGCGATGCCGTCCCCCTCCCCCTCGAGCTTCACGTCGTAGCGGCCGGCCGCCCGATCGACGGCTTCGGTCAGGGCGCCGTCCAGGTGGAAGGTGAGCAGGCCGTAGAGGATCCCGACGTCCACGGCGTAGGAGGCCTTGCGCGACTCCGACTGGGCCCAGACACGGCCGCGCGGGCCCAGCCGGAGGGCCACGGGGGCCAGGAGGAGGGTAAGGGGCAGGGTCAGGAACCGGCGACGGGTGATCGGCTGCCTGGACATGGGTGGTTGGTTCACCTATTCTAGCAGTCTCCGAGCGGAGAACTTGGTCGTTTGCCCGTTTTCCTGCTAACGTAAGCGCGGGGTTTTGTGGCGAAAACGTCGGTCATAGCCATCGGGGGGAAACCCGTCTGATGAAGCGCCAGCCCGTCATCACGGGACTTGGCATCGTCTCGCCCATTGGTGTTGGCGTTGAGAAGTTCTGGGCCGCCGCAAAAGCGGGGAAGTCGGGGATCCGCACCCCCACGCTGTTTGATGCCTCGAAGCTTCCGCCAGACTGTCGCATGGTCGGTGAGGTAACGGATTTCAATCCCTTCCCTTGGATGCCATCCCGCGTTGCCAGGATGGCCGGTCGATTTAGCCAGTTCGCGGTCGCTGCTGCAAGGATGGCCCGCGAGGAAAGCGCGCTCGATTCCGCCGACATACCGCCTGAACGCCTGAAGGTTTCTGTCGGCACATCGATGAATGGCCAGGTTGATTTGGGAGAATCGACCTTCTCGGCCTTCTTAAGAGGCAAGGAAGTATTGCCCTGGACTACTAATGAATACCCGGCTCATGCGGCAACGAGTCATATCGCAATCGATGCCGGTGCCCACGGGCAAACCACGACATTCTCGACCGCCTGCGCAGCAGGCCTCGATGCCATTGGATGGGCCGCGGAAGAGGTTCGCCGCGGGCAGGCAACAGCCGTAATTGCGGGCGGTACGGAAACACCGCTTTCTGCATACTCGCTTACGTTGTTTCACTCGGTTGGCGTTCTTTCGAGTTGGGAAGGCCCCCCAGAAGAGGCGAGCCGTCCGTTTGATGGCTGGCGTTCTGGACTGGTCCTCGCTGAAGGTGCTGCTGTTGTCGTGATCGAAGACGAGGAATTTGCGCGTGCCCGAGGGGCCTCGATCTACGCGCGCGTACTCAGCTTCGCGAGTACCAGTGAGGGGGCCCATCTCCGAAAAGTCGATGAAACGGGTGAGGCGGTTGCGGGCGCGATGGGCATTGCACTACGGGGAGCCGGTTTAGCTCCCAATGACATCGACTTCATATGCGCGCACGGAAACTCGATGCCGGATTATGATCTTGCTGAGACGGCCGGCATCAAACGTGTCTTCGGTAAGCACGCATGGAATATACCCGTATCCTCGTTGAAATCCATGTGTGGACAGGCGCTTGCCGCAGGGAGTGCGATGCAAGTCGTAGGCTCATGTTTAACCTTGCGGCACCAGATAGCAACTCCAACAATCAACTACGAGACGCCTGATCCCACTTGTGATCTCGACTACGTTCCGAATGTCGCTCGATCGGTTAGAGTCCGCTCTGTCCTCATCCACGCTCACAGTCTCGGCGGGTCTCATGTGGCCATGATTCTCGGCGCACCAGACTAAGTCCTCTAGTGTCTCAGGTCGCCCTCTTCGGTCTTTCGGCGGTTCTTGCGGCGCTTGCCATCTTTGTCTGGCGGGCCCGTCCTGATAGCGCAGTCAATCGCTGGTTCGCCGCACAAACTGTATGCCTCGCGAGCTGGGTCTTTGGTGTTGGTGGGCTGCAGGGCGGAACACATCTCGAAGCATGGGGGCGTTTTACCTTCGCGAGTGCCAGTCTCATCCCTGCTGCTTTTCTTGCATTCACTCGCTGCTATCCAACTGCGAGTCGATGGCCGTCAGCGCGGCTCCTTCAGATCACCTTTCTCATTGGTGCCGCATTGGCGATTCTCTCTCTGTCCACGTCTCTGGTCGTTTACGACAATGTGCTCACACCGCAAGGTTTGATCAGGAAGTCTGGGCCGCTCTATCCAGTCTTCGCCGTTTATTTCATTGTTGTCTGGGTTGTTGCGCTCGCAGTCTTTATCGACAAGTGGCGCCAAGCTCGTGGGTTGGCGCGTGCCCAATTACAGCATCTGGGCGCGGGGATCATCATCTCTGCGGCAGGAGGTATCGGGATGAACCTCCTGCTCCCACTGGTAACGGGTCGCTCGACCTACAGCTGGCTCGGCCCGTACTTCAGCTTCATGTTCGTTGCCCTAGTAGCGCACACGATTATTCGTCACCGCTTGATGGATCTCCGAATCGTTGTTAACCGCGGGCTTGCTTATGCACTTGTTACGGCAGTCCTCTCTGGTCTAGCCATTTCAGCTGCCCGTCTACTTGTTCCTAATTGGGCCACGGAACCACTCTTCGTCCACCCCGATATCCTCATCATCGCGGGCATTGTGATCGCGATGCTCTCGATCCCGTCTCAGAGGCTCTTCAGTCACGTAATCGATCCGTATCTCTATCGCGGCCGGCTCGACCATGCCTTGGCGCTCCGCGGAGCCACTCGCCAGCTCAGTCGGCTCATGACACCGACTGAACTCTCGGCGGAGCTCCGCCAGCTCCTGACGGAAGCATTCGTACCCGAATCCTTTACGATGCTTGTGCGACCATTTGAGAGCCACGCGCTAAAACAGCTCTCAGAGGACGCTCCGCTGGTCGTCGATTTGTTTACTTTGGCGACACTAATGACGGATCAGCCGAATCCCACCGTTATTGACGTAAATCCCACGCAGCAAACTGGCGCTTCAGGAATCGTCCATGAGGCACTTCGCGCTGCCGGCATCGAGATCGTTGTGACGTTGGGCCGCCGAGGTCAATTGTTGGGAGCGATCTTGCTCGGACCACGGAGAAGCGGGGAGGCGTACTTCAAGAACGATCTCGCCTTCATTGAATCACTGGCCGAGCTTGCATCGATCGCGTTGGAAAACGCGCTGCTTTACCGGCAACGAATTCAAATGCTGGAGTACTCGGACCGTCTCTTGGAATCGCTCAACTCTGCCGTTGTCGCGATCGATTTGACCGGAAAGATCACTAGCTTCAACCCAGCGGCAAAGGATCTGCTCGGGCTGGAGCAGGATAAACGGGGAGCATCGCTCGACGTCCTGCCTTCAGAAATTGCCTGGGCCTTGGCCATGGCCATCACGAGGTCGTGGCATCCGCGAGAAGTCGAGGTCACGATCGATCACAAGTCTCGCCGCGTCATACACGTAATCCTCTCAACTGATGTACTTCATGACGATGAGAACAAGGTTGCAGGAGCCTTGGTTGTTGTAACCGACCTTTCCGCCGTTAAAGCGCTCGAACGAAATCAAAGACGAGTAGAACATTTCGCCATCATGGCGCGCTTCTATGCTGGGATCGCCCACGAAATACGGAATCCGCTTGCCGCAATATCGAATTTCATCTCCATGCTTCCGGACAGATTTGATGACCCGGAATATCGGGACACCGCTGTCCGACTACTACCCATTGAAGTTTCTCGTATTGTTCGACTATCGGATCGACTTCGTCTAATGGCGCCAAGCGAAGACGGAAAATTGAGCCTGGTTTCTCTTCCGCCTCTCCTCAATGATATCGTTGCAATCCACTCGCCTGCCGCACAAGAACAACGGGTCAAGATTTCTCTCACTTGCTCCGATGAGTTACCGAGGATCCTCGGTGATCCTAGCCAGCTCGTTCAGCTCTTTGTAAATCTTTTCAGGAACGCGATCGAAGCCATGCCCGACGGCGGAACGGTCACTATCGAAGCGGAACATTCGGCGGGGCGTACTGGGCCGGATTCTGTCATCGTTCGAGTCATCGATGAGGGCCCCGGAATCGATCCGGCCGTTCGACCGAAGATCTTCGAGCCGTTTTTCACAACAAAGCCCTCCGGAACCGGACTCGGGCTTTCGATCTGCCGCGAGATCGCCGATTTCCATCGAGCGCGCCTAACACTGTTGCCTCGAACGTTCGGTGGAACCATTGCGGAAGTCGAATTCCCCCACCCGCCCGCCGAGTCATCCACAAGATGATTCAATTCTCATTGTCAGTCATCGCAATCTTGGTATTCGCGCTCGCACTATTCGTTTGGCGAGCGCGACCCGAAAGTGAGGTCAATTGCTCTTTTGCCGCGTTTACGGTCTTCGTAGCACTTTGGGTCATAGGGATAGCCGCATTTCACAGCGGCACCTATCTGGATCTTTGGGCGCGTTCCAGTTTCGCCGTGGCAAGTTTTCTTCCCGCAACTTTCCTCGCATTCGCACGCCATTACCCGTCGGAATTTCGATGGCCAACGCCGCTAGCTCTCCGCCTTAACTATCTCGTCGCTTCGCTTTTCGCAGGTCTGGCGCTGTTTACGAGATCAATCGTCCACAACACAGCGTTGACACCTACCGGACCGACCAGGGAATTGGGCTCGTTATACCCATCGTTTGCGATTTACTTCCTCGTTGTGTGGATCGGAGCGTTCGTCCTCCTCACTGTGAAGTGGCGACACACGCGAGGACTGGCTCGGACTCAACTTCACTACCTGGCAACCGGTTTTCTCATCGGCGGCGCTGGTGGCATCAGCATGAATCTCCTTGTTCCCCTGTTCACTGGGAGCGTTGTCTACAGCTGGATTGGTCCGCACTTCGCCTTGTTTTTTGTCGCCTTCGTGGCACACGCGATCATCCGCCATCGCCTGATGGACTTGCGCCTGGTCATCCATCGCGGCCTGACGTTGGCTATCGCGATGCTGGTCTCACTCGTGCCCGTCGCAGCGCTCATTACGTTCGCGTGGCCCCGGCTCTCGCTCCATCTGGAAACGCACGAGCTCGTCATCTTGCTCGCCACGATCGCCGCAGTCAGCCTGCTCATCCCGCTGACGCGCGACGGGGTGGGGCGGCTCCTCGACCGCTACGTCTATCGCACTCACGCGAACTACCAGCGCACGGTGCGCGAGGCGAGCAAGGCGCTCACGCGCGTGCTCGACCTCAAGGCGCTGCTGCCGTTCCTGACGCACACGGTCGTCACGTCCACGCAGTCCGAGGGCGTCGCGATCTACCTGAAGGACCGCGACGGCTTCCGGCGGGCGGCGCGCGAGGCGCATCCGAAGAGCGGCGGGTTCGAGACGCCCGACCGGGCGCCCACCGCGGTCGTGCGCGCGCTCACCGAATCGAAGGACCTGCTCGTCACCGACGAGATCCCGCGCAAGCGGGCGACCGAGCACGGGCGGCGCCTCCACGAGGAGCTCACCCGGCTCAACTGGGCGCTCCTGCTCCCCCTCATCTCCGAGAGCACCCTGATCGGCGTGATCGCGGTGGGGCCCAAGCTCTCGGGCGATCCCTTCTACCCTCAGGATCTCGATCTCCTGATGACGCTCGCGAACCAGGCCGGCGTTGCCGTCAAGAACGCCCAGCTCTACGCGCAGGTGGTGCTCGCGAACGAGTACATCAACAATATCGTGGCGACGATCGAGAGCGGCGTCGTCGCGATCGAGGCGACGGGCGAGATCGCCCTCTTCAACCGCGCCGCGGCGCAGCTCACCGGGATTCCGGCCGACCGGGCGCTCGGCCAGCCCGTGACGACGCTGCCCATCGGCCTGAGCGAGGCGCTCCAGGCCAGCGTCGCCGAGGGGCGGGCGTTCGCGCAGCCGGAGATCGAGCTGTCGGACGGTACCACGACGCGCCCGATCATCTGCACGACGTCGCCCCTGCACGCGCCGGAAGGCGCCGTGCTCGGCGCCGTGACCGTCTTCAGCGACCTCACGCCGCTCAAGGAGCTGGAGGCCGGGCGCCGGCACGCCGAGCGGCTCGCCTACTTCGAGATGCTGGCCTCGGGCATCGCGCACGAGATCAAGAATCCACTCGTCGCCATCAAGACGTTCGCCCAGCTCCTGCCGCGACGCCACACCGACGCGCGCTTCGTCGAGGAGTTCGGCCGGATCGCCGCCCGCGAGATCGGCCGCATGGAACGGCTTCTCGAGCGCCTGCGCACACTGTCGCGGCCGAGCGACCGGCCGCGCCATCGCCTCGACCTGCGACTGCCGATCGGCGACGCGCTCGAGACGATGCGCGCGGCCTTCGAGGAGAAGAACATCGTCGTCTCCGTCGCCCTCGGGCGCGAGCCGTGCACCATCCTCGGCGACCACGCCGAGCTCGAGCAGCTCTTCCTCAACCTCTTGATGAACGCACACGAGGCGACGCCGCCCCGCGGGATGCTGCGCGTGGAGCTGGCCGTGACCGGAGGCCGGGCGACGGCGGCGGTCATCGACACGGGCCCGGGCGTGCCCGCTCCGCTCCTCGAGCGCGTCTTCGAGCCGTTCTTCACGACCAAGCGGCCGGGCTCCGGCCTCGGGCTCGCGATCTGCGCGGCAATCGCGCAGACGCACGGCGCGAAGCTCCAGGCCACCAACCGCCGGACGGGCGGCGCCGTCTTCACGGTCGAGTTCCCGGTGCCGGTCGAGGCGCCGATCACGGCGGGCGCATGAACACGGTTCTGCTCGTCACGCCCGACGATGCGCTCCGCGCGCGGCTCCTCGACGCGCTGGACGCCTACTCGGCGTTCATCGCGCAGAGCGACGCCGAGGCGCTCAAGATCCTCCGGCTCATCGACATCGACCTCGTCGTGCGCGACTCGGTCGGCCTGCCGCGCGGGCTCGACGCGTTCGTCGCGAGCGTGAAGGAGGTCACGCCGGCCGCCCTCACCGTCGCCATCGGCCCGGGCGACGACGAGAGCGAGCTGACGGACTTCACCCTCGCCACGGGCTTCTCCCGGCGCGACCTCGACGGCATCCTGCGCCAGGCGCAGGACAAGGGGCGGCTCGAGCGCGAGCTCGCCTCGCTGCGCGCGAGCGCCGCCCCGGGGCCGCTGGCGCCCCTCGCCGCGCCCGACGAGGTTTGGGAAGGCGCCGCGCTCGCCCGCGTGCTGAAGGAGTTCGCGCGGGCCTTCGCGGCGGGCTTCGACCTGCGGCGGGCACTCGACATGTTCCTCGACGCGATCGGCGAGCTGGTCCGCCCCACACGGACGGCGCTGCTCCTGCCCGACGCGGACGCGCGGGAGTACCACGTCGTCGCCCACCGCGGCCTCGCGCCCCAGATCGTCGAGTCGGTGCGCCTGCCGGCGGCCGCCGGGCTGGCGCGCTGGCTCGCCGTCCAGGGCCGGCCGGCGCGGGCGCACGAGCTGACCGACCCCGAGGTCGTCCGCGAGCTCCGGCTCCTGCAGAGCGTCCTCGCCGTCCCGCTCCTCGCATACGGCGACCTCGTCGCGATCCTCGTGGTGGGCCAGCCCGTCGTCGGTTCCAGCTACGGCCGCCGCGAGACCGAGACGCTCTTCGACCTCGCCACGCACCTGGCCACGGCCATCCGCGACATCGCGCTCCACAACCAGCTCGAGCGCGAGAAGGAGTTCACCGAACGCATCCTCGAGCACATGTCGAGCGGCGTGATCACGATCGGCCGCGACCAGAAGGTGGGCACCATGAACCGGAGGGCGGAGGAGATCCTGGGCCTCCCGGCGCACCGCGTGGTCAACGAGGATCTGCGCTCCCTCCCCTCGCCGCTGGGCGACATGCTCTACGACACGCTCCGCTCGGGCCGTTCCGTCGCGCGCTCGGAGATCCAGCTCGCGCTGCGGAACCTCTGGCTCGAGGTCTCGACGTACCCCGTCCGCGGCGACGACCTGGCGCCGCTCGGCGCGGTGCTGGTCTTCGAGGACCTCACGGCGCAGAAGGAGCTGGCCACGCAGAAGCGCCAGGTGGAGCAGACGCAGCTCCTCACCCGCGTGGTCGCCCGCATCGCGGACGAGATCAAGAACCCGCTCGTCTCGATCAACACGTTCATCGAGCTGATCGGCGAGCGGTACGACGACCCCGACTTCCGCAAGCACTTCTCCGCCGTCGTCCGGCGCGACGTCCGGCGGCTCGTGGAGGTCTTCGAAAAACTGGCGGCGCTCGTCACCGAGGGTGAGCTAAACTTCACCACCGTGGACGTGCACACCGTCGTGGACGACGTCGTCACCGGGATCGAGCTGGCCGACGAGGGGCTCGGCAAGCCGCTGCAGCTCGAGGTCACGCCCGACCCGGCGCCGCAGATGGTCAAGGTGGACGTCGGCCAGCTCCGCAAGGCGCTCTCGTACCTCGTCTGGTACCTCACCCACCACTCGCCCCCGAACCAGGCGCGGGTGTCGGTGACGGTCGGGCGCCACGGGGAGAAGGCCGGCGGCGAGAGCGTCCGGATCGTGATCGGCTCGCGCACGGCGGCGGCCCCGCCGGACAAGCTCCACCGCCTCTTCGATCCGGTGCTGATGGTGCAGGAGAGCCTCATCGACGTGGGGCCGGCCGTGAGCCAGCGGCTCATCGAGGCCGTCGGCGGCCAGCTCAGCCTCCGGCAGGCCCGCAACGAGCTCGGGTTCACCGTGCTGCTGCCGCCCGCCGCGCCGTGAGCACCGTCGCCCCCCCGACCACCCGCGCGCGCGTCCTCGTCGTGGACGACGAGCTCGGCCCGCGCGAGTCGCTCCGCATGCTCCTCAAGCCCGCGTACCAGATCCAGACCGCAGACAACGGGCGCGCGGCGCTCCAGGAGCTCGAGCGGTTCCGGCCGGACGTCGTGATCATGGACATCAAGATGCCCGAGATGGACGGGCTCGAGCTCCTCCGCCGCGTCAAGCAGGCGGACCCGACGATCGAGGTGGTGATGATCACCGCCTACGCCTCGCTCGAGACCGTCAAGCACGCGCTCACCCACGGCGCCTTCGAGTACCTCATCAAGCCCTTCTCGCGCCAGGACCTGGAGGACGTCGTCCGCCGCGCGCTCCTGCGCCGGCATGCGGACCTCGGGACGCGCAGCCAGGTCGCCACGCTCGTGGAGGAGATGCGCGCGCTGTCCGGCAAGACGCGCGAGCTCGAGGAAGCGGCCCGGCGCGAGGCGGCCGAGCAGTCGCTGCGCGTCACCCAGCTCTCGATCCTGCGCGAGATCTCGCGGACGATCGTCGGCCAGCTCGATCCCCGCGACCTGACGGAGGCCATCACCGAGCAGCTCCGCGCCACGCTCGGCTACGACCGCGTGGCGATCACGCCCGACACCCCGCCGCGCGCGGAGCCCGAGAACCCTCTCGCGGTGGCCTGCACCATCCAGGACGCGCAGGGCCCGCTCGGGCATCTCGTCGTGGACAACCGCGCCTCCGGGCGCGCGATCGACCCGCGCGAGCGCGAGCTGCTCGAGATGCTCTCCGAGTATCTCGCGATCGCGCTGCGGAACTCGCGCCTCTACGGCGAGATCGCCGACACGAAGCGCGCGCTCGAGAAGCTCATCGCCTCCGCGGGCGACGCGATCGTCTCGGTGACCGCCGACGACCGCATCGACGGCTGGAACCCCGCGGCCGAGCGCATCTTCGGTCTGGCGCCCTCCCAGGCGCTCGGCCGGCCGGTCACCGACCTCCTGCCGGGCGCCGACTACGCCGACGCCAAGCAGCGGCTCGCCCGGGGCACGCCCATGTACGGCTTCGAGACGGCGCCCGCGGCCGGCCCGTCGCGGCCCGCGGCGCTCGCCGTCACGCTCTCCGCCCTGCACGGGCGCCACGGCGAGCTCGAGGGGCTCATCGCGATCGTCCGCGACATCACCACCCAGCGCGAAGTGGAAAAGCAGCTCCACCAGTCCGAGAAGCTCACCGCGCTCGGCCAGCTCGCCGGCGGGATCGCGCACGACTTCAACAACCTCCTGCAGGCGATCCTCGGCTACGCCCAGCTCATGAAGCAGAACCCGAAGGACGCGGAGTTCGTGGGCCGCTCGCTCAAGGTCGTCGAGGCCGCGGCGCTCGACGGCTCCGAGACGGTGCGCCGCATCCAGACCTTCGCGCGCCTCCGGCCCGAAGAGCAGTTCGTGAACGTGGACGTCAGCCAGATCGTCCAGGACGCCGTCGCCATCACGCGCCCCCGCTGGGAGGAGAAGGCGGCGCGCGACAACCGGCCGCTCGACCTCCGGCTCGACCTCGACGCGGCGGAGTCCGTGAAAGGCCGGCCGGCGGCGCTGACGGAGCTGATGACGAACCTCATCCTGAACGCGCTCGACGCGATGCCCGACGGCGGCACGCTGACGATCGCCACGCGGACCGAGCGCAACGGCGCCGTGACGCTCACGGTCGCCGACACGGGGATCGGAATGCCGGAGCCCGTGAAGCAGCGTATCTTCGAGCCGTTCTTCTCGACCAAGGGCGAGGCGGGCTCGGGCCTCGGCCTCTCCATGGCGTACTCGATCGTGCGGCGCCACGGCGGCGAGATCCGCGTCGAGAGCGAGCCCGGCCGCGGCGCGACGTTCACGCTGACGTTCCCCTCGGCGAGCGCGACGGTCGAGACCGGCGCGCCGACGGCCACGACGGCCCTGCGGCGCCAGGCGCGCGTCCTGCTCGTGGACGACGAGCCCAAGGTGCTCGCGACGCTCCGCGATCTCCTGCGCAGCACCGGCCACACCGTGACCGCCGTGCCGGGCGGCGCCGCCGGCCTCGAGGCGTACGCGCCGGGCCGCTTCGACGCCGTGCTGACCAACCTCGGCATGGCCGGCATGAACGGCTGGGAGTTTGCCGAGCGGCTCCGCGCGATCGACCCGCGCGTCGCGATCATGTTCGTCACCGGCTGGGGGCTGCGCGAGCAGGATCAGGGCCGGCTCGCCGCGCTCCGGATCCGCCGCTGCCTCTTCAAGCCGGTCCGCCCGAACGACCTGGACGCGGCGATCCAGGACGCGCTGTCCTCCTGACCCGTCGCGACCCGAGGAATCTCCCATGACGCTCCACGCCGCCGCGGTGGGCGCCGGCCCCGCGATCACGTTCCTCCACGGCTTCGGCCTGCACGGCGGGACGTGGGCCGCCCAGGTCGCGGAGCTCAGCCGGACCCACCGCGCGATCACGATCGACCTGCCCGGCTTCGGCCGCTCGCCCGACGCCGGCGACATGCGGCCGATGCCGGACCTGATCGCCCGCGCCCTCGACGCGCGCGGCGTCCGCGAGACGGCGCTCGTCGGCCTCTCGCTCGGCGGCGCCGTCGCGACCGATTTCGCGCTCGCGCACCCGGCGCGCGTCACCGCCCTCGTGCTCGCCGACGCGCTGCTGCTGGGCTATCCGGCGCCGCTCGAGACGTGGGACACCTGCGTGGCCCTCGCCCGCGCGGGCGATTGCGCGGGGGCGCGCGAGCACTGGCTCACCGACGGGGTGTTCGCAAAGGCCCGCGGGAGGCCCGCGGTCTGGGCCGCGATCCGCGCCATGCTCGACGCATACGATTGCGGGCACTGGACGGGTGCCGCCGCGCTCCGCTGGGCGACGACGAGGCCGCGGGAGCGGCTCTCGGAGATCCGCGTGCCGACGCTCGTGCTCGTGGGCGAGCACGACACGCTCGCGTTCCAGGCGATGGCGGACGTCTACGTCGCCGGGATCGCCGGGGCGCGGAAGGTCGTGCTGCCCGCCGCGGGCCACGTCTCCTGCATGGAGGAGCCGGCGGCGTTCAATGAAGCGCTGCGGGGGTTTCTCGCGAGCGCCGGTGGAGGGCCTCGCCCACCGCGGTCTTGAGGCCGTCGAGCTGCAAGGGCTTCCGCAGCAGCGTGAACGCGAGACGGCGGCTGTCGGACTCGAGGTCCGCGGCGGACGCGGTGAACATGATGACGCCGATTGCCGCGTCCCGGTCCCGCACGTCCCGGATCAGGTCGAGGCCGGTGCCGCCCGGCATCCGGTAGTCGGTGAGGACGAGATCGTAGTCGCCGGCCTCGAACAGCGTCAGCGCCTGGGCGCCGTTCGTCGCCTCCACCGCCTGGCAGCCCCAGGCCGCCAGGAGATCGCACAGGAGGCCGCGGACACGCTCTTCGTCGTCGACGACCAGGACGCGCGGCACGCGAGGCTCGCTCATCGGACTACCCTCGAGGTGAAGTGATCGCCCACCGGGGCTGCTCCAAGACCTCGATAAGGTACGGGCTGCCCCGTCCGAGATCAACAGCGGGGATGGCCGCGAAAAATGCGGCCCTGGCGCGCGGCGCGGCGAAATCCCCGCATCAAATGCGTGGCTCGCGCGGCCACGCTGTGCGGGACCGCGAGTTTACTGCGGATTCAGCGGGTCACGGCCGCGAGACCGCGTTGGACCGTGCGATTTTCGTTTTGTGGATTGCTGTGGATACGTGGATAGCCGCTCAGGCAGGCGAGGCGAATTTCCGGAAAATAACGGTGTGGATGCACGCCTCGCCCCGGGCGATGAGGCAGGCGTCCAGGCCGGGCTCGATGTCGTAGGCGAGCCCGAGGGCCTCGAGCCAGCCGGTGACCCGGGCGAAGATGCCGCACGCGAGCCCGCCGGCGACGCAGGCGCGCGCGGCGTTGTCGTGAGCGAAGCAGCGGGCCACG
>Ga0209640_10003005_pt1 | contig 14740 bp, 14 predicted proteins | sample RifCSP10_1_FD_184018 | JGI IMG/M metagenome (GOLD analysis project Ga0209640, IMG submission 184018) | Soil microbial communities from Rifle, Colorado - Rifle CSP2_sed 10_1 (SPAdes) (version 2) | ecosystem: Environmental > Terrestrial > Deep subsurface > Rock core/Sediment | place: Rifle...
CCGGGGCGGCGGCCGAGCCGCTCATCGCCCAGGCCCGGCTCGGCCTCACCCTGGCGCTCCTGATCATCCCCTTCGCCAATCTGGTGCTGGCGCTGCCGGAAGAAAGCCGGGGCTTCGTGGGCCTCGGGGTGATCCTGCTTGCGGTGGTGCTCGCGGGCGCGGCCAATCTGCTTGCCGGGCGGGTCGAGTGGAGCCCGTGGGTGCCGGTGGCGACCAGTCTGCTCGACGTCACGCTGGTCAGCTCGGCGCTGCTCGGCTTTGCCGTCCTGGGCGACCCCCACCAGGCCGTCAACAACAAGATCGCCTTCGAGACCTACTTCCTGGCCATCGGGGCAACCTGTCTTCGCTACGACGTCCGGCTCTCGATCATCGCGGGCGCGGCCGCGATGCTGGAGTACGCCGGGATCGTTCTCTGGGTCCGGCTGGGGCACGACCTGGACTCGACCGAGTTTGCCCCCTGGCTCTACGGGCGGTTCGAATTGAGCGACCAGGTGGCCCGGATCTTCCTGCTCGGCCTGTTCGCGTTCCTCTGCGCGGTAGTGGTGCTCCGGCTCCGGGGCCAGCGGCGCCGCTCCGGCCATGATGCTCTGACCGGCCTCTATAGTCGGGCCTCGTTCGAGGAGTTCCTGGTCGCGGAAATCGGCCGATCCAAGCGCTACGGTGATCCGTTCGCGGCGGCGATGCTGGACCTCGACCGGTTCAAGGAGTTCAACGATACCTACGGGCATGCCGCCGGTGACGAGGCGCTCCGGACCGTGGCCCAGGTGATCAGGCGGTCGGTGCGGCGGAGCGATCTCGTGGCGCGCTACGGAGGTGAGGAAATTGTCCTAATCATGCCGCGGACCACGCTTCCGAATGCGGCCAAGCGCCTCGAAGACATCCGGGCGGCGATCCAGCGGGAGCCGGTCCGGCTTCCCCGACGGGAGCTGGACCTTAACGTGACCGTGAGCGCGGGCGTGGCCTCATGGCCCGCCGACGGCCAGAATCCGGAGGACTTGCTGCACATCGCCGACGCCCGGCTCTTTCAAGCCAAGGCCCTGGGCCGGAACCGGGTTGTCGCGACCAGCAGCGCGGCGGCGTCGGTGTAGAGTCGGGCGGTGCGGCAGTGCGGCGGGAAGCGATTCCTAGGGGATCCGCGCGACCTGGCCCAGGAACAGCACGGTTCCAGCCAATCGCTCCCGAATCGCAAACAGGAACGGCCGGTTCACCTGGAACGTGACCGGAGCCGAAGTAACCCCGACGCCGACCGAGGTCGCCGCGGCCGCCTCGGTCCCCTCCTCATTCACGTCCACGAAGGTCTTCTGGGTGACCCGCGTCAGGAACAGGTTGCCTCCCACCTGCCCCAGGTCGGCGAGCCCGCTGAAATCCGCGAGCTCGGGATCGAAGGCACGCCGCATCCCGAGCCAGGCCAGGTCTTCCTTCAGCTCGCGCTTGTATTCGAGCCGGAAGCGGGGCATTACGAGGCCCAGCTTGGCCTTCGCCAGGCCCTCGATCCAGGCCGCCCAGCGGCCGGCATCGAGCCCGGCGGTCACCTCGGCCAGGGTTCGCCCGGGCCGGGGCAGCACGATGGTCATGGCGAAGGCGCCGTTCCCGTACAGCAGCTCGACCAGCTCGACGTCGCTGTCGGAGCCGTAACTCAAGGTGTCGGGCTCCCGGTCCATCATTGGCACCACCTGAACCGGTCCCGAAGCGGGTTCGAAGGAGCCCGGGGCGGTGCGCTCGGGGTCGAACGCGATCCTCCAGCTCCCCTTGAAGTAGATGGCGTTGATGAGGAACATGACCTCGTCGCCGCCGACCTGATCCAGAATGGTGGGAATCTTCCCGTTGGTCTTCTGTTTGACCCAGTCGTTGATGATCCCGAGAGAGGCCGGCGCCTGGAGGTCGAGCGACTGGATCTCGGCATCAAATGAGGTTCGCCCCGTCTCGAGGAAGACGGGACTCCATGGGACCCCGGCCTGGGCCCAGATCGAGTTCGCGATCCGGAATTCGCTGGTCGGGTCGAGCCCCCGGAGCAGGTCGACCAGGCTCCGGTAGGCGGTGTTGATATCGCCGAGGGCGAGCGCCTCCAGGTGCAGCGTGGCCCGCATCGAATCGAGGGTAAAACCGGCGGCGCCATTCAGGGTCATTCCCAACGCCATGGCCGCGCTGAGCGGCGACAGGAACACCGTGCTGTCCGCAGCGGCCCCGCCGGCCCGGCGCAGCAGATCGAAGCCTAGTTCGTTGCTCGCCGCAGCGAGCCGGGACTCGGCTGAGGTCAGGTCGCGCGGCAGCGAGGTCAGCAGCGGCGGGGGACCCTGGCTCTCGGAAAAGAGCGAGCAGGCCACCGCCAGGACGCCGGCCGCGCCGGCCCAGCGCTTCACGGGGAGGCCTCCCGGGCCGGAATGACGTTGCGGATCACGATCGTGGATTCATCGTCCACCGCCTCGGCGGCATAATCGAGCTCGATCCGGGTCGGATACCCGAGCGACGGGTCGTAGCTGGCGAAGAAACGAGCCATGGGCCGGCCGACGGCGTCCTCGATCAGGTCGAACAAGTCGGGGATCGTTGGGATGTAGCTGAAGAGCTCGGTGTCAATCCCGATACCGGAATCCAGGTGCTCGGCCCCGACCACGACTCCGCCCGCGACCTCAACCTTCATCGTCTGGCCACCGAGGACGCAATAGCAGCTCCGGGTGAGCTCGAACTGATACGAAACCAGTCCCTGGGCCTCCCAGCGGGCTCGGGCCCGGTCGAACTCCTCCCGCGGGCTGGGCCCGGTCGGGGCCCCGCAGGCTGCGACGAATGCGATCGGGGCGAGCATTGCGCGGGGGATCATGGTTACGCCCCGAAACGCAGGGAGTGTGCCGGCAGGCCATCGGCCCCAGCCCGAGCGCCCAAACGGACTTGACCGGCCCACGGCATCCGGGAGACCCGGGCGCTCCGGGGAGGCGTGTCGAACCGACACAGCCTACTCGCCGATGATCTTGATGATGACGCGCTTGCGCCGCCGGCCATCCCATTCTCCATAGAAGATCCGCTGCCAGGGCCCGAGATCGAGCTTTCCACTGGTGACAGGTACCAGGACCTCATGCCCCACAGTAAGACTCCAGAGGTGAGCCGCGGCGTTGTCCTCGCCGGTTTCGTTGTGCCGGTACCGGCCGGGGTCCCAGGGCGCTACGGTCCCTTCGAGCCAACGAAGAATATCCTGCCACAAGCCGGACTCGTGGTCGTTTACGAACACCGACGCCGAGATGTGCATCGCGGACACCAGCGCGAAGCCCTCGGCGATCCTGCTGGCCGCGAGCTGGGCCTCGACTTCTTCGGTGACGTCAATGATCTCCTGGCGTTTCTGGGTTTCGAACCAGAGGTAGTGGGTGTGGCTCTTCACAGGCCGGGTCCTCCCGGTGAGGATATTGGCTGGGGCGGCCGGGACTTGAGAAGGGATGCGATTACGCCGAGCCCGAGCAGGCCGACTACCACCGCCAGCGACACCTGCGTGGGAAGGTAGATCCAGGCACTGGTCAGCATCTTGAGGCCGACGAACACCAGGATCGTCGCAACTGCGGGCTTGAGGTAGGCGAACCGGTCCATGGCGTTGGCGAGCACGAAAAAGAGAGCCCGGAGGCCGAGGATGGCAAAGACGTTCGAGCTGTAGACGATGAAGGGGTCCCGAGTGATCGCGAAGATGGCCGGAATGCTGTCAATCGCGAACACCAGGTCGCTCCACTCCACCACCAGAACCACCAGCAGGAGTGGAGTGGCGAGCCAGCCCCGTCCCGGGCTCCTGACGAAGAACCAGTCCCCTTCCCACGCCCTCGTGAACGGCAGAATTCGGTGGGCGAGGCGCACCAGCGGGTTGTGCTCCGGCTCGAGCCGAACGGCGGAGGTGCGGAAGAAGCGGACTCCGGTTACGACGATGATGGCGCCGAACACGTATATGATCCAATGGAACCGGGCCAAGAGCAGGGCCCCCGTCGCGATCATCACTCCCCGCATCACGATGGCGCCGATGATGCCCCACTTGAGCACCCGGGGTTGAAGTTCTGCCGGCACCGCGAAGTACTGGAAGACCAGGAGGAAGACGAACAGGTTGTCTACGCTGAGGGACAACTCGATCAGGTAACCGGTGTAATACTCGAGGGCGCTGGCGCGCCCGACTTCGAACCACAAGAACCCACCGAAGAGGAGGGCCAGCGCCACGAGGCCCGCGCTCCAAAGCGAAGCTTCGCGGACCGACAGCTGGTGGCTCTTGCGGTTCAGGATGCCGAGGTCAAGAACCAGGAGCCCGAGTACGACTCCGGTGAATCCGACCCAGACCCACGGATCGTGAGCGGGCACTCAGCCGGCGACGGACCGGGCCAGGAGGGCTTCGAACGTCTTGGCGTTGTTCGCCATCGTTGATCGCTCCCCACGAAAAAGCGAGCCTTCGCCACCGTCTCCGTGCGGGACGGCCAGCGAAGGTCTCGCTCTGATGCGGAGATTGGCCTCCGCAGCCCCGGGAACCGGGCCGGCCCAGGCCGGCAGTGTTGGCGATTCCTCGGTCCGCCAATCGGCGGATGAGCTACTCCCCTTCTCCCCGAAAGATACTGCGGACCGGAAGGCTTGTCATATGGCAGATTGGGCGGCACGTATGGAACCTTCCGATCGCGACCCGATCCTCGCCATCTGCCTCATGGCGGCCCTGGCCGACGGCCGCAGGAGCTCCAGCGAACAGGAGGAGTTCGCCGGGATCGTGTCCCGACTCCAGGGGGATTACCCTTCACGGATCAGCGCCCCGATTCTGAGCGGGGAGCTCGACCTCGCCTCCCCCCCAGATCGGTTCGACAAACGGCGCCGGCCCGGACCCAAAACCACGGGGGGCTCAGAAAGGCGGTTCGGCCTGGTGCACCGGATCGTTCAGGATCAGGGCGTTGAGGACGGCACCGGCGGGCGTGTCGGACTGTCCTTCCGGAATCACGAGAAGCGCGTTGGCTTTCACCATCGAGGTGAGAATCCCGGAGCCTTGGGGCCCGGTGAGGCGGGCTTCGGGAAGGGCGGCGCCATCATCGGGCGTGACCACGGCCCGGAGAAAATGCTGAAGCCGGGGCCCGAGCCGGATCGGCTCGGCGGCCCGCACCCGGACCGTGCGGCGGAACGGGAGGGAGTGCCCCAGCATCCGGCGGATTGCGGGCCTGACGAAGAGCTCGAAGGTGACCATGGTACTCACGGGATTGCCGGGCAGCCCGATCCAGGGGATTCCGCCGAGCAGTCCGAATCCCACGGGCGCTCCGGGCCGCATCCGTAGCTTCCAGAACCGGAGCTCGACCCCGGCCTCCTTCAGCGCCGCCATCAGAAGATCGTGCTCGCCGACGCTGATCCCCGCCGTGGTTACCAGCAGGTCGCAATCCCGGGCCCGGCCGAGGTGCTCGCGAAGGCTCTCGAGCCGGTCGGCGGCGATCCCGAGCTTCACCGGCACGCCCCCGGCCTGCCGGACCAGGGCCGCGAGGGTGTGGGTGTTCGAGCTGGCCACTTTTCGTCCCGAGAGGATCTCCTCGGGCCGGTCGAGGTCGACGATTTCGTCGCCGCTCCCGAGAATGCCGACTCGAGGGCGCCGATACACCACGGGGTGGGCGACCGCCACGGAAGCGAGCACCCCGAGCTGGGCGGGCCCCAGCTCGGTCCCGGCGGAGAGCACCTCGTCACCCTTCCGGAGGTCCTCGCCGGTCCGGCGGATGTTGGCTCCGCAATCTCGATCGCTCTGGATCGCTACCGTTGCAGCATCGGTTCCGGAGCCGGCATCCTCCTGTCGGATGACGGTGTCGGCGCCTTCGGGGAGCGGGGCCCCGGTGAAGATCCGGGCGCACTCTCCGGGACCGATCGCCCGGGCCGGGAAGGTCCCGGCAGGCAGGACCTCGACAATGCGCAGGATCCGGGACGAATCCCGACTTGCACCCCGGACGTCCCCGGCCCGTACCGCATACCCATCCATTGCGGAGTTGGTCCAGGGAGGGATGTTGAGCGGACTCCGAACCGCCTCGGCAAGCACGGACCCGAGGGCGTCATCGAGAGGGATTTGCAGCGGAGGCTGGACCCGGACCTCGGCCAGGATCCGGCGGGCCGCTTCCCCTGCCGCGAGGGCGCTCACGGCAGCTGCTTGGCGTGCTCCATGACGAGGACGGTGAGCAGGGTCAGCCACATGGTATCCGAGAAATGAAGCACCCGGCAAGGCGCCGAATACCGGGGATCATCGGTCAGGATCGCGATCCACTCGTCGGCGTTCTCGGTGTGGGGGTCGAATAGCGGGACCGGAGCTACCTGCCGACGAAAGACCTCGATCTTCGGCAGGCTCGCCTTCTTGAAGCCCTCGACGATCACGAGATCCATGTCGGAGAAATACCGCCGGGCCAGTTCCTCGGGGCCGGCTTCATCGGCGCGTCGCTCCAGGGCAACCCGGAGGTCAGGTGACGCGACGATCACGCCGTCGGCGTTGCCTTCGTTGAAGTGGCGCCAGGAGTCGGTTCCGGGGCGGTCGATGTCCACCGGGTGGGTCGCGTGCTTGATGGTGCCGACCCGGCGCTTCTGCCGCTTGAATTCGTGCGAAAGCGCGGCGACCAGGGTTGTCTTGCCGGCGTTCTTGTGACCCACGACCGAAACGATGCGAATCACTGGGCCATCCCCTCCGCCCGGAGGAGGTCTTCCGTTGTGTTGATATTGAACCAGAGCCGGTCGGGGTCTCCGCCGGCCACGCGGGTCAGCGCGTCCTCCGAAAGCACCCTGACCCGCACCGACTCGTGAAAAGCGATGGCTCGAAGATCGCCCCGATCGAGCGCCTTCGCCATAGCCGGCCCGCAGGCGGGTCCGTAGGCCGCGCACAGGGGCTCGAGGCCCCGGGGCCCGCCGCTCGCCGGAATGCAGATGTCGGCCCGGTCAAGGCCGGCGGCGAGCATCCGAATCAGCTCGGGCGGGACGAAGGGCATATCCCACGCAACACATACCACCGGAGCCGGCGCGGCCAGGACCGCGGTGTACAGCCCACCCAGGCTGCCGGTCCCGGGGCGGATATCCGAGACGACCCGCAGGTCGGGCCGCCAGGTCGGGGCCTCCCTGGCGTTGGCGATGAGCAGAGGGAGAGCGCCCAGGGCTTCGTGGAAGGCCTCGACCAGGCGGTCCAGGATGCGCCGGCCGCCCACTTCCAGGAGCCCCTTTGGAGCCCCCTCCATCCGGGACGCGGTTCCCCCCGCGAGGATAGCGCCTTGCACCGGCTATCGGGGGTTGGGGGTCGGAGGCGGCCCGGCCGGCGAGGTCGCGGGAGCGTGAAAGTGGGGCGCTCCGCTCACCGCCCGTCCGACCAGGGCGATTCCCGCGCGCCGGGCGATCTCCAGCGCCATGGTGGACGGGACTGAAGGGGTTGCGATCCAGGCCAGACCGGCCTGGCCAGCTTTGGCCGCGAGTTCGGCGGAAATCCGCCCGGTGACGAGGAGGCCAAGGCCGGGCAGCGACCGCCGGGCAAGGATCATCGCCCCGATCACCTTGTCCACCGCGTTATGGCGGCCGATGTCCTCGGCGTGGGTCAGCAGGCCGACCCCCTCGGTCAGCGCGGCGGCGTGGATACCCCCGGTGTCGCGGTATCGTTCCCCCGCGGCGAAGAGTCCCTTGAAGAGGGCGCGGAGCTGTTCCGGTGCGGGGGGCGGTCCCCGAGGCGGAACCGGCCGGGTCGAGTCGGGCTCGGTGAGGTAGGTGTTCACGGCGCCGCACCCGGAGGCCAGCACCGGCCGGCGTCCCGCCTCCATAACCCGGGCTACCCGGTCGGGCGGGATTTCGGCCCAGAACCCCAGGTCGGTGGCGCAGGGCCGCAAGTGCACCTGGTCAATCGTCTCGATGTACCCTTCCCCCGCCAGCCACCCGATCGCCAGCTCCTCCAGGAGCTCCGGCGTACACATCCAGGTGACCACCGGAGTGCGATTGACTTCCAGCCAGACCGGGACCTCCTCGACCGCGGCCATCCCGGACATGCGGCCGCCCCGCTTGGCCGGCCGGACCGGCGGTTCAGGGTGTGAAGGCTCGCCGGGCACGGCTCGCCCCTCAGAACGGCCTTCGGAAGGCATAGCTCAATCCGGCGACGTACCAGCCGTTGGCGAGCCACTCCTTGGCCGGGGCGGCGAGCACCGGCGGCTGGTTCGGCGCGGTGGATGGCGACTGCCGGAAGGTCGCGGGATAGGTCACCTGCCAGAAGACACTGCGGGCCTCGAGCCGAAGGAACAAACGCTCCGAGAGATAGATTCGGGTCCCCACGCCGGGCGCAACGGTCATCTTGGCGCGGAAGCTGAAGCCGCTCTCGTCCGCGGGGGTGGCGCCGGCCACCACCACGCCCAATCCGGCTGAAACGAACGGGGCCAGCCGGTTCCAGGTTTTCCCGCCGGTGATATTGAACTGGATGATCGTTTCGCCGAAAAAAGCCCCCTGCTCTACGGTGTCAACCGCGGCGAAGGCGATCGGCAGGTTGGGATCTATGATCACCCGTTCCAGCCGGGCGAGGCTCGTTGCGAACCCCAGGGTGACGGTCCCGTTGGTGAACAGGTCGTAGCGGATTCCGCCGGACCAGCCGTGATGAGGAGCGACTCCCAGCTGTCCCCCGTCGCCCCGGAACAACCCTCCCGTGGCGCCGAAGAACTGTCCGTGTCTCAGGGTGCGATAGGGCGAGCGGGACGGGTCGTGCCCGACCTGGGCCGCGAGGACCGAGGGAATGCCCAGGAACATGAGCAGGGTGGCCCGCCTCATGGTGCGGTGGCCTCGGTGGCCAGGGGCCGACCGGTCATCTCGGTCGGCTGCTCCAGTCCGAGCAGGCCGAGGATGGTGGGGGCGACGTCGCAGAGCGCACCTCCATCTCGAAGCCGCCGGATTCCGGTATGCACGGCCACCAGCGGCACGGGGTTCGAAGTATGGGCGGTGTGAGGACCGCCGGTGTCGGGATCGAACATCATCTCGCAATTTCCGTGATCGGCGGTGACGAGCAGCCGGGTCCGAGTCCGCCCGCAGGCCGCGACGATCCGGTCCAGGCACCGATCCACCGCCTCCACTGCCCGGATCACCGCCGGGAGGCTCCCGGTATGCCCGACCATGTCGGGGTTGGCGAAGTTGCAGAGGAGAAAGTCGTGGTCCTGCCTCTCGATCGCCCCGCCGAGCGCGTCGGCCACTCCGGACGCGCTCATCTCGGGGGCGAGGTCGTAGGTGGCGACCTTGGGAGAAGGCACCAGAACCCGCTCCTCGCCCGGATAGGGCGGCTCGTGCCCGCCGTTGAAGAAGTATGTGACGTGGGCGTACTTTTCGGTTTCGGCCGTGTGAAACTGGGTCCGGCCCGAGTCGGCCAGCAATTCGGCGAGGATCCGCGCCAGGCTGAACGGCGCGAACGCGATCGGGAACGGAAAGGTGCGATCGTAGCGGGTCATGGTGACCAGGGCCAGCCGGGGCCTCTCCGGCACCGGGAAGTCCTCGAACGGCTCGACCGCCAGCGCGCGGACGATCTGGCGCATCCGGTCGGCTCGAAAATTGAAACAGAGGACTCCGTCCCCGACCCGCATCGGGGCCAGCGGCATGCCCCCGCGCGTCAGCACAATTGGCTTGATGAACTCGTCGGTTTCACCCCGCGAATAGGCGGCGCGAACGGCCCGGACCGGATTGGTTTCGGGGGTTCCCTGTCCGTCCACCAGGAGCTGGTAGGCGAGCCGGGTTCGATCCCACCGGTGGTCCCGGTCCATCGCGTAGTAGCGGCCGATGAGCGAGGCCAGGGTGGCCCGCGGCCCCGAGATGCGCTCGAGGTCGGCGACGAGCCGGGTTACGAACCCCTCGGCGGACTGGGGCGGCGTGTCGCGGCCGTCGAGGAAGCCGTGGATCGCGATGCGAGGCACGTCGAGCCGGAGGCCGAGTTCGACGCATCCGAGCAGGTGCTGGTCCAGAGAATGGACCCCGCCGGGCCCGACCAGGCCGATAAGGTGAAGGGTGCCGGCGCTCCGGCGAACCCGGGCCCCCAGCTCGAGGAACGCCGGGAGGGTGAAGAACGTGCCGTTTCGGATGCTGCCTGAAATCCGCACGATGTCCTGGGAGACGACCCGGCCGGCTCCGAGATTCAGGTGACCCACTTCACTGTTTCCCATCTGCCCGTCGGGAAGCCCCACCGCGAGGCCGCTCGCGGAGAGCAGGGTGCGGGGGCAGGAATCCCAGAGGCCGTGCCACACCGGAGTCCGCCCCAGCTCGATCGCGTTTCCCTCGCGGGCTTCGCGGTATCCCCATCCGTCCAACACGATCAGTGCCACGGGAGAGCGAGTCCGGCCGTTTGACATGCTCCTCCGCGGCGTCTACAATGCCGAATCGTGATGGACGCGCCGCAATCTAGTCCTCCTCGGAGCGGCCTACCAGCCTCGTTGGGCCTCCTGGCCGTGCTCGCCGGCAATCTCGTCGCTCAAGCCGCGGTTGCGATTTCAGGGAATACGCTGTTCTACAAGGAGCCGGGCGGGGTCCGGCTCGGAGCGCTGGTCACCGGCGCTTCGGTCGCACCGGGTCGTCGATCGGGCGCGTTCGCGGAGGTGGTGCTGGACGGGTGGATCTTCACAGCCTCGACCCGGGCCGACCCGCGAGATGGCTTCGATCTATCGGTAGCGCCCGCCGAGGGAGAGAATATCCGCTCCGAGCCGAATGGCGCCGTCGTCGGACGCGCGGTGCAGGGCGCCCTTTTCAATCGGGTTTCGCAGCGCGGAGGGTGGACCCGAGTGCGGCGAAGCGTGTGGGTCGCCCGCAACGTCCTGGCGGCCCGGGCCGAATCACCCGGGGGCCCGCCCCCGCCGCGGGCCCGGGATCGGGTGGCCGCCGACAGCGTGCCATCCCCCCCGTCCCCGTCGGCGCCGCCTCCTGCCGACGGGCGGTCCCCGTCGGCGATCGTCCGCGCCGGGACCAGCCTCCAGCGCTCCCCCGATGGACCGGCGGTCGCGAGGCTCGAGGCGCCGGCCGAGGTTGGGCTTGGAGAGCGGCGAGGCGAATGGGTCGAGGTGCAGCTTCGGGGTTGGGTCCGCCGGGCCGCGATGGACAGCGGCGCGGTACCCCGGCCCGCTATCAGCAGCGCCATGCTGCGGGACGACCCCGAGCGATACGTCGGACAAACGGTGGACTGGCGAGTGCAGTTCCTCGCTCTGCAGCAGGCCGACGAGCTGAGGCCCGAAATGCCGCTCGGGCAGCCCTACCTCCTGGCCCGAGGGCCGCTCCCCGAGTCGGGATTCGTGTACGTGATGATCTCCCGGGAGCAGGCCCAGCGGCTGGCGGGAGTGAGCCCGCTGGAGGAGCTCGGGGTGACCGTCACCGTTCGGGCCGGCCGGACCCGATTCCTCGCGACTCCGGTCGTCGAGCTGGTGAGGAGGATCCCATGAACGAGCAGCTCAAGCAGCGGATCCTCCGCCGGCTCGAGACTCTTCCGGACGAGCGGGCCTACCAGGTCCTCGACTACATCGAATTCCTGGAGAGCAAGTACGCCGAGCGCATCGCCCCGACGAACCTGCTCGCGAAAATCACCGAGGGCATCGAGGACACCATGCGGGCGGCCCGGCTCCCCCTCAAGGCGATCTCGGGCACGACCGGGCTGGTCGAGAGCGCCGGGAAAGTCATGAAGGGCGTGGCGGCCGCGGCGGAAAGCGTCGTGCAGGAGGCGCTCGGGGGTCCCGAGGAGCCCAAGCCGCCGGCTTGATTTCACTGTAGCCCCGCCGTAGTCTTCCAGATGGGTTCACTTCGGCCTGACGTCGCACTCACATTCGACGACGTTCTCCTGGTCCCCCGGCACAGTACGGTTCACCCGCGCGACGTCTCGACCGCGAGCCGCTTCACCCGCGCCATTCCGCTCCAGATTCCCCTCGTTTCCGCAGCCATGGACACGGTCACCGAGGCCGAGATGGCGATCGCCATGGCCCGGGCCGGTGGAATCGGTGTCGTCCACAAGAACATGACGATCGAGCGCCAGGCGGCCGAGGTGGATCGGGTCAAGCGGAGCGAGAGCGGAATGATCCTGAACCCGATCACGCTGGGGCCCGACCGGCCGCTTCGGGACGCCGCCGGCCTGATGCGGCGGTTCCGCATCTCTGGGGTGCCGATCGTGGACGGCACCGGACGGCTGATCGGCATCATCACCAATCGGGACCTCCAGTTCGAGCGTAACCTCGACCAGCCGATCCGCGAGGCGATGACCCGGGCAAACCTGGTCACCGCTCCGGTCGGCACCACCCTGGAGGAGGCGGAGCGGATCCTGGCCCGGCACCGGATCGAGAAGCTCCCGGTGGTGGATGCGGGCGGCGTGCTGCGCGGGCTGATCACCGTGAAGGACATCTTCAAGCGCCGGCAGCATCCCGACGCCAACAAGGACCATCACGGGCGGCTGCGGGTCGCGGCGGCGGTCGGGGCCGGCGGCGACGCCCGGCACCGGGCTCGGGCCCTCGTGGATGCCGGGGTGGACGTGCTGGTGGTGGATTCGGCCCACGGCCACAGCGAGGGGGTGCTCGCCACGGTGAGCGAGCTCCGCGAGGGGTTTCCCGACACCCAGCTCGTGGGCGGCAACGTGGCCACCGAAGATGGTGCCCGGGAGCTGGCCCGCCGGGGGGTGGATGCAATCAAGGTCGGGATCGGGCCGGGAAGCATCTGCACCACCCGGGTGGTGACCGGGGTCGGGGTTCCCCAGATCACCGCGATCTGGGACGCGACCCGGGGAGCGGGAGAGATCCCGATCATTGCGGACGGAGGGATCAAGTACTCGGGCGATGTCGTCAAAGCGCTCGCGGCTGGGGCGGCCTCGGTAATGATGGGCTCGATGCTGGCCGGTACCGAGGAGAGCCCGGGAGAAAGCGTGCTGGCGGAGGGCCGCCGTTACAAGCTGATCCGGGGGATGGGCAGCCTCTCGGCCATGCAGGACGGCTCCGCCGACCGGTACTTCCAGGACGGCGAGCTCTCGCCCTCCAAGATCGTCCCCGAAGGCATCGAGGGCCGGGTCCCTTACCGGGGCCCCGTGGCGGATGTACTCTACCAGATGGTCGGCGGGCTCCGGAGCGGGATGGGCTATTGCGGCGCGGCAGAGGTCCCGGCCTTGCAGCAGAACGTGGAGTTCATCCGAGTTACGACGGCCGGTCTGCGGGAATCTCACCCGCACGACGTAACCATCACGAGAGAAGCGCCGAATTACTCGGCGTAGGTCCGGCCGTCACTTCGAACAACCAACGAGGAGAGCACCATGAACCTCTGGGCTACCAAGTCCGTCGACGTGCTGCGGGCCGAGGCGGAAGCGGTGAGCGAGCGGTCGCTGCGACGAACCCTGGGCCCGGTCAACCTGGTAGCCCTGGGGATCGGCGCCATCATCGGCGCCGGCATATTCGTGCTCACCGGGCTCGCGGCGGCCCGCCACGCCGGCCCCGCGGTCCCGCTTTCGTTCGTCTTGACTGGGTTCGCCTGCGCCTTCGCCGGATTGTGCTACGCCGAGATGGCCAGCACCGTGCCGGTCGCCGGCAGCGCCTACACCTACTCCTACGCCACCATGGGCGAATTCGTCGCCTGGATCATCGGCTGGGACCTGGTGCTCGAATACGCCATGGGCGCGGCGACCGTGGGGGTGGGATGGTCGGGCCATTTCCTGAGTCTGCTCGACTGGTTCGGGATCCACATCCCGGCCCAGCTGGCCAACGCCCCGGTCCAATGGTGCACCCAGGGGAACGTGAATGCGGGAATAGTGGGCTGTAGTGAAGCTGGGTGGGCGGCCACAGGGGCCATCTTCAACCTCCCCGCGGTAGCCATCGTGATCTTCATGTCTATCGTGCTGGTCATCGGGATCCGGCAGTCGGCAAAGGTGAACAACTTCATCGTGCTGATCAAGCTCGCCGTCATCCTCATGCTCATCATCTTCGGGCTGCAGTACGTGAACCCGGACAACTGGAAACCCTTCATTCCGCCGAATGCCGGAGAGTGGGGAACCTACGGCTGGTCGGGCGTGCTGCGAGGCGCCGGGTTGATCTTCTTCGCCTACATCGGGTTCGACGCCGTGAGCACCGCGGCCCAGGAGGCCAAGAACCCCCAGAGGGACATGCCGATCGGCATTCTGGGGTCGCTGGCCATCTGCACCGTGCTCTACGTGCTGGTCTCATTCACGCTCACGGGGATGCTCCCCTACACCCAGCTCAACGTGGCGGCGCCGGTGGCCGCGGCGGTATCCAGCATTCCTCAACTGCACTGGCTGCGGATCTTCATTGACATCGGGGCGGTGATGGGGCTTGGCTCGGTGATCCTGGTGATGCTCCTGGGCCAGTCACGGGTGTTCTACGCGATGTCCCGCGATGGCCTGCTCGGCCGCTGGGCCGGCCAGGTCCATCCCAAGTTCCGGACTCCGTATCTCTCGACCATCTACGTTGGGATCGCGGTGGCGGTCATAACCGGCCTGTTCCCGATCCAGATCCTGGGAGAGCTGGTCAACATCGGAACCCTTCTGGCATTCGTGCTGGTTTGCGCCGGGGTTCTGGTGCTGCGACGCACCCGGCCTGACCTCGATCGCCCCTTCAAGGTTCCGCTCGTACCTCTGGTCCCCATTTTGGGAATCCTGACCTGCGTGGGGCTGATGGCAACCTTGCCCGGAGACACCTGGCTCCGGCTGCTGGTCTGGCTCGTAATCGGCTTCGCGATCTATTTCGGGTACGGCCGCCACCACAGCATCCTCCAGCGGGAATCGGGGGGAACGCCGGGTAGCTAGGGACCCGGGACTCGGGACTGGGGG
>Ga0209640_10003006_pt1 | contig 14736 bp, 13 predicted proteins | sample RifCSP10_1_FD_184018 | JGI IMG/M metagenome (GOLD analysis project Ga0209640, IMG submission 184018) | Soil microbial communities from Rifle, Colorado - Rifle CSP2_sed 10_1 (SPAdes) (version 2) | ecosystem: Environmental > Terrestrial > Deep subsurface > Rock core/Sediment | place: Rifle...
GAAGGCCCACCGCATCCTCGCCGACCACGGCCGCGGGATGACCTTCCTCGTCGGCGACGGCGTGACGCCGTCGAACGAAGGTCGCGGCTACGTTCTCAGACGCATCATCCGGCGGGCGGTCATCCAAGCGCAGCGCATCGGCCTCCACGACCTGTACCGCCTCCCGGCGGTCGTCGTCGAGCAGGTGGGCGACGCGTACCCCGAGCTCCAGGAGCGAGCGGGCGAGATCGAGCGCGTCGTCCGGGCCGAGGAGGAGCGGTTCGAGGAGACGCTGGAGCGTGGGATGAAGCTCTTCGAGGAGCTCGCCGGAACAGGTGCGATCTCCGGTTCGGACGCGTTCACGCTGGCCGCCACCTACGGCTTTCCGCTCGAGCTGACCGTCGAGCTGGCCGAGGAGCGCGGGCAGGCCGTCGACGTCGACGGGTACCAGTCGGAGATGGAGCGCCACCGGGAGATCTCGCGCGCTGCGGTCGAGGGCGACGTCCAGCGGGCAGCCGACTTCGCGCGCGGGGCGGGCTTCGAGACGGAGTTCGTCGGCTACGCAAAGACCGACGTCCTCACGCAGATCGGCGCGCTCGAGGACCTCGGCGACGGGCTCTTCCTGGCGAAGCTCCGCGAGTCGCCGTTCTACGCAGCGAGCGGCGGCCAGGTCACCGATCGCGGCTGGGTGGAGCTCGACGACGAGTCGGAGACCCGCGCTCAGTCGAGGGCAGAGCTCGTCGAGGCCTACCGCTTCGGCGACGACCAGGCGCTGCTCCTGCGGGGGAGCGGCTTCTCCGAGGGCGACCGCGTGCGCGCAGTCGTGCCGTGGGGCGTCCGCTTCCCGACGATGGCAAACCACACGGGAACGCATCTCCTCCACGAGGCGCTGCGCGAGGTGCTCGGCGAGCACGTGCGCCAGGCGGGCTCGGCCGTCCGGCCCGACAAGCTGCGTTTCGACTTCACGCACGAGCACGCGCTGAGTCCCGAGGAGCGGGCTCGCGTGGAGCGGCGGGTGAACGAGAAGGTGTTCGAGAACCTCCCCGTGCACGTCTTCGAGACGCCGATCGACGAGGCGAGACGCCTGGGAGCGACGATGCTGTTCGGGGAGAAGTACGGCGACATCGTCCGGGTGGTCGAGATCCCCGGGTTCTCGATCGAGCTCTGCGGCGGGACGCACGTCGCGACGACGGCGGAGGTCGGACCGTTCGTCATCCTCTCCGAGGCCTCCGTGGGCGCGGGCGTGCGGCGGGTCGAAGCCGTCACGTCGGGGGAGGCGTGGGCGTACCTCGACGAGCGCTCCCGTGCGGCGGACGGGCTCCGCGCGGAGCTGGAGGCTCTGCGCAAGGACGCGAAGAAGCGGCCTGCCGCGGCCGCCTCGAGCGCTCCCGACGCGGAGGTGCGCGTCGAGAACGGCGTGAACGTGATCGTGCAGACGGTCGAAGGCCTGGACGCCGACGAGCTCCTCGACCTCTCCGACCGCTTCAAGCAGCGCCATTCGCCTGCGGCGGTCGTCCTCGGCTCGCGCGAGGACGGGAAGGTGCACCTCGTCGCCAACTTCGACCAGTCGGTCGCCGATCGGGTGAGCGCGTCCGACGTCGTCCGCCAGGCGGCGGCGATCGTCGGTGGGGGTGGCGGCGGCCGGCCGACGATGGCGCGCGCCGGGGGGAAGGACCCGTCGAAGCTGCCCGAGGCGCTCGCCGAGGCCGAGCGCATCATCGTCGGCGCTCTGCAGTGAAGGTCGTCGCGCTCGACTACGGCGCCGAGAGAACGGGCGTCGCGGTCTCGGATGCCACGGGCACGATCGCGAGGCCGCTCGAAGTCGTCCGACGGGCGCGGACGCCCGCGGGCTTGGAGCGCATCCAGGCGCTCGTGGGCGAGAACGAAGCGGAGCTCGTCGTCGTGGGCATGCCCTTGACCCTGAGGGGCGAGCACGGGAGCCAGGCGCGAGAGACGGAGGCATTCGTCCGGGAGCTCGAGCTGGCGCTCCACGTCCCGGTCGAGACCTACGATGAGCGCTTCACCACCTCGCTCGCGGCACAGGCTGCGGGAGACCTCCCCGAGGACGCCCGCGCGGCGGCGCATCTGCTCTCGAGCTACCTCGCATGGAAGAGCGCACAGACCACCTGACACCGCCGCGACGACTGGCCGGAGGAGTTGCGGGCGCCGCGGTTCTCCTGGTCGTGCTCGGCCTGTCCGCGTGCCAGAGGGGCGACGATCCGCCACCCGCCGAGCCGCCTCCGCCGCTCCAGCGGCTGCACGTCATCTTCCCCGAGGGGTTCACGAGGCGGGAGATGGCAGACCGTGTCGACGCCGTGCGCAAGATCGCGATCGAGAAGCGCGACGTGACTCCGCGGCTCACGAGGATCGGCTACCTCGCCGCGACGGCCGCCGCGGTGCCGCCTCCCGCGTTCCGCAAGGACTGGGCTCGAGGCTCGAGCGAGGGCTTCCTCTTCCCCGCGACCTATGAGTTCACGAAGCTCACGACCGCCCGCAAGCTCGTCCGCGACCAGCTCGCGCACTTCCGCCGGCAGTGGCGGAAGGTCGATCTCCGCTACGCGCGGTCGAAGAACCTCACGCCGTACGACGTTCTCATCATCGCCTCGATGGTGGAGAAGGAGACGGTCGCGCCGGAGGAGCGCCGGCTCGTCGCCGCGGTGATCTACAACCGCCTGCGTCTCGGCATGCCGCTCGGGATCGACGCCACCATCCGGTACGGGCGCAACGTGCCCGGGACGGAGCCGCTGAAGGTCTCCGATCTCGAGAGCTCGAGCCCGTACAACACCCGCAAGCGCACCGGTCTTCCGCCGACGCCGATCTCGAACCCCGGGCTCGCGTCGATCCGGGCGGCGGCCCACCCGGCACGCGTCGACCACCTCTACTTCGTGCGCAAGCCGGACGGGGTGCATCACTTCTTCACGGCGAGCGAGGCCGAGTTCTTCCGCAGGAAGTGCGCGTACGGCTTCGGCTGCTGAGCCGCGACGCCTTGGAATGAGCGCGTGACGCTACCCGACTGAACAACGTGTGTCGGCCAGTCTCGGAGCTACCCCGAATGGGTGACCGATCACCCGTCCGGGGGTGCCGAGGTACCCCTCGATGGACGGTCAGACGACTGCGGCAATCGCATGCGCCGTCGCTGCCGGCTGCTGGGTGGTCGGCGGTGCCACGGTCCTGCTGTCGGGACTGCGCGCAACTCGCGCTGCGTCGCGAACCCCGCCGCCCGGTGACGGCTCGCCGGCCGGCGCCGAAAGGTCGCGCGAACTGGCCGACTCGGACGGCCCCGAGGCGCGCGCAGTCCTCTTCCAGGGGCTTCGGAGCGGGGAGCCCGAGGTGCGGCGTGCGTGCGTGACGGCGCTCGGCCGCCTCGGGCAGCGCCACGACTGGGCGATCGACGGCCTGATCGAGGCGCTCGCGGAACGGCGGGACACCCCGGCGCGGGTGGCCGTCCAGCTCGACCGCCTGGCCCCGCGTGCGGATACGCGCCTCCTCCCGCTGCTCGGTCATCCGAACGGCGTCGTGCGGTACTACGCAGCGCGCCTGCTCGCGCGCGAAGACGAGGCACGCCGCCGGCTCGTGCCCGACCTGACACGCGACCCGTCACCACAGGTCCGGGCGGCGGCCCTCGAGGCCATGCAGCCGGCGCCGACGGGTGGAGCTCTCCGCCGCGCGCTCCAGCTCCTGGACGACCCGCATCCGGCTGTCCGAGCCCAGGCGTGCCTGACGGCGTCCGCGATCTCCGCTGCGGGCTCGACGCCGTTCGTCGCGCCGCTTCTCTCCGACCCGTCGTGGGAGGTCCGGAACGCAGCGCGCGAAGCTCTCGTGAGAGCCGGGAGAGGGGCGACCCCCGTCGTCCTTCCTCTGCTCGAGGACGAGAGCGACGACGTGCGCAGCCTGGCCGCGGTAGTGCTCCAGGACGTCGGTCTCGTGGACGACCTGCTCGCGTCGGCCGAAGATCCGGCACTTCTCGAGCGGATCTTCACCGCGGGCGGTCGTCGCCTTCGTGCTCTCGCGGAGGATCGCGCCCGCGAGCGCCGGCCGCTCGTCGGGTCGCGGCCCGCGGTCGCCGAGGCCAGTCGCTGACGATGTCGACGGTGCTCGAGATCTGCGTGCTCGCGTGCGCCGTCTACGTCTGCATCGTCTATGCGATCTACGTCGCACTCGCGGTGGTCGCATTTGCCGAGAACCGCCGCAGCAAGCGCGAGAGCGTCGTCGACGAGCTGGGCGCCGTCTCGCGTTCGCGCTTCTCTCCTTCGGTGAGCATCCTCCTGCCGGCGCACAACGAGGTCGGCGGGTTGCCGGATGCAGTGCGATCGCTGCTGGCGCTCGACTACCCGGAGTTCGAGGTGATCGTCGTCAACGACGGCTCGACCGACGACAGCGTGCCGCGCCTGCGCGAGGAGTTCGACCTGGTTCCGGTCGAGGTGCTCTCGCGTGGCGTCGTCGCGACCGAGCACGTCGAGGCGCTCTATCGCAGCGCGACGGAGCCGCGTCTCCTCGTGGTGGACAAGGTCGGGGGCGGGAAGGCGGACGCCCTGAACGCGGGTCTCAACTACAGCCGCCACCGCTTCGTATGCGGGGTCGACGCCGACATGGTCTTCGCGCGAGATGCGCTGTCGACGACGATGCGCGCCTTCATGACGGACCCGGGGCGGGTCGTGGGCCTGACGAGCTTCATCGAGATCGCCTCGAATCCCTCGGCGGCCCTCCGCAACGGCGTCGAGTACCGGCTTCCGGAGACGAGGCCGTTCACGCTCTTCCAGGCGCTGGACTACGTCCGCGCCTTCTACAACAACCGGATCGCGTGGTCGCGCCTCGACTTCATGCTCTGCGCGGTCGGCGCCTTTCAGGTCTGGCGCCGGGATCTGCTCGACGAGCTACGCGGCTGGTCGCGCGAGTTCACGTGCGAGGACATCGAGATCACGTTCCGCGTCCACAAGGAGCTGCGCGAGCGCGGACGGCCGTACCGCGTGCTCTGTCTCCCCGTTCGCGTCGGCGTCACGGAGGGCCCGGACACCGTGCGCAAGCTGATCGCCCAGCGTGAGCGCTGGCAGCGGGTGATCCTCGAGACGTGGTGGGCGCACCGGGGCATGTGCTTCAACAAGCGCTACGGCTCGGTCGGCCTCCTCGGGATGCCCTTCTACCTCGTCTCGGAGATCGTTGCGCCGGTGTTCGAGTCACTTGCGCTGCTGACGCTCGCCGTGGGTGCGGCGGCAGGGCTCGTCGACTGGCGGCTCTTCGCCGTCGTCGTCGTCCTGATCTCCCTCGTCAACAGCGCTCTCAGCACCGCCTCGCTGCTCATGGTCGAGCTCCAGTCGCGCACCTATCGCTCGGTCGGCATCGTGCAGCTGCTCGTGCTCATGCCGCTCGAGCTGGTCTTCTACCGCCCGATCCTCTCGTGGGCCCGGATGAAGGGGACGTGGCGGTTCCTGCGAGGGGACAAGGCGTGGCACAAGTTCGAGCGCAACGCGCGGACGGAGGCCGCGTGAGCGGATCGCGACCCGGGCGGACGAAGGAGGACTACCTCCTCCTGGTCGTGTCCGTGGGCGCTGCCGCGGTCGCCGTCGCCTCGTGGCGCCGGGCCGAGTCGGGGGCGCCCGAGCTCTGGGCGGCCATGGGCGTCGCGCTCGCGGTGTCCCTCGCCATGCTCTTCACGTTTCTCGTGGCCGGGTCGGTGCGGAAGGCGGCGTTCGAGACGGCGCCCGAGGAGGACGGCTCGTTCCGCCGAGTCCTCGCCGCCGTACCGGACGGTCTCGTGGTCCTCGACGGCTCACGCGTGATCGCGGCGAACGGGCGGTTCTGCGAGCTCGTCGGTTTCAGCCGAGACGAGCTCGCGGACGAGGTCGCGCCTCTCCCGTTCTGGCCGCCCGAGCATCGCCACGAGATCGAGCGGTGGCATGCGTGGCTCGCGGAGCGCGGCGAGCACGCTGGACGATTGACGTTCGTGCACCGCGGCGGCGACCGCCTCCCCGTGCTCGTCGCCGGGCGGCGGGTGGCGGGTGGATCGGGCAGCCGGCGCTACGTCGTCACAGTGCGGGACGTTTCGGAGAGCAATCGGCGCGAACGGCGGCTCTCGGAGCTCTCCTCACGCGATCCGGAAACGGCTCTCCTCAACGAGCACGGATTCGACGAGCGGCTCCGCGAGGCTGTACGACGCTCGATCGCCGACGGCACGAACGCGAGCGTCGTCGTCGCGACGCTCGGGAGTGACGTGGCCGGCGGGACCGGACACCTCGCCTCCCCCGCGGGGCTCCTCGTGGTCGAACGGCTCGTCAGGCTCCTGCGCGCCGGCGACGAGCTCGGCCGCATGGGCGACGACGAGATCGCCTGGGTCCTTCCCGGAACCGGCGCCGACGGAGCCGTCGAAGCGGTCGACCGGGCGAGGCAGACGATCTCCGACACCGGGGCGACGCTGACCGCAGGGGTGTGCGACCTCGAGACGGCAGGGGACGCACCGTCGCTCTTCGCGCTCGCCGACCGCGCGCTGGCCGAGGCGCGGCGCGGGGGTAGCGGGAGGACCGTGAGCTATCCGCACATGCGGCTCGAGGCTCTTGCTTCCGTCCGCGGCGGTTGAGCACGCGAGATACTTAGGCGCCGTGCCGAGCGCCCCCCGCCGACCGGATGGACCGCTGCCGTGACCCGAATCTCGGGCATGACGACCCTCGTGGGCATCATCGGCTGGCCGGTGGAGCACTCGCTCTCGCCGCGAATGCAGAACGCAGCGTTCGCAGCGCTCGGGCTCGACTGGGTGTACGTCCCTCTGCCGACGCCTCCCGAGCGGCTCGCCGAGGCCGTCGCCGGGCTCGCCGCGCTCGGCTTCGCCGGGGCGAACGTCACGGCCCCGCACAAGCTCGCGGTCGCCGCGCTGTGCGAGGCGGATGCTCCTTCGGTGAACACGCTGGTCGTGCGGGACGGAAGGGTCGAAGCCTGGACGACCGACGCGGCCGTCCTCTCCGGCCTCACTGCGGAGCGCCCCGTTATCCTCGGCGACGGAGGCGTTGCGGCCGCGTTCGTGCAGGCGCTGCCGCACGCGAGGCGGTTCTCGCGGCGCGGTGCGTGGCCGCCCGAGGTCGAGGGCGCAGACCTCGTGGTGAACGCGACCGCTGCCCGCGACGAGGTGCTGGCGGAGCTCACGAGCGGCCAGACGCTCGTGGATCTCCCGTACCCGGAGACTGCGACCGCGGCGGCCGCGCGGCGCAACGGAGCGACCGTCGTCACGGGGCTCGAAGCTCTCGTCGCCCAGGGGGCGGCCTCGTTCGAGCTCTGGACCGGCCTGCCGGCGCCGGTCGACGTCATGCGCGAGTCTGTCGGGGCCAAGTAACAGACTGTTACTTGGCAATCTAGGCTTGCGGCATGTCTCTCGACCTCGTCACCGCCGGGGAGTCGCACGGGCCGGCGCTCGTCGCCATCCTCACCGGGCTTCCGGCCGGCCTGCGGCTCGACCGCTCGGCGATCGACGAGGACCTGCATCGCCGCCGCCAGGGGTACGGCCGCAGCCCTCGACAGCAGCTCGAGGCCGACGAGGTGGAGGTGCTCGCGGGGCTCCGGCACGGCGTGACGCTGGGGACGCCGCTCGCCCTCGTCATCCGGAACCGGGACCACGAGAACTGGACCTGGGGGATGAGCCCGTGGCCTCCCGAGGGCGAGCCGTCCGGGAAGGGCACGAAGCCGGTGACGCTTCCGCGGCCGGGTCACGCCGACCTCGCAGGAGCGCTCAAGTACGGGCACGACGACGTTCGCAACGCGCTCGAGCGAGCGAGTGCGCGCCAGACCGCGAGCCATGTCGCCGCCGGCGCGGTCGCGAAGGCGCTCCTCGGTGAGATCGGCGTCACCGTCTCGGGGAGGGCGGTCGAGATCGGCGGCGAGACGGACGCCGACGCCATGCGCGCGGCGACGGACGCAGCCCGCACCGACCGCGACACGCTCGGCGGGATCGTCGAGGTGGTTGCGACGGGCGTTCCTCCGGGGTTGGGGTCGTACGCGGAGAAGCGAGACCGGCTCGATGCCCGCGTCGGTGCGGCGCTCATGGGGATCCAGGCCGTGAAGGCGGTCGAGATCGGCGACGGCATCGCGCTCGCGCGAGCGCGCGGATCGGAGGCCCACGACGAGATCGAGCCCGACCGCCGCCGGATGAGCAATCGCGCCGGAGGCGTCGAGGCCGGCGTCTCGAACGGCGAGGCGATCGTGACCCGGGCGGCGATGAAGCCGCTGCCGACGCTCATGCGCCCCCTGCGCTCCGTGGATCTCGAGAGCGGCGAGCCGGGCCAGGCGCTCGTCGAGCGAAGCGACGTGCAGGCCGTCGAGGCGCTCGCCGTCGTCGCTGAGGCGGCGGTGGCGTGGGAGCTGGCGCGCGCCGCGCGGGAGAAGTTCGGAGGCGACGCCCTCACGGACTTCGTCGCCGCCCACTCGGCCTACGTGGACCGGATCGGGTGGCGCACGCCCTAGAGCGGCACGTCGCCCTCGTCGGGTTCATGGGCTCCGGGAAGTCGACGCTCGGCCCCGAGCTCGCCCGGCGCCTGGGCCGCGCGTTCGTGTCCGTGGACGCGCTCGTCGAGGAGCAGATAGGGACGACCATCGCAGAGCTCTTCGACGAGCGGGGTGAGGCCGCATTCCGCGAGCTCGAGCAGCGGGCTGGGCTCGACGTCCTCGGGCGGCGCGAGCCGGCTGTCGTCGAGCTCGGGGGAGGAGCGCTCGGTACCGCCGGGACGCGCGAAGCGCTGCGTGCGAGCGCGTTCACCGTGCTCGTCGAGACGACGCCGGAGGAGGCGTGGGAGCGGGTCGCGGGCACCGGGAGGCCGCTCGCGCGGGATCCCGAGTCGTTCCGCTCGCTGTTCGAGCAGAGACGGCGCGCGTACGAGCAGGCCGCCGATGCTCGCGCGACCGACGTCGACGGCGCCGTCCTCGCGGCGGCGGGGATCCGGTTCGCGCCTCACACCGAGGTGCACGGGGACGCGGTCGTCGCCGACGAGCGGGTCGCCGCGCTGCACGGGATCGACGCGACGCATCTCGTCCCCGCGGGCGAGGCGGCGAAGACCGTTGCCGAGGCGGAGCGGCTCTGGCGCGCGCTCCGGCTCGACCGAGGGTCGACGCTCGTGGCCGTCGGCGGCGGCTCGACGACGGATCTCGCAGGGTTTGTCGCTGCGACCTACATGCGAGGCATCCCCTGGGTCCCGGTGCCCTCGACGCTCGTCGGCCAGGTGGACGCGGCGATCGGCGGCAAGACCGGGATCGACGTCCCCGAGGCGAAGAACCTCGTGGGCGCGTTCCACTGGCCCGCCGAGACGGTCATCGACACGACGCTTCTCGACACCCTGCCCGAGGAGGAGCGCGCGAACGGCCTGGCGGAGGTGGTGAAGACGGGCCTCCTCGCCGGAGAACCGCTGTGGGAGCTCGAGACCGCCGAGCAGGTGCGTCGCTGCGCTGTCTTCAAGGCGGCCGTGTGCCTGCGCGACCCGCTCGAGCGGGGCGAGCGCGCCCAGCTCAACCTCGGGCATACGTTCGCCCACGCGCTCGAAGCGGCGTCCGGCTACGGGCTCGCCCACGGGAAGGCAGTCGCGCTCGGGCTCCTCGCGGCGCTGCGGCTGTCCGGCCTCGACAGCGAGGTGGACACCGTCGCCGCGGTTCTCGGGCCGGCGCCCGTCGCCGTCGACCGCGAGGTGGCGTGGAACGCGCTCCACCGGGACAAGAAGGCCGCGCACGGGAGTCCACGGCTCGTCCTCCTCGACGCCCCCGGGAGCCCGAGGTGGGGTGTCGAGGTCGACGAGAAGTCGCTGCGGGCGGCCCTCGACGCACTCATCGCATAGGGTCGCGCGATGCGGATCGTCGTCCTGAACGGGGTCAACCTCGACGCGCTCGGGCGCCGGGATCCCGACCTGTACGGGGGCCAGACGCTGTCGGAGCTCGAGACACGGATCTACGAGTGGGCCTCGGAGATCGGCTGCACCGTCCGCTGCCGGCAGACGAACCACGAGGGCGAGTTCGTCGACTGGTGCCACGACGCGTTCGACTGGGCCGACGGGGTGATCGTCAACCCCGGCGCCTGGTCGCACTACTCGTGGGCGATCCGCGACGCCGTGGACCTCCTCGCGGTTCCGGTCGTCGAGGTGCACCTCTCGAACATCGACGAGCGTGAGGAATGGCGGCGATTCTCGGTGCTCGAGGGCCTCCCCGCTGCGCGGATCGTCGGGAAGGGGCCGGAGGGGTACCGCGAGGCGCTCGAGTTCCTCGTCAAGACAGGCGCATGAGTCGACTCGAGCGCCTGGCGGCGCTCCTCGAGGAGCCGCTCCTCGTCGCGGGTCCGCCGTACGTCCTCGGCGGACAGGCGAACGTGCGCTACCTCACCGGGCTCGCGAGCTCGAACGCCGCTGTGCTCGTGGAGCCGGACGGGAGCGCGACGCTCTACACGGACTTCCGCTACGCGCCGCGTGCGCGAGAGGTCGAGGGAGTCACCTGTGTCGAGGTTCCGCGGAACCTCCTCGCTGCGATCGGCGAGAGCCTCGCAGGCCGCCGGATCGCGTTCGAGGAGCAGCATCTCCCGTACGCGCTCCACCGGGTGCTGGCCGACGCGGGCGTGGACGCGGTTCCGCGATCGGGCCTCGTCGAGTCGCTCCGCGCGGTGAAGGACGCCGGGGAGATCGCAATGATGCGCAGGGCGGGAGCGCTCTCGGACGAGGTGTTCGCCGCGCTCACACAGGAACGCTTCACCGGACGCACCGAGCGCGAGCTCGCGTGGTGGGTCGAGCGGAGCTTCCGGGAAGCGGGGGCCGAAGGCGTCTCCTTCGGCGCCGTCGTCGCCGCCGGCCCGACTGCGTCGTCGCCTCACGCGGAGCCCGGGGACACGCCGATCGCGCCGGGGGTCCTCGTGACCGTCGACGCAGGTTGCGTCGTCGACGGCTACTGCTCGGACTGCACGCGGACGTTCGCGGTGGGAGAGATCCCCGAGCGACTCTCCGACCTCCATGCACTGTGCCTCGAGGCGCAACTCGCGGGCCTGGCAGCCGTCGGGCCCGGAGTCCACGGCCGGGACGCGGACGCCGCCTCGCGCGTACCGATCGAGGCGGCCGGGCTCGCGGAGGCGTACGGCCACGGTCTCGGGCACGGGGTCGGCCTCCAGATCCACGAAGGGCCGGTGCTTCGCCCGGAGTCGACCGACGTCCTGGAGTCCGGCAACGTCGTCTCGGTCGAGCCCGGGATCTACCTGCCCGGCGACTGCGGAGTACGCATCGAAGACCTCGTCCTCGTGACGGAGGACGGGCGCGAGCGGCTCACGCAGTTCACGAAGGAGCTGCTGACGGTGGGCTGAGGGCGAGGCAAGCCTCGCCCCTACAATGCCGCGGTCATGGCCGAGACGCTCTCCACGAATCAGTTCAGGAACGGCATGCACATCCAGGTCGACGGCGACGTCTGGCGCATCGTCGAGTTCCAGCACGTGAAGCCGGGCAAGGGCGGCGCCTTCGTGCGCACGAAGCTGAAGGCGCTCGAGAGTGGCGCCGTTGTCGATCGCACGTTCCGCGCCGGCGAGCGCTTCCCGCGCGTGCACACCGAGGTGAAGAGCGTCCAGTACCTGTACGACGACGGGAGCGAGGCGCACTTCATGGACGAGGACACGTTCGACCAGTTCGGCCTCCCGCACGCCGAGGTCGCGGACGCGCTGGCCTTCCTCGCTCCCTCGAGCTCGGTGCAGATGCTCGCTGTCGACGGGAAGCCGGCAGGACTCCAGATGCCCGCGTCGGTGGAGCTCACCGTGACCGAGACCGAGCCGGGTGTGCGCGGCGACACCGTGTCGAACGTGACGAAGCCGGCGACGCTCGAGACGGGCGCGGTCGTCCAGGTCCCGCTCTTCGTCGACCGCGGCGAGCGGATCAAGGTCGATCCACGCGACGGCCGCTACATCTCGCGCGCCTGACGGCGAGCCCCGCTCTCCGGTCGGATCAGCTACCCCACGGCGCCGACGACGAGACGTGGAAGACGGTTGCTTCGGGCTCTGACGCGAGCGACTCGCCCAGCACTGCGAGGGCCTCCTGCACCTGCGGCAGGGCCTCCTGTCGCTCGAGAGCCACCATGTCGTCGAAGACCTCGGTCGCGATGAATGCGGCGGCGTCGGTGAGATCGCTCGCGATGTCGAAGTGGATGACGCCGGGCACCCGGCGACTCGGCGCGATCACTTTCTCGAGCGCTGCGCGTACGTCTTCGGCTCTCTCGGGTTGGGCCTTAATCGCGAATCGAACGACGATCATGATTCCTCCGTTCGGCATGTCTCCCGACGTCTCTCGCAGGCGCATCCGCGTGCTCGAGCCGGCAGGGGCATCATGTCGCATCGGCGGCTAAGGTCCGAGGCCGTGCCGAAGCTCGTCGACACGACCATCCGGCTGCTCGCGCAGGAGCCTCTCGCGGGCCGCCTTCCGACCGCCGAGATCCTGCGTGTGGCCGAGATCCTCGACCGGGCCGGGTTCGCGTGCCTGGAGATCTCGGGCGGGGGCGTGTTCGACGCGACGGTCAGGAGACGTGTCGAGACGCCGTGGGAGCGGATTCGGGCGATCCGGGACCGCGTCTCCACGCCGCTCGGGATCGCGCTGCGCGGACGGTTCCTCGTCGGTTCGCAGCCGGTGAGCGGCGACATCGTGAGTCGCTTCGTCTCCTGCGCGGCCGAGAACGGCATCGAAGTCTTCCGGCTCCACGACCCGTTGAACGACGTCTCCAACCTGCGAGAGGCCGGCGCGGCGATCACGAACGCGGGCGGAGCGTTCCACGCAGGGCTCGTCTACAGCCCCGGGCGAACGGGCGAGACGGACACGCTCGTCGAGCAGGCCCGAAAGCTGCCGGAACTCGGGGCGACGCGTGTGATCGTGAACGATCCCACCGGCGCGCTGCTCCCGCACCGCGCGCAGGAGCTCGTCGCCCGAATCAAGGAGGCGAGCGGTCTGCCCGTCGGCTTCTACGTCCAGGGTTCTGCCGGGACGGGCCTGGCAGCGGCGCTGGCCGCCGTCGAGGCCGGCTCGGATCTCGTGGCCACGACCGTGTACCCGCTGGCGCTGACGCTCCACCGCGTCTCGGGCGAATCGCTCGCCGAGTCGTTGCAGGGGCTCGGCCACGCGAGTGGGGTCGATACGAATCGCCTGTGGGAGGCCTGCGATGTCATCGACGAGCACATCGGGGACGAGCCCGTGTCGCCCATCGCACCGCGCATCGCCGTGCGAGCGGCCGAGTACGACCTCCCGTCGGGGCTCGTGGCCGCGCTGGACGTCCACCTGCGAGCTCATACCGCCGCCGATCGCCTCGAGGATGTGCTCGACGAGGTCGGGAAGGTGCGCGCCGAGGCGGGCTGGCCTCCGCTTGCGGCTCCGATCGGCCAGATCCTCGCGAGCCAGGCGCTCCTGCACGTGCTCGAAGCCCGGCGCTACGGCACGGTGATCGACGAGTTCCGGGCGCTCGTGCAGGGGGCATACGGCCAGACGCCGGAGCCGATCGACCCGACGATCGAGCGCGCGGTGTCGTTGCTCGCTCCCAGGGCCGTCGTCGACGACGAGCCGCCGACTGCGGAAGACGTGCGGGAGCAGGCCGAGGGATTGGCAGCGAGCGAGGAGGAGCTCGTGCTCATCGCGATGTTCGGGACCGATGCGGAGGAGCTGCTCCGCGCGGTCCGGGCGAGGCACTCGCGGGAGACGGCGTTGATCGCGGAGGACGCCGACGCCGAGCGCGCCGAGCGGATCCGCGAGCTCGTGAAGATCGTCCAGGAGAGCGGCGTCGGCGAGATCGAGATCGAGGACGAGGGCATGCGGGTCTCGGTGCGTCGCGCGGACGAGCCGTCCTCGCCGGGCGCCGTGACGACGGTCTCCTCGGCCGAATCGGGGACGGCGACCGCCGTCGAGATCGTCAGCACCGGCCCTGCCGACGGCGTCGCACGGGTCGAGTCGCCGATGGTCGGCGTCTTCTACCGCTCGCCGAGCCCAGGGGCGCCCGCCTTCGTCGACGTCGGCGACGCGATCGTGCCCGGTCAGACGCTCTGCCTGCTCGAGGCGATGAAGCTGTTCAACGAGCTCAAGGCCGAGGTCGCGGGCACCGTCCGGCAAATCCACGTCGAGAACGCGCAGCCCGTCGAGTTCGGACAGCTCCTGTTCGAGATCGAGCCGGTCCTCGCGCCGCCTCCCGTCTAGGGGGTCAGGTCTTGCATTCCGACACCGAAGCGGGGTTGGTTGTCGAGCCTGATAGGTGTGATGTCGGAATGCAAGACCTGACCCCCTGATGTTCTCTCGCGTCCTCGTCGCGAACCGTGGCGAGATCGCCGTGCGCGTCATCCGCGCCCTGCACGAGCTCGGGATCGAGGCGGTGGCCGTGTACTCGACCGTGGACGCCGGGGCGGCCCACGTCGCGCTCGCCGACCACTCCGTCTGCATCGGCCCGCCCGCTGCGGCGGACAGCTACCTGAAGATCCCGAACGTCGTCGCGGCGGCCGAGACGACGGGCTGCGAGGCCGTTCACCCCGGCTACGGCTTCCTGGCCGAGAACCCGGCTTTCGTGCGGGCGTGCGAGGAGTCGGCGATCGTCTTCATCGGCCCCCCGGCGGACGTCATGGAGCGGATGGGCGACAAGGTGCGCGCGAAGGAGGAGCTGCGGGCTGCGGGCGTTCCGCTCGTTCCCGGCTCGAACGGAGCCGCATCCCTCGAGGAGCTGCGCGTCGCGGCGGCGCAAGCCGGCTTCCCCGTGCTGCTCAAGGCGGCCGTCGGAGGAGGGGGGATGGGAATGCGCCTCGTCCGGTCGGCG
>Ga0209640_10003007_pt1 | contig 14735 bp, 11 predicted proteins | sample RifCSP10_1_FD_184018 | JGI IMG/M metagenome (GOLD analysis project Ga0209640, IMG submission 184018) | Soil microbial communities from Rifle, Colorado - Rifle CSP2_sed 10_1 (SPAdes) (version 2) | ecosystem: Environmental > Terrestrial > Deep subsurface > Rock core/Sediment | place: Rifle...
CCGATTTCGAGATGCCGCAGTGGTTCAACCTGGCCGAGGCCGTCGTGATGGTGCCGCCGTCGGACGGGCTGCCGCTCACGCTGCTGGAGGCCATGGCCTGCGGCGCCGTGCCGGTGTTGAATCGGCTGCCGCAATATGCAGAATTGGTCCGGCATGGTACAAATGGATTCCTGGTCGATCCGGAGCAGGGCGACCTGGCAGGCACGCTGATCGAGGCGTTGACCGCTACCGGGATCACAGACGGCATGGCCAAGCGGAACCGGGCCCTCGTCGAGGACGTGGCGGACCAGGATCGGGAGATGGAGCGGATGGAACGGCATTATCGGGAGCTGGCCGGGGGCGAACCCCGGCCTGCCGGAGGATAAACGGTATGGTTGCAGTCATTCTTGCGGGCGGGACCGGCACGCGGCTCAAGCCGTTTACGGCGACGATTCCCAAGCCATTGCTGCCGCTCGGCGAGACACCCATTCTGGAAGTGGTGATCCGCCAGCTGGCCGCGGCGGGGATCGAGCGGATCGTCGTGGCGCTGGGGTATATGCCGCACTTGTTCGCGGCGTCCATCGGAGACGGGTCGCGCTGGGGCGTCCACATCGACTACTGCATCGAGGAGCAGCCGCTCGGCACGGCCGGACCGCTGCGTCTGGCGAAGAATCTCGGCGAGCAGTTTCTCGTGATGAACGGTGACCTCCTGACGACGCTCGATTACCGGAAACTGATCGCGGCGCACATCGATCGCCGCGCCTTCGGGACGATCGCCGTCTCCAAGCGGCAGGTGCGGATCGATTACGGCGTGATCGTGTCCGGGTCGGGCGGACTTCTGAAGGAGTACCAGGAAAAACCGACGATCGACTACGCGGTCAGCATGGGGATCAACGTGCTCTCCCGTGAGGCGCTCGCATTCATCCCGGCCGCCGGGAAGTTCGATATGCCCGATCTCATGCTCGCCATGCAGCGGGCCGGCAAGCCGGTGCTCTGCTACGACACGGATTGCTATTGGCAGGATATCGGGCGGATGGACGATTACCAGCGCGCCAGCGAGGATTTTGAGCGCGACCCCGCCAGATTCCTGCCGGGCATGAAGGCGAAATCGTGACGACGTGTCTGATTACCGGCGTCGGCGGGTTCTGCGCCCGGCACGTCGCAGCCAGGCTGGATCAGGAGGGCGGTTGCCTGGTGGTGGGTACCGGTCTGCGCGCTCAGCCTCCGGCCGGGATCAGGCTGGACGACTATCTACAGGCGGACGTATGCGAGCGCGGCGCGCTGGCGGCGATCGTGCGCAAGACGAAGCCTGACTGGGTCGTGCATCTGGCGGGGCTGCGGGAGGGGACGGACGCAGCCGTGCAGCGGGTGAATGTGGAGGGAAGCGGAAATCTTCTGGAGGCGCTCCGCCAGGACGCACCGGAGGCGCGCGTGCTGTTGATCGGCACCGCCGCGGAGTATGGATTCGTCGACGAGGCGGATCTCCCGGTCACCGAGCAGCATCCGTGCCGGCCCGTCGGCGCGTATGCGACGAGCAAGCACGAGGCGGTGCGGGCCGGCCTGGAACTGGCGCGGCGCGGCCGTCTGAAGGTGGTGGCCGCGCGCCCGTTCAATGTCATCGGTCCGGGCCTGCCGCCGTCGCTGGTGCTGGGGGCGGTCCTGAGCCAGGCGGTGCGCGCGGCGCGGGCCGCGGCCGATCCGGTGGTGCAGGTCGGGAATCTGGACGCCCAGCGCGACTTCGTTGCCGTCGGCGACGTGGCGGATGCCTACGTGCGGATGCTTCGCAGCGATTATTGGGGGGAAGTGTTCAACCTTTGCTCCGGGCGTCCCTACGCAGTCCGGGCCGTCGTGGAAATGCTGCTTGCGCGCGCGGGGCGGCCGATCCGCCTGGAGGTCGATCCGGCCCGCGTGCGCCGCTCGGAGGTCCGGGTGAACTATGGAAGCTATGACAAGGCGCGCCGCGCTTTCGGATTTGCGCCGGTGACGAGCATCGAGGAGTCGATCCGGGCGATGTGGGACCATGCGATGCGGGAGGCGGCGTGACGGCGATGGCGGACGCGGGACGTGACATCTCGATCGAGGCGCTCTCCGCCCTGGCCACGGGCCGGGCGGCCGAGCTGTTCGCCTCCGACATGCAGGCGCGGGAGGCCGACATCCGCGCCTGCGTCACCGGGCGCCGGGTGCTGGTGATCGGAGGAGCGGGCAGCATCGGCAGCGCCACCGTGCGCGCGCTGCTGCCGTTTGCGCCACGCTCGCTCCACGTCGTGGACCAGAGCGAGAACAACCTGGTGGAGCTGTTGCGCGATCTCCGGAGCGCCCCGCCGGGCATTCCCGTCCCCGATTTCCGCGTGCTGCCCATCGACTTCGGTTCGCCGGTGATGCACCGGGTGCTGCGGGAAGAACCCCCCTACGACATGGTCCTGAATTTTGCGGCGCTCAAGCACGTTCGCTCGGAACGGGACGTGCCCTCGCTGCTGCATCTGCTCGATACCAACGTGGTCAAGTGCGCGCGCCTGCTGCGCTGGCTGGGCGATACGCAGCGTTCGTATCGCTATTTCTGTGTTTCAACGGACAAGGCGGCCAGACCCGTCAATCTGATGGGTGCCAGCAAACGCGTGATGGAAGAGATCATCTTCGCGGACGGCGCAGTGCCGCGCGAACGCGCGGCGGCGACCTCCGCCCGGTTCCCCAACGTCGCTTTTTCAGACGGCAGTCTCCTGGACGGGTTTCTCCGGCGGCTGCGCAAACGTCAGCCGCTCGCCGTGCCCGTCCAGACGCGCCGGTACTTCATCACGCTGGTGGAGGCGGGGCGGATCTGCCTGCTCGCGGCCGTCTGCGCGCCAGACCGCCACCTGCTCGTGCCGCGCGTAGACGGCGAGAAGGACCTGCGCGAGCTGCAGGCCGTTGCGGAAGCCGTGCTCCGCGCGCACGGGTTCGAGCCGCGACATTACCGCGATGAAGCGGAGGCGAAGCGCGGCGTCGAAGCCGATCTGAAGGGCGGACGGTACCCGCTCCTGCTCACGCCGCTCGACACCAGCGGCGAGAAATCCTGCGAAGAGTTCATCGACGACGGTGAGCGGACCGTCGAGATCGGCCTGGCCGATCTCACGGCCGTAGCGGGCCGGTCGGCGCCGGCCGGCGCGGTCGAGGCGTTCGTGCGGCGGGCGGAGGAGCTGGTATCGAATCCGGCCGCCGCCGTGAGCAAAGATGAGATCGTGCGGCTGGTGGGCTCCGTGGTGCCCAGCTTTCACCATCTTGAGACGGGGCACTCGCTTGATCAACGGATGTGACGAGGGACGGGCGAAGGTGCTGCTGCTGACCGTGGGGCTGACGGTTGGGGGCACGGAAGGACAGCTCCTCGAGCTGGCGTCACGATTGGACGGCCGCCGGTTCAACGTGCTGGTCTGCGGACTCAAGGGGGAGGGCCCCGTGGCCCGCGCGATGTGCGAGCGGGGGATCCGGGTCGAGGTGCTGAACGGACGCGGTACGTGGGACCTGCGCGTGCTCTCCAGATTGTTCCGGCTGATCCGGCGGGAGCGCCCGGAGGTGCTGCATGCGTTTCTCGGCCTGGCGAATCTGGCGGCCTCGCTGGTCGGCCGGCTGCTCGGGGTGCCGGTCATCATCTGGTCGTATCGCGATGTGGAAGTGTGGAAGTCGAAGGCGCACTGGCTGGTGGAACGCACCGCCGTCCGGTGGGCCGACGCTGTGACGTGCTGCTCGGACGCCGTGCGTCAATTCGTGCTGGCGCACATGAACGGGCAGGCGTCCAAGTTTTTGACGATTCACAACGGCGTCGATCTCGAGTCGTTCCGCCGGTCCCGCGCCGCGAGCCGGGCGGAGTTGAAGCTGCGCGAGGGCGGGTTCGTCATCGGGACGGTGTCCCGCCTGGACGAGCCGAAGAAGGGATTGGCGGTGATGCTCCGGGCGCTGGCCGATCTGGCAGGGCAGGACGGCATCCCGCCCTGGCAATGGTTGCTGGTGGGGGACGGGCCGGCGCGCGACCGGCTCCGGTCTCTCGCCGAGGAATTGGGGCTTCCGGGACAGGTGATGTTCGCCGGCATGCGCGATGATGTGGCCTCGGTGTTGCCCATGATGGATATCTTCGTGTGCCCCTCGCTCTACGAAGGATTTGGGATCGCCATCGTCGAGGCGATGGCTGCGGGACGTCCCGTCGTCGCCAGCGCCGTGGGCGGCATTCCGGAAATCGTCGTGCACGAAGACACGGGCCTCCTGGTGCCTCCCGGCGACGCGGCGGCCCTGGCCGGCGCGCTGGCCACCCTCCTGAATCATCCCGAGCAGGCCCGGGCGATGGGCGCGAGGGGGCTGGCGCGGGCTCGCGAAAAGTTTTCGATCGACACGGCCGTCCAGCAGCATCAACAATTATATGAGTCGTTGCGGAAGCGCTATGCGGAACGGGTTCGGCCGGTGCGCGGCGCGGAGGCACATTTGTCGTGAGCATCTTTGTCCTGGCACTGACCTTTGTGCTGTCGCTGCTCCTGTCGCTGTATGGCGTGCCGATGGCGCGCCAGGCGGCGCTCGCGTTCAATGTCGTGGATCGTCCGGATGGGCGGCTGAAGTTTCAGGCCGAGCCGGTGCCCTATTTCGGAGGGCTCGCGGTGTACCTGGCGTTTCTTATCAGCCTGGCCCTGACCTTCGAGTTCCGGCAGGAGGTCCTGGGGTTGGTGCTGGCCGGCACACTCATGGTCATGGTCGGCCTCATCGACGATTTCGGGGTGCTAAAACCGTGGCCCAAGCTGGTCGGGCAGCTGATCGCGGTGTTCGTGTTGATTCGCAGCGGTATCCGGATCGAGATCGCCGCCCTGCCGGATTGGCTGGCCATTGCGCTCACCGTGTTCTGGATGATCGGCGTCATCAACGCGGTCAATATCATCGACGTGATGGACGGGCTGGCGGGCGGCGTCAGCCTGGTGGCGTGCTTCTGGCTCTTCGTCGTGGCGGTGATCAATCAGGATATGATGATTGCCGTGATGCTGGCCGCGCTCGCCGGCAGCCTGATCGGATTTCTCCGGTTCAATTTCCATCCGGCTAGGATTTACCTGGGCGACTCGGGCTCGCTCTTTATCGGGCTCATGCTGGGGGCGCTCGCGATGATCGGCAAATACACGGCAGTGAATCCGGTGGCACTGCTCGCGCCCGTGTTCGTGCTCGGCGTGCCGATCTTCGACACGCTGTTCGTGATGTACATCCGCAAGTTGCGGCGCCTCCCGGTGTTTTTGGGGAGCCCGGACCATTTTGCGCTGCGTCTTCGCCGCTGGGCGCTGCCGGTGCCGCAGGTTGCCGCGCTGAGTTACGCGGTGTCCTTCGCGCTGGGCGCCGTCGGCGTGGGCATGATGTTCGCGCAGACCGACCTCGCGCTCGGCCTGGTGGCAGGAACGATCCTGATGGGAATCGTGGCTGCCATCTGGTTGAAGCGCATCGACATGTCCGAACCGGCTGCAGAGGCGTGCCGCGGGGAATCCCCGCCCGCCGTGACGCCGAAGCTGCCATGATCCTGATCATCGGCGCCGGCCTGGCCGGTCTCAGCACCGCCTACCATCTGAAAGGCCGGCCCTGCCGGGTTGTGGAAAAGGAGAAGGAGGCGGGCGGTCTCTGCCGGTCCTATCAGATGGACGGCTTTACGTTCGACATGACCGGCCATCTCCTCCATTTCCGCCAGCAGGAGATCCGCGCCCTGGTCGAAGGGCTGCTCGCCGGGCAGCTGGAAAAGCACGCCCGCCGGTCCTATATCTATTCCTACAAGACCTATACCGAATATCCGTACCAGGTGAACACCTATGGCCTGCCGCCCGAAGTGGTCCGCGAATGCCTGATGGGCTTCATTGCCACGCTCATGGCTCCGCCGTCGACACTCAAGCCGGAGGAGCGGTCCTTCAAGCAATGGATCCTCGAGAGTCTCGGCGAGGGCTTCGCGAAGCACTTCATGGTGCCGTTCAATGAAAAGCTCTGGCAGGTGTCGCTGGACGAGCTGACCTCGGACTGGGTCTCGTGGCTGGTGCCCAAGCCGGAGCTCGAGGACGTCGTCAACGGCGCGCTGGGCATCAAGGACAGGGCCTTCGGCTACAATCCGTCCTTTCTCTATCCCGCGCAGGGCGGCATCGGCATCCTGCCGAAGGCATTCCTGTCCGGTATCAGGGACATCGTCTATGGTAGCGAATTGATGGAGGTGGACACCGCCCACCGCCGCGCAACGTTTCATGATGGACGGGTGGAATCGTACGAGACGCTCGTCTCCACGATGCCGGTGCCGGAATTGATTCGCCGGTGCCCGGATCTGCCGAAGCCGATCCGGGAGGCCGCGGAGGGGTTGCGCTGCGCGTCGGTGTACAACGTCAATCTGGGCGTGGCGCGGGAAAAAGTATCCGACAAGCACTGGATCTATTTTCCGGAGCGGGAGTATCCGTTTTACCGGGCCGGATTCCCGATGAACTTCTCGCCGGCCCTGGGGCGTCCCGGCTGTAGTTCGCTCTACGTGGAGATCTCGCACCAGCCTGAACAGACGGTATCGCCTGCGACCCTGATCGCGCAGGTTCGGGATGGATTGGAGCGGGCCGGGATTTTCAGGCTGTCCGACGAGATCGTCGTCGCCGACGTGAAGGACATCCGCTATGCCTACGTGCTGTTCGACAGGCATCGGGCCCGCGCGCTGCCGGCCATTCTGGCCGAACTGGAATCGAGGGGCATCCATTCCATCGGGCGCTACGGCCGGTGGGAGCACACCTCCATGGAAGATGCGATTGCGCAGGGCAGGCAACTCGCCGAGAAACTGCAGACGGCATGACCGCCCCCGACGCTCATTGGCGGCCTCGCACGAGGCGGCTGCTCCTGAGCCTTGCGGCCGCGTGCCTCTCGGTCCTTTTGGCGGCGGCGGCGGCGGAGGTGTACTGCCGCATCAATCCTCCAGCCGGCGTCTATTACGGGGGATCGGTTCTTGACCAGGCCATCGGGGTCCGGTATCGGCCTTATTCGACCATCGTGTACACGAAAGCCGGCGAACGGGTGGACAGCCCGGTCAATCGTGACGGGTTCCTGGATGCCGACCACGAGGGCGGCAAGCCGCCGGGGACTGTGCGGGTGGGATTTTTCGGCGACTCGTACGTGGAAGCCCTGCAGGTCCCGCTGGAGCAGCGGTTCTTTCGCCGCCTTCCCGGCCTGGTCCGTGCCGTTCCGTTCGAATACTTCGGATTCGGCATGTCGGGGTTCGGGACCGTCCACTCGTACCTGAATGCGCGGGTGTGGAGCAAAACGTACGATCTGGACGCCGTCGTGTACGTGTTCGTGGAGAACGATCTCGGGGACAACATCGCGCGGATCAATAAGAATCCGCGGCGTCCGTTTGCGCTCCTTGCCGAAGAGGAGCCGGGGTTCACAATCGACCGCAGCTTTGAGGAGCGCAATCGCCTGATGGACACGTTTCCCTACAACGTCCTGCGGAACGTCAAAAACCGCTCGTTCGCGCTGCAGATCGTCCAGCATCGTCTGTCGCTTCTGTCGTCGGCCGGAACGCCTGCAGCGTCGGCGTCTCGGTCGAACGCCGTGTCCCCGCCGCGTCCCGCTGCCGATCCCAGCGAGAACGATCTCCCCGGGCTCTGGAGCGAATCGGACCGTGCGTATGCGGAGCGCCTGGGCCGTTCGATCCTTGCCGAATGGGCGCAGGAAGTCCGGAAAGAGGGCCGGTTGTTTTATGTGTTGTACATGCCACGCGGATCGGAGTTCCTCGCTGATGAACCGTCCCGGAAAACCTGGAAGCCATGGCTTCTAGAGACCTGCCGGGCCCTGAACATTCCGGTCATCGATCCGTCGGAGGCGTTTGAGAAACGCGAGCGGTCCGGCGTTCCCGTCTACGTCGATCATCTGACGGTGCAGGGCCATGCGGTCCTGGGCGAGGTGTTGCGGGGGTGGCTTGAGGCCGTCGTGATGGACCGACCCCGTTCGATGTGACGATGGCGCACACCGTCTGCCATATCATCACCAAGTTGGAGCTCGGCGGCGCGCAGCAGAATACGCTGTTTACGGTCTCGCATCTGGATCCGGCGAAGTTCCGGCCCGTCCTGATCACCGGCGAGCCGGGCCTGCTCGACGACGAGGCGCGCAAGCTCGCGGGCGTCGAGTTCCATCAGATTCCCTCGCTGGTGCGCGGGATCCGGCCGCTGTCCGATCTTCGCGCGCTACTGGCACTCGCATGGCTCCTGCGCCGGATCAAACCCGCCATCGTGCATACGCACAGCTCGAAAGCCGGCATTCTCGGCCGCGCCGCGGCGTGGCTGGCCGGCGTGCCGGTGATCATCCACACCATTCATGGGTTCGGGTTCACGCGGTACCAGCGTGCCATTGTCAGCCGGGCGTTCATTGCGCTGGAGCGTCTAGCCGCGAAGGTGACGACGCGGTTCTTTGCGGTGTCGGACGTCAACCGGCAGCTCGGCGTGGAAATCGGGCTCTTTCCAGAAAGCCGGTGTGCCGTGATCCGCAGCGGCGTGGACGTGGTGACGATCCAGCGGCTCGAGGTGGATACCACGGCGAAAAAACGTGAACTGGGTCTCGAGCCGGGCCGGCCGGTCGTCGGCATGGTGGCACCGATGAAACCGCAGAAAGCGCCGATGGACTTTGTCCGCGTGGCGGCCAGGGTGGCGAAGAAGAAGCCAGAGACGCAGTTTCTGTTCGTCGGGGACGGCGAGCTGCGGCAGGCCATGGAGGCCGAAATTGTCCGGCTCGACCTGGCGAAGTCGTTCCGGCTGGCGGGCTGGCGGCGCGACGTGCCGGCCATCATGCGCTGCCTGGACGTGTTCGTGCTCACGTCGTTGTGGGAGGGGCTGCCCCGGGTCTATCTCGAAGCGCTGGCCAGCGGCGTGCCGGTGGTGGGGACGCGGGTGGATGGCGCGGCGGAAGTCGTCCGCGACGGCATCAACGGCTATCTGCTCGCGCCGGGAGACGTGCAGGGTCTGGCCGAGCGGGTTCTGGCCCTGCTGGCCAACCCGACGCTGGCGGCCGACATGGGGCGGCGGGGAGAGTCGCTGCCGCCTGAATTCGACATCCACGACATGGTCCGCCGCCACGAGCAGGAATACGAGCGGTTGCTAGCCCGCATTGTTCATGAGGGTTCGTCACGAAACCGTTGAGACGCCATACGAGACGGGCAAGCGCAGTCACGAAGGAGGGAGGCATCCTTGAAACAGGATGTTGACCGACTGAGTGGCGAGCACGCCCGCCAGCATGCCCTGAAACCGCATGCTGGCTTGTCGCAGCGGCGTATCAGCGGTTGCAGTAGAAGCCTTCATGAATAATGCGGGCGTAGGAATCAAAGCGTAGAAATCCTTGAGCCAATTGAAATCCTGTGCTACACAAACCCAGCGTTGAAGCATGTGGTGATTGGGTGATCTGGTGATTGGGCGAAGTCAGCACTTCACAAAACCACCAATTCACCAAATCATACTTGTGGAGCCTCAATGAACGTTCCCCTGTTGGATCTGAAAGCGCAGTACAAGGCCATCAAGCCGGAAATCATGGCGGCGATCGAAGCCGTCTGCGACGAGCAGGGGTTTGTTCTTGGGCCACGCGTCGCGGAATTGGAACAGGCAGTGGCGAAATACGTCGGCGCGACGCATGCGATCGGCTGCGCGTCCGGGAGCGACGCGCTGCTGCTTTCCATGATGGCCCTGGACATCGGCCATGGCGACGAAGTCATCACGGTGCCGTTCACGTTTTTTGCGACGGCGGGATCGATCTCGGAGTGCGGGGCCAGGCCGGTCTTCGTGGACGTGCAGCCGGACACCTATAACATGGATCCGGCGAAGATCGAAGCGAAGATCACGCCGAGAACCAAGGCCATCATGCCCGTCCATCTGTTCGGCCAGTGCGCGGACATGGAGGCGATCAACGCCATCGCCAGGCGCCGGAACCTGGCCGTCATCGAGGACGCCTGCCAGGCCATCGGCGCGTCACGCAACGGAACCAGGGCCGGGGCCTGGGGCGACACCGGCTGTTTCAGCTTTTTCCCCACCAAGAATCTCGGCGGGTTCGGCGACGGCGGCATGATCACCACGCGTTCCGCGTCGCTCAACGATAAGCTCCTGATGTTGCGGGTGCACGGCAGCAAGATCCGTTACGTGCACGAACTGCCGGGGATCAACAGCCGCCTGGACGCCCTGCAGGCGGCGGTGCTCCGGGTGAAGCTGAACCATCTCGATCGGTGGGTGGAGGGCCGGCAGCGGAACGCCCGGCGGTACGAGCAGCTCTTTGCGGACGCCAAACTGTCCGGGCGCGTCATCCTGCCGAAGACCGACAAGGGCAACGTCCACGTCTACAACCAGTTCACCGTCCGCGCGCAGAAACGGGACGACCTGCGGACGTATCTCAAGGAAAAGGGGATCGGCTCGGAAATCTACTATCCGATTCCGCTGCACCTGCAAAGCTGCTACCGGGAGCTGGGGTATAAGAAGGGGGATTTCCCCGTCTCCGAGAAAGCGGCGGAAGACGTCATGTCCCTGCCGATCTATGCCGAACTGACCGGAGACCAGCAGGACCACGTCGTCCGGACCATCGCGGATTTCTACCGCCGCGCCTGACGGATTCCCGTTGCCGCCCGCGGCGCGCCTCCGCCCGCTCTACGTTTTTTTCAGGTACAGATTTCCCAGGACCAGATGTTGCAGGCCTGACAGGTCGAAGACCCGCAGGGCGTCCTGCGGGCTGTAGACCAGCGGTTCGCCGTGCAGGTTGAAGGAGGTATTGAGCACGAGGCCGTGCCCGGTCCGGCGCTCGTACTCCGTGAGCAGGGCGTGGTAGGAGGGGTTGGTGCCGGCGTCCACCTCCTGCGGGCGGAGCGTGAAGTCCTGCGGGTGCATGGCGGCCCGGCAGGCCTCCCGCGCAGCCGGCTCGCTGTCAAACGTGATGACCATGTACGGCGCGTCCATCGGCTTCGGCTTCCGCATGTAGGTGGAGGACCGCTCGCGCAGCACCGACGGCGCGAAGGGCATCCAGAAGTCGCGGGACTTGATGGTCTCGTTCAGGACGCGCGGCGCGTTCGGGTCGGAGGCGTTCGCCAGCAGCGAGCGGTTGCCCAGCGCGCGCGCGCCGAACTCCATGCGCCCGGCGAACCGCGCGACGATCCGGCGCTCTGCCAGCAGGCCGGCGATGAGCGGCTCCGGCGCCGGCGTCTCCTGCACGGCGACCTTCGATGCAAAACGAAAATTTTTGACGGCCCCCTCGGTGTCGGCATGGGAGAATTCGCCGCCCCAGTAGAGCGAGGTCAGTCCGGGAATGGCGACCGGGCGGCCCTGATCCTGCAGGTGCTGCGCGAAGGCTGCGACGGCAGCGCCGCAGGCGTTGGACTCGTCGCCGCCGGACGGTACGATGAAGAGGCGCTCCACTCCGGGCGAGGCGAGGATGCGCTGGTTGGCCTTCACGTTCATGAAAATGCCGCCGCTCAGGCAGACCGTGCCGACGCCCGTTTCCTTCACGCAGCGGGTCACCCACTCCACCAGGAAATCCTCCGTGAACGCCTGCACGGCCGCCGCGACGTGGTCGAAGCGGTGCCGGGCGATCAGCCGTTCCAGGAAGGGGAGAATCCCGTTGCCGCTCGGGACGCCGGCTGGCCGCCGCCACGTCATCGGATGGGCGCGATCCCATTCGATCAGATTGTGGAACGAACGGGCGAGGCTGTCCCTTGCGCCGCCCGCCGGCCCGTAGGGCGCCAGCCCCATCACCTTGTACTCGTGTTCGAGCGGGACCATCCCCATCAGGTACGTGATCATCCCGTAGATCCCGGCCACCGTATGGTGGTTGGAGACCTCGCTGATCCGTTCGAGACGGCCGCGATGACCGATGCTCACGGTGGCGCAGAGACCGTCGCCCTCGCCGTCGTTCGTGAGGACCAGCGCCTTGTCGTCCATGCGCCCGAAGCCGTAATAGGCCATGGCGGCATGGCAAGTGTGATGGTCTACGAACCGGACGCGCGCGGGATTGATGCCGAGGCGGACCAGTTCTTCAAGGACCATGTGCTGATGCTGCTTCGAGGCGTAGTCCTTCCACAGATTGCGCAGGCGCGGATGTCCGGCCAGGGCCGCGCGTGCGCGGCTGACGGCAGTGCCCGCCTGCGCATGCATCTGCGCGTAATCGTCAAGCACCTGCCGGCCATTCTTGACCATGTAACTGGACCAGGTGCCGCAGACGGCCACCTGGTCGATCTGATTCAGGCTGACCGGGCCGCCAAGCTGGAGCACCTCGTGAATGGCCAGCGCCGGAATCCCGCCGGCATTCTTGATCCGGTTGAGGCGTTCTTCCTGCACGGCGGCTAGAATGCGGCCGTCTTCCAGCAGGGCCGCCGTGGCGTTATGTCCGATGTTCAGGCCGAGAATTTTCATGGATGACCGTGGTGATGCGTGTGCGGAGAGAATATCAGCGAGCCGAAAGCCAGGCAAGCAATAGCGGGAACCGGACGGGGTGATGCGTCCGGAGGAACCCCCTTTGCGATTTCACGGGCGTTGGCGTACCATGCGCGCACCGGATCCGAGCAATTCACCAGCGAGTCGGCCGAACGGGCCGTGCTCAGACAAGAGGAGGGCTGAGATGAATCAGGAGACGCCGTCCGCCGAACAAGCCGTGGTGGCGATCGAAAAACGAAACACCGAAGGCCGCCAGCGCCCCTACAAAGTGTTGCGCGTGCTGGCGAAGGTCTACACCATCGTAGCGCCGCTGCTGGCGGCCGTGATGGTCTACAACGCCGGCGTGGCCTGGTACATCGAGGAAGAGATGATGGATAAGGTGCGCATGAGCCTGTGGTTCTTGGTGCAGGCCGCCATGATCTTTCTCCTCATGAAGGGAGCCGCCCAGATGATCTATCTGGTGTTCGACATTGCGCGGGGGGTCAACAAGCTGAGCGGGGAAGGCGAAAACGGCCAGGGCTAGGCAAGTTCGTTTAGTTTCCTTCAGGACATAACAGGGACAGGCTCCGAACCGATGCCTGTCCCTGTTTTCATTTTAAGACTGTCTGAGCTGGGGAAGGGCGGATAGGCGGCCTGGTTGATCCCCTTGCTCGCGCGTTGCGCGAGCACGAAGGGAGACCGGGCCGGCAGCTCGCTCTTCCTTCTTCAGCCGCCGTTTCTTAGCTCGTGACGGCGCCTTCGGAAGCCGACGACACATGCCGGGCGTATTTCGCCATCACGCCGGCCTTGTAGCGCGGCACGGGCTGTTTCACCTTCTTCAGCCGCGCCTTGATCTCTTTCGCGGACAGTTCGACGTCCAGCTTCCGCTTGGCGATGTCGAAGACGATCATGTCGCCGTTTTTGACGGCGGCGATGGGGCCGCCCCTGGCAGCTTCCGGCGCAACGTGCCCGGCCATCAAGCCGTGCGTGGCGCCTGAAAATCGTCCGTCGGTGAGCAGCGCCACGGAATCGCCGAGTCCCTCGCCCACGATGGCGGCAGTGACGCCGAGCATTTCCCTCATCCCCGGTCCGCCCACCGGTCCTTCATAGCGGATCACCACTACGTCGCCGGCCTTGATCTGCCGTGCCTTGACGGCGGCGAAGGCGTCTTCTTCTCGTTCGAAGACTTTTGCCGGTCCGCGGAAGGTCATGATCGAATGCCCCGCCACTTTCACGACGCAGCCTTCCGGAGCGAGGTTGCCTTTCAGGATGACCATGCCGCCGGTCGGCTTGATCGGGTTGGACAGGGGCCGCACTACTTGCTGCCCCGGCGTCTCGGTTGCCCGTGCTGCTTCTTCTCCAATCGTGCGCCCGGTCACGGTCGGTTGGCTGCCATGCAGAATGCCGGCGTCCAGCAGCCGCTTGGCGACCAGTGTCGTGCCGCCGGCGGCGTAGAGATCCGCCGCCGTGAAGCGGCCGCCCGGCTTCAGGTCGGCCAGCAGCGGGACTTTCCGGTTGATCTTGTCGAAGTCGTCAATGGTGAGCCGGATGCCTGCTTCTCGCGCGACGGCGAGCAGGTGCAGCACGGCATTGGTCGAGCCGCCCGTCGTGGCCACGGCGGCGATGGCGTTCTCGATGGCCTTGCGCGTGATGATCCGGCGCGGGCGCAGGTCATTTTTCAGCAGCTCCATGACCAACTGCCCGCATTTGAAGGCGACGTCGTCCTTGTGCGAGTCCATGGCCGGTACGCCGTTCATGCCCATGGGCGAGATGCCGAGAAATTCGAAGGCGATGGACATCGTGTTGGCCGTGAACTGGCCGCCGCAGGCGCCGGGTCCCGGGCAGGCGTGGTCCTCCAAATCCTTCAATTCCGTGTCGGACATTTTTCCGGAGGCGTGTTTCCCCACTGCCTCGAAAACGTCCTGAATGGTCACGTCGTGGCCCTGAAATTGTCCGGGCATGATCGAACCGCCGTACAGCATGAGCGACGGCAGGTTGAGCCGCGCCAGCGCCATGACGGTGCCGGGGATGGTCTTGTCGCAGCCGGAGAGCGCCACGACCGCGTCGAAGAGATGCCCGCGCGCGACCAGCTCGATGGAATCGGCGATCACCTCGCGGCTGATCAGCGACGCCTTCATGCCTTCCGTGCCCATGGAAATGCCGTCGGAGACGGCGATGGTGTTGTACTCGATCGGCGTGCCGCCCGCCGCGCGGATGCCGGCCTTCACCTTTTCCGACAAGCGGCGCAGGTGATAGTTGCAGGGCATGACCTCGATCCAGGTGTTGGCCACGCCCACGAGCGGGCGCGATAAATCGGCGTCGGTAAACCCGACGGCTTTCAACATGGCCCGCGCCGGCGCGCGGCCGGGACCGTCTAATAGG
>Ga0209640_10003008_pt1 | contig 14735 bp, 15 predicted proteins | sample RifCSP10_1_FD_184018 | JGI IMG/M metagenome (GOLD analysis project Ga0209640, IMG submission 184018) | Soil microbial communities from Rifle, Colorado - Rifle CSP2_sed 10_1 (SPAdes) (version 2) | ecosystem: Environmental > Terrestrial > Deep subsurface > Rock core/Sediment | place: Rifle...
GGTGCGTGTTGAGGACGCCGTCCCACTCCTCCTCGGTCATGTTGAAGATCATGCGATCGCGGAGGATGCCCGCGTTGTTCACGACGATGTCGATGCGGCCGAAGTGGTCGAGCGCGGTCTGGACGATGCGCTGGCCGCCCGCCATGCTGGCCACCGAGTCGTAGTTCGCGGCGGCCTGTCCGCCCTGCCCCTTGATCTCGTTGACCACGTCGTCGGCCGGGCCGCGCGCGTCGCCCACCCCGTCCGAGCCGCCGCCGTAATCGTTGACCACCACCTTGGCGCCGTGCTTCGCCATGAGCAGCGCGATCTCGCGCCCGATGCCGCGCGCCGCGCCCGTGACCACCGCTACCTTGTCCTTGAGCATCATGGGGAAGCCTCCTCGGGTGACTAGATGATGCGACGCGCGGCGAGCGAGTCGATCTCGGCCGGCGTGAAGCCGGCCTCGGTGAGCACGTCCCGGCTGTGCTCGCCCAGCTGCGGTGCCGGGGTCCGGATGGTCCCCGGCGTCTTCTCGAGCTTCACCGGGGTGGCCACCGTCTTGAAGCGCCCCGCCCGGGGATGGTCCTGCTCGGTGATGAAGCCGGTCGCGACCACCTGCGGATGCCGGACCAGGCGGGGGTAGTCGTTGACCGGCGCGCAGAGCACGTCGGCCTGCTCGAGCACGTCCATCCAGTGGGCCACCGGCCGCCCGCGGAAGACGGGGGTGAGGATCGCCTCCAGCTCCCCCCGGTGCGTCAGGCGATCCGCGCGGGTCGCGAACCGGGGATCCGCGCCGAGCGCGTCGAGGCCGACCGCCTTGCAGAAGGGCAGCCAGAGGCGGTCTACCCAGACGGCCACGAAGAGCCAGCCATCCGCGGCCTGGAAGGCTTGGTACGGCACGATCTCGGGATGGCCGCTGCCGTAGCGCGGGAGCGGCTCGCCGGTCTCGTGGAAGACGGAGAGCCGCGCGGTGTGGGCGAAGAGCATGCCGTTGAGCAGCGAGGCGTCTACTCGCTGGCCCTGTCCACTGGCGGCGCGCGCGATCAGCGCGGTGAGGATGCCCTGGATCGCGAGCATGCCGCCCAAGGTGTCGGCCACCGGCGCCCCGCACAGCACCGGACCGCCGTCGGGCTCGCCGGTGATGGCCATGAGGCCGCCCAGGGCCTGGGCGAGCGAGTCGAGGCCGGGCTTCTCTCGCCAGGGGCCGTCGGGCCCGAAGGCCGAGATCGAGCAGTAGATGAGCCGCGGGTTGGCGCCCCTGACCGAGTCGTAGTCGATCCCGAGCCGCTCGGCCACGCCGCCGCGGAAGCCCTCGATGATCACGTCGGCCCACGCGGCGAGGCGGCGGAAGGCCAGGCGGCCCTCCGGCTGCTTGATGTCGAGGCAGATCCCGCGCTTGTTGCGGTTGACCGTGAGGTGCAGCACGCCCTCGCCGTTGCGGATCGCACGAGGATAGACGGACCGTCCCGCGTCGGGGGCGTCCCGGGACTCCATCTTCACGACGTCGGCGCCCATGTCGGCGAGATACATGCCGCAGATGGGCCCCGCGATCAGGTGGGCCAGCTCGAGGACCCGCACGCCGGCGAGCGGCGGCCGCAGGGGGTCGGCCATGACCGCATCACCCTAGCACAGATCAGCCGCGGCTGGTCCTCATCAGCGCGGCCGCGAACTCCGCGCCGAGGATGAAGACGACGCCGGAGTAGTAGGCGAACATGGCCAGCGCCACCAGGACGCCGAGCGGGCCGTAGACCTGGTCGTAGACCCCGAAGGAGAGGATGTACCAGCGGAAGAGCTGCTTGGCGGCCTCCCACAGCACCGCGGCGAGGAGGGCGCCCGCGAGGGCCGCGCCCACCGGGACCCGGCGATGCGGGAAGTAGCGATAGGGCACGAAGAAGAACAGGGTGCTGAGCGTGAGGGCCAGGGCCAGCGACCAGGAGCGCGTCCAGGGCGACGGCACGCCCATGGTCTCGAAGAGGAGGATCTTGAGCCAGCCGAACACGTCGCTGATGACGAGGCTGCCGAGGAAGAGCAGGCCCATCGCCACCACCATCACCACGTCCCGCAGGAGGCCTCGGAGGAAGCCCGGCCCGCCCCGGAAGCCGAAGATGTCGCTCAGGACCAGGCGGATCGAGTTGAAGAGCTGGCTGGCGAAGAGGAGCAGGACCGCGGTGCCGAGCAGGCTCGACAGGCGCCGCCGCCGGATGATGGCGGCCAGCGTGTCGTGCAGCTCGCTCTTGTAGACCGGCACGATCGCCGAGATCTGGCCAAGGACGGCCTCCATCACCGTCCGCCGGCTCAGCACGAAGCCCGCGACCGACACCACGAAGAACAGGAGCGGGATCAGGCCAACGATGAAGTTGAACGCGAGGCCCGAGGCCAGGAACATCCCGCGGCGGGCGCGGAAGTTCGCGGCCGCGGTTCTGAGCGCGCCGATCACGGGCCAGCGCTCTCCGTCCGGCCCCGACGGCTAGACGACGCTCCGGATCAGGCCGCCGTCCACCTGCACCGCGGTGCCGGTGACGTAGGACGCGCGCGCGGAGGCGAGGAAGACCACCATGGCCGCGAACTCGTCCGGGGTGCCGATCCGCCCCATCGGGATGTCGGCGGAGGACAGCGCCATCTGCTGATCCATGGTGATGCCGGCGCGCTTGGCCCGGTCCGTCTGATGCTCGAGGAAGCGGTCGGTCATGATGCGGCCGGGCAGCACCAGGTTGACCGTGATGTTGTCCTTGGCGAGGTCGCCCGCCAGCGTCTTGAAGAGGCCCGCGATGCCGGGCCGGATGCCGTTCGAGAGCACCAGGCCGTCCACCGGCTGCTTCACCGAGCTGGACTGGATGGCCAGGATGCGTCCCCAGCGCGACTTCCTCATGTGGGGCAGGACTTCCCGGATGAACCGCACGGTCGAGAGATGGACCTGCTCGAAGGCCTTCATCCAGTGCTCGTCCGTCATGGCGTCGAACGGCCCGGGCGGGGGCCCGCCCACGTTGGCCACCAGGATGTCCACGCCGCCGAACGCCCGGTTGGCCTCCGCCACCACCTTCGCGATGTCGGCGGCGCGGCTGGCGTCCGCGGGCAGCGCCAGCACGTCGGCGCCGGTCTGCTGCTTCACCTGGGCCGCCGCGTCCTTCAGCGCGGCTTCGCCCCGCGCGCACATCACGACCCGCGCGCCCTCCGCGGCCAGCCCGAGCGCGCTCGCCTTGCCCATGCCCTTGCTCGCCGCCACCACGAGGGCGGTCTTGCCCTTGATGCCCAGATCCATCGGGGACCCCTTTGTCGGAACGGTTCGGATCAGAGAGCTTGCTTGTAGAAGTCGGCTCGATCGCCGCCGGTCACCGACAACCGGCGCACCTCGTTGTCGCGCATGACCTCGAGGGTCATCTTCTCGCCGGGCGCGTGCTTCCACAGCGAGAGGTACAGCTCCTTGCGCGTCGGCACCTCCTGCTCGTCCAGCGAGACGATCACGTCGCCCTCTTGGATGCCGGAGCGGGCGCCCGGCCCGTTGGGCACGAGGCCCGCCACCACCACCCCCTCGTCCAGCGCGTGGGCGAACACGCCGAGCCAGGCCCGCTGCGGGCGGCTCACCACCCGCCCGAGGCGGATGAGCTCCTGCTGGTTCCGGCGGTAGCACTCGCTCGGGATGGCGAGGGAGGAGCGGGCGATCTCGTTGAGGTTGAGCGAGACGACGCCCACCATCTGGCCGGTGAGGGTGAACAGCGGGCCGCCCCCGAAGCCCGGATTGGCGGCGCTCGAGACGATCCCGCGCTCGAGCAGGTACTCCCAGTACCCCTCGAACTCGCCGAGGTCGGTGACGAGCCCCCCGGCCACCCGGCGCTCGCGGGGACCGGTCGAGCCCAGCGCGAAGACGGGCTGCCCGCGGGTGAGCGAGTCGGAGTCCGCGAGGGGCGCCGCCGGGAGCCCCTGCCGCTTCACTCGAAGCAGGGCCAGCCCGATCTCGAAGTCCTGGGCCACGATCTCGGCCCGCAGCGCGCGGCCCCGTCCGAGCGTGACCTGGATGGTCTCGGCCCCCATCACCACGTAGTTGACGGTGAGGATGAGCCCGGCGGGATCCACCACCGTCCCGCTGCCCATCCGCTCGTCACCCAGGATCCGGGTGGAGGGATGGTTCGAGGGCACCTCGGCGTGGACGTGCACCACCGAGGGGAGCAGATGCTTGACGATCTCGACCGACGCGTCCATGAATTGCGGTGTCGCGTTCACGCTAGCACGCGGCGGGCGGAGCTTGCAACGCGGGGCGCCGGGGCCGGCGCCTATCTCAGGTGCCGGCCCAGGAAGGCCTCGATCCGGCGGCGGGCGTCGGCGGCCGCCTCCGGGTGGTAGGACACGGTGGCCCCGAAGCCGCCCGGCCGGTTGTCGTTCTCCACGTGAGCGAGCACCTCGAGCCGCTGCCCCTCCACGTCGAAATAGTGGTAGGCGCCCGGGTAGGTGACGATGGCGGCGTCGGCGCCCCGCCCGCGCATGGCCTCCACCATCTCCCGGCACTTGGCCGGAGGCGTCCAGTCGTCGGCCTCGCCGATGAGGACCAGCAGCGGCCGCACCACCTGCTCTCCCACCAGGGAGAAGCAGCCGCCCGGATACACGCCGACCGCCGCCGCGAAGCCGGTGGCGGGCAGCGCGACGCCGCGGCGCCGGGCGCGCTCGAGGCTCGGGCCGTTGATCGCGGCCATGGCGTAGACGCCGCCCTGCGACCAGCCGATGGCGGCGACCCGCTCCGCGCGGACGTAGGCGAGCGATTGCAGATAGCGCAGGGCTCCGAACGCGTCGTCGAAGCGCGCGGTGATCGGCGGGTCGTCGGGCCCCGAGCGGCAGTCGCCCTCGATGCCCCGCGGGCCGAAGCTGTCCAGTACCAGGGCCACGTACCCCCGGTCGGCGAGCCAGCGCGCCCACCGCAACGACTGCGCCTCGACGCCGGCGCAGCCGTGCAGCTGCACCACCGCCGGAAACGGGCCGGGGCCGGCGGGGCGGATCAGCGTGGCTTCGATCGCCACCGGCGCGCCGGGGGTGACGTTCGGGAAGCGCACGGTCTGGCGCCCGGTGAGCGCGGCGCAGCCCGCGAGGAGCGTCGCCACGACCACCGCCGCCGTGATCCGGTGCACGGGCCCGAGCATATCAGCAGCCCGCGCGCCGACGAGCCTCCCCGCGTCCGCTGCGGTAGAATGCGCCAGGAGGAACGAGCCGGGCCGATGAGCGGGGAGCTGTCGCGGGAGACGCGCGCGGAAGCGCTGCGCCACTTCCAGCAGGGGTACGAGGCGCAGATGCAGGGCCGCCTCGAGGAGGCGGTCGCGCACTACCAGCGCTCGATCGCGCTCAACCCGACCGCGGAGGCCCACACCTTCCTCGGCTGGGCGTACAGCTACCAGGGCCGGCCGGACGACGCGATCGCCCAGTGCAAGATCGCGATCTCGGTGGACCCGGACTTCGGGAACCCCTACAACGACATCGGCGCCTACCTGATCGAGCTGGGGCGGGAAGCGGAGGCGGTCGTCTGGCTCGAGCGCGCCAAGACGGCGGCCCGCTACGAGCCGCGCCACTATCCCTACTTCAACCTGGCCCGCATCCACATCAAGCGGCACGAGATTCTCGCCGCCATCCGGGAGCTGGAAGGGGCGCTGGCGCTGGAGCCGCGCTACGTGACGGCTCGGAAGGAGCTGCACCGGCTCCGCGGCCTGCTCAATTGACGTCGATCCCGCTGCCCTTCTACGACAATCCCCTGCTCTTCGGGCACGACCCCGTCCCGGGGCTGCTCGCCTGCCGCCCCGCCGACAGCCACGTCACGGTATACGCCCGGCGCGACGGTCTCGTGGTCACCACCGACGAGCCCTTCCGCCCGTTCCTGCTCCTCGCCGACCCCGATCTGCTCAAGGGGTTCAAGGGCGACGTCGAGGTGACGCCGCTCGACGGGGAGGGCGTGTACCGCTGGCTGGCCGAGTGCCCGTCCTGGCCGGAGGCGCTCCGGGTGCGGGACCACTGCCTGCGCGTCTCCGGCAAGAGCGCGGGGGCTCCCGACGCCCCGTACCGGTTCCTGACCGATCCCGTGCACCAGTTCCTGCTGCGCTCCGGGAAGACCTCGTTCCTCGGCATGAGCTTCGGCGGCCTGCGACGAATGGCGGTCGATATCGAGGTCACCACCGCGCCCGGGTTCGAGTTCCCGAACGCGGCGCGCGCGTCCGACCGCATCATCGCCATCGCGATGGCCGACTCCACCGGCTTCTCCACCGTCCTGTCGGGGGCGGAGCTGTCCGAGCCGGAGCTCCTGGCCGAGTGCTCGCGCGTCCTCCGCGAGCGCGATCCGGACGTGCTCGAGGGCCACAATATCTTCCGCTTCGATCTCGAGTACCTGGAAGCGCGGGCGCGCCGGCACCGCGTTCCGCTCGCGTGGGGGCGCGACGGCTCCGTGCTGCGCGGCTTCCCGTCGCGGATGCAGGTGGCGGAGCGGGCGATCGGCTACCGGCGCTACGGGGTGGCCGGGCGCCACATCGTGGACACCTGGATCCTGGCCCAGCTCTACGACGTGGGCGCCCGCGACCTCGAGTCCTACGGTCTCAAGGACGTGGCGCGCCACTTCGGGGTCGCCGCGCCCGACCGGACCTATCTCCCGCCCGAGGAGATCCCGCGCATCTTCGTGGAGGAGCCGGCCCGGCTGATGGCCTACGCGCGCGACGACGTGCTGGAGACCCTGGGGATCTCGGCCATCCTCTCCCCGCCCTACTTCGTGCAGGCCCAGGCGCTTCCCTTCGACTACCAGACCACCGTGCTCCGCGGCAACGCGACCAAGATCGACGCGCTGCTGATGCGCGAGTATCTGCACCGCCGGCAGGCGGTGCCCGCGCCCGGCCTCGGCCGCGGCGTCGCGGGCGGCTACACCGCGATCTTCCAGCAGGGCGTCGCCCGCGACGTGCTGCACGTGGACGTGACGTCGCTCTACCCCTCGCTGATGCTGGGGCAGAACCTCTTCCCGGCCTCCGATCGGCTCGGCGTGGCGACCTCGCTGCTGCGCGACCTGCGCGAGTTCCGCGTCTCGGCCAAGCGCCTGGCCCGCGAGGCCCCCGCCCCGGAGGACCGCGTCTTCCTGAACGCGCTCCAGCAGACCTTCAAGATCTTCATCAACTCGTTCTACGGTTATCTCGCCTTCTCGCAGGGGCACTGGAACGACTTCGAGGCGGCCAACCGCGTGACCGCCGAGGGGCGGCGCCTCGTGCAGGCGCTGCTCGACCGCCTGGGCGGCCTGGGCGCCACCGTGGTCGAGGTGGACACCGACGGCATCTACTTCGTGCCTCCCGCCGGATCGCCGGGAGCGTTCGCGGCCGCCCTCGAGGAGGAGCTCGTGGCCGAGCTGTCGGCCGCGCTGCCCGAGGGAATCCAGCTCGAGCTGGACGGCCGCTACGCCGCGATGTTCAGCTACAAGATGAAGAACTACGTGCTGCTGGACGCGCGCGGCAAGCTCCTGATCAAGGGCTCGGGCCTGCGCTCGCGTGGCATCGAGCTGTTCCAGCGGCTGTGGATGGAGGAGATGTTCCGCCTCCTCCTCACCGGCCGGCGCGACGAGATCCCCGCCCTGGTGGCGCGCTGGGAGGAGGACTTCCGGGCGCACCGCGTACCGCTCCGGCAGTTCATGAAGACGGAGACGCTCCAGGAGTCGCTCGCGGCCTACCGCCAGAAGCTCGCGGCGGGGGCGCGGAACGTGGGCGCGGCCTACGAGCTGGCCCAGGCCTCGCGGCGGTCCTATCAGCCGGGCGACCAGGTCTCCTACTACGTCACCGGCGAGTCCAAGCGGGTCAAGGTGAACGAGGCGGCCAAGCTCGCGGCGGAGTGGACCGAGGCCGCCCCCGACGAGAACACCGCGTACTACGTGGCGAAGCTGCAGGAGCTCTACGAGAAGTTCCGGCCCTTGATCGAGCGCGACGGGCTCTCGCCGGTCACCGAGGACGAGCCCGTGCCCGCGGCGCCCGAGCAGCCGCGCCTCTACGACGATTGAGGCGGCGTCACCAGACCAGCGAGAGCTGACGCGGCCGCGCCGGCGCCTCCGCGCGCACCCGTTCCTCGCGCGTGCGCGCGGGGAACCCGACCTCCGCGGCGAGACGGGTCACGCGGCGCTCGATCTCTTCCCGGTAGGCGCGCGGGGCGTTGCCCGGAGCCGGGTAGAGCGTCCGGTAGCGCGCGAGCGCCCACGGGAACTCCCGCCCCACGAACTCGAGGAAGAACCGCCACGTCAGCTCGGTGCGCAGGAAGAGCAGCTGCGCGATCGCCTCGCGCGCGCCCGCCGCGAGCGCGGCGGCGAGCAGCTCGCGCAGGCCCGCCTCGCCGTCGGTCAGCCCGGGCAGCACCGGCATCAGGAACAGGCGCGCGCGGATCCCGGCGGCGGAGAGCGCCCGCACGGCCTCGAGTCGCAGGTCGGGCCGGGGGGCCCGGGGCTCGATCTGGCGCAGGAGCGGCCCGTCGAGCGAGATGAGCGACACGTTCACCCAGAGATCCGACGCGCGGGCGATGCGCGCCAGCAGGTCGCGGTCGCGCAGGATCCCGGTGGACTTGGTGGTGAGCCCGACGCGGAGACCGGGCACGCGCGCCATGACTTCGAGAACCCCGCGCGTCACCCGGAAGCGTCCCTCCGCGGGCTGGTAGGGATCGGTCGCGGTGCCGATCGCGATCTCCTGCCCGGTGTCCCGGGCGCGGATCAGGCCGCTCAGCAGCCGCGGGGCGCCGGCTTCCTTCACGTAGATGCGCTCCTCGAACTCGCGGGGATCCCCGTGGCCCAGGTACTCGTGCGTGGAGCGGGCATAGCAGTAGCGGCAGCCCAGCTCGCATCCCCGGAACGGGTTCACGGTGAACCCGAACGGCATCGCGTCGCCGGTGAGCCGGTTCAGGAGATTCTCGGATCGGAGCGCCCGGAACGTGACGCCCCGCCGGTCGTCCACCACTCCGCCGATGCGAGCGACGAAGCCGGGCGCTGGCCGTGGGCTATCCATAAGCTCTCCACATGACGAGTACATTACCACGAGAAAAAACCCCGGGGCCAGGCCGCTCCCCGGGGTCCGTTCTGGTTTACCGGCGCCAGCCGCCCCCGCCGCCGCCTCCAGGCCGCCCGCCGCCACCTCCGCGAGGCCCGCCCCCGCCGCCGCCGCTGCGCTGGGGCTGCGGCCGAGCCTCGTCGACGACCAGGTTGCGGTCCCTGAAAAGTCGGCCATTTAGCATCTCGATGGCCTTGGCGAGCTCCTCCTTCGTGGCCATCTCGACGAAGCCGAAGCCCCGGGGGCGGCCGGTGAACTGGTCCGTCACGATCCGGACGGACTCGACCGTCCCCGCCTGCTGGAACAGCTCCCGCAGGTCTTCTTCTGTTGCCTGGAACGACAGATTGCCGACGAAGAGCTTTGCAGGCATCGAGGAACCTCCTGCCGCGATCAGGTCCGAGTAGACTCCCCCCCGGCTCACCAGCGGCGTCAAGGAAAGCCATCCGCTCGTGGGCCTCGCGACGCGGACCCGCAGCGTGGGCGATACCCTACTGATGGTCCGACCAGCTGTCAAGGGAATCTTCCGGCAGAATGTTCTTTATTTCACTACGTTATGCGCTTACTGGGTGTGCCGAGAGCGCATCAAAAACTTGCTCAGAGATACACCCCGCGAGCGATGCCGCCGTCCACCGTGATGGTGATTCCGGTCCTGCGGCAGCGCGATGCGCCCGAGTGGAAATTCCTGACTACGTTCTCTTACGTAGGTCGCCGCGTCCTGCCCCGCCGCCTCCGCCTGCCGCGCCATCAGGGTGTCCCAGCGCTCGGTCTCCATCGCGTGGCTCCGTTCGGCCGGCGATCAGCTTCGCGGTTTGTGCCGCGCGAGCAGGTCGTCGAACGTTTCCGCGGGCAGCGTCTCCGCCCAGTCCCGCCCCTCTGAATCGCGGCCGTGATACTCCGCCATGTAGACGCGCGCTTCCCGCTTCGTCCGGAACAGGCGCCAGACGTGCGCGGTGGTGCCGCCGGGCCGCCGCAGGTAGAAGATGGGGTCCGCGGGACCGGTCGGCTCGTACACGGTGCGCTCGCCGAACTGATCGTAGGTGATCCAGGCCACCGCGATGCCGCGCGCGGACAGCACGCGCGCGCGCAGCGATTCCTCGAGCGGTAGCGATTCCACGTCCTGCATCCGCGGGCCGTAGTAGACGGGCACCGCCGCCGCGTCCACCGAGAGCGCCACCGCCAGCGCGCCGCCCGCCGTCTCGAGCAGCGCGCGGGCCTCGTCGCCGATCCAGACCCGTCCGGGAAGGTAGAGATCGGGCCAGACCTCGAGGAGGCGACCCGGCGGCAGCAGCTTGCGCCGCTTCGCGACTTCTCCCGCGTCGGGCAGCGCGTGCACGCGGGCCACGGGGTTCAGCCTCCCGCCGGGAAGCGGGGCACCCGGCTCCAGTCGAAGCGCGCGGCGGCGTCGGCCCCGAGCGCGATGATCTCGCTCAGGCAGCGGGCCACCTCCGCCGCGAAGGCGCTCAACGCGCGGCCGTCCAGCCGGTGGGCCGCGAGCTTGGTGGCGCCGTCGCGCAGGAGCGCCCGCGCGCCGTCGAGGTTGCCGTTGGCCAGGTGCTGGAAGCCGACCGCGACCTGGATGAGGCCCTGGAGCGCCTCGCGCTCCGCCCCCTCGGCGCGCATCCAGAAGGGCTCGAGCACCTCGTGCGTCTCGAAATGGAGGCCGGCGTCGAAGAGCGCGGCCGCTGCCTCGAGCGCCACCGGGAGCGGCGGATCGGCGGCGGTGAGCGGCCGGTCCGCGAGGGCGCGGACCGCGCGCGCCGCGCGCGCCCCGAAGGCGGCCGCGTGGGGGCCGAAGCCCGAGCGGACGCGCCAGCCGTCGGGCCGGCGATCGAAGAGATCGGCGGGGAACCCCTCGGGCGGCGGGGCGGCCGGGTCGAGCGCGCGGGGGTCGGCGCACACCGCGGCCACCGCCTGCAGCCCGCGCCGCGCGGCCTCGTCGTGGAGCGCGTCGAGGATGAGATCGGCGAGCCGGTTCCGCAAGGGCAGCGGCAGGGTCACGATCTCCAGGAGCGCCGGCCCAGCCGGCGATGGGCCGCGCGGATCTGCTCGAGATGGATCAGGTCGTGCTCGGCCCAGTGGGCGAGCATCTGCGGGATCGTGAGGCGGCCGTACTCCGGGTGCCGGCCGTGCTGTCGCTTCTGCGCGGCGCCGAGGCGGCCCACGTAGGCCAGGTTCGAGCGGCGGAGCGCCGCGAAGGTGGCGAGCGCCTCGCGCGGGGGCGTGCGCCGGTAGCCCCCGTAGTCCGCCCAGCGATCCTGATCCCACGCCACCAGCGGCCCGCCCGGCTCCGTCGCGATCTTGCGGATCCGGAACGCCAGCGCGATCTCCGCGTCGGCCAGATGGCTCACCACCTCGGCCACCGCCCACTCCCCGCGGCCCGGCCGGCGGGCGAGGAGGCGCCGCGGCACGCGCCCCAGCGCGCGCGCGAGCCGAGTTGGCGCCCGCCGCAGCGCGGTCAGGGGACGGGCGGCGCCCAGCCGGGAGTGGGCCGAGCGGCACATCGGACAGGTGGCGGTCGCCATGGGGTCTCCTCTAGGTGAGGCGTTCGACGCGGGTGCGGGCGACGAGGTCGTGCAGCGCGCGCTTGTCGGCACGGAAGGCGGCGAACAGATAGCCGACGCCGAGGATGACAGCGGAGAGCCAGGACCCGAGGTGACGGAGGGCGGCCTGCCCGAAGGACAGCGGTCCGCCCGCCAGATCGACCACGCGGATACGGAAGGCCATCTTGCCGAGCGTCTGCCCCCGCGCCCAGTGCAGGAGGACGAAATAGCAGGGGCTCGCCAGGAAGCGGAAGGCGCGGGCGGCCGCGGTCCCCAGCCGGTCCTCCACGAGCGCCGACACCAGCAGCCCGAAGGCCATCTCCGCCGCCATCACGCAGACCACGTCGATCAGCAGCGCTCCGGCGCGGATCCAGAAGCCGGCCGGGCGGAGCTGCGTCACGGCGCTCTTGGTCGAGTCCGGGGCGCCCGGCGTCCGCGCGGCGCCCGCCACCGGGGTGGCGGGCGCGGCGGGCCCCGTTGCGACGACGCCAGCCGCGGCGGGCGCGCTCGTCGTCTGCACGGCCAGGTCGGCGCGGTAGCGGGCCACGTCCACGCCGCAGCGCGGGCAGCGTATGCCCTCGACCCGCGACCAGCCACAGTGGGGACAGGACGGCGACATCGGCGCGTATCGTAACATGCCCGATGCGGGCGGCCGCGCCGGCCGCACGGTATAATGCGGCCGATGATTTCGGTCGCGGACGCGCAGGCGCACATCCTGGCGCAGGTGACCCGGATCGCGCCGCCGGAGGTGGTCGCGGTGGGAGCCGGTCTCGGCCGCGTGCTCGCCGAGGACGTCCGCGCCGCCTTCGACGTGCCGCCCACCGACAATTCCGCGGTGGACGGCTACGCGGTCCGGTCGGAGGACATCCCGCGGACCGGGGTCCGGGAGCTCACGGTGGTGGCCGATCTGGCCGCGGGCGCGGTGTTCGACGGCACGCTGGGGCCGGGCGATGCGCTGCGCATCATGACCGGCGCGCCCATCCCGGCGGGCGCGGGTACCGTCTACCCCCAGGAGATCGTCGAGCGGAGCGGGCGCTCCGTGCGCATCCCGGCCGGTCCGGCCGGCGTCAACGTGCGCCACCGCGGCGAGGACGTGCGGGCCGGGTCGGTGGTGCTCGCCGCGGGCACCGTGCTGCGGCCCCAGGAGCTGGGTGTCGCGGCCTCGCTCGGGCTGCCGCAGGTCCTGGTGCGCCAGCGCCCGCGCGTGGCGATCCTCTCCACCGGCGACGAGGTGGTCGAGCCGGGCGACCCCCGCAAGCCCGGCCAGATCTTCGACTCGAACCGCTTCTCGCTGCACGGCCTCGTGCGGGCCGCGGGCGGGGAGAGCACCGACCACGGCATCGTCCCCGACCTCTACGACGTTCTCCACGCGCGGCTGCGCGCGGCCGCTGCCACCGCGGACGTCGTGCTCACCTCGGGCGGCGTCTCGGTCGGCGACCACGACCTCGTGAAGACGGTGCTCCAGGACGCGGGCGGCATCGACTTCTGGCAGGTGGCGATGCAGCCCGGCCGGCCGCTCGCGGCGGGGCGGATCGGCTCGACGCACTTCTTCGGGCTGCCCGGCAATCCGGTGGCCTCCATGCTGACGTTTCATCTCTTCGTGCGCCCCGCTCTGTGGAAGCTCGCGGGGCGCCGCGAGCTGTTTCCGCCCCGCTTCCACGCGGTCGCGATGGAGCCGATGAGCAAGAAGCCGGGCCGGGGGGAGTTCAAGCGCGGCATCCTCTCCTATTCCGGGGAGCGCTGGGAGGTGCGGACCACCGGGCCGCAGGGCTCCGGCATCCTCACCTCGATGACCCTCGCGAACTGCTTCGTGGTGATCGAGGAAGAGCGCGGCGACGTGGCGGCGGGCGACACCGTCGCGGTCGAGCCGTTCGCCCTCGCCTGACGCCCCGTCACCATGCCCCACGGGATCGAGACCCGGCTGATCGAGACGGTCACGCCCATGGTGCGCGAGCTGGTCGCGACCCAGGCGCGCGCGCTCGCCGACCTCCGGTATGCCGACGTGCGCCTGGAAGTCAGCGAGGGGAAGTTCGCGGGCGCGGAGAACGGGGAGGCCAAGACCTCCGGCGACGACTACGCCTTCGCGCTCGGCATCCGGGTGCTCGCGGGCCGCGGCATGACCGCGCCGGGCTATTTCGGCCGCGGCCTCGGGGCCGCGGACGTCCCGCAGCTCGCCCGGCTCCTACGGGAGGGTCTCCTGGCCGCCTACCGGCGCGCCATGGCCAACGCCCTGCTGAAGGCGGAGGTGAAGGGCAAGTTCGGCGCGCTCGGCGACGCGCTCGCCGACACGCGCCTGCACCCGATCCAGGTGCGCCAAGAGGTCGTGCCGGCCGTGTTCGAGGTGGACCCTCGGGGCGTCGCGCTCGACGACATGCAGCGCCTGACCACCGACGTCTCCCGGCGGGTCGCGGGCTCCCACGCCCGGCTCTCGTACAACTACGTCTCCACGATGACCCAGCTGAGCCGCGAGCTCTTCGCTTCCTCGGAGGGCGCGCTCATCGACCAGTCCTTCGCGGTCACCCAGGGCATGTGCTACGTGGTGGCCACCGGGGCCGACACCAGCCAGGAGATCTACGACGTGCTCGGGCACCAGCGCGGGTGGGAGATCCTCACCCGGCGCGTCTCCGAGCCGCTGCTCGAGTTCCCGCCCTTCCCCGACTTCGCTCTCGCGATCGCGGGCGACGCGGTGGAGCTGGCCGCCGCGCCCGCGCTCGTGGCGGCCGCCGGGGAGGTGCCGGTCGTGACCGACCCGCACTACAACACGCTCCTCTCCCACGAGATCGTCGGCCATCCGGTGGAGCTGGATCGCGGGCTCAAGATGGAGACCGCCTACGCCGGCCGCTCGTGGCTGCTGCGGAGCCTCGACGAGACGCAGCTCGGCAAGCGCATCGCCTCCCCGCTGGTGACCGCGTTCTCCGATCCGTCGCTGCCGGGCTACGGGCACTACGCCTACGATCACGAGGGCACGCCCGCGCGCCGGGTGGTCCACATCGATCGCGGGATGTTCACCGGGTTCATGAACAGCCGGCAGACCGCGGCCGTCTTCGGGGGCGACCCCAACGGGCACTGGAAGGCCACCGACGCCTCGCTGGTCCCGCTCGTCCGCATGTCGTCCACCGTGTTCGCGGGCGGCGACCGCGAGCCCGCGGACCTCATCAAGGAAGTCGACCACGGCAACTACCTGGTCGGGCAC
>Ga0209640_10003009_pt1 | contig 14735 bp, 12 predicted proteins | sample RifCSP10_1_FD_184018 | JGI IMG/M metagenome (GOLD analysis project Ga0209640, IMG submission 184018) | Soil microbial communities from Rifle, Colorado - Rifle CSP2_sed 10_1 (SPAdes) (version 2) | ecosystem: Environmental > Terrestrial > Deep subsurface > Rock core/Sediment | place: Rifle...
CCCCGCGGACCGCAAAGGTCCGCGCCGCTGGCGATTGCGGCGCGGGCCTTAACGGCCCGCGAGTAGTGTCCGCCCTCGGCCGGATTTACGGTCTCGACGGGATATAGCCATCGGGCACCGGCCGATAGAATGCACCCGCGATGGCAGGTGGGAGGGGCCGTCGGGCCCGCGCTCGCGCAGCTCGCGAGGCAGGCCGCCGCCCCCTTCGGCGCACGGCGTCGTCCGGGTCGCTCGGTCGCGCAGCCCTGATCATCCTTGCGGGCGCCTTCACATACTGGAACAGCCTCGACCTGCCCTTCCTCTGGGACGACCAGACGGCGGTCGTCACGAATCAGACAATCCGCGACCTGTGGCCCCCGTGGCGGCCGCTGCTGCCGCCGCTCGAAACCCCTGTGGCCGCCCGGCCGCTCGTCAACGTCTCGCTGGCGCTGAACTATGCCCTGGGCGGGCTCAACGTCCGGGGATACCACGCGTGGAATCTTGGCGTGCACCTCGCGGCGGCGCTGCTGCTCTTCGGAGTGGTCCGACGGACGCTCGAAGGCGAGCGTTTCCGGGAGCGCCTCGGAGCGGACGCCGCCAACGTGGCGCTCGTCGCGGCGCTGTGGTGGACGATTCACCCGCTTGTCAGCGAGGTCATCGACTACACCACGCAGCGCACGACGGCCATGATGGGCCTGTTCTTCCTGGCGACTCTGTACTGCGCGATTCGGGCGCTCGACTCACGGCATCGCGCGCGATGGCACCTGTTCGCGGTGATCGCGTGCGCGTGCGGAATGGCGAGCAAGGAAGAGATGGCCGTGGCGCCGATCGTCGTGGCGCTCTACGACCGCCTCTTCGCGTTTTCAACCGTCCGTGAAGCCGTGCACGCACGCAGATCGCTGTATTGGGGCTTCGCAGCGACGTGGGTGGGACTGGGCGTCCTGATATGGCAGTGGCCCCGGTCGACGGTGGGCTTTGCCGCGGGCGACGCGTGGACGTATCTCCTGAACCAGGCGCAGGTGATTCCGCATTATCTGCGCCTTGTTCTGTGGCCGGACGTCCTTGTGCTCGACTACGGACTTCCCAGGGACGTTTCCATCGGCGACGCCATCGGCGGCGGCATTCTGATCGCCGCGCTCCTCGCGCTCACGATCGTGGCCCTCGTGCGCTGGCCACGGGCGGGGTTCCTGGGAGCCGTGTTCTTCCTCACGCTGGCGCCCACGTCGAGCATCGTTCCCATCACGAGCGAGGTGGGGGCGGAGCGGCGCATGTACCTGCCGCTCGCGGCGATCGCCGTGCTCCTGGTCGTGACCGGACGCCAGGCTCTCGCGTACACACGATCCGCCTGGCCGGCGCACCGCGCCCTCCTCATCGCCGGCGCCCTCGTCTTCGCCGCAGCCTGGCTTGGATCGCTCGGGGTGCGCACGGCATACCGGAACGCACAGTATGCCGACGCCCTGTCGCTCTGGGGCAGCTCGGTTGAGGCGCGGCCGCACGGGCGGGCCCGAATGGCGTATGCCGTGGCACTGGTGAATGCCGGACAAGCCGATGCCGCGGTGCCCCTGCTGCAGGAAGCGGTGCGCGATTACAAGCCCGCGCGGTACGCCCTTGGCGTCGAGCTCGCCGTTCGGGGCGAGATCGCGCCCGCCATCGAGACGCTCGAGGCATTCGTCGCCGACGATCCGGATGCGGCAAACCGGTTGCCGGGGCGGCTGCTGCTCGGCGACATCCTGTTGCAGCAGGGGCGCGGCGTCGAAGCCGTGGAACAGTTTCGAGCCGCGGTCGCGCTCGATCCCGGCAACGAGGTCGCTCGATCCAGCCTGAGTCGAGCGGAGAAGCTGCTGGGCGGTCGATGATGGCGAGAAACGTCCTCGTGCTCGGCGCGTTTGCCGTCGTGTACACCACGCTCGCCGTCGGGAGCTCCGTGCAGCGGTCGGCGACATGGGATGAGCCCATGCACCTCACCGCGGGTTATATGGCGCTCGTGGAGGGCGACCATCGTGTCGACCCCTCACATCCTCCGTTCCTGCGAATGTGGGCGGCGCTGCCGCTGCTGGTGCTCCCGCGTCCGGCTATCGACACGGCCGCCATCGATCGCGTATCGGCCCCGCAGTGGTCCAGCCAGGCGTATGAGTTCGCGCGCCGCTTCCTGTACGTGGACAACGACGCCGATCGGCTCCTCTCTGCGGGACGGTTCATGGTGGTGCTGTTAGGCGTGGCGCTCGGCATTCTCCTCTTTTGCTGGACCAACGAGTGGCTGGGCTTCGTCCCGGCCGTGCTGGCGCTTGGCTTCTTCACGCTGGAGCCGAACATCGCGGCCCATGCAACGCTCATCACGACCGACCTCGGCGTGACGTGCTTCATCTTCGGCGCGGTGTACTTCCTGTGGCGGACGTGCCGCCGCCCGCGCGCGGCCGATATCGCCGGCGTGGCGATCTTCGCCGCGCTCGCCTGCGTCACGAAATTCTCCGGCGTCGTCCTGTGGCCGATTCTCGCGTGCCTGGTTGCCGTCGCGGTACTGCACCGGTCCCCGGTCTCGATGAAGACCGCCGCGTCCATCCTCGGGGTCGCGGCGGCGGCGACCTTCACCGCCGTGTGGGCCATCTACGCCTTCAGGCACGCTCCCAGCGCATCGGCGGCGTGGATCTTCAACTTCACGGACGCTCCATCGCTGCGGTCGCAGGCCCCGCTGCTGACGGGCCTCGGCGCCTGGCTCGATGCGCACCGGATCCTGCCGAACGCGTTCATCCAGGGCTTCGTCTACACGCAGGTCTCTTCGCAGCAGATGCCGGGCTTTCTGGCGGGGAACATCAGCTCGGACGGGTGGTGGTACTACTTCCCGATCGCGTTCCTCATCAAGACGCCGTCGGCGTTGATCGTGCTGTTCATCGCCGGGCTGGTGGTGTACGTGAAGCGGCGCCGCGAGCTGGAGATCGCGAACGAGCTTTTTGTGGTCGTGCCGGTCGTCATCTATCTCGGCGTCGCCATGACGAGCGGGATCAACCTCGGCCTGCGGCACATCCTGCCGATCTATCCGTTCGTGCTGCTCATCGCCGTGGCGGCGGCGAAGGAACTGATGGCGGCGAGGCGCCCGATCGGCCGCATTGCGTTCGCCGCAATCGCCGTGTTCTGGCTCGTCAGGTATGCCGATCACTATCCCCGGACGCTGACCTACTTCAACCTCTTCGTCGGAGGATCGAGCAACGGGTACAAGTATCTGGTCGATTCGAACCTCGACTGGGGGCAGCACCTGAAGCTGCTGAAGCGGTGGATGGACGAGGGCGGCGTGTCCCACGTCAATCTGGCGTACTTCGGCTCCGCCGATCCGGCGTACTACGGGATCGCGTGCACCCATCTGCCGGGCGCGCCGACGTTCGCGCTGCCGCTCATCATGAAGCCGGAACTGCCGGGGTACGTCGCCATCAGTGCGACGGTGCTGAGCGGCGTCTACCTTCCGCCGCCGTGGCGGCTGTTCTACCGCGGCTTCCAGGAGCGCACGCCGGTGGCGCGCATCGGCAACACCATCCTCGTCTATTGGGTGGACCGCTGGCCGGAAGCCTCCGGCGAACTCCCCGGAGACGCCGACGATCAGGCAGCGCTGGCCGATGCGCTTCTGTTCGCCCAGGACTGGCCCGACCACGCCATCGTGCACTACCGCACGTACCTCATGCACCGGCGCGGAGACGCCGACGCCTGGGCCAGGCTCGGGCTGGCGCTGCTGGTCAGCCGGCAGACGGATGAAGGCCTATCGGCGCTGCGGGAAGCCATCATGCTCGATCCGCGCAACGTGCGCGCGCAGCGGCTCATGGCGCGCGTTCTCATCGAGCAAGGTGACGGCCGGGCGGCCGGCGCACATGCGGCGGAAGCCGTGGCGCTCGCGCCAGGCGATGCCGACGCCCACGACCTGCTCGGCGTGGCGCTGGCGATGCAGGGGCAGCTCGACGAGGCGGAGCGCCGCTTCGAACGCGCGGTCCAGATCGACCCCGGCCATGCGGCGGCGGTCGAACATCTGGGACGCGTCCGGGGCGCTAGAAGGCAGTGACGGGCGTACCCGCCTTGCACAGCGGGCACGCGCTTGCTGGGTAGTTGTCCGGCGCCTTGTACTCGGCGAGGGCCACGTTGGGCACGCCGGTATCGATCATCGACTCCATGCGGTCGTAGATCTCCGCCGTGGCGATCACGGTGCCGCCCGCCTTCCGTACTAGATCCACGCATCTCGCCTGCGTCTGCCCCGTGTTCCGCACGTCATCCACGACGAGCGCCCGCTTCCCCGTCACCTGCCTCGCGTAGAAGCGTGTGAGCGTATGTCCGCAACGGGAGCCGGAGGCCTTCAGGCCTCCGGAGTTGGTGTCCAGCGTGAACGGGGCGAACTGCATGGGCGGCCGCGAGATGGGCCGGCGGCTGTCGAGCAGCCCCGCGATCGTATGCGCGAGCAGGGCTCCGCCCGTCACCGGGCCCGTCACCACCTCCGTGGCGTCGACGATCGACGCCGGCAGGACGTCGAGCAGGTCCTGCCCGAAGCGCCAGATGGTGGATGGATAGCGGAACAGCTGGTGCGGGTTGATGTACAGCGTGCCGTGGTATCCGTTGCCGAAGTCGAAGTGGCCGTTCAGCATCAGCACTTCGTACTGCTGGAGATCCTTGAGGGCCTTTTCGCGGATCTCGTCCTTTCGGCTCATACGGCCAGCCCTGCCTCCGGGTTCACGAACAGCGGCCGGCCGCCGACAAAGGTGGCGGCGACGCCGCCGCGCAGCTCCCAGCCGTCGAACGGGGTGTTCTTCGACCGCGAGCGGAAGCGGGCGGCCTCGATGCGCACGCGCAGATCGGGCGCGATGACCGTCACGTCCGCCGGCGCGCCGGCCGACAGCGATCCACCCGCCACACCCAGGATGCGCGCCGGGTTCACCGACAGCAGCTCCACGAGGCGCGGCAGCCTGATCAGCCCGGCATGCACCAGGCGGTCCAGTGACAGCGACACGGCCGTTTCCAGGCCGACGATGCCGAAGGGCGCGCGATCGAATTCCACCTTCTTCTCGTCGTAGTGATGCGGCGCATGGTCCGTGGCAATGGCGTCGACGCTGCCGTCTCCGATGCCGCTCAGCATGGCATCGCGATCCGCCGCCTCACGCAGCGGCGGGTTCATCTTGGTGTTGGTGTCGTAGGGAATCGGCGATCCGAGCGCTTCATCCGTCAGCGTGAAGTGATGCGGCGCCACCTCGCAGGTCACGCGCACGCCCGCTTCCTTGCCTTTGCGCACGGCACGCAAGGAGGCGCGGGCGCTCATGTGGGCGACGTGGAACGCAGACCCGGTCAGCTCCGACAGCAGGACCCCGCGCTCGACGCCGAGCGCTTCGCAGGCGCCCGGCATGCCGCGCAGCCCGAGCGTCGCCGCGATATACCCCTCGTGCGCCACGCCGTCGCCCTTGAGCGAGGGGTCCTCACAGTGCTCGATCAGCGGGATCCCGAACATCCCGGCGTACTCCATCGCGCGGCGCATCAGCATTGCCGTTTTCACCGGATGCCCGTCATCGGTAATCGCGACGCAGCCGGCCTGCTTCAGCTCCGCGATGTCGGCGAGCAGCTCCCCCTTCGAGCCGCGCGATACGGCACCGATCGGATACACGCGCGCCAGGGCCGCTTCGGCGGCCTTCGACAGGATGTACGCCGTCACATTGGCGTCGTCATTGACGGGCGTCGTGTTCGGCATGCAGGCCACGGCCGTAAAGCCGCCGGCGACGGCGGCCGCGGTGCCGGTCGCCACCGTTTCCTTGTGCTCCTGGCCCGGCTCGCGCAGGTGCACGTGCATGTCGATGAAACCGGGGCACACCACGAGGCCGTGCGGAATCTCGACGACCGACGCGCCGTCGACGGGAAGGTCGCGGCCGACCGCCGCAATCCGGTCCCCATCGATCAGCACGTCGTGCACGCCGTCGATCCCGTTGACGGGATCGATCACGCGGCCGCCCTTAAGCAGCCGTTTCATGTTCCGCTCCTCCCGCGAGCAGGTACAGGACGGCCATACGCACGGCGACGCCGTTGGCGACCTGTTCGAGAATCACCGAGTACGGGCCATCGGCGACTTCCGACGAAATCTCGACGCCGCGGTTCATCGGTCCCGGGTGCATGATCATCACGTCCGGCCTGGCCAGCCTGAGCCTCGCCTCGGTCATGCCGAACACGTTGAAGTACTCGCGCAGCGACGGGAAGAAGGCGCCCTCCATCCGCTCGAGCTGAATCCGCAGCAGCATGATCACGTCGGCGTCCGCGACCGCTTCGTCGACGCGTGTGGTGGCACGCACGCCCGACCGGGTGATGTCGGTCGGAATCAACGTCGGCGGGCCGCACACCCAGACGTCCGCCCCCATCTTCGTGAGCAGGTGAATGTTCGACCGGAGCACCCGGCTGTGCATCAGATCGCCGACGATCGCGACCTTGAGCCCCTGGAGGCGCTTCTTGTGCTCCCGGATGGTGAAGGCGTCGAGCAGCGCCTGCGTGGGGTGCTCGTGCATGCCGTCGCCGGCGTTGATGATGGCCGAGCGGCAGATGCGCGACAGCAGGTGGCAGGCGCCGGACGAGGAGTGCCGCAGCACGATCATGTCGGGCTGCATCGCCTCGATGTTGAGCGCGGTATCGGCCAGCGTCTCGCCCTTGACGACGCTCGATGACGCGATGGCGATGTTCAGCGTGTCGGCGCTCAACCGCTTTTCCGCGATCTCGAACGAGGTGCGCGTCCTCGTGCTCGGCTCGAAGAAGAGGTTGACGACCGTCTTGCCGCGGAGCGCGGGCACTTTCTTGATCGGCCGCGACCCGATCTCCTTCATCGCTTCCGCGGTGTCGAGCACGAGCGTGATTTCATCCGCCGCCAGGTCGGCGATGCCGAGGAGGTCCTTCCGGCGCAGCGACGTGATGGCCGGGGTTTCGTCGACTTTCGTGATCACCGGCGCGCTCATGCGGCACCTCCTTCGGCACCCGCTTCCAGCACTACTTCATCGCGGTTGTCGCTCTCCTGCAGGCACACTTGCACGCTCTCGTCGGGCGAAGTCGGCAGGTTCTTGCCGACGTAATCGGCCTTGATCGGCAGCTCGCGGTGGCCGCGATCGACGAGCACGACCAGCTGGATATTTCGCGGCCGCCCGAAATCGATCAGCGCATCCAGCGCCGCGCGCGTCGTCCGGCCGGTATACAGGACGTCGTCCACCAGCAGGATCTTGCGGTCGTCGATGGAGAAGGGAATCTCGGTGCGGCGGACGAGCGGCTGCGGGCCGACCGCGTGCCGCATCAGGTCGTCGCGATAGAGCGTGATGTCCAACGCGCCCGTTGGCACCTCGTCTCCGGTAATTTCTTTCAGGGTGCGCGCGAGGCGCCTCGCGAGGTGCACGCCGCGCGTGCGGACGCCGACCAGGGCAAGGTCATCGACGCCCTTGTTGCGTTCGACGATTTCGTGGGCGATGCGGGTGAGGGTGCGGGCAATCCTGTCCGCATCCATGACGACTGGCATGTGGCACCTCTTCGCGGTCTCTCGGGGCCGCGATTAAAGAGTCTCGGAATTATACCTCGCCCCTTCAAACCGCGAACCACGGACACGTCGTGCGTCGTTGCAAGAACTGCAATACGAGACGCCTGGTGACGTGGCAAGAACGCCGTACTGGGGCGCAAGGAAAGCGGTTTTCCCGGGATCCGGACGGGCACGTCGTTCGCTTGAGCTGTTCCCGGGAACGACGATGATACGATTGAAGCCAGCACACCGACGCATCCTTATCGCGCACGTGCCTGAACTGGCCAATGTCGCCGTAGGTTCACTGTTGTTCGGACAGTTCCTGACCGATCGGCCATATTCACTCGTGCTGGCAGCCGTCGGGGTTGCGCTGTGGTTTGCGCTCATCGGTTTCACGTTCCGGGTGGCGAACGATGGATGATCGCTTCTGGTTTTCAGTGGTGCTCGTCGGCGGCATTGCTTCGATCTTGTGGATCATCGCGGGATTAGACTGGCTGGCGCGACGCAAGGACAAACGCACGCGCGATCGCGCCGCGTAGCCGATTAATGCCCGTCGACGTCGAGGCACGGGTCATCCGCAACACGCGCCTCTCCCCCGATTACAACGTCATCGCCCTCGCCGCTCCGGAAATTGCCTCCTCCACCGCTCCCGGCCAGTTCGTCATGGTGAAGCTGGGCCGCGGGTCCGTCCCGCTGCTGCGCCGTCCCTTTTCCGTGTTCGAGGTTCTTCGCACGGGCGGCCGCGTCGACGGGCTGTCGCTGCTGAGCAAGCGCGTCGGCGTGACGACAGACATGCTGTTTGACGCGGTCGAGGGCGACATCGTGTCGTGCCTCGGGCCGCTCGGCCGCCCCTTCGAGCCGGTCGATCCGCCCGCGGAAGCCTGGATGGTGGCCGGCGGCGTCGGCCTGGCGCCGTTCGCCACGCTCACCGAGGCGTTGCGCGCGCGGGGCACCGCCGCCACGCTCTTCTACGGCGCGCGCAGCGGCCGGGAACTGTTCTATCTCGACTGGTTTGAGACTCGGGGGGTTCGATTGGTGCTCGCGACCGAGGACGGAAGCGTCGGAGACCACGGCCGTGTCACGGTGCCGCTCGAGCGCGAGCTGCAGCAGGCGCGATCGACCGATGTCACGGTGTACGCGTGCGGTCCCGAGCCGATGCTCGAAGCAGTGGCGCACGTGGCCGCGAAATACGGACGGCCGTCGCAGGTGTCGGTCGAACGGGTGATGGGATGCGGACTCGGCGGCTGCTACAGCTGCGTGATCCCGCTGCGCAACGGGCCCGAAGGCCACCATTACGTGCGGTCGTGCATTGGCGGGCCGGTCTTTGCCGGCGACGAGATCGTGTGGGACTAGGATGAGCAAATCCCAAATCCCAAATCCCAAATCCCAAAGTGATCCCGACTTGTCGGTGCGAATCGGATCACTGGAGCTCGCCAATCCGGTCATCGCGGCAAGCGGCTGTTTCGGCTACGGCGTCGAGTACGCCGATGTCGTCGACCTGTCGCTGCTCGGCGGCGTGGCGGTCAAGGGGCTTTTCCTCAAGGAACGGCAGGGGCATCCGCCGGAACGGATTGTCGAGACGCCGGCCGGGATGCTCAACGCGATCGGCCTCCAGGGCATTGGCGTCCATCGATTCATCAAGGAAAAGCTGCCGGAACTGCGCGACCGCCGCGCCACGGTGATCGTCAACATCTGCGGCAGCACGCTGGACGAGTACGTCGAGCTCGCCCGGATCCTGTCGGATGCGGAGGGCGTCGCCGCACTCGAGCTGAATATTTCGTGCCCGAACATCAAGGAAGGGGGCATCACGTTCGGGTGCAGCCTGAACGGCACCTTCGAGGTGGTCAGCGCGGTCAAGAAGGTGACACGCCTGCCGGTGATTCCCAAACTGACGCCCAACGTGACGGACGTGGCCTCATTTGCCCGCGCGTCGGAAGAGGCGGGCGCTGACGCCGTCTCGCTGGTCAACACCTTCCTGGCCATGGCGATCGACGTCGAGACCCGGCGGCCCGTGCTGTCGAACATCGTGGGCGGCCTGAGCGGGCCCGCGATTCGGCCGATCGCGGTGCGCATGGTGTACGAGTGCCGGCGCGCCGTGAAGATCCCGGTGATCGGCATGGGCGGCATCGCCTCCGCCCGGGACGCGCTGGAGTTCATCATCGCCGGCGCCACCGCCGTGCAGGTCGGCACCGCGAACTTCGTGGACCCCTTCATCTGGACCAAGCTCCTGGACGGGATCCGGGAATATCTGGAGCGCCACGGCATCGCGCAAATCGGCGATCTCACCGGCACGATCGACACCACCGCGCGCGAGAAGCAGTGGATAAGCTCCTAGTCGCGCTGGACGTCGACGCGGGCCCGCGCGCACTCGAACTCGCCTCCGCCCTCGACGGCCTCGCGGGCGGATTCAAGATCGGCCCGCGGCTGTTCACGGCCGAGGGTCCCGGCCTCGTCCGCGAGCTCGTCGCACGGGGCGCGCGCGTCTTCCTGGACCTGAAGTTCCACGACATTCCCAACACAGTGGCGCAGGCCGTCGAGTCGGCCGTCCAGACGGGCGCGTGGATGATCAACGTGCACGCGTCAGGCGGCATCCCGATGATGCAGGGGGCGGTGAAGGCGGGCCGTGAGACGGCGCAGCGCCTCGGACAGCCGCCGCCGCTGCTCATCGCGGTCACGGTGCTGACGAGCATGAACGACGAGGTGCTGCGCGATATCGGCGTGCACAGGCCGATGCTGGACCAGGTCGTCGCGCTCGCGAGGATGACGCAGGCGGCCGGCATGGACGGGGTCGTCGCCTCGCCGCAGGAGACCGCCGCGATTCGGAAGGCGTGCGGGGACACCTTCCTGATCGTGACGCCCGGTATTCGAGGCGCCTCCGCCCAGGCGAAACCAGACGATCAGACGAGGACGACCGGACCGGCGGAAGCGGTCCGTGCGGGGGCGAGTTATATCGTCGTCGGACGGCCGATCATCGCGGCCGCGAATCCCCGCGCGGCCGCGGAGGCGATTGTGGAGGAATTGAGGCGGGCCTGACCGCCGAAGCTTTAGCGGAGGCGGACGGGCCCGCCTCTTCGATCGATATCAGCTACCGCCTACTCGAGGCGGACGAGCCGTATGACGGCGCCGGACGGCTTTTGCGTCAGCACGAGGTTGTTCCCGGTCACGTTGAATTCGTACTGGTTTCCAGCGCCGCCTACGGCAAAGGCGCTCTTGGCCACCATGGCCCTCGTGGCCAGCGTGCTCCCGGTGACGGTATACGTGCCGGCATTGAGGTAGAGCGCGTTGAAGACCGCGACCTTATCGGCGTCGGTCGCCTTGTCATTCGACGGATACGCGGGCAGCGGCCGCGTGCCCTGGATGCGCGCAAAACTGTAGTGTTGCCTGGTGAAGATGTACAGCCCCGGCTGGGGATTGGTGATGGGCGCCGCGTTGGCATCGGCGAATTCGGTCACCCGCCAGGCTCCCACGAGCGGCGTGCCGGCTGGTGAAGACTGACCTGACACAGTCACCGCGACGGCCACCAGGGAGAACACCGCTATCAACGCCCGTGTGAGCATCGGCCACCGAGTCAAGTGTCTCATCGGAATTCTCCTTGGAATGAGTGTTCGTCCAGCTAAATCGGACACTACGAGAGCGGCGGAAGAAGTCGCGAGGCCAAGTCCTTACCTGTCCTCGCAGGCGAAGTTCGCCGCGTCATTGGTGCTTCCGGTTCCTACGTACTGCGCCACCTGAGGATACGGACACAAGGGACGAGTCGTTGAAGTGTGATCTTCGTTCGCACGCGTGGCGACGATGCGGTCCGGTGCCACGTTGGATTCGCGCCATCGCTCGAGTGCGGATAACCAATCGGCGGTGTTCGGCCCGACTCCGCCCCCGCAATGGTTCATGCCTGGGGCCATGAACAACCGAAGCCAGCTGTCCTGAGACGAGCCCATCTTTGTTACGACGCTCGAGTAATAGTTCACGGTGTTGCGCGGCGAGATAAGCGTGTCGTTCCACCCGTGGAACAGAATCAACTTTCCGCCGCGAGCCTTGAAGACATCGAGATCTGGATTCACGGCGTTCAGCACGGGCCCCAGCCGCTCATCCACGGCCTTCATGTCGCGATCCAGGTTGAACGATCTCCAATCCCAGTCGGGATTCGAGTACGCAACTTGAAAGGACCCGAGTGCCACATCGACCGGCTGCCGGGCCTCCGATGAAATCGGCGTCCATGTGGACTCGCTTCCGGGCTCCTTCCCAGGGAAGGCCTCTTGGCCGCTCGCCGTTTTGGCCGAAGCGTACACTCGAGCGACCGATTCCAGCTGCGGCGCTGTCAAACAATCGGTTGCATCGCCCGCGCGACACGCCAGCGTTGCGGGACTGAACGTGCACGCGGGAGGATCGTTCAGAACTCCATCCTTGACACCGTCACTCGCATCGCACGTTGCCAGAACGGCGTTGTTCAGGAGGGTGAGTTTCGCGCGGGGAATGAGGCTCGCCGGATTGTTCAGCGCTGGAACAGCGACGGACAGATCCCAGGTATGCAAGTGCGTCCAGTAATTCGCCGGCGCTCCAGCGACAATCCCGTCGAAATCACCCGGGTAGCGCTGCGCTTCGACCAATCCCTGGCGGCCACCGGTAGAGCATCCGTTCCAGTACGAAAGGCCAGGGGCACGGCCGTAGAACTGCGCGATGAGGGCCTTCGACGTGATGGTCATCTCGTGCACCGCGCGGTATCCCAGGTCGATCAGCTTCTCGGGATGGCCGATGGCAAAGTGGGCCTCGCCTCCTGCTTGGCCTGGAGGTGCGTTGTGACCGGTATCGGTCGACGCCGTGGCGTAGCCGCGCCTGACTCCATCGATGAGCGAACGCCCCCCGGGTGCGTATGAAATCCTTCCGGCCCACCCTCCATTACCAACTGCCAGGAATTTGCCGTTCCAGCTGTCAATCGGGAGCCACACCTCTATCTCGATGTGCGAATCGCGCGAGGGCTTGAGCGTGGCCGCAACACGGCAGAAGGCCGGTAGATCGCGCAGGAGCGGGGCATCGCCTGTGGTTGAAGAAAATCCCTGAGGAAGGACGAACAAGCCAGCAGGGACAACCTGCGCCTGGGTAATAGCGACGTCACGGAGTTTCAGAGCCAACAGGCTTTCGCATGTTGCAGCGGACGCATCGGCTGACATGACGACGAGAACCCAGGACGCAACGATGAGCCCACGTATGACCTGTCGCATCGACGTCTCCTTGCTGGCGATGGAGCCGCAAGTGTAGCGCGCGGCGGAGTCGCGATTCACCCGCGTTGTGGAGCCGGGTGTGTCCGGAGCAAAACCGTAGTCATCGCGAAGCTGGAATACCGCAGGCGGGCGGCGGCGGACGCTGAGTATCTCTCAGCCAAGCCGGTTTTGCGGAGCGACATACCCGGCTCCGCAACGCGACAACGAAGTCCGGCTGACCACCTTCGCCAAGGCTACGGTGGTCCGCCATAGCTTTAGCGAAGGCGGAAGCCGGACACTACGTACGCAGCAGGCATGAAAAACCCGCCGGCGGCTGCCGGCGGGTCTGGTGTCGCGAAAGCAGAATTGGGCGCAGGCCTTCCCGCTAGAAGCCGTACTTGACGCCGAACTGCATGATGCGCGGGTCGCCGGCCGTCGTCGTGATCCGGCCGAAGGTGCCTGCGCTGAAGTTCACGTTGGGATTGCCCCAGTTGAAGTTGTTGAACAGGTTGAACACCTCCACGCGGAGCTCCAGGTTCTGCGTGGACGCCAGCGGCACGAGCCTCGACACCGCGAGATCGATCTTCCAGAATCCCGGCCCCGTGATGCTGTTGCGCTGATACGTGCCGAACGTGCCGCTGGCCGGCTGCGCGAAGGCCGCTCGATTCAGGAAGCTCGCCAGCGTCCTGGCGCCGTACACGTCGTCGGACACCTGGTTGACACGCTGATTCGCCTGGCCGTTGAAGGCATTGTCGCGCCCGGCCGTCACATTGAGCCGGCTCCCTGAACGCACGTTCACGATGCCGGACAGCCGCCAGTTGGATGCGAGCAGACCGAGCACACGGCTGTCGACCTGGGGCGTCTGATATCCCACGGTACCGTTGGCCAGATGCGTCCGGTCCCCCTCGCAGTAGCCGTAGTCGTAATCGGGGTCGGCGGGATTCGTGAACCCGATCCCGAACTGCGCGTTGTTCGCCATCTCCAGACCGACGCAGCGCGACAGGGTGTAATTCGCATTGATGTTCACGCCGGTGGTGGAGCGGCGCTGCATCGACAACTTCAGGCCGCGATACTCCTGCGTGCCCACGGCGGCATGGCTGTCGAGATTGCTGATCAACCGCGCCGACGCCGGGTTTTCACCAGACAGCGCCAGGACGCGCCGCTGGTTCAAATTCCCGTTCGTCGTGCAGACGGCATACGACACCCCCTGGATCGTGCAGGGACCGAGCCCCAGGTAGACGCCGGGATTGAGCGCGACAAGACCCCACAGACGGTCCGAGTAGCTGCCGAGATAGCTGACCGACGCGCCCCAGTCCTCGCCGATCTGCTGTTCGACGCTGACGTTCCACGACTGCACGCGGGGCGCATTGATGTCCGGATCCATCGACGACAGCGTTCCGCCCACCGGGTACACGGTATCGGGGCCGACCTCGATCGGGTGCGGATTCCCGCCGACATCCCGATACGGATCGTCGAACAGCCCGGCCGGGTCGCTGATCAGCGTGCGGTTGCCGTACGGCGGCGCCGCGGCGAGGTTGTTGAAGTACTCGCCGCCCGGATAGTCATACATGAGCGCGTACGACGATCGGACCGCGAGGCGGCCGTCGCCGCGCACATCCCAGGCCACGCCGGCGCGGGGCGAAAAGTTCGTCCACTTCTTGTTCAAGCCCGACGTACCGGGCGGAAAGCCCGGGTCACCGGGGTAGATGAAGCCGGCCGGCGCGTTGTGGAACACGGTGCTCCTGACGTTCGTCCTGAACAGGTCGCGGTCGAAGATGGTGTTGGCGCCCCGGGTCAGGTTCTGGCTGAAGAACGGCTCCCACCGGAGGCCCGCATTGACGGTCACCCGGCTGGTCGCCCTCCACGTGTCCTGGGCATACAGACCCTGGTACCACTGGTAGTAATCCACGCCGGAGAGCCCGGATTGATCGATGGTGGCGACGCGCCCCAGCAGCATGTCCGCCAGTCCGAGTCCCGATGCCTGGCCGGTGAAGTTCCACTGTCCGCCGCCGCGCGCCCACGTCCTGAACGAGACCCTGAAGCGGGCGATGCTCCCCCCCAGCGCG
>Ga0209640_10003011_pt1 | contig 14728 bp, 12 predicted proteins | sample RifCSP10_1_FD_184018 | JGI IMG/M metagenome (GOLD analysis project Ga0209640, IMG submission 184018) | Soil microbial communities from Rifle, Colorado - Rifle CSP2_sed 10_1 (SPAdes) (version 2) | ecosystem: Environmental > Terrestrial > Deep subsurface > Rock core/Sediment | place: Rifle...
TACGACCATGACGACGGCTCGCCAGCCGTGCGGCTCGGTCGTGTGATCAGCATCCTCCAGGACACGACAACAAGATCCGCCCGGCACCGGTGCGGATCTTTTTGATTCAAGGCCGGTGTCGCGGATCTCACCAAACAGAGGCATCCAATGACACACGATCCCGGAACCAGGGCCAACCACCGGAGCCGACCATGAAAGTCAACGTAGGCGTGCTCGGCGCCGGCACCGTCGGCGGTGCCCTGGTGCAGCGACTCCTCGTCGACCGGGAACAGATCCGGGAGAAGGCCGGAGTCGATCTCGAGTTGAAGATGGTCGCCGTAAAGCACCTCGAAAAGCCGAGGCCATTCGACCTCCCTCCGGAGAGGATCACCGATCAAGCGATGAGCCTCGTCAGCAGCCCGGGGATCGACGTCGTGGTGGAGGCGATCGGTGGCCTGGAACCAACCGGTGAGCTGTTGCTGACCGCCTTACGGTCGGGCAAGCCGGTGGTCACCGCCAACAAGGAGTTGGTGGCGACGAGAGGCCAAGAGTTGTTCGAGGCCGCCAACCGAAGCGGGGTCCCCCTCATGTACGAAGCTGCGGTGGGAGGCGGGATCCCGGTGATCCGACCCCTTGCCGAGAGTCTGGCGGGAGAGCGAATCGACCGGGTCAGCGGGATCGTGAACGGCACAACCAACTACATCCTGACCGCGATGACCCAGGACAGCCGGAGCTTCGAGGAGGCGCTCGAGGAGGCCAAGGCCCTCGGCTATGCCGAGCCCGACCCCTCCGACGATGTGACGGGGAGGGACGCCGCATTCAAGACCGCGATCTTGGCCCGTCTTGCCTTCGGGGAATGGGTTGCGCCCTGGCAGGTGGAGTGTCAGGGAATAGAGAACGTGAGCCGCGCCGACGTGGAAGCAGCAGCCCTGGCCGGCAAGGTCATCAAGCTGATCGGTGTGGCGGAGCGGATCGGCGCAGGCGTCTCGACTCGGGTCGCCCCGGTCGCCCTCGAGGCCGATCATCCTTTGGCCGGTGTAGACGGCGTGACCAACGCCATATTCGTGGAAGGGCCCGCGATCGGACGTCTCCTCTTCACCGGTCCCGGGGCGGGTGGGCAACCAACCGCTTCGGCATTGCTCGGAGACCTGATCCAGGTCGCCTCCCGGCGTAATTGGCAGCGCAAGGCTCCCAGCTATCGCCGTCCCCGACAGGTGTTACATCGGTAACCCGAGGCCGGACACCCCGCGTGCCACCCACCCTGTCAGACTGACCTCATCGAGGCTCTCCTCGGGTATGCAGACCCAACCTCTGACTGGGCGCCCGGCGAACTCGAAGGGGAGAGCCGCCAGCTCGCTGAAGTCAGAATCCTCGGCGTCGCCGATTCGGAGACACAGACGGTCATCGAGGACGGCAACGGCCATCCTGTCGTCGAGGAAGAACCCGAGACCGCTCATTACCGGCCGCTCGGTCAGATCTTCCAGATGTGACATCCGGGATCGAACCCGGCCCGCCAGATCATCGGAAAACGACACCCTCCGAATCTAGGGCGTGTCCGGCGGGTGAAGCTCCAACAGCACCACCGGGATCACGCGATGGGTTCGTGTCTGATAGACGGCGTAGTCGCCATGGGCATCAACCACCCGCGGCCACCAGGATGCCCGCTCCTCGGAATCGGCGATGCGGGCCAGGGCCTTCAACCGCCCCTTCCTCACCTGGACCTCGACTTCTGGCGTGGCCACCAGATTCAGATACCAGGCGGGGTGATGGTCCCTGCCCCCATACGAGGCGATCACGACCAAAGCGTCACCCTCCCTCAGGTACAGCAGCGGCACGGTATGAGGGCGACCAGTCCGGCGGCCGGTCGTGGTGAGGAGCAACATGTCGTTGTCGACCAGTCGCTTCCCCACCACGCCCCCGGTCAGCTGGTAAAGCCGGCGATGCAACCGTGACATACGACGCACCTGGGCATCCCGCACCGGAGGCTCCTTTCGACTTCGTCCTCACCATATGACGTCATCGGACACCGGGAGAAGATCATCGAGCGTGGGGATCCCGGCTCCCCTGAAACCGCTTGACCTGACCGTCCAGGGTGGATGGGCAGTCAAAATCTCGGTTCTCTTGATCGTCGGGATCTGGCTCGATCACACCGGGTTCGGACTACCGCTCGCCATCTATCTGCTCTACATCGACGGGGCCACCCCGTTCACCGCTTTCACCCGCCTGGTGCTGAGAGGAACAGTCTGTCCCCTGCGCAGCGGGGGGACCGTCCGACCGTCAGGTCGGGCGAGGGGGGAAAGACAAACCCGTCTAATAGTCAACGCTCTAACGTCGTGTCATGAGATTCGGCGCCTTCGTACCCCAAGGCTGGCGGCTCGACCTGGTCGGCATCGACCCCTCGCAGCACTGGCCGACCATGACCGCAGCTGCCAACGCTATCGAAGCCGCCGGCTTCGAGTCGGCCTGGGTCTATGACCACTTTCACACCGTCCCCGTCGCCACCCAAGAGGTCACCTATGAGGCGTGGGCTTTGATGGCCGCCCTCGCCGCGGTGACGGAGAAGGTCCGGCTCGGTCAGATGTGCACCTGCAACTCGTACCGCCATCCCTCATATCTGGCCAAGGCCGCGGCCTCGATCGATGTGATCTCCGGAGGGCGGTTGGAGATGGGGATCGGGGCCGGGTGGTACCAGGCGGAGTACGAAGGCTATGGATACGAGTTTCCCAAGGCTTCGGTGCGTCTCGGCCAGCTGGAAGAGGGTGTGCAGATAATGAAGCGGATGTGGACCGAGGACGTGGTCCATTTCGAGGGCCGTCACTACCAGCTCAGAGGAGCGATCTGCCGACCCAAGCCATTGCAACAGCCGCACGTCCCGATCTGGGTGGCGGGAGGAGGCGAACAGCTGACCCTCCGCACCGCGGCGCGTCATGCCCAGTACACCAATTTCGGGAACGACCTCGAGCAGTTCATCCACAAGTCGGGAATTCTGGAAGAGCATTGTCGACGGGAAGGGACCAACTACGAGGCCATCGTCAGGTCGAGCAATTTCAGCATCATCTGTGCCGAGACCGAATCCGAGGTCGAGGAGAAGCTCGCCTGGCTCAAGCACAAGTACCTCGGCTTCGTCACCGAGGAGCGCGCCCAGAAGCAAGTCGAGGAGTTCCGCGGGCTATCCGGGACTCCGGAACAAGTCGTCGAGAAGTTGCGGGCCTGGGAGATTGCCGGGATGACCTACGCCATCGGGTATTTCCCCGACCTTGCCTTCGACCCGAGCGGGCTCCAGCTGTTCGCCGCTGAGGTGATGCCCGCGTTTTCCCACCCCTGAGCTCAGTGGCCCACCGATCTTGGCTCGGTGCTGGGATCTGGAAACCCGGGTCGGGGAACCGCGATCTCTCGAGTACGGTCGAGCCGACGCGCCTCGGGATAGAAACTCATGGCGAGCAGACCGACCACCCCCCCGGCCAGGATCAAGGAGGGTTGGACCCCGAACGATGCGGCCAGCCAAGGCGCGAACGCCAGGGGCAGGAGATGGGCCACCTCGGAATGGACCTGGGAGACACCGGTGATCCGCCCCAGCAGCTCCTCAGGCGAGTTGATCTGGATCATGGTTCGCAGCAGGGGAGCCATGGTTCCAATGATCAGACCCCAGGTCATCCCGGCGACCACCACGACGGGGAGGCGATTGGTGCCGACATACAAGAGGTCGCCCAGCGAGTTGAGCGCAACCAGGACCACGACGGTGCGCGCCGTCCTCAGCCGGGACGGCAGCCGCGAGGAGACCATCGTTCCGGCCACGAGGCCGACACCGAATAGCGAGTTGACCCAGCCCAGGGTCTCCGGGGCGACACCGAGCACGTCGCGGTAGAACAAAGGCTCCAGCGCGCTGAACGTCCCGAAGAGGATCCAGACCAGGGAGCCGAGGATCAGAAAGAAGCGCAGACGACGACTCCCATATGAGTACCGGAAGCCCTCTCGTAGCTCCTGGAGCCCGTGCGAGCCGTCACGTTCCTGTTTGGCCACGGCGCGCACCGTCACCGGCACCACGATCAATGCGGCCAACGCCGATGTGGCGGCGTCGAGGACGAAGATCCCGTCGAGACCCACGGTGATCGTGATGACCGCTCCGATCGCCGGCCCGACGACGAACGCCGCCCAGGAAGCCCCTTCGATAAAGCCGTTGACCCGGGCCAGCCGCTCGGGGTCGTCCGTCAGATAGGGGGCGAAGGATGCGATCGCGGTGTACACCGGAGTGCCCACCAGCCCAAGCAGAAAGGTGGCGACCACCATCGCCGGGATGGTGTCGGCGAAGACCATTGCCAGCGCCACCGGGATGAAGAGCAACTCGCCCCCGATCAACACCCGGCGCGGGTCGAACCGATCGACAAGGACCCCGGCCACCGCCGACCCGATCAACGACGCCAGACCGAGGGCAGCCATGACCGCGGCCAGACCCGTGGCCGTCGCCTCCAACTCGAAGGCGGCCTTGCCCCAGATACCCACGAAGAAGGCGGCCTCACCACCGACCCGGGAGACGAATCGGGCGGTGACAACCCGCGTCACGTCGCGATCGGCCCACATGGGGGTCACGGTACCGCCAGCTCCCCCCACGCTGGTGGGGGATTACGACCCGCGTATGGGCCCGCGGTCAGGGTCGGAGACCGAGCACCTGTTCGGCGGCCTCGTGACCGCTGCGGATGGCGCCGTCGATCGAACCCGATCCGTTGCTGTGCTCACCGGCGATCACGAGCCGGCCCCATGGCCGCCGGAACACCTGGAGATGGGCCCGCTGCCCAGGCCCGATCACCGAATAACAGCCACCCGCCAAAGGATCGGCGCCCCAATCGATGACCACCGGGACCCCGATCAGGTCGACCTCGGGCACCGCCCGTCGCAAGCGGCCCATCGGGTCGGTCATCAGGGCCTTCACCCCGGACGCCGTGCCGGCAAACCCGGTCACGGCGTTTCGGATCGAGCCTCCGACCGCAAGACCGGTCCAATACCAGGCCGGGATATCGGTGTCCTGACGACGAAACAGCGGTGGCGGCACTTTGGTTGCCACCGCCGCCTTGGCCGCCGAACCCATGCGCAGGCCGTGCAATGCGGCAGTCACTTGCGGGGCGGGCATCGGATCGAGCTCGAGACTCTGGAGAACCGGCAGCGGAACCGCCACCACGACTGCATCGGCTTCGATGACAGCGTTGCGTGTGGTGACGAAGACGCCATTCCCTCGCTGGGCGATGCCGAGCACCTCAGACCCGAAATCGATGTCGAGATCCTGAGCGAGCGCGATGGCCAGGGTGGAGTTTCCTCCCGCGATCCGGTAGTAGGAGTGCTCGCCAAACCCGTAGTCCGCCCCAATCTCGGTGGCCGCCACCTCTTCGAGGGGAGCGCCCATGGTTCCCTCGAGACGGGATCTGAGAACCTCGAATTCCGGGCTGCTCTCCGCCATCCGCCCGAGGATCTCGGCCGCGGTCGTGGTCTCCAACGCACTTTCGGGGATCGAGGCGAGAAGGTCGCCCAACGCCCGGTTGACCCGTCGATGCCCCTCCACCGGGATCGTCTCCCCGCCCACCGCGTCACGACTCACGAAATCGATACCGGGATCGACCAGCCCAACCCCGAGACTCGATGCGAGGCCGAGAACCGCATGCTGTCCCGAGGCGATCCACTCGCCGCCCATCTCGACGATCTCACCGTTGTCGAGCGATATCGACCAGACCCGGCCCCCCACCCGGTCTCTCGCCTCGAGAACGACAACCTCGCAACCGGCTTCGGCAAGACGATGGGCAGCAGTGAGACCTGCGAAGCCGGCACCGACCACAGCGACACGGAGAGAGACCGACATTCCTCCGACAGTAGACCGACTTTCCGGCGCCTTCCCGGCACCCGGCGTCACGGATTACCCTCCCGCCGTGCCAGAGCCCAGACCTGAATACCCGGTCCGCATCGACCGCCGGGTGTTCGTCGAGATGGGAGATGGCACCCGGATCGCCCTCACCGTCTACATGCCGGATGCCAGAGGCGACGGGCCTTATCCGGCTGTGGTGGAGTCGGTGCCATACCGAAAGGACGACGACTGCACCTCCCGGGACTGGACCACCTATGCCTATCTAGCCAGCCAGGGATTCGCCGGGGTCCGAATCGACATCCGGGGCACGGGTGCCTCAACCGGGGTCATCGCGGACGAGTACACCGGACAGGAGCAGGCAGACACGTTGGAGGTCATGCGATGGCTGGCTGCCCAGGATTGGTGCAGCGGCGACCTCGGGATGTGGGGCATTTCTTGGGGCGGGTTCAGCTCGCTTCAGACTGCCATGCTGCGCCCGCCGGAGCTGAGGGCCATCGTCCCGATGCACGCCACCCACGACCGGTTCGCGTGCGATGTCCACTACACCGGTGGGTCACTTCACGCAGGAGAGCAAGTCGACTGGCCCACCTCGATGGTGGCGACCAACGGCCTTCCCCCGGACCCCGATATCGTCGGCGAGGGGTGGTTCGAGGAGTGGATGGAGCGGCTGGAGCTGACCCCGCAATGGCCGTTCGAGTGGCTCCGACACCAGCAGCGCGACGCCTTCTGGCTCCAGGGCTCCCCCTGCGCCGACTATGCGTCGATCGAATGCCCCACCTTGCTCATCGGAGGCTGGTTGGACGGATACGTGGACGGGATGCTGGCTCTTGCCGAGCGCCTCACCTGCCCGAGACGGACGGTGATCGGGCCCTGGGGACATTACCGGCCGGCGACCGGCGTCCCCGCTCCCACACTCGACCACCTGGGCCTGATGTCACGCTGGTTCGGGCATCATCTCCGCGGCGACCCCAACGGGGTCATGGATCTGCCTGAGGCGGCCGTCTTCGTGCGAACCGAGCCCCCGTATGACGGTGAACGGGCCGCCGGGTACTGGAGGGCGGAGCCCTCTTGGCCACCAGACGACCTTCGAATGGCGGAGCTCGGGCTGGCCGACCTGGAACATGCCAACCTGGTTTGGACCGGACCGCAGTGGGTTGGGGCCCATGCTCCGGCCTGGGACCGCGGCGGAATCGGCAGCATGGCCTCGCAGGCCGACGATGCCGCCTCGCTCTGTTTTGAGACAGCACCTCTGACCGAGCCGATCGAGATCCTGGGCTGGCCGGAGGTGGAGGTCACAGTCACATCGGATCGCTCGACAGGAGTGGTTGCCGCACGTTTGTTGACGGTCTCACCGACCGGTGAGACGCATCTGATCTGTCGCGGTAATCGCAACCTGGCGTTTCCGGCCGACCTTTCGACGCCAGCGAAACCCGAGCCCCGGGTCCCGATGACGATCCGCTTCCCCCTCCTTGCTGCTTCGGCGGTCATCGCCCGCGGTTGGCGCCTGCGACTGGCGCTTGCCGGCGCCGACTTCCCCGTAGTCTGGCCACCAGGTCAGCGATTCACGTTGACCGTAGACCCGCACACATCAAGGCTTCTGTTGCCGGTCGTGCCTTCCCGCTCCGACGCGCACAATCTCGATTGGCCGGAGTCGGATCCCCCGCCGGCGCCCCCCACCTTCTTGCCCCACTCGGAGCGGACCTGGACCGTGAGCCGTGAAGTAGGTATCACCACCTACCGCCGCGACATCGCGAGCACCGAGGAGCAACCCGAGCGGGGGGAGCTCACCTATGACTCGAAGCAACAATGGGAGGTCGCTGTTGCCGATGACGACCCCGCCACCACCCGGGTGTGGTCGCAAAGTGAGATCCATCTCGAGCGCCCCGGATGGAGCGTGGGCACGATCGGCTCCCTGGAGATGACCGCCGACGAGAAGTGCTTTCACCTCGTGGTGGAGCTGAAGGCCTTGCACGACGGGGCCCAGATCTGGGAGCGCCGCTGGGACGAGGAGATTCCAAGGGAATGGGCTTGAGCCGACCCACCGAATCTGAACGGTGGCTCAGGTAACCTGGTCGGCGTGATACCCACCCTGCCGCGCGATCGCTACGTGGCGTCCGAGTGGTTCGCCTTGGAGCAGGAGCGGGTCTTCGAAAACCAGTGGTTTTGTGTCGGTCGAAGCGAGGAGATCCCCGAACCAGGGGATCATTTGGTGTGTCAGGTGGTGGGTGAATCCGTAATCGTCACCCGCGCCCGCGACGGGAGCCTCCACGGATACATCAATCTCTGTCGCCACCGCGGCTCGTTGCTGACCGACGCCGAGGGCAAACCGGCCCAAGTCGAGGTGGGCCCCACGGGGACATTCCACGGAGCCATCCAGTGCCCTTATCACGCCTGGACCTACTCCTTTGACGGACGGCTGAGGGCAGCTCCCTTTCTCGAGGAGGATGACGGCCTGCGCAAAGATGATCTGCCGCTGCATCACGTCGGTGTCGAGACTTGGGGTGGGTTCCTATGGGCCCATCTCACACCGGAGAAGGCAGCGCCCCTCGGCCGGCAGTTCCAAGAGACCGAGTCTTATCTGGCCAACTACCCGCTGGACGACCTGCGAACCGCGGTCAGGATCGTCTATGCGGTGGCCTCCAATTGGAAGGCGATCGTCGAGAACTACAACGAGTGCTACCACTGTGGTCCTGTCCATCCCGAGTTGGCGGAGCTGGTGCCGGCTTTCAAACGGCGCGGAGGCGCCGACCTCGACTGGGAGCACGGGATCCCTCACCGCGAAGGGGCATGGACTTTCACCGCCAGCGGCACCACCAACCGAAGGCCATTCCCGGGTCTGTCGCCGGAGGAGGCAGAGCGTCACAAAGGACAGCTCGTCTACCCGAACCTGATGTTGAGTCTCTCCGCCGATCATGTGGCCGCATTCACCCTCTGGCCCCACGGGCCTGACTCCACGACCGTCGTCTGCGACTTTCTCTTTCATCGCGATGAAATCGACGATCCCGGGTTTGACCCTTCCGACGCGGTCGAGTTCTGGGACATGGTCAATCATCAGGATTGGCGGGTCTGTGAGTTGGTCCAGAAGGGCATGCGATCCCGGAGGTTCGATACCGGGTTCTATGCCCCGATGGAGGATTACTCGATGGACATCCGTCGCTATCTGGGTGACCTCGGGTTGAAGTGACAGACCACCGGCTGATCATCCTCGGGCTGGGTGGGATTGGCAGTGCCGCCGCCTTCTGGGCCTCGCGACGTCTCGGGGACTCGGTGCTGGCTCTCGAGCAGTACGAGACGGGCCACTCCAACGGAGGTTCGGAGGACCACAGCCGGATCATCCGCCTCTCCTATCACACACCTGGCTACGTGGAGCTGGCCAAATCCGCCTTTCTCGCCTGGGAGCAGGTCGAGGTCGCCTCCGGGGAGCAACTGGTGTTGCGCACCGGAGGTTTGGATCTGGCTCCTGCCGGTGCCTCGATCGGGCTTGACCACTACCGGGCCGCGATGACTGCGGCGCGGGTCCCCTTCGAGGAATTGACGGCCGAGGAGGTCAGGCGCAGGTGGCCGCAATGGAAGCTCGGTGACGACGTCAGCGCTCTCTATCAGGACCGATCAGGCATTGCGATGGCATCACGTGCCAATGCGACCCATCGCCGGCTCGCCCGGGAGCAAGGAGCGACGGTGATTGAGAATGTCGAAGTGACTTCGATCCAGGAGACGGGTGCCGAGGTCGAGGTGGTGGCGGGGGGCACATCCCATCGCGCCGAGAAGGTCGTGATCGCCGCCGGGGCCTGGACCAACCGGCTGCTGGCGCATCTCGGTGTCGAGTTACCCCTCGAGGTGACACAGGAGCAGGTGGTCTATCTGAAGCCGACCGACCCGCTCTCATTCCACCCGAGTCGGTTCCCGATCTGGATCTGGATGAACGAGCCCAGCTTCTACGGATTTCCCATCGTTGGCGAGCCCGCGGTCAAGGTCGCATGGGATCGCTGCGAGATCGTCACCGACCCTGACCACCGCAGCTTCGAGCCCCGCGCCGACGTCAACGAGGCGGTGCGCGGCTTTGTCGCCGATCATCTGCCAGGCGCCAACGGCGAGATTCACCTGGCGAAGACCTGCCTCTACACCCTGACCCCCGATCGGGACTTCGTGGTCGACCGAGTGCCGGGTCATCAAAACGTGTTCACCGCGGTGGGTGCCGGTCATGCCTTCAAGTTCGCCTCGTTGTTGGGGCGGGTCCTGGTCGATCTGGCGATCGACGGTGCAACAACCGAGGACATCACCCCCTTCGCCGCTGATCGGGCCATCCTCACCGAGGTCTCCCCGGCCCGCTCCTACATGGTCTGAATTGGCCTCGCCCCGGCATCAGATTCTCACGCTTCCATCAAGAAGGTGCCGGATGAGGCCGATTTCATCACCAATGGACACCCTGGCCACCAAACGCGGGCGAGTTGCCGCCGCCCAGAACCAAGGTGAGCGGTTGGCGGCTTTGAACGATCTGGCTGCCGCCCTCTACGACTATGACTCGAACGAAGCCGTCGAGGTGGCCAATGAAGCGTTGCTGCTGGCGCAAGCCACCGACGACACCCTCGGCCGGGCCTGGGCCATGCACAATCGGGGCTGGGCGCTCAGCTCGCTCGGTCGTCTCGACGAGGCGCTCGACGACCAGTTGTCTGCTCGCGCCCACTTCGAGCTCGAGGGCAACATGCAGGGTGTCGCCAACGCCCTCATGGCCATCGGAGACCTGTACGGGGATGTGGGCGACAGCGCCACTGCCCTGGAATATCTGGGGCGGGCCGCGGCGCCGCTGAAGCTGGCCAACGATGAATTGGGAATGGGCCTCCAGACCAACCTCACCGGTATTGCGCTCAGCCACGAGGGGCGACACAAAGAAGCCCTAGACGTCTTCGAACAGGCAGAAATCGCCTACACCTCACTGGGAGACATGTTGCGTGTGGGCACCACACAGATCAACCAGGCGTTCGAGCTGCTGGTCATCGCCGAGGATGCCGAGGGGGCCGAGCGGGAATCATTCATAGCTCGGGCGCGAGACCTGGTGAACCGGATCGTCGAAAGAGGAAAGGAGCTCGGTGAGGACGGTCGCCACACTCTCGCCTACGGCAAGGCACTGATGGCCCAAGTCCACGCGGCGGCTGGAAATCGTGCCGATGCTCTCGTGGTCTCCGCTGAGGCCGAGGCAGCTGCCAACGCCGGTGGACTCGACCAGCTGTCAATCGAGATCGCCCTCGATCGCGCTGGCTGGCTGATCGAGGACTGTCAGCTGAATGAAGCCGGCTCCCTTCTGGATCACATCGTCGCCAAGAGCGGGGAGATCGAGACGAAACGAGCGAGGGCTAGGGCCGCCGCTTTGCGCGCCGATCTTCTCGAAGCTCTTGGTGATCATGCCGGCGCTTTGGCCTCCCACCGCGAGTTCCACCGGCTCGACGGGGCTCTGCACAGTGACGATGCCGAGAAGAGGACGCGTCTCACGGCAACCCGCTTTCAGGTCGAACGTGCTCGACGGGAAACTGAACTGGCTCAGTTGCGGGTGTCGGAATTGGAAACTCTCGACCACGAGAAGAGGGACTTCCTGGCCAGCATCAGCCACGAGCTGAGAACCCCTCTCGCTGCGGTGCTCGGTTTCGCCTCGGAACTGGCTGAATACTGGGATGGCTTCGAGCCTGCCGAGGCCCGTGCCCTCGTTCGGCTGATCGCAACTCAATCGGCGGACATCTCGAGCATCGTCGACGACCTGCTGACCGTCACCAGACTCGAGGCGGGATCGATGAGGATCTATCCCGCCGAAGTCAAGGTGTCCGAGCATCTGGCCGACATGACGGAATCGGCCGGCCGGGACGCCTCATGTGAGATCGCATGGGAGGGCGACGTGGCGGTTTGGGCGGATCCGACCCGCGTGACCCAGATCGTGCGCAATCTCCTCACCAACGCCATCCGCTACGGCGGCGACCAGATCAGAGTGGTGGTCCGCAGTACAGGGTCAGATGGTGTGATCGAGGTCCGTGATTCCGGGGGGCCGATTCCCGCATCCAGGGCCGAGACGATGTTCGAGCCCTTCGACCACTCGGACAACGGCGGGCACACCCCGAACTCGGTCGGCCTCGGGTTGGCCGTGGCCAGGAGCCTGGCCAGGGTCATGGATGGAGACCTCAGCTACGAGTACGACGGCGAGTCGGTGTTCCGACTGCTGTTGCCTCTGGCTTGATTGGGAACTGCCCAGCAGGCGGCGGCCGATACGGCTCCGACCGCCACCGGGCCCGGATCGTCGCTCGAGCATCTCGCCGCCACCTCGGGGGCCAGGGTGCCCGACTGGAGCAGAGGGCAGCGGGGGTGAAAGCGGCAACCGGAGGGGATCCGGGTCGGGTCCGGTATCTCCCCAACCAGGATCTGTTGTTCCATCTCTCTGATCTCGGGGACAACCGAGAGCAACGCCCTGGTGTAGGGGTGTTTCGGGTCGCCGAGGATCTCCTCGGTGGGGCCGGTCTCGACGATCCGACCCAGATACATCACCGCCACCCGATCGGCGATGTTCCAGGCCAGGCCGAGGTCGTGAGTGACCACCAGGATCGCCAGATCCGCCTCATCGACCAGATGCCGCATCAGGGCGAGGATCTCCCCTCGGATCGAGGCATCGAGACTGGCGACTGGCTCGTCGGCCAGAAGCAGACGTGGCTCCATGACCATGGCGCCGGCGATCACCACGCGCTGGCGCTGGCCACCTGATATCTCGTGCGGGTACATCTGGAAGAACCGCTCCGGTGGGCGAAGCCCGGCCCGAGACAAGGCCTGGGCAACCTTGGCCTCCTCGTCGTTGGGTTGGCCTTGGATACGCAGGCCTTCGGCAACGATCTCATAGAGCGTCTGTCGCGGGTTGAGCGCCCCGGTTGGGTCCTGGAACACCATCTGCACCGCCGGGTTCTGGAAGATGGTCTGAATCGCCTTCTTGGTCTTGGCATCGATCGGCTTGCCCTCGACCCTGATGCTGCCCGAGGTCGGCTTCTGGAGGCCCTGGATGGCGCGAATGAGAGTGGTCTTCCCCGATCCGGACTCTCCAACCAGCGCCAGGACCTCACCGCCTGCCACGTGGAGCGATGCACCATCGACGGCCCGCGCCGGGCCGAAGTCCACATGCAGGTCCTCGACCTCGACGAGCGGGGTCACACCAGGATGCACGCCGCCCTCCTCCCTGATCCGGAGATCCGCAAGCCCGGCTCCTCGACGAGACAACCATCCTCCGCCAGCGGGCAACGTGGATGGAACGGGCAGCCCTGGGGCAGATTCCCCGGTGTTGGCGGGTCACCGCCAAGACCAGACGGCGCCATTCGGGAGGTTCGGTCCCCGATCGTAGGGAATGCGGCGGCCAGGGCCCTGGTGTAGGGGTGCGATGGGTTGGCAAAGACGTCCCAGGCCGGCCCCTCTTCGACGATTCGACCGGCATACATCACCGCCAGCCCTTGGCAGGCGTAGGTGAGCACCGAGAGGTCATGGGTTATGAACATCAGAGTCAGGTCCCGCTCCTGCTTGAGGTCGTCAAGCAGCGCCAGGACCTGGGCCTGGACCATCAGGTCGAGTGCGGTGGTCGGTTCGTCGGCAATCAGGAGAAGGGGATCGCAAGCGAGCGCCATGGCGATCAACACCCTCTGGCGTTGGCCACCTGACAGCTGGTGGGGATAGGAATCGGCGCGCGCGGCCGGCAACCCCACCCGTCGCAACAACTCGATGGTGCGCTCCCGCGCCACTTTGTCGTTGTCGGCCGTCTCATGGATCAGCATCGGCTCCGCGATTTGGTCACCGACGGTCTGCACCGGGTTCAGGGCGTGAAGTGCGCCCTGAAAGATGATGGCGCCCGCGGTCCAACGCACGGCTCTGAGCCCGCCCGGCGAAAGCGTCAGCACATCTCTGCCGTCGAGGGTGATCTGGCCTGTCACCTCGGTGTCTGCCGGAAGCAAACGGAGCAGCGAGTTGGCCAGCGTGGACTTGCCGCACCCCGACTCACCGGCGAGCCCCAGGGAGCCGCCCTGCTCCAGATCGAAGCTGACCCCTCGGACCGCGGGCACCGGGCCAGCCGAGGTGTGATAGGTGATGGTGAGGTCTCGAACCGAGAGCAGCGGCTCGCTCATCATCGGCCACTGAGCCTCGGATTGGCGATCTCCTCGAGGGTGCGCCCGATCATGGTGAAGGCGAGCACAACGGCGAGGATGCCAAAACCGGCGGGGAGGAAATACCACCAGGCATTACGGGTCATGGCCCCGTTGACGAACGCCTCTTCCAGGGTCCTCCCCCATGACGCTGCGGAAGGATCACCCAGACCGAGGAAAGACAGCGTGGTCTCGGTCAGAATCGAGATCGGCACCGCCAGGGTGGCGTTGGCCAGGATCAGACCACTCACATTTGGCAAGATGTGATGCGCGACGATATAAGTGCCACTGGCCCCCAACGATCGAGCGCGATCGACGAACAGCCTCTGTTTGACGGTGAGCACCTGGGCTCGGACCAGACGCGCCGTCGAAGGCCACGAGGTGATCCCGATCACGAAGATGATGTTCCACACCGATCGCCCGAGGACCGAGGCAAGGACGATGGCCAGTGGCAGGAAGGGGATCACCAGGAACCACTCGGTGATTCGCATCAGGAACGCATCGAGACGGCCGCCGACGAAGCCGGAGACGATGCCTACCACCGAGCCGATGAGAATGGTGAGCACGGTGGCAGCAAGACCCACGAAAAGGCTGACCCGGGAGCCCCAGACGAACTGGGCCCACACCGAGCGACGCAGATGATCGGTGCCCAACGGCGAGAACTGTGAGGGCGTGCCCCATTGTGGGTTCCCGGCCTGGCGAGCAAGGACCGGGTTGAGCTCAGTCATTTCGGCAAGCAAGGGTGCAG
>Ga0209640_10003012_pt1 | contig 14724 bp, 12 predicted proteins | sample RifCSP10_1_FD_184018 | JGI IMG/M metagenome (GOLD analysis project Ga0209640, IMG submission 184018) | Soil microbial communities from Rifle, Colorado - Rifle CSP2_sed 10_1 (SPAdes) (version 2) | ecosystem: Environmental > Terrestrial > Deep subsurface > Rock core/Sediment | place: Rifle...
CCCCCGCCGTCCCCCCCGCCGTCCCCGCCGCCGTCCCCGCCGCGGCTGTTCGCCGTCGGCGCCGGGTTCCGGCGCGGGTCGGGTCGGTCGTGGTGGCGGTTCTTGTGGCGCTGCCCATCGTCGCCGTCGCTCCGCCCGCGCACGCCGCGTCGACGCCGATCATGGGCAGGGCGATTCTCATCGCCGACCAGATCACCGCCTGGTTCCAGTCGACGGGCCGATCACACCGGTTGTCGGGTATCACGATCCGGCAGTTGGCCCAGATCTTCGTCGAGGAGGGAGCCGCCGAAGGCGTCCGCGGCGACATCGCCTTCGCTCAGGCGGTGTTCGAGACTGGGTACTTCAACTTCTCCGACACGGTCCCGCCCCACTACAACAACTTCGCCGGGTTCGGCGCCCCGAGCAATCCCACCCAGTTCCCGGACGCCCGCACCGGCGTGCGCGCCCAGATCCAGCACCTCCGGGCCTACGCAGACCCCTCGGTCGCGGAGACGGGGACGGCGCAGCCCCTCGTCGACCCTCGGTTCGACCTGGTCAACCCCAAGGGCACGGCGCGCACCGTCGAGGAGCTCTCGGGCCGCTGGTCGCCGGGTACCGAGTACGGCCAGAAGGTGGTGGCGCTCTACCAGCAGATGCGCGACCACGCCGGGCCGAGCCTGCGCGACCAGCCCCTCGGCCAGCCCATCATCGGCGGCGCCATCCCCGCCGGGCAGGGTGGCACCTGGCTCGCCGACCGCATCGGGGGCGTGTTCGCCCTCGGCGCCGAGTTCCACGGCTCGATCCCTCAACTCCGGGCGATCGGTCAATCGGTGGGGACGGCTCCGGTCGTCGCGATCCACACCACCAGCACCGGAAAGGGGTACTGGCTGCTCGACGAGGTCGGGGGCGTCCTCGCCTTCGGCGATGCCCCGTATCTCGGCTCGCTCCCGGAACGGCGCGCTTCGGGACTCGCCGTGGGTGCCGCCCGCGTCGTCGGGTTCGCCATCACCGCCTCAGGGAACGGGTACTGGATCGCCGACGAGTTCGGCGGCGTCCACGCCTTCGGCGACGCGATGTTCTTCGGGTCCGTGCCGCAGCGCCGCACCGGTGGCCAGCCCATCGGTCACGCGCCGATCGTGGCCATCGTGGCGACGTCGACCGGGCTCGGCTACTGGCTCGTCGACGTGCTCGGCGGCATCCACACGTTCGGCGACGGCTTTTACTTCGGGTCGATTCCCGAACTGCGCGCCCAGGGGCTCACCATCGGCCTCGCCGACGTCGTCGCGCTCGTCGCCGGGCCCGGCGACGCCGGATACTGGATCTTCGACAACCGCGGCGGCGTGTTCGCCTTCGGCGGCGCGCCGTTCCTCGGCTCGGCGGCGGGCGCCGGCCTGGACGTCGCCGCGGCCGCGCGCCTCGTCGGCGGTTTCGGCTACCGCATCATCTCGAGTGACGGCGCGGTCGTTTCGTACAAGTGACCCCCCGTTCTTGGCTGGGAATCGGCTCCCCCGGAGCCGATTCCCAGCCAAGAACGGGGGCTTGTAGCCTCCGCGTCGTATGAGCGAAACGCAGCGGACCCTCGTGTTGTGCAAGCCCGACGCCGTCGAGCGCGGCTTGGTCGGAGAGATCATCGGGCGCTTCGAACGCAAGGGCCTGCGCATCGCCGAGCTCCGGATGCTGACGGTCGACGAGGCGCTGGCGAAACGCCACTACGCCGAGCACGTCGACAAGCCCTTCTTCCCGGAGCTACTGGAGTTCATCACCCGCGGTCCGACGGTGGCGATGGTCGTCGAGGGGATCGAGGCCGTCACCGTCGTGCGCACGATGATGGGTGCCACCAACCCGCGTGAAGCGGCGACGGGCACGATCCGCTCCGACTTCGCCATCGAGGTCACCGAGAACCTCGTCCATGGTTCGGACTCACCCGAATCCGCCGCCCGGGAGATCGGCATCTTCTTCGGATAGATCTCTCGGGAGGGGGCGGAGCGCTTCACGGGGGAAGACGCATCGGAGGTGGATGGGGCCCCGCTTGCGGGGAGGTATCCGGCTTCGATGCGTCGCAGACCCTGGAACCCGACTTCGCGCCGCCGCCGTCCGCTTTCGTGTGCACTTGGCGTCGTGATCGCGTCCGATTCGTCGGAATCCAACGACGGAAACTGCACAAGGAAACGCTCCGGGGCCCTCGGAGTGGCCACGGGTTGACGCGGATCGCAGTCACGCTGCCACGCTCCGTCGACGCACGGCTGGACGCCACCCGGGGTTGACCCCTACCCTCGTACACTCTCACTCCCGACCGGGAGTTTTTTCCTGTGGCGGAATCCGTCTTTTCTTCGTTGGTCGGCCGTGACATGGCCGTCGACCTCGGCACCGCGAACACGCTGGTGTACGTCCGAGGCCGGGGGATCGTGCTCAACGAGCCATCTGTGGTCGCCGTCAACACCAAAGACGGCGGCCGCCCCCTCGCGGTCGGAATGGAAGCGAAACGGATGATCGGCCGGACGCCCAGCCACATCCAGGCCATCCGACCGCTGAAGGACGGCGTCATCGCCGACTTCGAGATCTGCGAGAAGATGCTCCGCTACTTCATCCAAAAGGTCCACCAGAGCCGGTGGGCCAAGCCGCGGATGGTCATCTGTGTCCCGTCGGGGATCACGGGGGTCGAGCAGCGGGCCGTCCAGGAAGCGGCGGAGTACGCCGGGGCGCGCAAGCCGGCCTACATCATTGAAGAGCCCATGGCCGCGGCCATCGGTGCCGGCCTACCGGTCCACGAACCGGCGGGCAACATGATTGTCGACATCGGCGGTGGCACAACCGAGGTCGCCGTCATCTCGCTCGGCGGCATCGTCACGAGCCAGTCGATTCGCATCGGTGGCGACGAACTCGACGACGCCATCATCAACTTCATCAAGAAGGAGTTTTCGCTGGCGCTCGGAGAGCGCACGGCGGAGGAGATCAAGATCGCGCTGGGCTGCGCGTACCCGCTCGAGCAGGAGGTCTACGCCGAGATCCGTGGCCGCGACCTCGTGACCGGGCTGCCCAAGACCGTCGTGGTCTCGACGGCCGAGATCAGAGAGGCCATCGAGGAGCCGGTGGCCGCCGTCGTCGACGCCGTCAAGGACACCCTCGACAACACGCCCCCTGAGCTGGCCGCGGACATCATGGAGCGGGGGATCGTCATGACCGGCGGCGGGGCACTGCTGCACGGCCTCGACGCCCGCCTCGAGGCCGAGACGGGCATGCCGATCATCATCGCCGAGAACCCGCTGTACTCGGTGGCGATCGGATCCGGGCAGTGCCTCGAGGAGTTCGAGGCGCTCAAGCAGGTCCTGATTTCCTCGTCGTACTCGTAGCTACGCACGCAACCACGGGGAGGACACGCGGCCGGTGGCCGTCTATCGACGAAGCCAGCGCCGGACGGTGCTCGTACTGCTGGTGCTGACCTCGATCACGCTCGTCACGCTCGATCTTCGGGGCGGCAGCGACGGGCCCATCGGGTTCGTACGCCGCACGGCGCGGGACGCCTTTGCGCCCGTCGAGTCGGGGGCCGACGCCCTCTTTCGACCCCTCGGTGATTTCCTGGACGGGATCTCCCGGTCCGGCTCGCTGAAATCGGAGAACCGTGCACTGCACAAACGGATCGACGATCTCGAGGGCCAGCTCGCCCGAGCGGGCGGGCTCGATCGCGAGAACGAGGTGCTCCGGAAGCTGCTCAACCTGCCCTTCGCCGGCGAGATCGAAACGCTCGCAGCGAAGGTCGTCTCGTTCGCTCCGGGCAACTTCGAGTGGACCGCGACCATCGACCGCGGCTCGCGAGACGGCATTGAAGAAGACATGCCGGTGGTGAGCGGCGAGGGCCTCGTCGGGCGCATCATCGAGGTGAGCGACACTCGAGCGAAGATCCTCCTCCTCACCGACCCGAGAATGTCGGTCGGCATCCGCCTTGCGGGCGTGTCTGACGAGACCGGCGTGACCACCGGGCTCGCCGGGAAGGACGTCCTGCAGGTCGACCTCATCGATCCCGACACGCCGGTCGACGAGGAGGAACTCGTCGTCACATCGGGTCTGCAACAAGCCCGCTTCCCTCCAGGCATTCCGGTGGGCACGGTGGTGTCGGTCAGCACGCGGCGGGGAGCGCTGCAAAAGGACTTGCGGGTACGTCCGCTCGCCGATCTCGAGCGCATCGAGTTCGTCGAAGTGTTGCTGTGGAAGAACGGTTCGCCCGTGGTCGACGACGCGACGCCCAGCGGTGACGTCGCGGAGACCTCGATCCCTGAGAGCAAACCCGCGGCAGCCGACGGGGCTGATCGGCCGTGAACCCCGTCCGCCGCCGCGTCGGCGCCGTCACGTTGTTGATCGTCACCCTGCTCGCGCAGAGTTCGTTCTTTCCACACTTCCGATTCTTCGGCGTCATGCCCGACGTGCTGATCGTCGCCGTCGCCGCGGTCGCCGCGCGCGAGGGAGCCGAGGTGGGGGCCACGTTCGGCTTCACGGCCGGAGTCCTGATCGACCTTTTCCTCGAGGTCCCGCTCGGCCTGTCGGCCCTCAGCTACGCCGTGGTCGGATACGGCGTCGGCACCCTGCACACGGGAATCATGCGTTCGACGTGGTGGATCGGGCCGCTCCTCGGAGGGACGGCTTCGATCGCGGCGGGGAGCCTCTTCGTGCTCGTCGGCATCATCCTCGGTCAGGACCACCTCCTTTCGCTGCGGAGTTTCACGGTGATCCCCACGCGCGCCATCTACGACGGGGTCGTCGCCCTCCTCGTCTTCCCCCTCACCGCACAACTCCTCGGCCCGGCCGAGGACGAGCTTTCGCCCTACGAAGCGTGACGGATCGATGAACGAGACGAGCCGCATCCGAATCCTCATCGTGGGCGTGATCGTCATCTCGTTGTTCAGCGCGCTCTTCGCGCGCCTGTGGTACCTCCAAGTCATCTCGTACGAGAAGTTCGAAGTCGCGGCCGAGGGAAACCGCATCCGCTTCGTCCCGCGTGAGGCGCCGCGAGGGCGCATTCTCGACCGGCGCGGTCGCATCCTCGTCGACAACCGCACCGCGAACGTCGTCGCCGTCAGTCGCTCGCTGGTCGGGGACGAGCGCGACCGCGTCGTCGCCGAACTCTCGCAGTTGCTCCGTCTCTCCGTCGCCGAGATCGAGGATCGCCTCGAAGACTTCCGTTACGCCGACTTCCGTCCCATCCCGGTGGCCACGGAAGTCGACGAGGCGACGCTGGTGGCGATCCGCGAGCGCGAAGACCGACTTCCTGGCGTCGAGGCGATCCAGTCTCCCGTGCGCGTCTATCCCCATGGCTATCTCGGCGCCCACGTCCTCGGTTACGTCGGAGAGATCAACGACCAGGAGCTCGAGGAGCGCGAGGACGAGGGATACGAGCTCGGCAACACGATCGGCAAAGTCGGCGTCGAGCGCGCGTACGAAACCGATCTGCGGGGGACGCCCGGCGTCGAGCGCTACGAAGTCGACCGGTCGGGCCAGGTCGTGCGCGAGCTCGGAGAGGAGGAGTCGCAGCAGGGCGACGACATCCAGTTGGCGCTCGACCTCGACGTCCAACGGTCGGCCGAGATCGCGCTCGAGTCGTTCGTGCAACTCGCTCGCGGCCAGGGAAAGCCCGCCACCGGCGGCGCCGTCGTCGCCCTCGACGTGACCACGGGCGGCGTGGTCGCGATGGCGTCGTACCCCACGTTCGAGCCGTCGGGCTTCGTCCACGGCATCAGCAACGAGACGTGGGAGCGGCTCAATCGACCGGACTGCAACCTCCCGCTCAACAACCGCGCCATCCAGGGCCTCTACCCCCCGGGCTCGACCTTCAAGATCGTGACGTCGCTCGCCGGCCTGCGCACCGGGATGATCACGCCGGAGACGACCATCGTCGACCAAGGGTCGATCGAGATCGGCGACCGGCAGTTCCGCAACGCCGGTGGGAAGTCCTACGGGCGCGTCGCCCTGCCCCGCGCCCTCACGGTGTCGAGCGACGTCTACTTCTATTCGCTCGCCAAGGCGATCGACGACCTGTCCGTCGGCCAGGAGGAAGAGATCCAGAACGTCGCCCGCCTCCTCGGCTTTGGGGAACCGACCGGGATCGAGTTGCCGTTCGAGCAGGACGGACGCGTGCCGGACCGCGAGTGGAAGCGCAGCGTCCACGCCGCCAATCCCGACGCATTTCCCGAGGGGAACTGGTTCACCGGCGACACCGTCAACATCGGCATCGGCCAGGGTGACCTCCTCGCGACTCCGCTCCAAGTGGCCACGGCGTACGCCACCCTCGCCAACGGTGGGTTCGAGTACGAGCCGCACCTCGGCGCACGGGTCATCGACCGATTCGGCGCCGTGCTCCGGGAGGTGGATCCCGAGGTCATCAGCGAGGTGCCGATCGACCCGGCGTGGCAGAGCGCGATCCTCGGCGGCCTGCGGGGCACCGTCGCCCACCAGGAGGGCACCGCGTTCAACGCCTTCCAGGGCTACCGGGGCCCGGCGGTCGCGGCCAAGACCGGCACCTCGCAGATCCGGGGTCGCGAGGACACGTCGCTCTTCGTCGGGATGTTCCCGGCCGACGCGCCGAAATACGTGGTGGTCGCCGTCGTGGAGGAGGGGGGTGCCGGGGCCGACATCGCCGCGCCGATCGTCCGGCACGTGATCGAGACGATCGTCTCGACGGAAGGCGATCCGCAGCTTCCGCCGATCGGCACGGTGATCGCACCGCTCGGGTCCACGAGTGCGCCCGTTCCCGAGCAGGGGGCGACGGCCGAGCCCGTACCCGACGGACTCGTCCCCGATGAGACGGCGGCGGCGGGGTGCGCCGGGCCATGACCGTCAGCTCCGTCCCCACGCGCCGCCACAACCCCATCGTGTTCGCGGACTGGATCCTCGTCGGCGCGTCGCTGCTGTTGTCGATCATCGGCCTCGTGATGGTCTATTCGTCGACCCAGCACCGCCTGGCGTTCCAGGGTGAAGACGCGAACTACTTCCTCGTCCGTCAAGCGAGCTTCCTCGTGCTCGGCCTCGCGTTGATGGCGTTGATGATCTACGTCGACTACCGGGTCCTTCGCGACCTCTCCCCGGTGATCTATGCCGCAGCCATCGGCGTGTTGTTCCTCGTGCTGTCGCCCCTCGGGACGGCAACTCGCGGTGCGCAGGCGCGTTTCGATCTCGGCCTGTTGCAGTTCCAGCCGTCGGAGATCAGCAAGATCGTGCTGATCCTCGCCGTGGCGTCGTTCTGCTACCAGTACCGCGGGGATCTCGACGCGTGGCGGCTCGCCCAGGCGCTGGGGATGGCCGCGGTGCCGATGGGCCTGATCCTCCTCCAGCCCGACCTCGGCACCGCGATCGTCATCGCGGCCACGCTGCTCGGAATCCTGCTCGTGGCGGGGGCGCGTCCGCGGCACCTCGGCGTGATCCTGCTCTTCGGTGCGACTTCGCTCGTCGGCGTGGTGGCGGTTGGAGCGCTCGAGGACTATCAGGTCGATCGTTTGACGAGTTTCGTCGACCAGTCATCCGACCTCCAGACCTCGCGCTACAACCTCCAGCAGTCGAAGATTGCGATTGGCTCGGGCGGCGTGTTCGGCAAGGGCCTCGGCAACGGCAGCCAGACCGGCCTGTCCTTCGTTCCCGAGCAGCACACCGACTTCATCTTCACTGCGGTGGGTGAGGAGTTGGGCTTCGTGGGCTCGTCGCTCATCCTCGCCTTGTTCGGGGTGGTGGTGTGGCGAACCTGGCGGATCGCCCAGCTGGCGAAGGATCCGTTCGGCACGCTGGCGGCGACCGGCGTTCTCGTCATGATCGCCTTCCAGGTGTTCCAGAACGTCGGGATGTCGATGGGCATCATGCCGATCACGGGCATCCCGCTGCCGTTCCTCTCGTATGGTGGGTCTTCCATGCTCGCCTCGCTTGCCGGAATCGGCCTCGTCGTCAACATCGGCATGCGGAGATATACGTGATGGCCGGAGTGTTCGATCGACGTCCGCGGCAATCGATCGCTGTGCGTGTGGCCTTCGTGGACCACTCGGCCCCGGCACGCCGGGCCTTCTGTGCGTGTTTCGCCGGTCCGAGCGCTGCCGGCACTCACACTGGCCTTCGTCTCGCGCCAAGTTCGCCGGTCGCCCTGTGTGAGTGCCGGCGGTCGCGCTCCGACCGGTCGCCGAAACACGCACAGCGACCAGTTGCCGTCAGCGTCGACTGCACATTGAGCGCATGACCACCTCCCTCTGGCCCGAGATCGAGCCCCTGCTCCCCGGCGTGGAGAAGCCCGGCCGCTACATCGGGATGGAGCGCGGCATGCAGCGGCCGCGCCACGAGCCGGGCCTGGTCCGGTGGCTCCTCGTCTATCCGGACAGCTACGAGGTCGGCCTACCCAACCAGGGCCTCCAGATCCTGTACGAGATCCTCAACGAACGTGACGACGCCCTCGCCGAGCGGGCGTACGCGCCCTGGGGCGACATGGAGGCTGCGCTTCGAGGCCGCGGCCTGCCGCTGTTCTCGCTCGAGAACCATGTCGCGGCGTCCGAGTTCGACGTCATCGCGTTCAACCTGGCGGCCGAGCTCACCTACACCAACGTCGTCAACTGCATCGACCTCGCCGGGGTCCCCGTGCGAGCGGCCGATCGCACCGCCGACCAGCCGCTCGTGTTTGCCGGAGGGCACTGCGCTTTCAACCCCGAGCCGATGGCCGACTTCGTCGACGCCTTCGCCATGGGCGACGGCGAGGAGTTGGCCGGCGAGATCACCGACGTGGTCCGCCGCTGGACGGCGGCGGGCCGGCGTCATCGCGAAGAGGTGCTGCACGAGCTGGCGACCGTGCCCGGCGTGTACGTGCCATCGATGTACGACGTGTCGTACGACGGACCGTTCCAGCGGCTGACGCCCCGGTACGCGGACGTCCCCGCCGTGGTGGACAAGCGCACCGTCGCCGACCTCGCGGCGTGGCCGTACCCCAAGCAGCAGCTGGTGCCGCTCGTGGAGGTCGTTCACGACCGCCTCAACGTCGAGATCTTCCGCGGTTGCACCCGCGGGTGTCGGTTCTGCCAGGCCGGGATGATCACGCGCCCGGTTCGCGAGCGTCCGTACGAGCAAGTTCGTTCGATGGTCCAGGGCGGCCTGGCTCGGAGCGGCTACGACGACGTGTCGCTCACGTCGCTGTCGAGCGCCGACTTCTCGGGCATCGACGGACTCGTGGCCGACCTCGTCAACGAGCAGGCGGGCTGCGGCAACGTGGCGTTGTCCCTACCGTCGTTACGCGTCGACGCGTTCACGGTGGGCATCGCCGCCGACATCCAAAAGGTGCGCCGGACCGGCCTGACCTTCGCGCCCGAGGCCGGCACGTGGCGCATGCGTCAGGTGATCAACAAGCTGATCACCGAGGAGGACCTGTACGCGGCGGCGGACGCGGCGTACTCCGCGGGCTGGCGCCGGGTGAAGCTCTATTTTCTCACGGGGCTGCCGACCGAGATGGACGTCGACACGCTCGGCATCGCCGAACTGGCGCGCAACGTCGTCGAGATCGGACAGAAGCACACGCGTAAGGCCGCGTGCACGGCGTCGGTCGGCGGCTTTGTGCCGAAGCCGCACACCCCGTTCCAGTGGTTCGGGCAGAACGGCATCGACGAACTGCACCGCAAGATCTTCCTCATCAAGGACGCGCTGAAGGGCACCCGCGCCGAGGTGCGGTGGCACGACCCGCCGGCGACCTACGCGGAGGGAATCGCCAGCCGCGGCGACCGCCGCGTCGGCGCCGTGATCGAGCGGGTGTGGCGCCAGGGCGGGGTGTTCCAGGAGTGGAGCGAGCACTTCGCGCTCGGTCCGTGGCTCGACGCGATGGCCGCCGAGGGCCTCGATCCCGAGTGGTACGTCACGCGTCACCGTGAGCACGACGAGCCGCTTCCGTGGGATCACATCTCGGCCGGGCTCCACCGCGACTTTCTCTGGATGGACTGGCAGGCGGCGCTGGCCGAGCACGGCTTGCCCGACTGTCGCTGGACCCCGTGCTACGACTGCGGAGTGTGCACCGACTACGCGCTCGAGCACGTCGTCGCGTCGGCGGTGCCGCCCGCGGGCGGGAGCCAGGGGACGGGGCAGGACCTCGCCCGGGGCGGAGACGTGCCCGTCGCCATCCTCCCGACCCGGAAGCGGGCGGTGGCGCGGTGAGGCGCCGGCGATGAAGGGCGAGCGGGGAGTTCCGGTGCGGCTGCGATTCACCAAGCGGGGGAGGGTGCGATTCATCTCCCACCGCGACGTGGCTCGGGCGTTCGAGCGGGCGTTTCGCATCGCGAGGGCGCCGCTGGCCTTCACCGAGGGGTTCAACCCCCACCCCCGCATCAGCTTCGGGTTGGCCCTCCCGACGGGCACCGAGAGCGACGCCGAATACCTCGACGTCGAGCTGACCGAAGAGACCGACCTCGACCGGTTCGCCGCCGACGTCACCGAGGCCCTGCCCGAGGGAATGGGTGTGACCGGCGTCGAGTTCCTCGCGGCGAGGGCGGCCTCGCTCCAGCAGGGTGTGACGTCCATTTCGTACCACGTCGAGGCTTTTTTCAGCGACGATGGCGCATGGTCACCCTCGGACGTGGAAGCATGGGTGCAGGACGTGCTGGCGGCCGATGCTCTCGTCGTGTCGCTCAGACGCAAAGGCAGGGAGGTCACCGACGACCTCCGTCCGGCGATCTCAGCCCTCGAAGTCGAGGGGCCCGAGGCCGGCTCGCCGCCAGCCAATCCGCCGTCTCACGACGCGACGGCAATCGACACGAGGGCTACATGCGTCAACGTGAAGCTCGAACTCTCTACCCAGCCGAGGAACGTGCGCCCCGAAGAGGTGCTCGCGCTCGTGGGTCCCGGCTGTCTCAGTGCACGCAAGGTCTTACGGATCGAACAATGGATCGAGCGCGACGGCTCGCGGCTGACGCCGCTGGAGGCCGACACGCGCCCGCGCGCCGGGATTGGTGCGCGATGACGAAAGGTTTCGGAACCCCTGATGTCCGACGACAAGCAGCCGGACGCGCCCGCGTCCTCGCAGGAACGACCGAAGAGGGCGGAGTCCACTAGCGGCACCGACCCGGGCAACGGAGGGATCCGCCGACCCCAAATCGGCGATACCCGACCCGCTCCCACTGAGTCCCCATCGGGGGGTGGCGGAGACCGCAACGCCTCCGCGGCATCGGGCGCCGGAGGAGACGACGGCTCCGGGGACGGCACTGGGGCCCCTCGAACCGGAAGCCGCCGCCGCGGTCGCCGCGGCGGTCGGGGTCGTGGTCGTTCCGGTTCCGGGTCGGGTGCAGGCCGGGCGCCGGGTCAGCCGGCGACCCAAGACGACGGCGACGCGCCCATCAGCGAGTCCCCGACGGGTCGAGCAGGGTCGGAATCGCCCTCCGGGCAGGGACGCGCTCGAGCCGGCGGATCGACCGGCGGATCGGGCTCAGCCAGGAGTTCAGGCCAGGGCGGCCGCAGCGGTGGCGCAGGAACCCGCAGCGCCCCGGCCGACGAGCCCCGGCCGGTCCCGCTCCCCGATCTCGCTCCCGAGGAAGACTCCGGCGAGGAGGGCGCGTCCTCGGGGGGACGCCGCCGGCGCCGGCGCGGGCGTCGGGGTGGGGGTGGGGCGGCCCCGCGCGCCGAGGTGCAAGAGGGCATCCGGCACACCGGGCGCTACCTCATGTGCGTGCACGTGAAGCCCGGTGTCGCCACGCACGTGGCGCTCCTCGAGGGGCGAGCGCTCGTCGAGCACTACATCAGCCGGCCCCAAGACGACACGACCCAGATCTACGGCAACATCTACTGGGGCAAGGTCCAGAACGTGCTGCCGGGTATGGAGGCGGCGTTCGTCGACATCGGCACGCCGAAGAACGGAGTGCTGTACCGGGGCGACGTCACTTACGACGCGGGCGAGTTTGAGGGCGGCCGCCCGAAGATCGAGCGCATGCTGAAGAACGGGCAGATGGTGATGGTGCAGGTCACCAAGAACCCGATCGGCTCGAAGGGGGCCCGCCTCACCCAGGAGGTGAGCCTCCCCGGCCGCTACGTCGTGATGGTTCCCGATCAGGCCGACACCTACGGCATCTCGAAGCGCCTCCCCGACGACGAGCGGCGCCGGCTCCGCCAGGTGCTCGACGACATCCGCCCCAAGGACGCCGGGATCATCGTGCGCACGGCCGCCGAGGGGGCCAGCCGCGAGGAGCTCGAGCGAGACCTCCATCGCTTGCGTTCTCAGTGGGGGGAGATCAAGACCCGAGCCAAGGGGAAGTCGGCCTTCTTGCTCCACCAGGAGCCCGACCTCGCGCTTCGGATGATCCGTGAGGAGTTCAACCGCGAATACCGGGGGATCCTCATCGACGACCACAACCTGTACCACCAGGTGCGGTCGTACGTGGAAGACGTGTCGCCCGACCTCGCGGATCGCATCTCGATCTACGACGACGCCGAGATTCCGCTGTTCGAGCGGTACCACGTGCAGGAGCAGCTCCAAAAAGCGCTCGACCGGAAGGTGTGGCTGCCGTCGGGCGGGTCGCTGGTGATCGAGCAGACCGAGGCGCTCACCGTCATCGACGTCAACACGTCGAAGAACGTCGGCCGGTCCAACCTCGAAGAGACCGTCTACCAGAACAACCTCGAAGCGGCGGAGGAGACCGCCCGCCAGCTGCGGCTCCGCGACATCGGCGGGATCATCGTGGTCGACTTCATCGACATGGAGATCGAGAAGAACCGCAACGACGTGCTGCGCAAGTTCAAGGACGCGCTGAGCCGGGACAAGACCCGGACCCAGGTCTACGACATCTCGGAGCTCGGCCTGGTCGAAATGACCCGGAAGAGGGTGGCAGAGGACCTCGTGGAGTCCTTCTCGACCACCTGCCCTGCCTGCAGCGGCCGCGGCCTCGTCTTGGAAGAAGAGCTTCTGTAAACTGTCCCCTTCCACGAAATGACCCTGGAGTTGAGCGCGCGCATGTCGTCCAAAACGCTGACAGCGAAAATCGAAGAGAAGACCGGAAAGCCCGGCGCGAAGACCTTCGCGGTCATCGCCACCGGCGGGAAGCAGTACAAGGTCGAGAAGGGCGACGTGATCGAGGTCGAGCGCCTCGGCACGGCCACGGGCGAGAACCACACGTTCACGCCGGTCATGCTCGTGAGTCGAGGCAAGGTGCGGGCAAGCGCGAAGGACCTCGAGGGCGCGACCGTTACCGCCAAAGTCGTGGGCGAGACCAAGGGTCCCAAGATCACGGGCTTCACCTACAAGCCCAAGAGCAACAGCCGGCGGCGGTGGGGCCACCGCCAAGGTCTCATGCAGATCGAGATCACCGATATCAAGGTCGGGTCGTCCGCCAAGGACACGGAATCCGGCGCAGAGAAGGAACAGGAGTAGGGCGATGTCGAAGAAGAAGGGCGCATCCTCGACCCGCAACGGGCGCGACTCCAACGCGCAACGGCTCGGCGTGAAGGTCTTCGCCGGGACGGTCGTCACGGCGGGTTCGATCATCGTCCGCCAGCGGGGCACGCACTTCCACGCCGGCCACAACGTGCGCCGGGGCAACGACGACACCCTGTTCGCGACCGCCCCGGGCGCGGTGCAGTTCGGTCGGCGCGGCGGCCGTCGCGTGATCGACGTCGTCGCTGCCACCTCCGAGTAGCGGCGCCGTTCGCTGGTCGTTCTTCTGTTCGCCGGAGCGCTGCTCGCGGCGATCGCGGTGTGGGTTGCACTCACGTTCAACAAGCTCGTCGCGGCGCGCAACAACGTCCGCGAGGCGTGGGCGCAGATCGACGTGCAGCTCGCCCAGCGCAGCGATCTCGTGCCCCAGCTCGTGGCCGCCGTCGAGGGGTATCAGGCCCACGAGCGAGAGGCGCTCGAGGCGGTCGTCGCGGCTCGCACCCAGATGGTCAACGCGCAAGGGCCGCGCGCGGCCGGCGAAGCCGACACCGTGCTCGAAGGCGCGCTCGGGAAGTTGTACGCGCTCGCCGAGGCCTACCCCGACCTCAAGGCCAACACCAACTTCCTCGACCTCCAGGCGCGATTGACGGCCCTGGAAGAAGACATCGCCTCGGCGCGCCGCTACTACAACGCGCTCGTCGAACGATTCGCCACGCTCCGCCAGTCCTTCCCCAACGTGATCATCGCCGGACCGCTGGGGTTTCGAGCGGCCGAATACTTCAAGGCCGAGGGCGACGACCGCTCCACGCCGAGCGTCGCCGGGGAGACGGCGACGTCATGAGGTACGGGCTGCGCTTCGCGCTGGCGACGGGTGCATTCCTCGCTGCGTTCGCGGCGCCGGGCCACGCGGCGGGGCCGACGCCGACCTATGTCGGCTTCGAGGCCGTGTACGAGATCGCCCCCGACAGCACCATCCGGGTCACGGAGAGGATCAACGTCGACTTCGTCGGGCAGCGCCACGGCATCTTCCGGGACCTTGACGTCAAGGTGCCGATCGAGGGTGACCCCGATCACTACCGCGTCTATTCGGTCGCCGGCGTTTCCGTGACCCGCAACGGCGTCGACGAGCCGTTCGAGAAGATCGTGAGCGGTACCCAGGACGAGCGTGTGCAGTACAAGATCGGCGACGCGGACACTTTTATCAGCGGTCCACAGGAGTACGTGATCCGCTACCGCCTCACCGGCGCGCTGGACTCGTACCCGGATCACGCGGAGTTCTATTGGGACGTCACCGGCCACGGCTGGGAGTCGTCGTTCGAGACCGTGACCGCCGTGGTCATCCCGCCGGCCGAAATCTCGCGAGTCGCTTGTTTCGCCGAGGCCGAGGGCAC
>Ga0209640_10003013_pt1 | contig 14721 bp, 8 predicted proteins | sample RifCSP10_1_FD_184018 | JGI IMG/M metagenome (GOLD analysis project Ga0209640, IMG submission 184018) | Soil microbial communities from Rifle, Colorado - Rifle CSP2_sed 10_1 (SPAdes) (version 2) | ecosystem: Environmental > Terrestrial > Deep subsurface > Rock core/Sediment | place: Rifle...
TCCCGCCATAGTGGCCGCCGGATGCCGCGCCCGTCCCCGCTATCACGCCTGCGACAAACGTGCCGTGGCCCATTGTCAAATCCGTGTCGGCCAATCCTTCACTCACGAGCGGGAACATGAAGTCGGGAGCGCTGCCTTGCAGATCTACGACCCGCACGTTTTCGACCACGCGACTGCCGTAACTGACGTCCGGATGGGTGGCGTCGATGCCGGTGTCCAGCACCGCGACGCCGATCCCCTTGCCCGACACGGGCAGGCCATTGTTGCGCAAGGTCAGCGCCGCGTCCGACGGCACCTTCGCCTGGCCGGTGATCAAGCGCGTATCGTGGGTGAAGAACTCGAACGTCTTGTTCGTGTAGAGCGATCGGACGGACGGAAGCGTGGAGATAGCCGCGACCTGGCTCTTGGTCGCGTTGATCATCAACATCGGGAGGTTGCGGAAGCGCGTGCCTCCGGGAACTCCGGCGGCGCGAATACTGTCGAGGTCCTCATCGGTCGGCATGCGGTGGAAGACAACAAAGACGTTTATTGCGCTCGAATCGGGGAGCTGGTTGAGCAACACCGCCAGTTCCGGATCAACGCTCCGCAGTCCGGTGGAGTCGGCGCCCGTCAGCACCAAACCGTCGGCTCCAGTGTAGGTCAACGCATCAGCTCCGGTAAGCACGAGGCCATCGGCGCCGGTCAGGACCAACCCGTCCGCCCCGGTTAACACGAGGCCGTCAGCGCCGGTCAGGACCAAGCCGTCGGCCCCCGTAAGCACGAGCCCGTCGGCGCCGGTCAATACCAATCCCTGGCCGGGAACGAATGTGATTCCTGCGAATGCCGAACTTTGAGGATAAAAAACCAGCACTAGCGACAACAAGATCGCCAAGCCTGGGGAGGTGGTTTTTTTCATGATCACTGCTCCATAGCCGCGGGGGTTATCCTTACTTTAGAGCGCCGCCATTCTAGCGTGGGCACCTTGAAAAAAACTTGAACTGAAAACGGCGACCGCCGGTGCGAGGACGGGCGGGCAGAGCGGACTATGTAAAGAATGCCGTGGCGCCCGGCGCGGTTTCCTTGCAGGAAAGCGAACCCGTTCAAGAATAAGCCCATTAAGCGACCGCCTTCCGTCAGCGAAAGCTATCGTGCAATCCGGGTGCCGAGCCCGCATGATAAATGACGCGAAAGTCCCCAGAGACTCAAAGATCACTTTATTAGCGCTTCGTACTTCGCGACGGTCGCCGGAAGGGGAGCGACGCCCAGTTCGCTGCGGAGCATCTTCCGCAGCTTGTCGAATTGTTCTATGGCCGCCGCTCGATTGCCCTTTCCCACGAGTGCTTCCATAACCCGGCAATGCACGTCTTCGCGATACGGGTCACGCTGCAAGATCATCTGTCCGTATCGGATCACCTCGTCGAATTCGCCCCGCTGGGAGTAATACTCAGCCAGTTCTTTGAGACCCTCGAGGTACAGGTCGCGGTAAAAGCCCTTAAGCTCCTCGGTCCACTGGTAGTAAAGCTCCTCGAGAAAGTCGCCCCGGTAAAGCGCGATGGCCTGCCCGGTCAGTTGAGCAGCGGAGTCAACATCGCCGCTCCGCTTCAGCTCTCGGGCGTCGCCAAGCAATCGCTCGAATCCCTCGGTGTCCACCTGATACCGGTATTGTGGGTTGAGCGAGTATGCGCCCTCGCGGTAGAGGATGAAGTCCTTCTTGACTACCTGATTGCGATTGAGCGCCTTCCTTACGTGCGAGATCGTCGGGTGAAAGTTTTTGGCGATCGTGTCGGCGCCGGCTTCGGGCCAGAATAACTCGACCACGGTGTCCTTGGGCGCGCGGTGGTTGCGGCGCGAAGCGATGTAACAGAGTATGTGCAGCGACTTCAATAAGCGCCACGTGTCCTCGGGCATCGGTTCCGCCTGACTGCGATAGACCTGGATGGGTCCGAGCATGTTAATCGTGAGGTCGAACCCCGGCCGCTCGACGAGTTCGAAGGGCTTGATCGGGCTCCCGGTGGCGGCTGCCCACTTCGTGGGAACGGCGACCTCGACCCCGGCAAATGAGGTCTCTCCACGCCTGAGCCCGCTGAGGTAATCAACGGCTATGCCAGCCTGGATCGCGGCGTCAAACAGGACCGGCGCCTGGGCTGCCTCAAGCGAGAGCCAGTACGAGTAGTCGTATTGGAGCGACAGTTCGGCGGCGCGGCGCAGTTGCGCGAGAGCCTCATCGCGACGGCTACAGTCCCAATAGAGGCGGGCCAGCGACGTCGCTGCACGGGCCTCGTAGTATCGGATGCCGCCGGCATTCGCGAGCTCCAGCGCTTGAACGAGCGACTGCTCGGCGGATTCTGGGCGCCCGGCGGTCATCTCAACCCGCCCGTGTGTCACAAGGGCGGTCACACGCTCGGGCGCCGACCCGTGTTGCCGCGCCTCGTAGTACATTTGAGCGTCGCGTTCGGCGAGCGCCAGTTGGCCCATCTGCAGGTAGAGGCTTGCGCGCTCGTCCAACAGTTCGCGTTCGGTGAGCGACAGTCCGGCGTCGGCGTATGCCCGCGCGCTCTCATTGTAAAAGTCGAGCGACCTTGCGTAGTCTCCGCGCTCGCGGTAGAGGTTCCCGAAGCCTTCCAGAGTCTCGGCAGTCAAAGTGTTCAGGTTGAACATCCGGCATCGCTGAAGCGCGAGTTCCAAATGGGACTCGGATTCTGCCAGCCGGCCTTGCGCCATCTTGAGCCGCCCGAGATTGAGGTGCGCGATGGCTTCCTGCGGGAACGGGGCGGAGGGCTGAAGCGCGGCGCCTTCGGCTCGATCCGACCCTGTCCCTATCATCTGACTGATCAAGTGCACCGCTTCGTTCAAGTTGCCTCCCAGCGAGTAGGGGAGCCCCAGGTTGTGCAACACTATGCGCGCAAAGCGGTCGTCACCGGCCTGTCTGGCCTCGGCGAGGGCCGCGCGCCAGCTTTCAACCGCGCCGCGCGTGTCGTGAGCTGACGTGAACCGGCAAAGCCCGATGATGTTGAAGCAGCGCCCGCGCAGGGAATGCAGGTCCGGTCCAAGATCGAGGGCCGCAGACGACAATCTCATCGCCTCGTCATACTCTCCCGCGTGGCGAGCTATATACGCCTGGCCTCGCAGCGATTCTGCCTGGACGTGATCGTCGCCCGACTCTCGGGCGAGTTGCGCTGCGCGAACGTAGAGAGTCGAGGCGAGCGCGTGGTCGCCTTCGACCATTGCGACATCGGCCCTCGCGATCAGTGCGCGCTCGCGGCCGATGAAGGACTCTTGCGGCACGCTCTCGAAAGCTCGCTTTATCACCTCGAACCGTCCCAGATCAAACAGCATCGCCCCGCGCCGGGCAAGCAAATCGGCCATCTCCGCCGTCGCTCCCGCCTCAGCATAGTGGTCGAGAGCAAGGTCCCATTGCGAAGCGTCCGCGAAATACTCGGCGCACCGGTTGTGCAGCCGCCTTACCTCGTCCGCTCCCACCTCCCCGGCCAGCCAGGGTTTCAAAAAGCTGCGGAAGAGCGGATGAAGCCGGTACTCCTCCTCGCTGCCCGATTCGTAGGCGCGTGCGACAAAGACGTTGCGGCGGGCAAGCGCGCGCAGGTTGTCCCGGTCCTCCCCGACGCGGAAAATGGCTTCGAGCACATCCGGTGAAATGCGCTCGAACAACGAGAGGCGCCCGAGGGTCATGCGTGTTTCGGGCGGTTCGGCTTGAAGCACCTCTTCGGCAAAATAGTCGAAGATGTCGATCTCGGACTGCTGCAGCGCGCTCATCGCCTGCGCCTTGCCGAACAGCTTCTGATCGTCGTCGCTCAGCCGCGCGAGCGACTGTTGAATCAACTGAAGCGCGGTGATCCAACCCTCGGTCTTCTCATAAAACTGGTTTATCAAATCCGGCGGGAGAGGCTGCCGAAAGATCTCCGCAAAAAGCTGGTGAACTTCTTCGGCCACAAACAACAGGTCGCGGCGGTCAATGATCCCGATGAGGCCCTTGCTTCTGAGGCGGCTTATCGAGAGGTTCGGCATCGTGCGGCTTGTGATGACGATATGAAGGACATCGGGGACGTATTGCATCAGCCGGTCAACCGCGGCTCCAATCGACGTGGATGCGTCAACGTTGTGGAAATCATCCATGACCAGAATCGTCTTCTCTTCGACCTGATCCAGGATCTCGTTGACAAAGACGTCGGCTAGCTGATGGGCTCTTGCGGCCAGGTCCTCCGTCTCCCGAATCAACCCAAGTACGGCCTGTCCGAATTCGGGATGAAGCCCCCGCAGCCCGTAAACCAAGTAGGCGAAAAAGACTCCGAGGTCCTGATCGGAGGCGTCGATCTGATACCAGACGGAAGGGAGGCTGCACGAGTGAATGAAGTCGGCTACGACCGTCGTCTTTCCGCAACCCGCGTTGGCGCACACGATAGTCGCCGGGCCGTCGAGGTAGGAATGCATCCGCTCAATGAGCCGGGGCCGAGGCAGTATCTGCCGGCCCAACCGGGGCGGGAGAAGCTTGGTCTTGAGGAAGAGCTGCGGCAACATAAGAACCCCAGTTGTTCCCGGTCAACGTCGGAAGTAGAGCTCTTCGATGTTCCACGTGGCGCGCGGGGGCAGGGGCGACGGATGAATGTTGCCGAGCGTGTTCTTGTATGCAATCGCCTCCTGTTCGGCGACGAGGTAGATTTCGGGCAGCTCCTCGGACCAGATTCTCTGAATTTCAGCGTAGAGCCGCTTCCGCTCGGCCCCATTTGGCGACGCGTCTATCGCGTGCACAAGATCGTCGACTCGAGCTTCCCAGGGCGATGAAGGAGACGCCTGATTCGGATAACAGACGTGTTGCAACCCCGAGCTCAACAGGATGTTCTTGTAGTTAGCCGGACCCGCGGGAACCCCCGCCCGCCAGCCGAGCAATACGGCGTCGAATTCGAAGCTCGACTGCATTGCCGTCGCCACAACGGCGAACGCGAGCGGCGTCGAGTGCGCCTTGATCCCGATTGCCCTGAGGTTCTGAGCAATCGCGGCGGCCGATTGCACTCGTTGGGAGTTCTCGGCGTTTGTGATGATGGTGATTTCCACCGTGTGGCCGTCCTGATCCTCGAGGAATGAGTCACCGTTGCGGTCGCGAAGCCCGATTTGCTCCAGCATGCGGCGAGCGCGCTCCAAGTCGTAGGGATACTCGGCGACATCACCCGAGTGCCACTCGCTGTCGCCTGGCGAGACGAACGAATACAGCGGTACGGCCCGGCCAGTGAATACCGTGTTGGCCAGCCCCGCGCGATCGATGGCGCAGGAAACGGCCTGGCGAAACTCCTTGCTCCGGAAAAGCCGTTGCTTCCACAATTCCACAAACAGCTTGCCCGTGTTGGGATTCACCCCGGTGTTCTGATTGAACGCAAGCCACGTCGTGTTGAGCGAGACGCCCACGTCCTGGACCGTGACCTCCGGCCCTTCCAACTTCTTCACGCGCGCGTAATCCTCGGCGCGCACTCGCGGTGTGAATATGTCCAACTCCCCGGCCTCGAACTTCAACGCAATTGTGTTGAGGTCCCTCGTTATGACGAACACGACGCGATCCAAATACGGCAAGCGCCGGCCGTCGCGGTCCACCTTCCAGAAGTGGGGATTGCGTTCGAGCACGACTCGCTGTCCGGCAACGTAGTCCTTGATTCGAAATGGTCCGAGCGACACGATTTCCTGGGGATTGCTGCCGATCCTCATTGCCTCCTTGAATCGCCCCTCGCGCCAGACCCCTTCCCACTTGTGCTTCGGAATCAGCCAGAGGCTATAAACCGCGTCCAGGAATCCTCCGTTGGGCTTGTGGAGGTTGAAACGAACAGTGTGTCCATCGAGCTTCTCCAATGCGGGATACAGCGGGCTGCGATCGTCTTGCTTTCCTTCCATGAACGCGTCGCGGATTGGGCTCTCCAGTGTTTTGTCGCGGACTACATCATAGGTGAACAGAACATCGTCGGCCGTGAAGGGCTCGCCGTCAGACCAGCGAACGCCGTGTCTTATGTGGAAGGTCCACTGCAAGGCATCGGGCGAGCTCTCCCAACTTGTGCACACTCCCGGATCGTAGCCCGGCCGCTCGCCCCCGTTGCGGTAGTCAATCAGGCAACGGAAGACGTGCGTCCACAGGATGTCGTTGGAGGCGGTTTCGCTTGCAAGCAGAACGTTGAACGTCTTCATGTCGGTGGGTGTCGCGATGCTCAGCGTGCCGCCGTAGATTCCGGGTTCGCCCTCGTAAACGTAGGCCTGCTGCGGCGGTTCGCCTTGAAACGGCGGATCAGGAGCGCCACTTGCGCCACCAGGTGCGGGGCGCCCGCAGGCGGACATCAGCATTACGGCGATTGAAACAACTCCGAAGTAGCCTCTCATCGCTAGTGCTCCCGCCGACGGTATAACCCGGTTCGCCAATAGTTCGCCTATTATGATGCCTGATCCGAATGAAGGATTATCAACGGCCGCATGGTACTACAAGATGGGAGAACGCCTAAAGCGAGGAGCTGAGGGCGAGCAGAGGGATTTGAACCCTCGACCTCCTGATCCACAGTCAGGCGCTCTAACCAACTGAGCTATGCTCGCCATGCAATGATCTGCGATTGTTCGACACTAACTTTCGCCCATCGCCGCCGAGTTGTCAATCAGCGACAATTGCACGTTCCGCCCTACTTCGACATTCAATGGTGCGCGCTGGCGGGGCGTTGCGTTGACACTCAAAATCACGTGTTATAGACTGAAAATCCGTAATAATTTGACCATACTCTCAGTTCGTACACTCATGAACGCGTGCCAACTGAAGCCTGGTCCGTCGCATCGTACGGGTGCAAGCAACTCGACCAGGTTCACACCGCAGAGAGTGGAGTGCAACGGAGGAAACGCGATGATCAGCAAAGCAATCAAGAGAGCCGCCTCGGCCGGCGCGTTGGTGTTAATTATGGCCGGCGGAGCCCTGGCGCAAACGGGATCGATCGAAGGCACCATCAAGTTAAAGGGCGCGGACGGCAAGCTCACACCGGTAGAGGGCGCAATAGTCGACATCTACCGCGTCGACATCAACAGCCACTTGGAAGTCAAGACAGACAAGCAAGGACATTACCTCCGCCTCGGTATGCCGCTCGGCGGGACCTTCACCTTGTGCGTTTCAGGACCCGGCGTGGTGTTCACGTTTCAGACAAATGTCAGAGTTGCTCAGACGCCGGTCGTGGACTTCACCGTGGAACCCGGGGACGGAATGCGGCCAACCTACGATCAACTCAAGGCCGCGATAGAAGCTCACAAGTCGGGTAAGGCGGGAGGCGCCGCAGCCGCCGCGCCGGACAAGGCCAAAGCCATCGCCGACGCGAAAGAGTACGAGGCGAAGAAGAAAGAGGCCGAAGAACTCCAGCGCTCGTTCGATCAGGCCAGAGTCCACTTCAACACGGGCATCGAGCTGTCCAACGCGAACAATTATCAGGGCGCGCTCACCGAATTCGAGCAGGCTGCAGGCGTGGACCCCACCAAGAACAAGGACATCGCCGAGGTCGTCTACAAGGCGAACGGCAATCTCGCTGAAATGCACTTCCAACTCGGCGTCGAAGCCTTCAATCAGAAAAAGCGAGACGAAGCGAAGGCGCACTTTCAGACCGCGATCCAGTCTGCCAACAAAGCCATCACGGTCGCTACGAATCAGACCTTCAGCCTCACTTCAGCGCAGCCAACCGCCGCGCTCAACAGCGATTTGCTTACCTACTACAACCGCATCGTGAAGAACGCCGCCTTGCTGGTCGAGCACTTCGGCGCGAACGATCAGGTTGACTCAACCCTGGCGGTAATCGACAAGGCGGAAGCGCTCGACGCGGCCAACAAGAACAAGTGGGGCGTGCTCAGGGCGGATCTCCTTCGGTATGCATATCGCTACGACGAAGCGACGGCGGCTTACAAGACGGTTTTAACGGCGGACCCGGCCAACGCTGATGCCCTCTACGGGCTGGGCCTGACGTTGGTGGCCGCGACGGAGAAGGAGAAAATCCAGGAAGGCGCGAACGTGCTGGCTGACTTCGTCAGCAAGGCGGCAGCCACCGACAAGCGCGTTCCGATCGTGAAGGAAGCGCTCGAGGCGGTGAAGAACGCTTACAAGATCGAAGCCGAAAAACCCGCGCCGACACGTCGCAGGAGACCCTGACTCACGGGGCTCGATCAATTCGAAGGCGAGGAAGCCACGGCCTCGAGTCGTGGCTCCTCTACCCCCCTCCATCGTCAGTTCAGTCGGTAACCACGCCGGGAGTTGCGGGAGCGACGGCGATTATTCTTGACGCGGCCCAACCCGTTTGATAATCCTTTCTCGCAGAACCTTAGGGGGAATCTGAATGAGTAAGCGCGTGCCCCGTTCGGCGGTGGCGGCTATATGTACGCTGGCCCCCCTCGCACTGCTGACAGCAAGTCTGAATCCAACGTTGAAGGCCTTTGGGCCCGCCGGGGCGGTCGTGCGCCAGCTCGCCGAACAGGACTCCCGGCGCCGCGAGCGCCAATCCGCACTAAGGGCACAACTCAGCTCGACGCGACCTCGCGAATTCAACGCCGCGCTCGGGGAGCTTGCTGCGCTGGACGAACCCGGCGCGCTCGGCCTCTGGCAGACAGCTTTGGCCTCGCGCGATTCCTCGCTCCGCCAATCGGCCTGGCGAGAGTACCAAGCTGCGCACCTGAAACTGATGCGCAATGAGCTCGTGCCCCAAGTCGCGCGAATCGCGATAAACTCCGAAGACCTGTTGCGCCTTGCATCTTCAGCCGGACTCGACGTTACGATCTGGTCGTCAGCCGATACCGAGGCGATAGCCGCCGTCCCCCCTTACCTCGTCGAGCGCATGCGCGGGGCCGGCGTCGACCTCACGGTGCTCTACGATTCGATAGCCGACTGGCAGCGCGCTCGCGCAGACGGCGATCGATCGGCCGAAGCGATCACTCCCGCGTACCAATCTGACGTCGCGGGTTCCCAGTCGCAGGTGCGCATCGCGGTCATCGACCTCTCGAAAAAAGCCGCGCCGTCGGCCGGCTATTCAGACTGGTTTGGCGACGGCGAAAACATCCTGATCCGTAGCGAGGGGTTCCTCGCTTACCTGGACGTCTTCTCATCGGACGGTTCGGCGGGATCTGACGCCGCCCACATCGATCAGCAGTACACGCGGCGGGGCTACTCGCTGGCGGGGTTCTACACGCCGGCGGAGTTCGCAGGCGTTGCGCCGCGGTTCTTCCCCGGCAAGAGCTTCAACATCGGCGCCACTGCCGACAGAATCGGAGCGCAGCCCTCGCTGGCCGAGCGCAAGTTCCACAACTATGACGAGACGACGGCGGAATTCACGGCGCTCGCAAACTCACATTCCAACATAGCGCGAATCGTGACTCTGGGGCTGAGCTACGAAGGCCGGCCCATCATCGCGCTGAAGATAAGCAAGGACGTCTCGGTGGATGATTCGAGCAAGCCCGACGTGCTGTTCACCGGCTGCCATCACGCGCGCGAGTGGATCGCAGTCGAGCCGCCGGTCTACTTCGCGAATCAACTCATCGCCCAGTACGACTCCAGCGACATCATCAAGTCCCTCGTCGATCACCTACAGATTTGGATCGTGCCGACAGTCAACCCCGATGGGCTGACCTTCAGTCAGGGCTCTCCCAACGATCGACTGGACGCGATCCGGCTGTGGCGCAAGAACCGCCGGCCGATTTCGACCGATTGCGGTTCGGGCGTCGGCGTCGATCTGAACAGGAACTACGGATATCAGTGGCGGCTGCCCGATGACACGCCTTGCGAAGAACGGGACGACATCGGCGCGAGCGACAATCCCACGCTTGAAACCTATCGGGGCCCGGCGCCCGAAAGCGAGCCCGAGCTTAAGGCAATCAAGACGCTGCTCGATGATCCGCGCCGGCATTTCCGCGCGCAGATCGATTATCACAACTACTCGCAGTTGGTCCTCTACCCGTGGGGCTATCAGGCCGAGCCCTCCGCGGACAGCGGCACGCTCGGCATGCTCGCGAAGCAAATGGCGGAAGAGGTATTCAAGGTCGACCGCAAAACCTATCGCCCGGAGCAGGCCATCAGTCTCTACGTCACGACCGGATCTTCCCTTGATTACCAGTACGCGGTGAATCGGGTGCCGGCGCCGTTCGTGGTCGAGATGCGCCCGCTCTGCTGTATATTCAACGTCCCGGAAGACGACATCCCGAGGATCAACGAGGAGAACTGGGCGGGTGCGTTCGCGCTTCTGAAATGGGCTGAGGGGCCGCCGGTTCTCCAGTCGGTCAAGGCATATCAAGTCGGAACCGACGGCACGCTCTCAAAGCTCGTGTACTCGGCGCAGTGGTCCTCGTCCAATCCATCAGCGGGAGTTCGTGAGATGGCCATCGACACGCGCGCGGCGCTGCTCGAGCCCGGCCGGTTGCTCGTCAGACTGCAATTCTCGAAGCCGCTCGCCGGCGGCGCGCCGCCAACTGTCACTCTTGGCCGAGGCAATCGCCTCGACGAATTGCGCGTCGAAGCCGAAGGCGGCAGCGAAGGCTGGCAGACGACCAACTACGCCAACGACACCTGGATCGGCGAAGCGGCCATTGTGCAGGATGGGAATCAGGCAAACCCGTGGCGGCTGTCAGTCGATGCGAGTGATACGGCAGGATTCAAACTCGACGCCGCGCCCGCGACGATTGCGAGCTACGGCATCGGCACCGATGGATGGCTGAACTACGAAGGTGCAGAGGGCGAAGGATCGCAGGGCGGTCCCGATACGCTGCACATTCTGGCTCCAAGCCTCCCCAGAGATCTGTTTGCCGTCGTGGTTGGAGCGCCGCTCGGCGGCGAGCGGATAGAGGGCGGCGGGCAGATAACCGCGGCATGGACCGTACCGAGCGGCTCGGGTCTGGTTCCTACCAGTTATGATCTTCTCGTTTCAACCGACGCCGGATTCAGCTTCAGGCCTATCGTCGAGGGTGTTCCGGGCACGGCGGATAAGCTCACGATCACCTTGCCCGCAGTCGCCTCGACTCGTGCGCGGCTCGGAGTGCTGGGCCGACAAACCGGGTTCGGAAGCACGATGTTCGGCAGCAGTCCTGGCAACTTCACAATCGGGGCAAACGTCGGCGGCGAGGTGAACATCGACTTCGCGTCATCCCAGCGCGTCGATCAGAACTGGTCCGACGCTGACGGATCGAGCGGCCCAGTGCGGCTCGCGATCAACATAACGCTGACCAATCGCGGGAGTGGTACGCTGGCTAATCCGTTCCTCCGCGTCGCCGGCATAAGCAGCGGCAGTGTGATTCTGTCACGCGACGCGAAGTCCAATGCCGGCGCCGGAGCACGCCAGTCTCTGGTTGCGGGCGACGACAACCTTATATCGCCGGGCGAGGCCGTTCAGGCTCGCGTGCTGGTTGGATTGACTGGTACTAAGAAGATAAAGGTATCGGTTGAGCTTTGGGGTGTTGCAGTGGACGGGACCGCTTTCGGCGCGAGCCCGATTAGAATCTGGCGCGGCAAGCCAAAGAGCAAGTAGCTCGATTGGATTCGCGCACCCCTGCCGGATGGGCAGTCGTGTTAAGGTCAGGGATTGGGGTCACGGAAGTAAATCTCGCACGGCGACCCGGCCGACTTCGCGTCCTTCTATTATGACCGGCACCAAATCCGCAGGGCCATAATTGACGCGACGCCTGTAGTCAGGTTCATCAGGCGCACCCGATGGGTCCTGATAGACTTCTATGGAGTTCTCAACAAGTTGACGATCCAGTAGACCGGAATCCCAGCGCGCGCATAGACGGCTTTTTTCACTCCGCGGTCCCGCTCTATCGTGGTGTCCGCTATTTCAACAATCAGAACCACATCGTCAACCCCGGGATGGCGCTCTCGATATTGCCGGGTATCGCCACGAACCACCATGACATCGGGTTCAGGTTCGCTGTCGTCCAAGGTGATTGGCTCCTGAGAATCGACATAACAGCCAGCAGGCACGACAGCTTCCAGCGCTTGTAGCGCGAGTTTCGTGGCGATTCGATGAGGCGGGTTCTTGGGCATCTTATAGACCAGCCATCCTGCCAGCATCTCCACGGGATCATCAGGGGTGAGAATACCGGCTCGGATCATATCGTGGTACTGCTCGACGCTTAAGCGCCAGATGAGATCGTCGGGCTTGCCGGCGGGGAGTCCGCTTGCGCCTGGAGTTTGAGGGACGCTGATTGACATAACGCACCATGAGGCTTGCGTCTGCGGCCACATCTTACCACAGCACGGGTTCAACTCAAGGGTGGGGTTTGCCGCGTTTGCTGTGGTTGTGGTAAACCTTCGTGGCTAGACTGAAGTGTGGTCGTTTCGGTCCATTGAACGCCTTTGAAGTCCCAGATTGGAGCGAAAGCCCTGTCAAAACTGGGGGCTCGCGCTGGTTAGCCGCCGCTGCTCTTCCTCAGTTCCATCAGCACTTGCTTGGCCACCGCCTTGAGCGTGTCGAACACGCCGACCCCGCGGCTTGCGACAGCTTCATACACCGGTTCATCCCTGCGCAGAAGCTCGGCCCTGAGTTCGTCGGCCGAGACGACCTGCGGCAAGTCGCGCTTGTTCAACTGCAGCACGTACGGAATCTTCGAGAGCGTGTAACCGTGCTGCTTCAGGTTGGACTCGAGATTGAAGAGCGATTCGATGTTGGCGTCCATGCGTTCCCGCTGCGAGTCGGCGACAAAGACCACGCCGTCCACGCCCTTGAGTATCAACTTGCGGCTCGCGTCGTAAAAGACCTGGCCGGGCACGGTGTAGAGGTGAAACCGCGTCTTGAATCCGCGCACCGTTCCGAGGTCGAGCGGCAGGAAGTCGAAGAACAGAGTGCGGTCCGTTTCCGTTGCGAGGCTGATGAGTTTGCCTTTCGCCTGCGGCGCGGTCGAGTCGTAGATGTACTGGAGGTTGGTCGTCTTGCCGCCCAGTCCCGGCCCGTAATAAACGATCTTGCAGTTGATCTCGCGCGATGCGTAGTTGATGAACGTCAAGGCTCTTCTTCCTTATTTTGTACCGGCGGGGCCTGCTCCGGTTTCTTCGCCTGCTCAAGGGGCCGTCCGGGACTTGTGCGCTAGCTGAAAAGAGCGTCTATGTCCTCTTCTGTTATCTCTGCGAACGGCGAGTCGACCGAAACGCCGAGCTCGCGTTCGCGCGATATCTTGTCATCGATCAATTCAAATATTGAATTCATCTCTCCGGTCGCCCGCTTCACCCGCAGGCGGACCAGACCGAGACTGGAACGTTCGTCGAATATCACCACCAGTATGACGCGCGACGCGACGATCGATATGTGAATGTTGTCGCGCTCGCCTTCATGCGACAGTACGGGAAAACCTCGCTCGCCGATCAGGTGCGCAAGCCCGTCCGTCGCTGCGACGTTGCCGGCGGTCAGGCTCGCCAGGCTCGTTGTGTCGAGATTGAGCATCTCTCCGTGGGCCGCGATCTGTTGCCCGTTCTTGTCGACCAGGAAAACGAACTTCGCGTTCGCGTCCGCGCACAAGCGAGTGATCGCGCTCTTGAGCTGCTCATACTCCGCTTCATACATCACGACCGGAGTCGTCATCTGTTGTCCTCTACTGTGACGCTAAGCAAGACTGTTCCGCGTGTGCGGGCTAAGACATGCAAGGGCATTATCGCTCCGCCGTCTCGTCCTGGTTGAAAACTCTGGAACCTTTCACCGAATTCTCAGAAGGGGCAAAGGGGCGCGCCTTGTGGGGTATCGCCTTTATAGCACACGCCCCATGAGCATTTCAAGACTTTTGATGCCCCCAAACTTGGTAGGCGGCCCGCCTCATGTCGAATTGCGACGCGGCGCCTCTCCACCTCGTCCCCCTAAGCCCTTTCGCCAACCCTCCTCGCGGTCATCCACAAGCGGCGAGATCCCCCCGCCGCCCGATCGCACGGTTGCGCCCTTTTTTGACTTGGGGCAACCACCATCTGGTATCATCGAGGCGCTCGCAATTCTTCTGGGAGGAATCAATGGAGTCCAGGTTTCAGAAGCACGTCAACCGCGACGAGATCGTGAAGATAGTTTGTGACCTCGTCCGCCACGACACCACCAACCCGCCCGGGAACGAGTATCTTTGCAAAGAACTCGTCACCCGGTGCGTGCAGAAGCTCGGGATGGAAGTCTCGTACTTCGAGAAGCAGCCGGGCCGCACGAACGTAGTTGGCAGAATCGGCCGGGGAGCGAAATCAATCGGGTTCGTCTCGCACATGGACGTCGTGCCCCCGGGTGAGATTGAGCAGTGGCAGTCGCCGCCCTTCGAGCCGACGATTCGCGACGGCCGCATCTACGGGCGCGGAACGCTTGACGACAAGGGCTCATTCTCATGCGCCTATTCCGCGTGCAAAGCGTTTCTCGCCGAGCATCCGAATTTCGATGGGACGATCTACCTGATCGCGGCGGCCGACGAAGAGATGGGCTCGGAACTGGGCATCATCTACCTGGTCGAAGAGTGCGGGCTGCGGTTCGACGTCGCTATCATTCCCGATGGCGCGCATGGACCTGTCAATCTATGGCGAGAAGGGCATCATGTGGGTTGAGTTGACCAGCCTTGGCGTTCAGGCTCACGGCTCGACTCCCGAGCTTGGCCGCAACGCGATCGTTCCGCTTGCTGAATTGTTATCGGAAATCAAGACGCTCGATCTGGGCGCGAATTATGATCGGGCATTCGACGGCTGGACTATGAACGTCGGCACGATTCAAGGCGGCACGGCAACCAACACTGTGCCTGCCTCAGCGCGCG
>Ga0209640_10003014_pt1 | contig 14718 bp, 12 predicted proteins | sample RifCSP10_1_FD_184018 | JGI IMG/M metagenome (GOLD analysis project Ga0209640, IMG submission 184018) | Soil microbial communities from Rifle, Colorado - Rifle CSP2_sed 10_1 (SPAdes) (version 2) | ecosystem: Environmental > Terrestrial > Deep subsurface > Rock core/Sediment | place: Rifle...
GGCTGCTCAAAAAGACTCAGAGGCGAGGCGCGCGAAAAATCGACGAGCGGAGGCGTACTTAGCCAGTACGTTGTAGTGAGGCGATTGAGCGCAACGAAGCATATGCGTCTTTTTCAGCAGCCTGCTAGAACTTCGTTGGGTCAGTTAGTTGTGATTAGGCTTGGATAATAAAAATGGCGCTAGACCTAATCTAACGCCATTTTGGTTGAAATCCGCTTATAAACCGGTTATTCGTGGCCAACCTGAGGACGCCAGCGATTGAACCGCTGTTCATATCGGTTGATTATTTCAGTCATTACCATACCGGTAATCGCGAACACCAGCACACCGACGAAAACTTTGTCGGTTTGAAACGTTGCACCTGCAACGGTGATCATGAAGCCGATACCGGCGGTGGCAGCGTAGAGTTCGCCGACCATCACGCCGATCAGCGCGCGGCCCACCGCTAAACGAAGACCCGTGATGATAAACGGTACCGTCGAGGGTAAGACCACAGATTTGAAAATTTGCCATTCAGAGGCGCCGAAACTTCTCGCCGCGGTAAGGAGGTTGGCTGGGGTGGTCTTAACGCCGTCCCGGGTGTTGATCAAGAGGGGGAAGACGGCGCCCAGAAAGATGATTCCGACTTTGGAGAGAATCCCGATGCCGAGCCAGATGATAACCAGCGGCAACAGCGCGACGCGCGGGGTGGCGTTCATCGCATTGACGAATGGATCACACACGTAGGCAAACTTTTTGTACCAGCCGATGGCAATGCCGAAGGGGATCGCGAATACAATGGACAGGAAATAGCCCCAGAAAAACTCAATGCCACTCACGTACAGATCATTCCAAATTTCGCCGGACGCGAATAACTGCCAGGCGGCTTTGGCGATCAACGAGGGCGCGCTCATGAACATCGGGTTGATGAGCTGCAAGGTGTTGCCAACCAACTCCCAGACGGTGAGGAAGATCGCCACCGAGATGGTGCCCAGAATCTTTGCCTCCTGATTGAGGTAAAATTTATACGCGGCGGATGCCTCTGCGACTCGTATGTCTAATAGTCGCTCCTCTTGAGCGGATTGAGCCATAATGTGACCCTCCTGTTTCCTTGTTGAAAGCCTATTAAGCTACCACGCCTGCGAACCACTACCAAAAGGGTTGAACCTTGTCAATACTTAACTCGACGCTGAAAAGCCGCTTTTCGATCGCCACCCGGATTGAGGCTACAAACGTCGTTCTGGCCACTATTCTTGACAATCGTTAAAGTATTAAATATTTTTAACTTCACTAATCCCGCCTCGTCAGGAGATATCATGAAACTCCTATTTATCACCCCGCCGATGGGAAATTGGGCGCCCTGGGGCGACCGCCATTTCGCCGTCAACTCGTTGTATTCTCAGCTCGCTGCGTTCGTCCGCGAAAAAGGGGCGGCGGAAATAGAGGTGCTGGATTGCCGTGCGCTGGAGCGCAACGATGATGAAATGTTGGATGAAATCCGCCGACGGAAACCCGACGCGGTATTTTTCGGCTCCATGATCGCGGCCGCGGGTGGCGCTGCGACGTTGAACCGTTTTCATGCGGCGATGCAGAAGATTAAAGATATCGCTCCGAGAACGGTCACCATCGGCGGCGGCTTGATGTATACCGCCGTGCCGCAAAAGATTATGGCGGATAATCCCCAGCTCGATTTCGCCCTCGTCGGCGTGTTCGGGGACAACGAGTATACGCTGACGGAGCTGCTGGAAGAGCTGAAGACCGCATCGCCTAGATTCGCCGAGATCAAAGGCCTTAGCTGGAGGCGAGGTGACGAGATCGTGCTCAACGCACCGCGTCCGTTGATCCAAAACTTAGACGAACTGCCGATGCCGGCTTACGATCTTTTCCCAATGGATAAGTATTACGGCTACTCGGTAATTCCCAACTACAACGAAGCGGTTACGTCTCGAGGCTGCGAGGGCGCATGTCATTTCTGCTATGAGTGGTGGCTGGTCGATCCACGTAATCCGCGCGATTTCAGCTCGCATCGCACGCGCGGCGGCCGGGCGGTGGCCGACGAGATGGAGCTGCTCAATAAAACGTACGGCGTCAAAGCGCTCACCTTTATGGACGACGACTTCAATTCGGACAGGCAAAAGATGGTCGATTTGGTCGAGGCGCTCGAAGAAAAGCAACTGGACATGAGCTGGTTCTGCCTGAGCCGGGCGCAGAACCTGATTCGCGATGCCGACCTAGTGCCGCGCTTGAGGAAAGTCGGCATGTATCAGGTCCTGATCGGCATTGATGGCGGCACCGACGAGGAAATCGCTGAGGCACGCAAGGGTCATATGAAAGTGGGCGTCAAGGAGCTCAAGGAGCTAGTTCAGTTCCTGCGCAAAAATGACATTTCGACGATTGCCACTTATCTGAACGGCTTCTGGGACGATGACGAAGCGAAAATTCGCCAGCGCGCCAAAGCCGTCGATGAAATCGACCCAGACATCGTCATGATTCAGGTGCTGAACCCGATCCCCGGCTCGCCGATTTATAAGAAGGCCGTCAAGGAAAGCTTGATCGAAATCGACAATCTCAGTCTGTATGATCTCGAGCACTGCGTCATGCCGACCAAACACCTGACGCGCCAAAAGTTGGGCGAGCTGACCGGCTGGGCTTTCCAATCGTTTTACAGCAAACCGGGTCGAGTTGAGCGCATCTTGAATGGTTACAGCTCTCCCTATGTCAAGATGAAGTTTTTGTCGTTCAAGAATAACGCCGCCAAATACGAAAAGGGTGCCGCCGAAGACGCCGTCGCCATTTAGCCGCTTCACCTCAGAATGGCTGAGCCATTGAACAGTCGCCCGCTCGAAGCAAAAGTCGTTCTCGTCACCGGCGCGAGCCGGGGCATTGGGGCAGCCGCCGCGATTCGCCTGGCCCAAGGCGGCGCTACGGTTGTCGTCAATTACCACCAGAACAAGCAAGCCGCCGAAAAAGTCCTGCGAGAAGTCCAGAACGCCGGCGGCCGGGGGATGATTTTTCAAGCGGACGTGACGCGCCCGGATGAGATCCACAAGATGGTCGGCACCGCGACGCGTGAGCTTGGCGCAATCGATGTATTGGTCAATAATGCCTACTTTCCCTTTGAAGTCGGCCAGCTGCACGATCTTTCCTGGGAACGTTTTCACTGTGCCGTCGAGCATGAGCTGTCTGCGTTCTTTTTTTGCGTGCGCGCGTGCTTGCCGGCTATGCAACAAAAGAAGAGCGGACGGATTATCGTCGTCAGCTCGCGTTTGGCGCAGCAGCCGCTGCCCAGGTTGGGCGCTTACGCTGCGGCCAAATCGGCGCTCGAATCGATGGCGAACACGATGGCAATTGAGCTCGGGCCGCTGGGCATCGCGGTCAACGTCGTCACGCCTGCGTTCACGCTCACGGATGCATCAATGATCATGCCCGAGGCGTTCAGAGACCGCGTTAAAGAAACGCGGCCACTTAAAAAGCATCTTTATCCTGAAGATGTCGCGGGCGCGATCGCGTTCCTGGCCGGCGATGAGGCCAGCATGCTTACCGGCAGCCATATTTTGATTACCGGCGGAAGCCACCTGCAACTTTGAAGGAAGTCTAAATTAAAAATTAAGAGTTAAAACTTCTCCGGAGCAATTCGCAGTCATCGCTGACCCGGTGCGAATCTTTTTTCATTGTATTGACCTTTCCATGCTTACTCTCGATGAGATTGTCGCGAAGCTAAAGGAGATTGTCGGCCCGCGTCTGGTCTCGACGAACCCCATCGACAAGATCAACTATCAGCACACGCTCGCTTACGGTGCTTATGGGACGTTGCCTGATGTCATCGTGCGCGTCGAGTCGGACCCGGCGGGTCATCACAAAGTCGCAGAGATTCTACGGTTCGCCAACGAGCACAAGATACCGATCGTCGCCAAAGGCGGCGTCGGCATGGGCATCAGCTCACCGCTCAAAGGCGGAATTCTTCTCGACATGCTCGGCATGGATAAGATCCTCGAAGTCAATTCGACCCTGCAATATGTGATCGCCGAGGGCGGCGCGAGCGTTTACGGCATCCATCACGCGCTCAGACAGCATGGACTCATGCTACCTAACTTCGGCACCTATGGCCCCGCCGTCGTCATCGGCGCCATGATCAACAAAGGCGGTATCGGCTATGGCATGACGCGCTACGGCTGGATTGCTGATATGGTTCTCGGATTAGAGGTCATCCTCGCCAACGGCGAAACCATTCGTCTCGGCGCACTGGCCAATCAGGGCACGACGTTCGGCCCCTTTCAAAAATGGATTCATCTGCCGGATCTCCTCGGGCTTTTTACTCTGGCAGCCGGCTCGATGGGCATCGTCAGCAAGGTTTGCCTGCGCGCCATTGAAGCCAAACGAGAGTGGCTGCACGACTATTGCTATTCATTTCGCCGCGATCAGTTGGCACCCGTGCAAGACGCGCTGCTGCAACAGGTCAAAGGCGAGGGGGTCTACGACATCCATTTTACCGATCGCTGGCAATACCACTGGCCGATGGAAGAAGGATTATACGACAGGAGCAAAATTCCCGACGACGGCTGGTTTTTTTTGAAGACGGCGCTGCTGGCCCGCGATGCCGAAGAGTTGGCGTTTAAAGAAAAACGCATGCGGCGGATCTATCATGAAGCTGGTGGCGTCGACGTGCCGGAAATCGCCGATAAGGCGATGGGCGCCAAGGCGCAGGGACACGGTCTACACGGCTGGCCGGACTGGCATATCATGGGACCGGACGGCTGGTGCGGCACGGTGGTGCGCCACACCGGCATGTTCGCGGTCACATCCAAAATGTATCCGCTGACATTTTTAAAAGAGATGTACGATCTCGACGAAGCGGCGAAGCGCGAGTGCGGCATCTGGGACGCGGATCACTCGCCGCAGCACGACAGCTACGTCACACGCGACTTCGGCATCAAGGAAGAATACTTCGTTTTTTACAACCCGTACGACGACGAGGACGTCGGCAAGCTGCGCCGGTGGATGGGCCTGGTGCAGCAGTTCAGCAACGAACGCGGCGTGGTCTGGACGGCACCGACGCTCAGCACCAAGGGGGCATTGCCGTACCAACGGCTCGGTAGCTTGTATGACGTGATCAAAGAAATTAAACAGCTGGTCGATCCGAACAATATTATGAACCCGGGAGCGCTTTACTAACAGGCTGCTGAAAAAGATTCATAGGCTTAGTTGCGTTCAATCGCCGCGCTCCACACGTACTGCCTAAGTACGCCGCCGCCTCTGAGATCTTTTTGAGCAGCCTGCAGTGCGAACTTTTTCAACGGCTGCCAGCTCGCAAAGGAGTAGTGTATGGGACTGGGCAGACAGGACTTTTCCGGCAAAAAGCTGGCGCCACCGGAAGCTGACGCGGTGATCGCTGACTTAAGAAAATATTCAATGGAAATCGCCGAACGCTGGCTCATGAAAGGACGCTTCCACACGGATATGGCCAACGGCACCTTGCCGATGGAAGCGATCAAAGTTTTTTGGCAGAACTGGTACGGCTTCGTTGCCGAGATCAATAATTTTCACGGCGTTGCTTACCAGCGCCACTTGCCGTTCTTTAAGCGCCATCCCGAGCTACAAAAACACTTCGCCAATCACGTCGCCGACGAGATGATTCATCCCAAGCCGCCGGGCCATATTCAAATCGTTCTTGAGCAGGGACGAAATTTTGGCCTGACGAATGACGAGATGATCGAATACGAGATGTTGCCGGAGTGCCGCGCATTTCTCGAATATTATCGCGGCGTGCTCTATGAAGGCACGATGGCCGAGTGGTGGGCGTCGTTCTGCGTCGAGGAAGCGGTCGGCCACTGGGCAAAATTCTTCGGTGGCGCGCTGCGCAAAAATTATAACATCCCGGAAGAAAAGATCGTCTACTTTCGTATGCATGCGCAGGCCGATCTCGAAGAGCACGACGGCGTGATGGCGCACGCCGACTTGGATTGGACGGTGCTGAAGAAACTGCTCGAAGCGGGAAAGGCGGACACGCGGCCAGGATTCAATTTGGAATATTGCCTGCGCAGCGGCACGGCATACTTCGCCTGGTTCTTCGAAGGAGTCTACCAGTACATTAACCAAGAAGGATTCTACCAAGCTTGATTATGTCCGAAGCCGCCGCAACACAGGAGATCTCACCCCGCCCCTTGATGCGGATCTTGGGTGATTTCGCCAACAGTCAAATTCTCGATGCCTCGATCGAGTACGATTTTTTTACGCTGATTCACCGAGGCGCGCAGAGTGCGGAAGAAATCGCGCGGCAAGCCGGAACGGACCCGCGCGCGACGCGCATCGTGCTCGATAGCCTGCCCGCGATCGGCTTGCTGGAAAAGCGCAATGGAAAATACTTTCTCACGCCGATGGCCGAGGTTTTTTTGGTGAAGGGGAAACCATCTTACGTCGGCGACTTCCGTCACGTGGCGCTGGCGCTTTGGGACGGGATGGCCCATCTCAAGGAATCGCTAAAAACCGGCAAGCCTTTCAGCCGCTTGGACACCGGTGCAGAGCTGCAAGTTTGGGAAAAGCTCGTGCTCGGCATCATTGTGATCGCCGAGCCGGCGGCCAAGGCGTTGTGCGATCTGCTCAAGATCGGCAGCGAGCGCAACGGCATCAAAGTCCTCGACATCGCCGGCGGTTCGAGCATTTTCGGCATGACGATCTTGTCCCGCGACCCGACGGCGCAGGTCACGCAACTCGACTGGCCCAATGTCAATGCGGTGGCCAAGAAGGCCAACAGGGAGCGCGGGCTGGACGGCAGGATCCGCTTTATCGACGGCGAGCACCATACGGCGGCGATCGAAGCAAATCATTATGACTTGGTCCTCGCCAGCAATTTCTGCCGCTTTGAATCACCAGAAGGCAATCAGGATCTCTTTGCCAAAGCCTACGGCGCGCTCAAGCGCGGCGGTGTCTTTGTCGTTAACGACTTCGTGCCTAACGAAGAGCGCACCGAACCCACGTTTGCCTTGCGTTTTTCCGTCTACACGTTGACGCATACGCCTGAAGGCGAATGCTGGGCACTATCGCAGTATTCAGATTGGCTAAAAAAAGCCGGCTTTAGCTCCATTGACACCCATGGCGACATTCCCAAAACGCTGCCGGGGACAACGCTGATCATCGCAAAAAAATAGGCGCGCTTCGAGATCGGGTCCCGTCTAATGCTAATTCCGGTAAGCCCAACCTAGACCCCTATTTTTGCTCCTCCCGAGATTAGCTTTTGCCCAGGCCCAGGAGGCCGCATAATCGGTCCCTGCGGTAAAATTCCTCGAATAACCGCCTGCTTATACCCTTCCAGAGACTCTCGCTCAAAAATGGCCTAGCATTGGCTGTACCCCGGTGCTAGACTGCCGGCCGTGCTGATTAGGGACCGATCCGTACTTTCCACGTTACGCAGCCGACCCTAGCACTCTCACGTCAGGGACACGCTCCATGCAGTACCTAGCCATTTGCGAGGACGACCTGCTATTTCAGCTCATGCGAAACGTCGCCGCAGAGCGGGGAGAAGTGCGCTATTTGGTCGCGAACGAATCCGTTGCCAGGTCGATTAGGCGCCAAGGGGGCGCGGTGCGCCAGGGCGATCTCCTCAAAGAAGAAACCTATAAAAAGGTCAATCTGCGCCACGTCGACCAGGCGATTGTGTTTATTCGCGATGTGGAGACCCAGGAGCGCGTCTGCCGCTTGCTGCGCAATTTGGATAAAGGTGTATCGATTGTTTCACTCACGTCGGGTAACAACGGCAAGCTCGAATCGGCCGATCCGCTCTTACGCCATCTAAAGCTTGCCGATATTTTTCAAGAATTTTGCGCCTCGCAACTGCTCGACACGCTCAACATAAAAAAGGTCGAACGCATTCGCTCGCTGTTCGCCGAAGGCAAGAAGATCCACATTCTTCTGCAGCACGATCCCGATCCCGACGCCATCGGCAGCGCGCTGGCGCTGCGCGAGCTGCTCGGCCGCAACCGTGCGACGACGCCGATCGTCACTTTCGGTGAAATCACGCGTCCGGAAAATCTCGCCATGATTCGCTTGCTCGACATCCAGATTGACCGGATTACGCCTGAAGATCTGCATAAAGACGGCGCCCGATTAGCGCTTGTCGACGTGCAGCCGCCTTATTTCGGCCAAGCCTTGGGAAGGGTAGACCTCGTCGTCGACCATCATCCAAGGCGGGTTGCATTCAGGGCCAGATTCGCCGACCTGCGGACCGCCTATGGCGCAACCTCGACGATTTTTACGGAGTATCTGCGCGCGGCGGGCATGGAGCCATCGCAGCGGTTGGCGACGGCTTTGGTCTACGGTATCAAGACCGATACGCTGTTTCTCGAACGTGGCAGCAACCTGGCCGATCTGAGCGCGTTTAACTTTCTTTATCCGCTTGCCAATAAGGCGATGATCGCGCGGATCGAGCGGCCAGCCTTGCCCCGAGAAGACCTGGAAGCGATGGGACGGGCGCTGAGCCGGCTCCAGATCGATAACGGTCTTGCCGTGATTCACTTGGGCGAGATCAACCGTGAAGACGTGATATCCCAGGTTGCCGAGTTTTGCCTCCAAATCGAGGGTGTCGATTGGGCCGTGGTTTCTGCCCTGGTCAAAGACCGCGTGGTCATTTCCGTGCGTAATGTCGGTTACGTCAAAAGCGCCGGCGAGATTATGAAAAAGCTTTACGACGATATTGGCAGCGCCGGCGGGCACCGTGCCATGGCGAAAGCCGTCGTGCCGCTCGATCGCTTCAAGGGCAGATTCGGCGAGGTGAGCGAGAGAGTTATTCGCGATGCGATGTTGCCGATGATCGTCGATCGCGATCAAATCGAGCTGCAATTGAATTAGCGTGCCCACATTTCTTTGGATTCAAACCCTGTCACCAGTGCATTCCTTGACAACTCTGGCTCCAGCGGACTAAGTGTGGAGCAACTGAACACTGCAAAGGGAGGTCGTCATGCCTAAAATTCGCCATTTGGCCATCCGCACCGAAGACACCGGAAAGCTTGCGTCGTTTTATATGGATGTGTTCGAGATGCAGATCCTCCACAAAGACAAAAACGAGGGTGGCGCCATCTATCTCACCGACGGTTATTTCAATCTGGCGATCTTGCCGAACCACGAACAGCAATCTCCCAACGGTCTCTATCACTTCGGCTTCGAGGTGGAGAGCGGCGAGAAAATCGTCGAGAGAATGAAAAAGTTCAACCCCAACAAACTGCCCAAACAGCGCCCCAACGGCCGGCCGTACGCGGAAGTCCGCGGTTCGGACATCGACGGCAACTACTTCGACATTTCCGAGCATGGATTTTTGACCGTGCAGCCCGTGGGCGAAAAGAAACCCAGCTAAGCTATTCAAATGATGTTTGGCAGTCTTTGGTGCTGCCAGCGCGATCTTTTCACCGTTTGGCGGTCCGTCTCGTTGCAGCAAAGCCGCCGAGTGCACGGAGCGCCGTCGATTGGGCGGCGAGCGCCATCACGAAAGCATGATCGCCGCTGGGTCGTCGGCCAGAGCCCGGGCGATGAGAACTGAAAACATTCCCCTAGTCGTGGTCGGCGGTGGCAGCGCCGCTTTCGAGGCCGCCGTCGCAGCCAAGCAAGCAGGCGCGCCGCGGGTTGTCATGCTCGAAAAGGCGCCGGAGCCGGAATTCGGGGGCAACGCGCGGTTCTCCCACACCGGATTTCGCTGGGTATTTTCCGGCGCCGGTGAGATTCGCCAGTTCCTTCCGGATCTGGACGACGCTACGTTCGCAAAGCTGCACATTCCCGCATATACCGCGGAGCAGTTCCATGCTGATTTGCAGCGCGTGACCCGAGGCCGGATCAGTAAAGAGCTTTCCGAAATCCTAGTGGCGCAGTCGAACTCAGCAATTCACTGGATGCGCGATGTCGGCATCAAGTGGGACATTGACAGCCACGTGATCATCGACGGGCGCTACTATTTCGAGCCCGGGATGGTCATTCACCCGGCTGGCGGGGTCGAAGGCGGCTTAGGACAGCTCATGCAATGGCGCGAGATCGCGACCACGATGGGCATCGAGCTGCGCTACGAGTCGCGCGTCGCAGCGCTGCTCGGCAATGACCGGCGCATCGAAGGCGTGCGCGTTTCCGATCCCCACGAAGAATATGAGATGCGCACAAATTCGCTGATTCTCTGCGCCGGCGGCTTTCAGGCCAGCGCGGAAAAGCGTGCGCGTTATCTCGGCCCCAATGCCGATCTGATGAAGGTGCGCGGTAGCAAGCATGACACCGGCGAAGTGCTGATGATGGCGATCGACTTAGGGGCCAAGACCGCCGGCCATTGGCAGGGCGCCCACGCCACACCGATCGATGCCACGTTTCCCGACGTTGAGATCAGCAACAAGGCGAATCGCTACGGATACACTTACGGGATTACGGTCAATTCGCTGGGTCAGCGCTTTTTTGACGAGGGGGAAGCGCGCCACTCTTACACGTACGCCAAGACCGGTTGGGCCGTGCTCGGCCAACCGGGCGCCGTCGCTTATCAGATCTATGATCAGAAGGCGAGAGGCCTGCTCAACAAGCGTTACTACGAGTTTTCACACCCCATCGAAGCGGACACGATTGAAGAGTTGGCGACGAAGATCGGCGTCGAGCCGGCGGTGCTCAACCACACGATTCAAGAATTTAACAAAACCGTCCGCAAAGACATTCCATTCGACGCAACCAAATTGGACGGCCGCTGCACCGAAGGAATCACGCCGAGAAAATCTAACTGGGCCGAGACCATCGACAAGCCACCCTATTGGGCTTACGCGGTGACCGGCGGCATCACGTTTACTTTCGGCGGCTTGCAGATCAACACCCAGGCGCAGGTACTCAATACGTCGAACAATCCGATCCGCGGCCTGTTCGCCTCCGGCGACATCGTTGGGTTATTTTTTCACAACTACCCATCCTGCACCGGGCAGACGCGGAACGTGGTGTTTTCGAGACTGGCTGGAAGAAACGCCGCTACGCTGGGTCTTTAGACGGGTCGAACCAGCTGAGGGAAAACGCGAGCTGCCAATGATCGCTATCGCTTCACTGCTCCAATCCAATGTCGTGATCATTTAGAGTGCGATAACTCCGCCGTATTCGTTTTTCACTATCTCAGTGCCGTAACGTTTTGAGAGGCGCGCCACGCGGTCGATCACGCGCTCGGCCACTTTGCCCTCCGCCAGTACAGGCCTTCCGCGCTGGGGCCGCGGGCGGCCAAAGCCTTGGTCGATCGGATAGATTTTAATTTCCTTCAGCTTGTTTCCGCGGAACTCGCAAACCGCAAACATGTTTTCCCAGTAAGCCGGGTCGCTCGGGTGACCTTTTTTGCCGCCGGCGGTGCGCGCTTCCAGGAAGTCGGCCGGGGTGGCGCGCAAATCTAAATCGAATCGCTCATATGCGTCGGAGGGAAAAAAGCCGACGGTTTCGTTTTGAAAAATGAAGTTCCCGACGCTGTAAAAGATCGGTTTGCCACGGTAAATTTCAACGCCCATGGGAAAATGCGAGCCGTGGCCGACGAAAACGTCGGCGCCTTCGTCGATCGCCCGATGGGCGAAATCAATCAGGAAGCCGGCGCTCTCTTCCAAGTCGGCGCGGCGTCCCGCCGTCAACAAGCTTGCGCCGCCGAATTCATGGCAGTGCACGCTCATGACCACCCAGTCCGCCTGGCGGCGCGCTTCGCGAAGCCATTTTAAATTCTCGAGCAGGTCGCGTTGGTTGGCCTCGGTCGCAATGGAGAAGCCGTCGGCCCGGACGTAGCGGTTGCCTAAAAAATCAAGCTCCTCAGATTTCGCAGCAGGGACTTCTCTGTCGCTGTAGAAATGTTTGCGCGCGCGCTCCTGACTCTTTTCCAGGCCAAGCTCCTGGCTCACGCGCTGCAATTGGGCAAACGCGGCGGCATCAACGCGATAGGTGGTTTTGAAGCCGAGCGGATTGACGCCAGGACGGCCGCGCAGATCGGGCCGCTGCTCGCCGGCTTGATTCCAAGGCCTGAAGGTTGCCGTTGCCGCGATCAGGCCGACGCGGCCGTTGGCGGTGTCGAGGTAAGCCGGCGCGCGCGCCTCGGCGAGATTTCGCCCCGTGCCGGCGTGCGCGAGGCCGGCCTGGTCGAGATGCTTGATGTTGGCGAACACGCCGCCTTCGCCGTAATCGAAAGCATGATTGTTGGCGCAGGAAACCAAATTGATGCCGAGCCATTTCAAGTCATCAAGCAGTTTCGGCTCGGTGGTCATGAAAGTGCCCTGGGTGATTCCCGGCGTGCCTTCATCCCAGGTATGGACGGTTCCCTCAAGGTTGGCGAACGCGGCATCGGCGCCGCGGAGAATTTCACGCAAAGCCAAGAAGCGCTCCTCTTTGAAGGGTGTGAGCCGCCGCGTCAGCATCGTGTCGCCGGTGAGAGCGATCGCAAAGTCGCCTTTATCAGCTTGATAGATCATCGTGATTGTTCATTCGCCCGGTCGTCGATTTGAATCTGCCAATCCTGGCCGTCGATTCCCAAAACGCGCACCTCAGAAACGCCAAAGGCTTCGGAGAGACGACGTTCACACGCTTAGCATCGACTTTGCCAAGCCGTCAACGGCGACTTCCTCAAGGCAACAAGATCACCGCGCGCGCAGCTCATGGGCACGGTTACCTTGACATCGACCCGCTTTTCCCATAGAAAAAGTTAACTATCCTGGTGAGTTGACCCGAGCTTGCACCATACCTTTTCGAAACGACGAGGTATGGTTTTTTTTTAAACACGCAGCGTTAATGGACCATCCCTACTTCCCTGTACTGGTGATTTTCGCGCTGGCGGGGGGGATTGTTTTTGCCCTGTTGCTGGTGGCGAGCAAAGTCGGGCCAAAATCGAGCAATCCGGCCAAGGCGGAACCGTTCGAGTCTGGCAATCCGCCCAAGGGTGATGCGCGCATCCGTTTCTCGGTCCGATTCTATTTAATTGCGATGCTGTTTCTGATTTTCGACTTGGAAGTCGTGTTTCTCTATCCTTGGGCGATTTATTTCCGCGAATTAGGAATGTTCGGGCTGGTGCAGATGGCAATTTTTCTCGGCATCCTGACGATCGGCTACGTTTACGTGTGGAAGAAGGGAGCCCTGGACTGGGACTAAGTTCGCGTGGCTGAGACTCTCCCTAATATCACCCGCATCCAGCAGCGGCTCGGACCGAAGATCGTCGATGTGTTGCAGGCGCAGGGCGACGATGTGTTGATCCTGGATCGAGCGGGGTTGCGCGAAAGTTTTCGCCTGCTCAAGGACGACAAAGAGCTCGACTACGATTTTTTGTCAGACATTACGGCCGTCGACTATTGGCAGAAGAAGGAGCCGCGCTTCGAAGTCGTATATCAACTTCTTTCGCGCAGCCAGCGCCGCCGTCTGCGCCTGCGGGTGCCGGTGCCGGAAAATGATCCAGCCGTCGAGTCACTAACGCCGCTATGGTGCGGCGCCAACTTTCTCGAGCGCGAAGTGTGGGATCTTTTTGGCATCCGCTTTATCGATCACCCGTACCTGCGGCGGATTCTGCTTTACGATGAGTTTGTCGGCTACCCCTTGCGTAAGGATTATCCGGTCAACCTCGTCCAACCGCGAGTTCCTGAGCGCGCCGTCGAAGGGACCTTCGTCGACGAACGCTCGCATAACAAACTGCTGCGTTTGAAAAAGTCGCTAGGGAGCAAATGAACGGCCAGCGGCAAACGCCATGAAAACTGAAAATCAAGATCTGCCGCTGGACATCATGGAACTGCAGATGGGACCGTCCCATCCGGCGACCCACGGCACCATCAAGTTCAATCTCAAACTTGAAGGCGAGAAGGTCCTTGATTGCGACGTCGAGGTTGGCTTCCTGCACCGTGGCTTCGACAAGAGCTGCGAGCAGGCGACTTGGACGCAAGTCATTCCCTACACCGACCGGCTCAATTACGCCTCATCGTTGATCAACAATATCGGTTATGCGCTGACCGTGGAGAAACTGATCGGCGTGCAAACGCCGCCGCGCTGCCAGTATATTCGCGTGATCGTCAGCGAGCTGGCGCGAATCTACGATCATTTGACCTGCTGCGGCATGGCGGCCTCCGAGCTGGGCGCGATCACCGCAGGGTTTTACATGATCGAAGCGCGCGAGCTGATCATTCGGATCGTCGAGGCGCTGACCGGCGCGCGGCTGACGGTGACCTATGTTCGCATCGGTGGAGTCAAGCACGACCTAATCGAGGGATTCGCCGAACGCGTGGTGCAGACGTTCAAAACGATTCGCAAGCTGGTCAACGATTGCGATCGTTTGCTGTCACGCAACCGGATTTTTATCGACCGCATGTCGAATGTCGGAATTATTTCGCAGGAAACCGCCTTGAGCTACTGCCTGACTGGGCCGATCTTGCGCGCCACCGGCGTGAGCTACGACGTGCGCAAGGCGTTCCCCTACTTGGTATACGATCAACTCGACTTCGAAGTGCCGGTCGGGAGCAGAGGCGATAACTACGACCGGTTTATCTGCCGACTTCGTGAAATCGAGCAGAGCATGAAACTCGTCGAGCAGGCTTTGGAAAAGCTGCCGTTGGGACCGGTCTGGATCGACGATCCGCGTTTTGTGTTGCCCGAGAAAGAAAAAGTCTACGGCAGCATCGAAGGGCTGATGCATCATTTCAAAATCATCATGGAAGGCGTCAAAGTCCCGCCGGGCGAAACTTATTTGGCGGTGGAAGGCGGCAATGGCGAGCTGGGTTTTTATATCGTCAGCGACGGCGGCGGCCA
>Ga0209640_10003015_pt1 | contig 14717 bp, 20 predicted proteins | sample RifCSP10_1_FD_184018 | JGI IMG/M metagenome (GOLD analysis project Ga0209640, IMG submission 184018) | Soil microbial communities from Rifle, Colorado - Rifle CSP2_sed 10_1 (SPAdes) (version 2) | ecosystem: Environmental > Terrestrial > Deep subsurface > Rock core/Sediment | place: Rifle...
CGCCACGGTAAATTTCGACAGAAGCGTTAATCTCTGTGATGATAAGTGGTTTATCCCAGGCGATAGGCTGCAAGTCTGCAATATCCTTACCAAGCTCGATTTGGGGAGTGTGATAGTCGTAAGCGTAATAGCGGGGATTGGTGCGCAAAATACTTTTCTTGTTGTAGACATCCAGGGATACGATGTGTACATATTGTTTGCCTGGATAATATTCTGTTGTGGGGTTTACAGCGTCAAGCACAGACCCATTTGGTGAGTAATCAAAATATGCGTCTATATTTGCCTCGTTGATAAGTTCATATAAACTTATCCAGCTTTCCTTATAGTGGGTTGGTGATGGGTAGCGCGGCCAATTTCTTGTCCATTCAGCATTATATTCATACCAGGGGCGAAGTATTACAGGGCCATTAAGTTTTGAAAGTCCCTGTAAAAGCAACTCCACGCTTCCTGGGTCAATATTGGAGCTTAAATCAACACTGAAACTGAGCATTGGTAGGTAACTGGATTCCAGCGCAGTCTTCATGTTTTCAAATACATATTCCGGATTTGGCTTATGAAGTTCCACAAAGAAGTTTAAGATTTGAGGATTTATGCCAAGTGCATATTCATAACTTTTTACATATTCTTCGTTGTTATGGTCCGGCGCGGTACCCTCCAAAACACTATTGTCTGGGATATTCTCGCGCGAAAGGGGAATGTGATTTTCGCGCGATTCAATCGCTCTTCTTTTGCGGTCGTGTAATAGTAAATCGGGAACAACAATTGCTGAAGCTGCAACAGCTGAGGCGGCAACAAACTCCCGGCGGGTATAAAAGCGCCTTGCTGAAGATTCTCTTGCCAACTTGTAATATTTTACTATAAAGTCATCGAAGTAAGTCCATGAGATGTGCTATCTTTAAATATGAGGGTCTATCCTGCCATCGAGAAACTTCTTCGCGGCGAGCACGGGCTTTTGTTTGCCTACGACCACGGTTTTGAGTATGGCCCGGGGCATTTTGACGAGAGGAGTGCCGAGCCGTCCTTTGCAATCGACCTTGCAAATTCCGGCCCGTTTACTGGTTTTATCTGTCAAAAAGGAATTGCTGCCCGCTATTTTGACGTAAACATCTACGATGTACCGCTCATTGTTAAGCTCAACGGCAAAACCTCATTCAGAAGCGACGTAGAGCCAAAGTCCATACAAAATTGCTCTGTGGACGAGGCAATCAGCTACGGTGCAACCGCCGTGGGGTATGTAATCCACGTCCGTTCTCAGTACGAGCCTGAAATGATTGCGGAGTTTGGGAGAATTGAGCGGGAAGCCCACGAAAAAGGCCTCGCGGTTCTTGCATGGATGTACATTGCGGGAGACACGATGATTAGTCCTGAGGAAACCGACGTGGTGGCCTATGCAGCACGCGTAGGAGCAGAGCTTAACGCGGACGGCATTATCATTAAATACACGGGGGATGAAGGGAGCTTTCGTTGGGTGGTAAAAAATGCCGGGCGCTCCAGAGTTTTTGTGGTTGGGGGCCCAAGGATGGAGACTGAGTATCAGCTAATGGATACTGCTGCAATTGTAAAAAAAGTGGGTGCTGCGGGCTTTGCGATAGGCAGAAACATCTGGCAGGCCAAAGACCCCATGGCGGTGTCTACCAAACTTAGTAATCTGCTTCTAGAGGAGTAGGGGTAGGTGTTGGTGTGGGGCTTGGCGACGGCGTCGGCTCGGCTTCTATAAAAATCCTGGTTGGCCTTTGCAAAAGATAAACCGCGGCTTGCACCGCAAGGACCATAATAATAAGCACAAGTGCCCCCGCAATTATTCTTACCGGGTATTTTTTCTTTAGGATTTCTTTTGGATTAGGTTGTTTTGGCTCAATGCGCAGTAGCGGGTTTCCTGGTGGGCGCTCGTCTTGAACCACATTATGAGGGTTAAAATAATCCGGCGCCTGTTTTTGGCTTGGTGTTTGTGGGAACGGATCGTCCATTAAAGTATCTCAAATGTCGAAAGCATTTCTTCATACGCCTTTCTAAGCTCATGATTTTCCTTTTCAATACTGAAAAGCTCGAACAAAAAAGACTTCTCTTCATTGCCGACTATAGTATGTGTAAAAATAACCTCACGATCAAAAGCCTTAGTCTGGTACGCCTCGTAATCGTCCAGATCTATTTTGGCAAACTCCGGGAATTGCTCGGCATTCCTCATTTCATTCGATTTAGTCAAAAATTCGTCTACAGACATGTCGCTGGCAAAAACCTGAATCCTTGGGGACACCTCGTCAGGGAGGCCAAGGTCCCTCAGTTGCTTTAAGCCCAAAAGCAGAAAAGTCGCGCTGTAGCCTTCAAAAGGAGGTACCTCCGGGTACATTTCCGGAGGATACTTTATCAAAAATCCAGCTTCCTGGTCATGATAGGTTTCCCAACTGTCCATTTCAGAAATCTGTAGAGGATTTTCAGTAGGTGGAGGAGGAGTATTTTGAAGAGAATAAAGACTTCGGGTGACTTGAATGAGAACAGGAACGATAAGGAGTGCGATTATACCAATACCTATTAATGTAAGCTTCCCGCGCTGGCTCATATCTTGTCCATTATACCCGCAAATGCTAGAGTGAGGTATGGACATCCAACAAATTGCCAAGAGTCTGGTGGCAGACAATAAAGGTATTTTGGCTGCGGATGAAAGCTTTGGGACCATTGAAAAAAGATTTCAGAAAATTAACCTTGAAAGCACCGAAGAAAACAGAAGAATTTACAGGGAGCTTCTGTTTACCACCCCAAACGTAGAGGAGTTTATCTCCGGCGTCATTATGTTTGATGAGTCCACAAGGCAGCATTCTGGGGATAGTAGAAGCTTTATTCAGGTACTTGAGGACAAGGGGATAATACCTGGAGTAAAAGTGGACAAGGGGAAAGTGCCTCTTCCCGGGTCTCCCGAAGAGGCAGTAACTGAAGGGCTCGACGGCCTTCGAGATAGACTGAAGGAGTATGTTGGTATGGGCCTGAAGTTCACAAAGTGGAGGGGTGTAATAGCCATAGGCGACGGGCTGCCCACCAAAAACGCGGTTCGTGCCAATGCTCACGCTCTTGCCCGCTACGCCGCACTTGCCCAGGAAGCCGGAATGGTGCCTATTGTGGAGCCCGAAGTTTTGATGGATGGTACGCACGACCTAGAAAAGTGTGCAGATGTAACAGCGATGACTTTAGACGAAGTCTTTTCTGAACTAATGATTGCAAAGGTTGACTTAAAGGGCATGCTTCTAAAGCCAAATATGGTAATTTCCGGCAAAGATGCATCAAAACAAGCATCTGCCGAAGAAGTAGCCGACGCTACTATTGAGGTCTTCAAAAAGTCTGTACCCTCCGAAGTTGCCGGTATAGTGTTTCTCTCGGGAGGCCAAAGTGCCCAAGAGGCTACGAAGAATTTGTGCGAAATAAACCGCAGAAATAGCGGCAAGCACCCATGGCCACTAAGTTTTTCTTTTGGGAGGGCCCTTCAAAACGAAGCATTAGAAACATGGCACGGGGATGGAAACAATTGGCAGCATGCTCAAGAAGCCTTTTACAATGCCGCTAAGGCAGATGCTGAGGCAAGAAGGGGAATTTGCTGATTCGAAGAATATACATTATGAACCAGTTAATAATTTTTGGCTCTGCCAGAATTGACGCGTTTTTAACTCTTCCCGATGATAAGGCGGATACTTATTGTGACATAAATACCAAAAAATGTGTTCTCGAGCTAAGCTACGCCAGTAAAATCCCCATGAAATCTGTGAAGTTTTTGCTTGGGGGCAATGGTGCCAATGTAGCGGTTGGAACTAAAAGAATGGGAGTAAATAGTTTACTGGCTGCTGAAGTAGGCACCGGAGTAATGGGAGACTATGCAAAACGGGAACTTGCTGCTCAAGAAGTTGACATGGCCTATGTTACTCAGACTCCCGATGTTCCTGCCGGCTTTGGGGCGGTCATCAATTATCAAGGTGAGCGGACCATTTTATCTTACTACCCTCCGAGCGAACCTCCTTTCCCGGAAAGCATGAATAGCTGTGAGGCCGAGTGGGCATACCTTACCTCTGTCGGTGAGACCTTTGAAAAGTATTACGAGAAAGTGCTCGTCTGGCTTGACAAATGCAATCCCAAAGTTGCTTTTAACCCGGGAGGCAGGCAAATTGCCAGAGGGAAAGACTGGATGGCCCCGTACTTGGTACACACCGAGCTTCTTTTGGCAAACCGCGAAGAATGCCAGGAGATTGCCGGTTGGCAAGAATCTTTTGGCAATGAGAAAGGCTTAATTGAGGCATTGGTTGCGCTTGGCCCAAAGAAAGTTGTGATCACAGATGGAAGAAATGGAAGCTTTGGGTTTGATGGAGAGCGCTATTGGCGCCTCGGGATCTTGCCAATAGACGCAAAAGAGCGCACCGGTGCGGGGGACGCCACAAGCACCGGCATTTTAGCCGCTTTAATTAAGGGCAAAAGTATGGGTGAAGCAATGATGTGGGGAATGCTTAACTCTACATCGGTTATAGGTTATATCGGCCCGGAGGATGGCCTCCTTCACGAACGCGACATCCCGGTCTGGATGGGTCGCGCAGAAAGTGCAGGAATTAAGGTAGAGGAGTTTTAATTATGAAGATATTTGTATCCAGAAAAATTCCCGGAGAAACATTAAATAAACTATTTGACTCTGGCAATGAAGTAGTAGTTTCTGAATTTGATAGACCTCTTAAAGCCGAAGAGTTTTTAGAAGGGGCAAAGGGGGCGGATGCAGTACTTTCTCTTCTCTCAGACCACATCGATGGAGAAGTTGTTGATGCCATTGGGCCTCAGTTAAAAGTTGTTTCAAATTATGCAGTTGGCTTTGACAACATTAACGTACCAGAAGTTACCGATAAAGGCGTGGTGGTTACAAACACTCCTTCTGATGAGGTAAACGAGTCAGTTGCCGAGCATTCTTGGGCTTTGATGTTGGCTCTCGCGCGAAGAATTGTAGAAGCAGATGAGTCTACACGCCGTGGTTCTTATAAAGGCTGGGAGCCGGGGATATTTATTGGAAATAATATGGTGGGAAAAACCCTGGGGATAGTGGGTTTGGGGAGGATTGGCTCAATGACTGCGCGTCGCGCAAAGGGCTTTAATATGAAGGTTTTGTATAACAAGCGCTCACCGGATCCCGAAGCGGAAAAAGAGCTTGGTGTGGAGTTTTCAGACTTAGATAAATTATATGCCGAAAGTGATTTTATTTCTTTGCACGTTCCCTTAACCGACGAAACCCGCCACATGATCAACAAAGACTCTCTTGGGAAAATGAAAAAGGGAGTGATTATCGTTAACACCGCCCGTGGGCCGGTAATTGATGAAGGGGATTTGGTGGATGCAATCAGAGACGGCAAAGTGGGAGGGGCAGGCTTAGACGTTTTTGACAACGAACCCAACATCAACCCCGAGCTTATTGCCATGGAAAATGTGATCCTAACTCCTCATATTGCCAGCGCCACCTGGGAAGCGAGAAACAAAATGGGCTCCCAGGCAGTTGACGCAATTCTTGATACGCTTTCTGGCAAAAAACCTGAAAACATTGTGAATGAGGATGTGTGGTCTACCCGCCGACAATAGATTTATCTTTATGACAGAGCAAGAACCGCGTCTGACAAGTATTCCTCCAGAGATAAAGGGCGAGCATGTTTCTCTAGATCAGGCTATGGAGTTGCTGTACCCTGGCGGTAAATCTGTAATTATTTGTGGCCATGCGGTTGCTGGAGAGGAAGGTTATCAAGTTATAGTTGCAAATATACTTAAACTCTCCGATGATAACGAAACATTGGTTGGCTGGGCGTACCAACACAGATTTGATACGCAGGAGTATGAACACGAGGGCTTTCATAGAGTGTATGGAAAGACTGCGGGCCATGCAATGCTACCGAACACTCTTATGTTTTGGATCTCTGAAATTGATGACTCGGCAGTATTAGAAGAAAACGAAACAAGAGCAAGGGAAATAATGGACTGGGCATTGGAGAATGGTTTCGATCTCCCACATCCAAATCTCTAGATGGATTAAAATGCTTGGTTTGATATACCCAACCCCAGACATATAGTTTGATAAACGCCGTCAACAGCAAGAGAATTTTCTGTTAATAATTTAGTTCCAATGCACTTATACGATTTTGACGGGTATCTGTTCCACCCAGCTTCATAATCGCAAGTTCCGCCAGTGGTAATGTACCCGATATTGACAAAGTTATCAAAACGATAACTACACCGACAAAAAACAAAATTGGTGCAAAGCCATTCGACAGGGTAAGGGCATGGCTTGATTTGTCCTTCATTTTATTAACCAGAAATACATTTGCTATCTACACACTTGCATCCAAACTGCCAGGGTATTCCACAGGCAGGGCCGGTGTAGGGGTAGTCTTTGAGCCATGACGAATTAACACAGTCTTCAGAACAGGTGCTTTGTTTGACACAATCTGAGTCAGTATTGCAACTATAGTCGATAGACTCATCTGCATAAGATTTGTCCAAAAACTCAAAAGTGGAGAGGATTTGGGTAAGTGTGTCTGGATGTGAAGATATTGAGTAGGAGTATTTCCCATTGTTAACGATCAAGGCAGAAGTGGGCTTGTTGCCGCTACCAGAAGTAGGAACATAGTCTAATCTTGTTGCAGGAAAATTTTGAAAGATTAAATCTTTACGATTATCAAGTTCTATAAGTGTATGTGAGGCAGCCCATTCCTCGAACAGTATTTGCTCTTTTAGGTTGGCACCTCTTACCGTCACGCTGATTGTTCTATCAAGGTTGTCAGGGTCAAAAAAGGAGATAAAAAATAGATAGATATCATTATCCTGGGTATTAATATTAAGATCCGCCGGGTATTTAAGCGAAAACCCATACTCCTCATTTCTATATGTTTTCCAGTTTTCAACTGAACTCTCTGTTGCCACCGGGGTGGGCGATGGAGGGAGAATGCTTGGTGATAATGGGTTATTTCCAATAAAAACAGCAACTATAAAACCAACTATTGCAACCACAATCAGTATTTCTGGGTGGACAAAACCTGCATTTAATTTCTTCACTGGTTTATTATTACATATTTACTTCTTGTAGATATCCCTTCGGTGGCCGATTTTGAGGACATCTATCCTTTTGCCTTTCAGGTCAAATATGATTCTATAGTTTCCTGCACGCCAGCGGTACATCCCAATTTCTGAAGATGTCAATTTTGTTGCGTAATGGAGGGGATTTTTTGAATACCTTAAAATAGTTTTTCCTATTTTTTTCTTTATTATTGAGTCAAGTTTCTTTACATCTTTCAGAGCGTTTTTGGAGTAGACAATTTTGTACATCAAAGCTCACCAAAGACTTCATCATGAGTAAAACTCTCACCCTTTTTTATTTGCTTTCTGGCCTGTTTTATATCTTTTAAATACTTGGGGCTAGAAAGAGCCAGCAGATCTTCAAAGAAATCCAGGTTAACCATGGCAACTTTTGGTTTACCTTTTCTGGTAACCAGCAAATAATCTTTAGGCTTTTTTTCCAAAGAGTCCAAAACATCTGCCAAATTGTTTCTTAGAGTAGAGGAGTGAACTAAATTGGACATATTTTATGTTACAATTCAGTCGTACAACTGTCAAGTACGACTAGTTAATAAACTCATCCTCCAAAGGCGGACCAGTGAACTCAAATGTGGAGAGGATTTGTTTATATTCATCTTCTTTGTCTCCAATGCATATTCTATTTGTGTCAGGAACCGGGCCACGATATACAACAGCTATGTGGTAATAGCCCGTGGGAGATTTTATGAAAACATTATTTATCTCGCCCTGGCCTTGTGCGCCCAAGATTGTCACATGTTCAGGTCTAATGTTAGCAAAATCAATAAAATATTCCTCTCTTAACTGATGATCTTCTAGTATTTGCTTTTCTATTGTTTTGATATCTATCTCTTGCCCCCATCCTCCAGTGTTCTGTAAATATTGATATATTTGATCAGTTGACTTGCTGGAAAGTATAGATATTTTTACACAAGGGCCCGTTAGACCGTCCCAATCTGGCGGATACTTAATTTGGAAACCTGTTTCGTCTAGATATGTTTTCCAGCCAGATGTATCAGCCTCATCAGTTACCACTGGAGTAGGGGAACGTGACAAGTACGTTTGATCTGGCTCATAACCGATATTGCCGTATTTAGTTTCGATATAAAATCCATTTTTACATGCCAAATGGCAATAAATCAGTTTCGGTTCAAAAATAACTGCTATAGTAGCTACCAAGGCTATAATGATGATGATAACTAGAATTAAAATATGTGCAAAGCCTTTTTTATTTTTCATCTAATTGAGAGATTATATTTTCGACCGGTATTATATCGCTCAAAAAGTAATACATTTCCATATCACAAGGACATGCGTGAGTACGTGGCATCTCTCCAGATTTATACCTTGTGTTGGTCTTCCAAGAGGCAAGTCTAATATTTTTGCCATCATATCCAATTTGGCCATATACTTCTCCCGATGGGCCATCAGCATTGGGGGCATATATTTCTACATGATCGTTTATCTTAGTTCTCCAGTTCCAGCCATTCTGGTCAAGCCAGTCTACGAAGTATGACTCAAATGAGGTATAGATTTCATTGCGTTGTTCTGAAGATAAGTCTGTGAGTGACTTGGTCCACTTTGTTCCCTTTAATTGCAATTGTGAATGGTAATCACCGTCTAGATAAATCGTGATATCTTCACCTTCGTAACCTTCAACTCTTTTTGGGTTATCCCATTCAATGCCTTGATATATTTCAGGAACAATATTTAAGTTGACTATTTTAGAAGTTGAGCTGCTGTCAATAAACTCAAAAGTGGAGAGGATTTGGTCAAATATATTTTCGTAGTCAACTATGTTTGGGTCACTTTTCCAGTAATAGGCTTGAGCTCCTATTGATCCTGATTTATCAAGGAAAATACCATTTTCTATTAGTATATCGGCGGAATTTTGATTGGGTTTGATCTCTGTCTTTCCGGGTTGATAATTTTCTACAGCCGAATGAATAAAACCAAAATAGACGGCTGCATGTCCTTTGGGAGGCACGACTATATTGGATATTTCAATGCCCTCGTCCGTGCTAGCGATTATTAGCTCGGCGTCTGTTGATTTAATTACTTTCCAGGTTGGTGGGTATTTCAGCTCATAACCAAATTTATTCTTGTATGTTTTCCAGTCGGTATTGTCATATTCTATAGATTTTTCTGAATTTAATCTCCTTGATTCTGTGGCCGTGCCTTTAAGTGAGTTTTTATATAACCGGATTATTAATGGATCGCCTAGTGACCAGCCGTGTAGTAAGCCGTATTTCGGGCATTCATCTCTTGGCACGAAGTTGCAGACTACTCGGGTATTGTCTCTTTGGGGGAATGGAAGTAAAAGTACTGCAAGTATGACCACAATTATTATTGGTAAGATTAAAATGTGTACAAAGCCCGAATTATTCTTACTCACTAATTTATAATAATACACTTCAAGTTTGTGGTAAAATAAGCCATGGTAAAAGCAAAACAAGAATTATCAGCAATCGTTTGGAAGGAAGGCAATCTTTTTGTCGCAAAAACTGTTGGTTTAGAGCTTGCAAGCCAAGGTGGATCAAAAAAAGAAGCACTCAGAAACTTGCAAGAGGCTTTGGATTTACTATTGGAAGAGGATAAAGGCAAATTAAAAATCAATGATATTCCTCGAAAGGTTGAGTTGAACCGAGTTTATGCCTAGGCTTTACTCAGCCAGGAAAATAGTCAAAGCATTCAAAAAAGCGGGATTTGTCCCAGTTTCTCAACAAGGAAGTCACTTGAAGATGAGGGGTGTCTGGAATGACAAAATCCGAACTTTCATAGTTCCAATGCATAAAGAAGTTGCCCTGGGAACGTTCAAGAGCATCCTAAGTCAAGCTGATATGACCTCGGAAGACTTTAAGAAATTTGTATAATAGTCATTCTTCTATAAACTCAAAACTCTCAAGGATTTGGTCAAATGTCATATACCAATTTGACACATTTTTTGTTAACTGACTATTTATCAGCTTACTGTAAAAATTATTTTCAGTATTTTCTTTATAGCACCAAACAAGCTCTTTATTTATTTTCGAATTATCGGGCCTTTTTTCAAAATACAATTGCAGCTGTGGTGCGAGTTTATCGACGTTTCCCTTATATACTAATGTTATTTCATAGTCATTAATAAAGAAATTAAGAACTCGTTGAAAAAGGTTGCCACACAAACCAGGGACAGATTTGGAAACGTAAGTTCTGGCTTTTACGTTGTCTAAGTCGATGACCTTTCTTGAAGACTCAATTGAATTAAAAGTTGAAGGGCCAAACTCTCCGCTTTCAAGAGATTGCCTGTTAAGCTTGAAAGCTATAATTTTTTCATCTTCATATTTCTGGTCTGATCCATACTGTTCTGTAAGGTTATTTAAATAGTCCAGCTGCTGTACCTCGTTAGTGGCTGATATTGTAATACGAGCCGTCTCGCCATTTTTGAATGGAGAGTTTAGTTGGTAAAAGATTAAGTCCTCGTTGTCAGTGACTGTAATACCAGGGGGATACTTAAACTCAAACCCATACTCTTCATTTCTATATGTTTTCCAGTTTGAAGTGTCAACTTTGCCGATTGTCATTGGAGTAGGGGAAGGCCGTGTTTGTGTGGTAGTAAATTTCGTGGCAAACAAATATCTTTCAAATCTTTGCCATAAGGATGGTTCAAATCTCTAGCCTGGAGGATATATGCAACTTGCTCCAGGATTGTTGTAGCACCAGTCATCGGGTGAATTGTATGCAGGTACTGGAGAGATTATGGTCAGCAATGCAATAACCGCCGCGACTAAAATCAAAATTGGTGCAAAGCCCCACTGAAATCTCTTCACTAACTTATTATTGCACTTCACTTATGTGCTGTACAAACTTGAAGCCGGTTTTCTTGGCAAAGTTTTCATCAGCGGTGATGAGCTTGCATTTGTTTTCTTTTGCAATTACTGCATAAAGCATGTCATAAACCGAGGTTTTATATTTTTTGGCCAGCTTCGCAGCCTCTAAGATTTCTTTTTCCGATTCATGGTATATTTCCAGTTTAGATTCAAACAAAACGCTTAAACCACTTCGAACATACATTGGAGTAGTATCGGATTTTGTTGCCAGCGCATTTGCAACTTCATATAACATTAGTCTGGGAATCAATATTTTATCAATATTGTCCAAATGATCTGTTTGAATTTTAATCGCAATCTTTGAGAATTCTTCTTCCCTGCGGACCCATTTTATAGCAACAGAAGCGTCTATAACCTTCATTGTTCATAACGCATCTCTATTAGTTTCTCGCTTAGACTTACGCCTTTATTTTGCTTGTCGATCTCGCGAGCTATCTTGTCGAACTTTTTCATGAGCTGTTGGGTAGACTTTCTTCTGCCAAAGTTTTTTTTCTCTTGCACTCTTGCGCGCACAATGCCCGCTAGAGAAGTGCGCTTTTTTGCAGCCTCCATCTTAAGCTCCATATACATGTCTTCGGGGAACCTAATATTAGTAGTAATCCATTTCATAATATCATTGTATAATTGTATCGCATTTGAGTCAACTAGAGCCACCTAGCCTGGCAAAAGACCCTTGCAATCAGAGGCACAGAACAGTGGGCCACAATCGCTCTCCGAATAGCCGCGGCCGACCACTAGGTCGCAGATTTCTCTTTCCTCGCAGATACCATTTCCACAAGTGGCGCAAACTGTCAGTGTTTCTCCTGCATCTGTAAACTCGGCACACTTTTGAGTGTTGTCAGGAGCTGCAGACTTAGGCAATGCATATTTTGTCTGGGATGGTGCAACGGTTCCCGATAAAAGATTTGTGGCCAACTTATTTATCTCCTGCGAGTTTTTGATGTAAATTACCGTTGTACCTATAATAAATATAATTAATAATCCAGAGAGAAGAAGAAGGCCTTTTTTGAGGCGTTTTACAGACGTCCCACTCTTTGGAATAGGCACACCAACAAATGGAGCTTTGCTATTTTCGTTTTCCACTCACTAATTGTTGCCCAAGAAATATCGTTAGTCAATTAATTCTAGCTATTGCCTATGCTGTTGTACAATAAGGCCATGAGATTGCTTGGTCGCAAGAGAAAAGATGAGGATGAAATAAACGAACCTTCTGAAGGGAAAGAGAAACCCAAAAGAACGAGAAAGAAGAAGGAAGAGGTAAAGCCATGGGGTAAAGTCGAGCGTGTTTTGGTTTTTGGTGTTTTGTTCTTGACCATACTTGTATCGGTAGTTTTGGCACTTAATGCCAGAAGCTGGAAACTGCCAGGCTTTCCCAGACTGGAACTTACCAAAGGAGTACTTCAGCAGACGTATGTATTTGAGGGCAAGCCTCCGACCAGGGATACACAAAAAATACTCGACGCAGTAGATGAGCTTACCCGCGATGCATCGGGAGTTTACGGGTTTTATGTAATAAACCTGAATACCGAGGAAACTTACGGGGAAAACATCGACGAGATTTTTCAGGCAGCTTCACTGATTAAACTTCCGATAATGACGGCGCTTTACTCAGAGTACGAAAAAGGAAATATTGATTTGGACGACGTTTATATATTAAAAGATGCTGACAAGGTGGGAGGATCCGGAAGCATTGTGTATCAGGATGCAGGTAGGCAGTATTCATACAGGGAGTTGGTGGAGCATATGGGCCGGGAGAGCGATAACACCGCTTTCAACGCATCAGTACAACTCCTAGGCGAAGACTTTGTGAGGGAGTATATCTCCCAAATTGGTCTTGAGCATACTTCTTACGACGACAACGAGACAACCCCGAGAGATATTGGAATGTTTTTTAGAAAGCTATGGCAGAGAAAGCTCGTAGACAGAAGCTCCAGAGATGAAATATTAAAATACCTCACCAACACAATTTATGAAGACTGGATTGGCAAGGGGATAACAGACGTTAGAGTGGCCCATAAATTTGGCCGTGAGGTGCATGTCGTAAACGACGCAGGAATAGTTTTTGGGGAAAGCCCTTATGTTCTAGTAATTATGAGCAAAGGTGTGGTCGAGCCCGAAGCCGACGAGATCATTCCCGAGATCGCTTCTTTGGTTCATCGTTTTGAGAGCGAGGGCAATTAATCTGGCTGTTTTCCACCAGAAACCATTCTTCCTTTCCACAAACGTTCTTTTTGACTAGTCCTTCTGGTACCTCCCACGGGTGGTTACTCAAATCAGCAGCTAAAGTTGACATTATCGTGTTCCAAATAGGGGAAGCCCCTGTGACCCCAGAAGCTACCCTGCTCATCGGCGTGTTGTCGTTGTTTCCCACCCAAACGGCCACCAGATAAGCCTGATTGTAGCCGACTGTCAAATTGTCCCGCAGATTATTACTTGTCCCTGTTTTTACTGCAATTTCTTTATGGTTCGGTATTACGAGGGCCGAATGGCTCCCAAACGCCGGAGTGCGTGCTTCGTTGTCCCTTAAAATGTCTGTAAGCATAAATGCAATTCTTGGGTCAAGAACCTGCTCCTTAGTTTCCTTGTGCTCGTGGAGAACTTTGCCGTTGGCATCAGTGACTCGCTGTATTGCGTAAAGCTCTGGTCTGCTGCCGTAATCGGCAAGAGTTGCGTAGACAGTTGCAAGCTCGTAAAGAGTTGTTTCGCCACCGCCCAGGGTAAGCGATAAGCCGTAAAGATTTGGGTTTTCCCACGAATTAATCCCCATTTTTCGGCCCATTTCTATCATATTTCTTACGCCGATTTTGTCTAAGACCTTTACTGCAGGTATATTTCTAGATTCGGCTAGCGCGCTTCGCAAAGTAATTTTGCCCCTGTACTTCCCGTCATAATTTCTTGGTACGTATGGAAGCTGCCCCGGAACATTAAACGATACGGGAGAGTCGTCTATGATAGTTGCCGGTGTGAAGCCATTACCCAAAGCGTAAGCGTAATTTACTACTTTTATAGAGCTGCCTGGCTGCCTTGGTCGAAGTGTTACATTTACGTTGCCGTCGTTCTCTTCGTCAAAATAATTTGTGGAACCAACCATGGCAAGTATTTCGCCAGTTCTGGGAGAGACCACAAGTGCGGCGCCGTTTCCTACATTTAGTTTTGAAAGTCTTTCGATTTCTTCTGTAACTGCACTTTGCACGATTTCCTGGATCGAAAGATCGAGTGTGGTGATTACTGAGAGTCCGTTTCTATAAATAAACTCCTCACGATACATGCGGGCAAGTTGTTCCCGTACATACATCACAAAATGTGGAGCTGTGATATCAGTCCTGTCCAGTCTAAAGTCCAAGTTTTGCATTAACGCCCGGGCGTGTTGGCTTTCTGAAATAAACCCCACCTCTTCCATCAGAGAAAGTACTTCCTTTTGGCGCTTGATGGCAGCTTCCTGGTTTGACCCAAATGGAGAAAGCAGACTTGGGCTTTTGGGGAGCCCGGCAAGGAGAGCCGCCTCTGGTAGGGTGAGGCTCCCTACATCTTTATCAAAGTATTGGCTGGCAGCTTCTTGTATGCCGTATGCAGTTCCTCCATAGCTTACTTCGTTCAAGTACATCTCTAGTATTTCGTCCTTGGTGTATCTTTGCTCAACAGCAAGAGCGATTAATACTTCCCGCAGCTTTCTCATTACAGTCTTATCGGGGGATAGAAGTGCGTTTTTTACAAGTTGCTGCGTAATTGTTGATCCCCCAGTTACTTTGCCTTCAGTAAAAAGTTTGTAAGCCGCCC
>Ga0209640_10003016_pt1 | contig 14716 bp, 16 predicted proteins | sample RifCSP10_1_FD_184018 | JGI IMG/M metagenome (GOLD analysis project Ga0209640, IMG submission 184018) | Soil microbial communities from Rifle, Colorado - Rifle CSP2_sed 10_1 (SPAdes) (version 2) | ecosystem: Environmental > Terrestrial > Deep subsurface > Rock core/Sediment | place: Rifle...
CGGTCTGGACGCAGGTGCCGGTTACATCGAGCTCGTGATCCGAGATGTCAGCGGCGTGCCGGAGAGGAGGTTCCGCTGGCAGGTCAACTAGCAGCCACGGTGAGTTATGCGGGCGCCTTCTGACGCGCTGACCTTCAGCAGCACGGCCGGTTTCCCCAGCGGTCGCCGTCTCGGCGTTGCCGGCGTTTCGCTGGCCGCCGCGGCGACGCTCGTTGGGCTCTACCTCCTCCTGGTAACCCTGGCGCAGGACTGGGACCATGCGCGGGGCTTGCTCCGCGACGACCTCTGGTTCGTTGGACCGGTCGCGGTTGGGTTCGGGCTGCAGGTTGGGCTGCTTGTGCAGCTGAGAAGGCTTCAGAGGTCGTTGGGCGCAGGCACGGCCGCCATGACGGCGGGATCGACGGGCATGAGCTCGGGCGCAATGCTGGCCTGCTGCGCCCACCACGTGGCAGACGTCGTCCCGATCATCGGCGCGTCGGGCGCCGCGATCCTCCTCAACGACGTCAAGACCCCGCTAGCCATCGCCGGCGTCGCGATGAGCTGGGCCGGCGTGGGGTATCTGCTCCTCAAGCTGAGGCGAGCATTATCGCGGTGCTGAGCGAGTGAGCGAGCGCCGGGGGAAAGTCGAGGTGTCCAGATGAGATATGACAGGCGCCGAAAGACGCACAAAGCCAGCAGGAGCTCCTGGGGCATCCCGGCCGCGATCGCGGCTGTGACCGTGCTCGGCATTGCCGCCGCCGTCATCGCCGCGAACCTCATGGCCGGGAAAGACGGGGCATGGCCCTCAGTTGAGCTCGGCACGGTCGGTCACGACGTCGCTGAACCCTCGACAGGGCCGGACATCCACTTTGCCGCCGAGGGCGTCGACTTCGGCAAGGTGCCGCTGGGCAAGGAGGTGGGCTACGAGTTCTCGTTCACCAACGTCGGCAGCGAGGTCCTGCGCATCGAGGATGTGCAGGTGCGCGTCGTGGAGGGCTGTTGACCGTTCCAGCCGGTCATCGGTGCGATGATCGTTAGCCCCGGGGAGCAAAGCAGTCTCTCTTTCAAGACCCACATGATGGAAGGCATGGAAGGTCCGCACCGGTTCGAGATCGTCGTCACGAGCAACGACGCGCGCGAGCCGGAGGTTGTCCTCCAGGTGGTCGGCGATTTCGGAGGCGAGGGTCCAGGCCATGAAGTACAGCACTGAGCCTGACGCCGCGCCAGCGGCAGCGATGCCGATGCGAGCGCTTCTGGCCGGCGCGATCGTCGTCGCCGTTGCCACCGTCGTGGCGTCGATAGTCCTGTCGGTCGTCCTGCTGAACTCTGGTTCGTCGACCGGCTCCTCGACCGGCTCGATGGACATGGACCCCTCGCGCTTGCCCGGCCCAGTGCGACAGGCCTACGCCGCGGCGGTCAGCCACGGTGATCTGTTCGTTCATCTGCCTTGCTACTGCGGCTGCGCCGTTCTGCCGACGCCGCATCGCAGCCTTCGCGACTGCTTCCTCGAGGATGACGGCACCTACGCCTCTCACGCGGAGAGCTGCCTGATCTGCACCGAGATCGCCATCGCGGCGGTCGAAGCGGCTGACGCCGGGATGAGCCACGGCGCCACTCGCGCCCTCGTGGACGGGCGCTTTGCCGGGCGCGGGCCCAGTACGGACACGCCACTGCCGGCCGAGTAGCCACTCTGTCGCCGGCCCGCCGTCGAGGTGCGTCAGGGCGAAGTCAGGTGCCCAGCGCCTGAGGGCCTTGCGGTTAGTCTGGCGGCGAGGCGGCCGTCTCCTGGGGACTCAGGCCATGCTGCACGGCCCAGGCGACAACCTGAGCGCGGTTCTGGAGGTGCAGCTTGTCCAGGATCTTCCGCATGTGGAACTTGATCGCGCTCTCACTCAGGTGCAGCGCGAGAGCCATCTCCTTGCGGGTCTTCCCCGCCGCCACCATCCGCAGAATCTCCCGCTCGCGTTCGCTCAGGTAGAGGTGGGTCGAGTTTCGCTCCGTCGACAGAGCGCGGAACTCGTCAAGGATGTGCCCGGCGAGGCGGCGCGGGATGACTGCCTCGCCCCGTTCTACGGCGCGCAAGCTGTCAAAGAACTCTTCCTGCTCCAAGTCCTTGAGAAGATAGCCGCTGGCGCCGCTCTTGATCGCGTCGAAGAGGTCCTGTTCCCCGTCGGAGACAGTGAGGATGACCACGCGCAGGTCAGCCATCTCGGCCTTCAAGAGCCGCGTCGCTTCCAGTCCTCCCAGGTGGGGCATCTGGATGTCCATGAGGACGAGGTCGGGAGCGAGGGCTCGCGCCTTCTCGATCGCCTGGAGCCCGTTCTCCGCCTCGCCGACGACATCGTACCCCTGCGCGCGCAGCAGGCTGGCGATGCCGTCCCGGACGAGGGCGTGGTCGTCGACGATGAGGATCCTCACGGGGCCTCCTGTCCCACCGGCGCGATCGGGACGCAAAGGGTGACCTTTGTCCCGCTGCCGGGCGTGCTCTCAACGCTGAGGGAGCCGCCCGTGGCTTTCGCTCGCTCCTCCATGCTCTGAAGGCCGAACTTCGGCCAGCGCCCAGGGCCGCGACTCTGCGGGTCAAATCCCTGTCCGTCGTCGCGGATGGCGATAACCAGCTCCTCTGGCCCGCCCTGCAGCGTGATCTCGACGCTGCTGGCTTTCGCATGCTGGCGAACGTTGCTGAGCGCCTCCTGGATGATCCGCAATACCTGGATCTCCTGCGTCGGTGAGAGAAGCGAGAGCCGCTCCGCTGACGGGTCATCCTCCTGGAGGCGGATGCTCAGCTCGCTGAGCGCGGCGAACTCGTCCAGGTATTCGCGCAAGATCGACCGAAGGTCGCCGCCCTTCGGCAGCCCCGTGCGCAGGGCGAGTATCGACTGGCGCACCTCGGCGTACAGCCCGCGGGCAGCCTCCGCCATCTGCACCAGCTGGCTGCGCGCTTCGTCGGGCCTTCCTTTCTCGAGCAGCAGGCTGACGCTCTGCGTCTTCGAGTTGATGTAGGTGAGTATCTGCGCCATGCCGTCGTGGAGCTCGCGGCCGATGCGCTCGCGTTCCATCACGGCGGCCAGCGCCTGCACCTGCTCGTGCAGCTTCGCGTTCTCCAGCGCCACCGCGATGTGGTCCGCCATACCCTCGAGCAGCCGCAGCTCCTCCTTCGAGGTGAACGCCGAGCCGGCGCGGCTCGCTATCGCCAGCACGCCGACGATCCCCTCCGTCGAGCGCAGGGGCAGGCCCACGAAGGTCCGATAGCCGGCCTGCTTGACCTTCTCCCGAAGGAAAAGCGAGTCGTCACCAAGGTTGTGAACGATGAGCGGCTTGCCCGTCGCCGCGACTATCCCTGGGTAACCTTCGCCGAGGGCGAACGACGTCTGCTCCATGAAGGCGTCGGCATGAGAACCGTGGCGCTTCCGCATCGTGACGCGCTGCCGTTCGGGCTGAACCACCCAGAGCTCGGCCGACTCCACATTGCTTGTGTCGACCACCGCCGCCACCGCCCGCCGGAGCACCTCCTCCATGTCGAGCGTCGTCGTCAGCTGCTTGCCGGCATAGAGGAGGGCCTCCATCTCTCGACTGCGCTGCATCACCGCCCTTTGCAGCCTGTCGATCGCCGCGAAGACGACGCTGGCGAAGCTCGCTACGGCGATCACCATGAAGGTGACCGCCGCTGCGAACCCGACGGGAGAGCGAACCGCCCCAAGGAAGGGGCCGGTGACCAGGAGGAGGCCGACGGTCAGGAAGCCGACCGGGATGAGGATCGCCAGCCACTTGAGGGCCGGCATCTGGCCGGCGCTCAGCGCCGCCCACTGCACCAGCGAGCTGCCTCGGCGGCGCGCCGGATCAAGCCAGCTCAGCCTTCGTCGGCTCCTGACCGGCGCCCCCGCGGGACGCTCGGTCAGATCGAAGCGGCCAGCCGAGTCGAGCGTGTCCATCCGTGCCACTCTTCATCGATCGCGAGCTTTCTGGCAAGTGGCGTACGGCCTTCCGCTGGGGGCCGGATGGACTAAGGCGCGCAGGACTACCGCGCCGCGTTCGGCGGCGCGCGGCAGCGCGGAACCTCGCCACTCTCGCTAGAGCTCGGCTTTGCCGGTGCGGATCGTGTACGCCACCTCTACGCCGGTGACGAAGATCTTGCCGTCGCCCGTGTAGCCGCTGAAGGCTGCTTCGCGGATCAGCCCGGCCACCTCGTCCGCCTGCTCGTCCTGGACCACGACCATGACCATGGACTTCGCCAGCTCATCGTAGATCTGGCTGCCGACCTGGATGCCTTGCTGCTTGCCGCGGCCGACCACGTCCCATTTCGTCATCGCCGGGTAGCTCGCCCGCGCTAGCGCGGCGGCGACGGCCTCTTCTCTGTCGGGACGAACCACCGCCTGGATCATCTTCATCGTTCTTCTCCTTTGCTGCTTACGCCAGGACCGGCACCATGAGGACGCTCTCTTCCGCCTCCGGCACGCGGCGCACCCTCTTTAGCGTGTTGAGGTTCCTGATGATCAGCGGCATCACGTCGTCCAGCAGCTCGACGGGCACCACCTCCATCAGGCGATGGCCGGGCATCGCGTCCGGACCGGTGCGGCCGCCGACGTAGACGCTCACGGCGTCCACGACCTCGCCGTCGATGCGCGCCTTCGCGCCCTGAAAGCCGATGTCGGCGGCCTGATGGTTGCCGCAGCCGGCGGGACAGCCGGACCAGTGCACCGTCAGGGGTTCCATCTCTCCAAGGCGGCGGGCGAGGCGCTCCGCCAGGGCTTTGCCGAGCGACTTCGTCTCGATCAGCGCCAGGTTGCAGTAGTCGGTGCCGACGCAGGTGACCATGCCGCGGGATAGGGCGTGCGGCTCAGGCGAGAGCCGATCGAGGAGCGGCTCGGCGAGGAGGGCCGCCAGGCGCGCCTGCGGCACGTCGGCGAGGATCGCGTCCTGGCTCGGCGTCAGGCGGACGTGGCCGCTGCCGTAAGCGTCGGCGAGACGCGCCAGCTCCTCGAGGTCGTCGGCCATCACGCGACCGCTCGGCACGCAGAGGCCGACCGAGAACAGCCCTGCCTGCTGCTGCCGCTCGACGCCCAGATGGTCCGTCCGGGTCAGGTAGCGGGCGTCGCGCTGGGCCGGCGCCAGGGGGCGGCCCCAGCGGCGCGCCACCTCCTCCCGGAAGCGGTCGATGCCCCAGTCCTCGACCAGGAAGGCGAGCCTCGCGCGGCTGCGTTGCTCTCGGCTCCCCTCGTCGCGAAAGAGGAGGATGATCGCTGCCGCGAGCGCCGCCGCGTCCTGCCGCTCGACGAACGCGTCCAGCGGCGTCGCCACGGTCATGCCGCCGGAGCCCATCTTGCCGCCGACCGCGACGTTGAAGCCGGACGCGCCGTCGGCGTCGCGGACGGCCGGCGTCATGCCGATGTCCTGCGTCTCGGCGTGAGTGCAGTTCTCCAGACAGCCGGTAATCGTCACGTTGAACTTGCGAGGCAGGTTGGTGAACTCGCGGTTGCCGAGGAAGAGGTTGGTCAGCTCCCGGCAGGCCGGCGCCGCGTCCAGCAGCTCGGCGCGCGTCAGGCCGGAGAGAGGGCACGTATTCACGTTGCGGACGTTGTCCATGCCCGTCTGGAGCGAGGAGAGGTCTACGCCTTCGAGCGCGGCGAGAATCTGGGGCACGTCTCTGATCTGGATCGCCCGCAGCTCGATCTGCTGGCGCGTCGTTATGTCGAGGACGCCGTTGCCCTGACGGCGGGCGATCGCCGCCAGCGTCCGCAGCTGAGCTGACGTTGCCTGGCCGCCCGTGATGCGGACGCGCATCATGAACCGGCCCGGCGTCGGCTTGCGGTAGAACGTGCCGATCCACTTCAGGCGCTCGCGTGTGGCCGCGTCCATGCTCTCCCAGCCGCCGTGCTCGGCCGCGAGCGCCTCGATCTCGCCCAGGATGTCGAGGCCGCCCTTCTCCGCCTTGAGCCGCTCGATGGAGTTGCCGCCGGGCTTCATCTGCGCGCTCTCCTCACATCAGGTTGGGCGCCATGAGGACGCGCACGGGCGCCGCGGCCATCGGCCCGGCCGAACGCGCCTCGCGTCCTCTCCAGGAGACGCGCCAGTGCTCGTGTATCAGCGCCAGGGCGCGCAGCATCAGGAACGCGGCGAAGGCGCAGACGGCGAGGACGACGAACCCGGGGCCGAAGGAGCCGCTCAGGGCCTTCGCGTTGGCCAACAGGTTCGGCAGGAGGAAGCCGCCGATGCCGCCACAGGCACCGATGATGCCGGTCGCAACGCCGATGCGAGGCTGGAAGCGCCGCGGCACCAGCTGAAACACGGCGCCGTTGCCCATGCCCAGACAGGCGACGCCGATGGAAGCGACCGGCATGAGCAGCGCCAGCGGCGGCAGCGTCGCGACCAGGAGATACGCGGCGGAGATTCCCAGAAGGAGCGCGGAGAGCATGCGCAGGCCGCCGAGCCTGTCCGCCAGGTGGCCGCCCAGGGGCCGGACCACGCTGCCACAGAAGGCGACGACGGCGGTCAGGTAGCCGGCCGTGACGGCGCTGACGCCGTACTGGTCGCGGAGAAAGATGGGAAAGAAGCTGCTGAGGCCGACGTAGCCGCCGAAGGTCACGCTGTAGATGAGGCAAAACCACCAGAGGTCAGGCTGGCGGATGAGCGGCTCCGCTGATTCGCTCGCTCGCTCCGTTCGTGTCGCCGGGCTATCTTTGGCCGCGAGGGAGAACGCGACGAACACGAGGCTCAGGGGCAGCATCGCCAGGCCGAGCACGTTCTGCCAGCCCACCATGTTCGCAAGCCGCGGCGCCAGCAGGTTGGCGATGACGGTGCCGCTGTTGCCGGCGGCCGCGATCCCCATCACCAGCCCCTGGCGCTCCGCCGGGTACCAGCGGCTCGCCAGCGGCAAAGCGACGGCGAAGGAGGCGCCGGCAGTGCCCAGGAGCAGCCCAATGGCGAGCCAGCTCGCCAGGCTATGCCCGGCCAGCCAACCGAGGGTCAGGGGCAGGTAAAGGACGGCCAGCATCGCCTGGCCGACGCGCTTGGCGCCGACGCGGTCGCTGAGCAGGCCCAGGGGCATCCGCAGCAGCGATCCGCTGAGGATCGGGACGGCGACGACGAGCGCCTTCTCGGACGTCGACAGGTGAAGGCTCGCCGCTATGAAGACGCCGAGGGCGCCCGGCAGCACCCAGAGCATGAAGCTGAGATCGAAGTGGAGGAAGGAAGCGAGGAGCGTAGGGAGGTGCCCCTCCGGCTCATCCGTCCGCGCCGTCAACCGATCACCTTCGGCCGTCCCGAACGTCGCGCGACTAGATATCGACAAGGCTCTCGCCCAGCATCGGCCGCGCCACGACGATGTCGGCCTTGACCTGGCCTTCCGTTCCCAGGGTGGCGGTGCGGCTCTGTCCGAGCAGTCGCTTGATGCCGACGGGGTCGCGACGGTAGGCGCGCGCGGTGGTCAGCCACTTCACGCTCTTGTAGCCCTGCAGGAAGGGCACCCACAGCCTCAGCGGCCCGCCGTGCTGCCGCGGCAACGGCTCTCCGTCGAGGCCGAAGACCAGCAGGGTGCGCGGGTCCAGCGCCATCGAGCGCGGCAGGACCTCGAAGTAGAAGCCGTCGGCGGCATGGAAGGCCCAGTGCGCCTGCTCAGCGTCGTCCAGCCCGGCGAGGGCGACAACGTCGGCCAGGCGCACGCCCTCCACCAGCGGCTCCTCCGACCAGTTGAAAATCTGGCACACCAGCGGCGCCCGTTCGCGCACGCGCGGCAGGCAGCGAATCTCCGGCCAGCCCAGGCTCACTCGCTCGCCCGCGACGCCGGTGAAGGTCATCCGCCAGTCCTCGATGCGCTGCTCCGGCGGCATCGGGTAGAGGGAGAGGACGGGCATCGGCTCCGCCTCGAAGTCCATGACGGCGAACTGGTCTTTGAACTTGGGGTAGTTGATGCCCTCGCGTCTGGCCAAGCCGTTCCTCGCCTACGTTGTCGCGGCGACCGGCTCGGCCGCCCGGTCGTCCGCGCCCTCGACCTGTTCAAGCGGGCAGACGAAGATCTTGCCGTCGCCGACGTTGCCGGTCTGGTTGAGCTTGATGATGGCGTTGATCAGCGCCGTCACCGTCTCGTCCGGGACCAGGCAGACGAGCATGCGCTTCGGCAGATAGGGCATGTCGCCCTCGCCCGACTCGGTGGCGCGCCGCAGGTAGCGGAGGCCGCGCTGCCGTCCCCGGCCGAGGACGCGATGGTGCGTCACGGCCTCGATGCCGAGCTCGTCGATGACGGCGCGCGTGGCCGACCACTTCTCGGCGCGGATGATAGCGATGACCTGCTTCAAAGGCCCATTCCCTCCGTCCAACTCGACGCAAAACATACGTGAGCGGCGTTTCGCTGAAGTGAACGGGCCGTTACGTTCTCGTGTCCGAAGGCTAACGGCGCGCAAACGGCGAGCGCCCGACCTCGCCGGGGCGCTTTTCGGTAGACTAGGGGCGGCCTGCGGAGGCCGGCGTTTCGAGAGTAAGGGAGCAGAACGTGGAATACCTACGACGGGTGGACCCAGAGAAGTTCGATATGACGCGCTTCTCCGTGCAGACCCTCGCCGGACGGGAAAGCGGCTCTGAGCGCTGTCTGTTCCGGGTCGCCCGCGTCCCCGCCGGCAGCGTGGCGACCGAAGAGCCGCACATTCACGCGATGGACAAGTTCTACTTCATCCTCGGCGGCGTGATGAGCCTGGAGATCGAGAAGCAGCGCTACGACGCCGGGCCGAACACGCTGATCTTCGTGCCGGCGGGCGTGCCGCACCGCAACTGGAACGAGGGCTCCGAGCCCGAGGTGCACATCGTGCTCTTCGTGCCCGAGCCGGCCCCAGGCGAGCAGCTGGTCCTGCCCGTGCCCGCCGAGAGCTGACCGCACGCTTCGCGCCGTAAAGAAAGAGGCGCCTCGACTAGTCGGGGCGCCTCATTGCGAGCGGCGACTGAAGGGAGACAGTCGCGCTACACGCCTTCGGGATGGACAAAGCCGGCGCCGCTGGCGCTCCAGAGGCCTAGTCGGCTCTGACCGACCTTATTCTTGGTCAGACAGTCTTGTGGTGGCACTGCCATTTGGACTGTAAGACAGTGCCAAAGGGCCCTCTTTCCGTCCTCGGGCCTTCACGTCGCACGCGGAGCGGCGAACTTCCCGAAAAAGGGCCATCTGGCCCATGCCCGTAAGCTCGCCGTACGGTTGACTGTCCTGCAAAGTAAGCATCCGCTGACCGCCTCTGAGAACAAGGGAGCTGAGTGTGGGTACGGCCGTCCTGGCGATCGCGCTCGTCGTTGGCATACCGCTGATCATGGCGTTCCTCGCCTGGTCCGCGGAGCGGCCGGCGGTGGCCAGGCCTCCAGCCGTGCGCCGCGACTCGGCGACGACGGCGACCGTCCTGACGGCGGTCCTCTGGGCGGCGCTGACGGCCCTCGGGCTCTACGTCGCGGCGACGGTCGACATCTACCCCCTCATCGCCTCGGACAAGGGCGAGGAGATCGACCACGCCTTCCGCGTCCTGGCCATCGCCTCCGTCCCGGTCATGGCCCTCGTCCTGGCAGTCCTCGTCTACGTGATCGTGCGTCGCGGCCACGACGCGCTGCCGGAGGACGGGCCGGCCCTGCGCGACAAGGGGGCCGTGCCGGTCGCCTGGTTCGCCATCACGGCCGGCCTTACGGCGGTGATCATGGTCTACCCCGGCCTCACCAGCCTCAGCAAGGTGATCGACTTGGAGGACGAGCCCGACCTCCTCGTCCACGTCGAGGGCCTGCAGTGGACCTGGCTCGTCAGCTACCCGGAGCTGGGCGTGAGCAACGTCCGCGACCTGAAGCTGCCCGTCGACCGCACGGTGAAGTTCGAGATCACGAGCCGCGACGTCCTCCACTCCTTCTGGGTCCCGGCCTTCCTCATGAAGATCGACGCCGTGCCCGGCCTGACGACGAGGCTATCCCTCCGCCCTGAGGTCGAGGCCTCCTTCGACACGGACCCGACGGTGCGGCTGCAGTGCGCCGAGCTCTGCGGCCTCAGCCACACCAACATGACCATCCCGGTCGAGGTGGTCAGCCGCTCCGAGTTCGACGCCTGGATCGAGGAGCGGGCGAAGGCGCAGGCGGCCGCCGCTGCCGGCGGCCCAGCGCCGACCTTCACGCTCGTCGCCAAAGACCTCAAGTTCGACGCGAAGGAGATCACGGTCGAGGTCGGCAAGGCAGCGGTCATCCTCGTGGACAACCAGGACGCCGGCGTGCTGCACAACCTGGCCATCTACCTGAGCGAGAGCAGCGCTAAGAAGAGCGAGCCGGCGCTCTTCGCCAGCCAGACGCTGCCCGGCCCCGTCCAGGAGCGGCTGCAGCTCACGATGGAGAAGGCGGGGACGTTCTTCTTCCGCTGCGACGTCCACCCGACGACGATGGCCGGCAAGCTCATCGCGAAGTGAGGGGTGATTGAAGCATGACCGCTGAAGCCCGGCTGAGGACGCGCAGAGCGGCCATCGACGCGAGGCGGCGCGAGGCGCAGCCGGCGCTGGCGTGGATCCTGGGCGGCCTCCTCTGGGCGCTCGTCGGCTTCGTCCTCGGCGTGGCGATAACGGCGCTGGTGCGCAGCATCGCCGGGGACAGCGCCTGGTCGTTCGAGCAGAGCTTCGCGGTTGGCTACGTATTCGCCCTCAGCGGCTGGCTGCTGGGCGTCGGCGTCTGGGACCGCTGGGCGCTTGAATGGCTCGGCCGGCCCGTGAAGCCCGGCGTCGAGGGCTGGAAGCGCTACCTGGCCTTCACCACCGACCACAAGGTCATCGGCGTGCAGTACCTGGTGACCTTCCTGACGCTCTTCCTCCTCGCCGGCCTCTTCGCCATGCTCATCCGCTTGCAGCTGCTGAGCCCGGAGGGCGCCGTCCTGGACAACGACATCTACAACCGGACGATGAGCCTGCACGGCATCATCATGGTCGCGGTGGCCGTGGCGGTGGTCATCGGCGGGTTCGGCAACTACTTCGTGCCCATCCTCATCGGCGCCGAGGACGTCGCCTTCCCGCGCATAAACGCCCTCTCGTTCTGGCTGATCCCGCCGGTAGCGATCCTGCTGCTGGCGGCGCAGGCCGTCGGCGGCTGGGACTCCGGCTGGACGGCCTACCCGCCGCTGAGCGTGACGAACGCCCACGGCCAGATCTTCTTCAACCTGGCGATCATCACCTTCGGCCTCTCGTCCATCCTGGGCGGGCTGAACTTCCTCGTGACCGTCATCTTCCTGCGGGCGCCGGGCATGACCTGGACGCGGCTGCCGATCTTCGTCTGGTCGATCGTGGCCGCGGCGATCCTGGCGCTGACCTTCACGCAGTTCTTCGCCGCGGCGATGCTCTTGGTCACGCTGGACCGCATCGCCGACACGTCCTTCTTCAAGGCGGCGGAGGGCGGCGCCCCCCTCCTCTACCAGCACGTCTTCTGGTTCTACTCCCACCCGGCGGTCTACATCTTCGTCCTGCCGGGCTTCGGCCTGGCGCTGGAGGTGCTGAGCCACTTCGCGCGCAAGCCACTCTTCGCCTATCGCTGGGCGGTGGGCGGCCTCCTCGGCATCGTCGCCATGAGCGCGATGGTCTGGGCGCACCACATGTTCGTCAGCGGCATGAGCAGCACGCTGCTGGCGCCCTTCCTGGTGACGACGGAGATCATCTCGGTGCCGACGGGGTTCATCTTCCTCAGCGCCCTGGGGACGCTCTGGATGGGCAACCTCTGGCTGAAGACACCGATGCTCTTCGCGATGGGGATGGTGTTCAACTTCCTCATCGGCGGCATCACGGGCATCTTCCTGGCGGACGTGCCGACCGACCTCAGCCTCTCCGACACCTACTTCGTCGTGGCCCACTTCCACTACACGATCATCGGCGGCGAGATCTTCGCCCTCTTCGCCGGCGTCTACTACTGGTTCCCGAAGATCACCGGCCGCATGTACGACGAGGGCCTGGGCCAGGTGCACTTCTGGCTGATGTTCATCGGCTTCAACCTGACCTTCCTGCCGATGTTCGCCCTGGGCTTCGGCGGTATGAACCGGCGCGTCTCCACCTATACGGCGGACCTGCAGGACCTGAACCTGTTCATCAGCGCGATGGCGTTCCTCCTGGGAGCGAGCTTCATCTTCTTCGTCCTGAACATGGTCTACTCGCTGCTGAAGGGCGAGAAGGCGGAGGCGAACCCCTGGCGGGCGCGCACGCTGGAGTGGCAGACGAGCTCGCCGCCGCCGGTGGAGAACTTCCCGGCGCCGCCGCGCGTCATCGGCGGCCCCTACGACTACGGCGTTCCGGGCGCGCCGGCGCACGCCGTCCTGGAGGTGACTCATGAGCAAGCTTGAGGAGACGAGGATGCGCCTTAGCCCGGCCGCCTTGGGCCTGGCGGTGCTCGCTGTCCTCGTCATGCTGACCGTCCTCGAGTATTTCATCGCGATCTGGTTAGACAAGAACCTGCCCATCATGATCGCCATGAACGTCGCGGACGCGGCGCTGATCATGGTCTTCTTCATGCACCTGCCGCGCCTCTGGCGAGGGGAGGAGTAGATGGCGGTCGCGAACGCCGAGGCGCACGCCGAGCACCGGCCGCTGGCCCTGAACCAGGCCGGGTTGTGGTTCTTCTTCCTTTCGGAGACGTTCCTCTTCGCGGCGCTGCTCAGCGCCCGTTTCTACATCGCCGGCTTCAAGCAGCCGGAGCACGTGAACCAGCAGCTGGGGCTGGCGATCACGACCATCCTCATCCTCAGCAGCTTCACGGCCTACATGAGCGAGACGTCGATCGCCCACGGCGACCGCAAGGGCTTCACGCGCTACCTGCTGCTGACCATACTCCTGGGCCTGGTCTTCGTGGCCGGCGTCGCCGTCGAGTGGTCGACGGCGGAGTTCCGCATCTCGGAGCCCTACGGGACGGCCTTCTTTTCGATGACGGGCCTGCACGCGTCGCACGTCGTCAGCGGTATCGTGATCCTCTGCCTGGTTCTTGGCCTGGGCGCAAAGGGGCGCTTCTCGGCCGAGAGCCACTGGGGCGTCGAGGCGTCGATCAAGTACTGGCACTTCGTGGACGTGGTCTGGGTGTTCTTCTACCCGGCGCTGTACCTCATGAGCTGGTAGGACGAACTCGGCGGCGTCTCGCTCCTAACGCCGAAGGCGCGAGACGCGCTCCGACGCGGCCCGCATTTCAGTTTGATGTAGCCAGGCCTTCGGCGGTTCCAAACTGCTTCGCACGCGCTTATGCTGGACGAGGCTCAGGGTTCGACCCGGCTCTGGGAAGGTGGGCTCCTGTTTGGGCGCCGTGCTCCTCGTTTTCGGCGCTGTTGCTCTGGCGGAGTCGGTCGTAGTCGTCGCTCTGCGCCGTTGGCGGCCGCGCGCGAGCGAGGGGAAGCTATCGCGCCGTATCGCCGGTGGCCTCGTCCTCCTTCTTGCGCCCCTGGTCGTGCTCACGGCTTACGCTCGGCTGGCGCCGCTGCCCTCCCCCTACGCCCTCGTCGAGCAGCCGGGCTTCGTCGTCCTCGACGCCGAAGGCGTCGTCCTCCAGCGCGACACGAGCGCCGGCCTGCGCGTGCCCGTCGCGCTGGCGGACGTGGCGCCGGTCATGGTCGAGGCGACCATCGCCGCCGAGGACAAGCGCTTCCGCAGCCACCCCGGCGTCGACCCGCTGGCGGCGGCGCGCGCCCTGCTACGCCTACCGTTCCAGCGCTCCGGCGCCTCGACGCTGACGCAGCAGGTGGCGCGGCGCCTCTACCTGCGCGACGGCGCCGGCGGCCTCCTGGAGCGCAAGGCACGCGAGGCGCTCATCGCGCTGCAGCTGGAGGCGCGCTACTCCAAAGACGAGATCCTGGCGCTCTACCTGAACGAGGTCTACTACGGCCGCGGCGCCTACGGCGTCGAGGCGGCGGCGCGCGTCTACTTCGGCGTGAGCGCGCGCAACCTCGACCTGGCGCAGGCCGCGTTCCTCGCCGGCCTGCCGCAGCTGCCCGCGGACTACGGCGCCGCGCCGGACGCCCCGGCGGTCCGCGAACGGCAGCGCTACGTCCTCGACCGCCTGGTCGAAAGCGGCCGCGTCTCGCCCCTCGACGCGGCGGCCGCGAAAGCGGAGGCGCTCCAGATGCTGCCCGAGCTGGCGCCCGTCGTCGCACCCCACTTCGTCGAGTACGCCCTGGCGGAGCTGGCGGCCGTCCGCCCCGACCTCGACGGCCGGCAGGGCCTCGTCATCGAGACGACGCTGGACGCCGGCCTGCAGGCGGAGGCGGAGCGGCTGGTTCGCTTTCACCTCGAGAGGCTGGCGGAGAAGTCGGTGGGCAACGCGGCCGTCGTCGTGCTGGAGCCGGCGAGCGGCCGCGTCCTCGCCATGGTCGGCAGCGCCGGCTTCGACGCGGCGGAAGGCGGCCAGATCAACATGGCCGTGACGCCGCGCCAGCCCGGCTCCGCCCTGAAGCCCTTCCTCTACGCCGCGGCGCTGGAGCGCGGCTACACCGCAGCCTCGACCGTCCTCGACCTGCCGACGACCTTCGAGACCGCCAGCGGGCCCTACGCGCCCCTGGACTACGACCGGCGCTTCCACGGCCCCGTCTCGCTGCGCGTTGCGCTGGCCTCGTCGCTCAACGTGCCCGCCGTACGGACGCTGAACGAGGTCGGCATTGAAGCCTTCCTGGACGTCGCCCACCGCTTCGGCCTGCGGACGCTGACCGACTCCGAGGTCTACGGCCTGGCGCTGACGCTGGGCGGCGGCGAGGTACGCCTCCTCGACCTGACGGGCGCTTACGGTGCCCTGG
>Ga0209640_10003017_pt1 | contig 14713 bp, 14 predicted proteins | sample RifCSP10_1_FD_184018 | JGI IMG/M metagenome (GOLD analysis project Ga0209640, IMG submission 184018) | Soil microbial communities from Rifle, Colorado - Rifle CSP2_sed 10_1 (SPAdes) (version 2) | ecosystem: Environmental > Terrestrial > Deep subsurface > Rock core/Sediment | place: Rifle...
CGTGGAAGTGAACCTCGCCTTCCGTGGTCTGTGCCGTGAAGTCCGGCGCCGTGTCGTTGATCTTCAGAGTCATGTTCTCCCTCCTTCGAGCCGAAGCCCATCGTCCGGGCGCGGGTACTCCGCGCCCGCGGGTCACCCTGTCCATCAGACGCCCCGCGGCGCGTCGGTCTTCCATTGTTCCACTGCGCGATGCGAGTTGCGCCCGAAAACGCGGTTCGGCGGAAGGGCGTTGTGGCATACAGTGCCGGCCCTGGATGCCACAACGCCACAGCCCGTTGCTACGGATGCGAATGTCGCCCGGGGACGACTACTAGCCCTTCGCGTACTGCGCGTAGCCGCCGAAGTCGACGGCAATGCACGGCTCGTCGCCCACGACCCACGCATCGTGCCCAGGGGCGATCGAGGCGACATCGCCTGGCCCTATCTCGCCCTCTGTTCCATCGCTCATGCGGATTCCCATGCGACCCGATACGCAGTACATGAGGTGAGGGGCCTGGCAGCTGTCGGTCTGCGCGATCGGCTTCACATCGCCGGACCACGTCCAGCCTGGCTCGAAAGTACCGAGCAGGACCGGATGGCCGGCGAGGTCGACGACGTCGGCCCGACCGTGTGCAGCAAACTGTCGAACTTCTTCGGGCGAACCCACGTTCTTGATCGTGAGGCTTCCCACGTGTTCCTCCAATCCTTCGGCGCCCCTGCGATGGGAGCGCGGTGGACTGGACAACGATACGACACTCGAATATGAGCTGTCGAGTCCGCGTGTCCGACGACTTTGGTAAACGCGGCGTCGGCGAGGTTGTGGCGTGTCCTGCACCCCGCCGATATGGGCCCGCCTGGACTCGAACCAGGGACCAACCGATTATGAGTCGGCTGCTCTGACCAGCTGAGCTACGGGCCCGCGAGGTCCAGCGTAACGGACAGTTCCGCCGAGCCGACTGCGGCCGCGACTGACACAATGTCTGGCGGCGTGAAGACGTTCCAGTTCGAGTCTCAGCTGCGCACCGCCGGCGGCCTGGCCGTGACGGACATCACCGAGGAGGTGCAGGAGGCCGTCCGTCAGAGCGGGATCCAGGACGGCATCTGCTCGGTCTACTCACCGCACACGACCTGCTCGGTGCGGGTGAACGAGTGGGAGCGCGGCTTCCTCGAGGACTTCGCCGTCTTGCTCAGGCGACTGGTGCCGATGGAGCACTACTACGCACACGACGACTGGGACCGCCGAACGGAGAACGTGTGCGAGGAGGACATGGAGATCGGCAACGGGCACGCGCACTGCATGTCCATGCTCCTCGGCCCGGCCGGCGAGTCCATTCCGGTGCGGGAGGGCGAGCTTGCCCTCGGCCAGTGGCAACGCGTGCTCTTCCTCGAGCTCGACCGCGAGCGCGACAGACGCTGGCTCGTCCAGGTCGTCGGCGTCTAACGCCGTCGTGTCAGGCCGCACCCTGCTCGCGTAACCACTGCTCGAAGGCGGCCCATGCGGCGAGGTAGCGGGAGAGCCGCTTCAGCCCGTCGACGATCTCGACCCGCGTGTGCATGACGCACGCGGCGCAGAGCCCCAGGGGCTCGGGTGCCTCGGCCCGGCGACAGCGGATGCACATAGGTCCTCAAGTAACGCATACGCGCCGGACTTCCTTCCTCGTCTCCACTTGTTACGATCGGCACAGCCCGCCCGCCGCACGGCTCGCGCTCGCGAAAGGAGGAGACGGATGTCGAGAGCACAGGTCGAGGCAGACATCCGCGAGACCCTCGGGCTGGTCCCGGAGTTCTTCGCGGAGGTCCCCAACACATTCATCGAGACCGAGTGGGCGAGCTTCAAGGCGCTGATGCTCTCCGAGACGGTAATCCCGAACAAGTACAAGGAGCTGATCGGGCTCGGAGTGTCCGGCGCCACCCGCTGCCAGTACTGCGTCTACTACCACACCGAGGCAGCACGCCTCTTCGGCGCGTCAGACGAGGAGATCAACGAGGCCGCGCTCGTCGCCAAGAACACGATGGGCTGGAGCACGTACCTCAACACGCGGGCGTTCGACTACGGCCGCTTCAAGGAGGAGTTCGATCAGATCGCAGAGCACGTGCGGGAGCAGATGGCGGTCACCGCCTAGGTGCCGTTCATGGGCGGGCCGGAGCGGGCGCGAAGCGCCCGCTCCGTTACGAATGACGCTGGATCGCCGCGTCGTAATCGGCGAGGACGCGCTCGAGCAGGCGGACAGCTTCCGCCGGCGCACGCAGGTCGTCGCGCATTGCGTCGAGCGCCATCCGTGCGGCGGCGATAAGCGCCGAGAGTTCCTGGCTCGTCGCCTGCACGGTGAAGACGTTCTCGCGGGCGCGCTCGAGCTTCACTCGGGTGTGACGTAGGCGGCGGTGAGGCCGCCGTCGACCACGAACGCGGCCCCGTTCACGAACGAGGACTCGTCGCTCGCCAGGAAGAGCGCGGCGTTGACGATCTCGCGCGGCCTTCCGAGCCGGCCCGTCGGCCAGTGCACCTGCCGCCGCTTGAAGGCCGACGGGTCGTCCCCGTAGATCGCGAGCAGGAGCGGTGTCTCGACCGGGCCCGGGCAGAGCGCGTTGACGCGGATCCCCTGGCGCGCGAACTGCACTCCGAGCTCCTTGCTCATCGAGAGAACGGCGCCCTTCGAGGCCGTGTACGAGATCTGCGACGTCGCGGCGCCGAGGATCGCCACGAACGAGGCGACGTTGATCACAGATCCCCCTCCCCGCTCGAGCAAGTACGGGATGCCGTGCTTGCAGCAGAGGAAGACGCCCTTCGTGTTCACGTCCTGGACGCGCTGCCACGCGTCCACGCTCGTGTCGAGGACCGACGCATCGTCGGCCGGCGAGATGCCCGCATTGTTGTAGAGGACGTCGACTCCGCCGAAGCGCTCGGCTGTCGCCCTGTAGAGATGCTTGACGTCCTCCTCGTCGGCGACGTTGACGCGGAGCGCGAATGCGTCGCCGGAGCAGAGCGACACCGTCTCCTCGGCCAGCTCCTCGTCGAGGTCGGCGACGCACACCTTCGCGTCTTCGGCTGTGAAGACGATGGCCGCCTCGCGGCCCATGCCTCCGCCCGCTCCCGTGATGACGCACACCTTCCCTTCCAGCCTGCCCATCGCTCAGCCCTCCGTCGAGATGAAGACGCTCTTGACCTCGGAGTAGCCCTCGAGCGCGTGCATGCCGAGCTCGCGGCCGAACCCCGACTGCTTGAAGCCGCCGAACGGCGTGGAGACGCGCACGGAGGTATTCGCGTTCACCGACAGCACACCCGCCTCGATCGCGCGCGCCACCCGTAGCGCCCGTGCTCCGTCCCGCGTCCAGATCGAGCCCGAGAGCCCGTAGGGCGTGTCGTTCGCGATGCGGATCGCGTCGGCCTCGTCCTCGAACGGGATCACTGCGGCAACCGGGCCGAAAACCTCCTCGCGCGCGATGCGGTCCTCATTCGTGGCCTCGACGAGCGTGCACGGGAACCAGAAGCCGGGGCCGTCGGGCGCGTCGCCCTGGAAGACCGGCTCGTCCTCGAGGAACGAGGCGACGGTGTCGCGATGTCCGGCCGAGATCAGCGGTCCCATCTCCGTCGCGTCGTCCGCCGGATCGCCGACCCTCACGCCGTCGGTCGCCTCGATCAGGAGCTCGAGGAAGCGGTCGTAGACGGACTTCTGGACGAGGATCCGCGAGCGCGCGCAGCAGTCCTGTCCGGCGTTGTCGAAGACCGAGTACGGCGCCGCGGCCGCTGCGCGCTCCAGATCTGCGTCCGCGAAGATCACGTTCGCGGACTTCCCGCCGAGCTCGAGGGTGACGCGCTTGATCGTGCCGGCCGCACCCTGCATGACGAGCCTGCCGACTTCGGTCGACCCCGTGAACGCGATCTTGGCGACGTCCGGGTGCTCGATCATCCGCTGCCCGACGATCGAGCCTTTCCCCGGGAGGACGTTGACGACCCCCTCCGGGATCCCCGCCTCGAGGCAGAGCTCCGCAAGTCGGAGCGCCGAGAGCGGGGTCAGCTCCGCCGGCTTGAGGACGATCGTGTTCCCGCAGGCGAGTGCCGGCCCGAGCTTCCAGCTCGCGATGTTGGCCGGGAAGTTCCAGGGGACGATGAGGCCGACGACGCCGAGCGGCTCCCTGAACGTCGCAGCGACTCCGCCTGTTACGGGAATCGTCTCGCCGAAGTGCTTGTCCACGGCGCCCGCGTAGAAGTGGAACACCTGCGCGACCATGCCGATCTCCCCGCGCGCGCCCGAGATCGGCTTGCCGACGTTCCGGGACTCGATCCGCGCCAGCTCCTCTGCGTTCTCCTCGACGAGCGTCGCGAGCCGGCGGAGGATGCGGGCCCGGTCAGCGGGCGCGACGGCGCGCCATGCCGGGAACGCCTCCTGCGCGCGCGCGACGGCCTCGTCGGTCTCCTCGACGCCCGCTTGCTCGAGCTCGGCGATCGGCTCCTCGGTGGCGGGATTGAGGACGGTGAGGGTCATGGAGGGATTCTCTCGCAACGGGCGCCGGCTCTGCAGCGGGGTCAGACCCGTGGGGTCTGACCCCAAGGTTCACCTGGGGTCTGACCCCGAGGTTCAAAGGGTGGGACCCTACTTCTCCCGCGCGGCGCGGTATTCGCGCGCCTGCTCGACGAGCGCCTCGAAGAGCGCCGCGTCCTCTCCGGCCTCCGGGTGCCACTGGACACCGACCGCGAAGCGGAGCGACGGATCCTCGATGCCTTCGAGCGTGCCGTCGGCGGCCCAGGCGGTCTCGACGAGCCCGTCACCGACCCGGCCGAGGGCTTGATGATGATGCGAGGTGACATCCGAGCGCTCGCCCACGATCGCCGCGAGCCGCGAGCCCTCCTTGATCTCGATCGGGTGCTCCGCGAACTCACCTGGAACCTGCTTGTGCACGTCGTGCCCGACCTCCTCCGGGAGGTGCTGGATGAGGTCGCCGCCGCGGGCCACGTTCAGGAGCTGGAAGCCGCGGCAGATCGCGAGCACGGGCATGTCTCGCTCGAGTGCCGCCTGGAGCAACTCCATCTCGCCGGCGTCCCTGCGTGTCTGGGGCGTGTCGGTCTCGGGGTGCGGCTCGGCGCCGTACCTCGAGGGATCGACGTCGGCCCCGCCCGAGAAGATGACTCCGTCGAGCGCCTCCAGGATCTCCTCGACGCCCTCCTCGGTCGGAGGGATGACGACCGCCCGGCCGCCCGCTCGCTCCACGGCGTCGACGTACGCGAGCGGAATCAGCACCGCCGGCAGGTGCCAGACGCCCCACTTCGCCTCCTGCGCGTAGGAAGTGATCCCGATGACGGGTCTCATGCGGGCTCCGTCTCCACGATCCGGAGTGTGCCGTCTCCGCACTCCATGGCGCGGCCTTCTCCGGGTTCGAGGCTGACACGCAGCACGCGCACCTTCTCGCCGTCGAGCTCCGTCAGCGCCCCGCGCTCCTCGGGCACACCTGACGCAAAACGCCACGCGCGTACCTGCCGATGGATGTCGGCTGCCGGCTGCGACCAGTCGATCGAGCGGTACTCGGGCTCGAAGAGCCCGAGGTAGCTGCCTTCACCGTCGGGTTGCCGATCACCCGGATCGTCCGTCTCGACACGGGCGAGGGCACGCGGGAGCAGCTCTGTCACGACCTCGACGATCTTCGGCTCGAGCTCGTCCCACGAGTGCTCGTCCCCGAGGGGGAAGGCTGCCTGGGCCAGGATCGGCCCCGTGTCCAGGTCGGCGTCCATTCGGTGGAACGTGAAGCCGATCTCCGTCTCGCCGTTGCGGATCGCCCACGCCACGGGGCTCGGCCCGCGGTAGCGTGGGAGGAGCGACGGATGGCCGTTGACCACACCGTGCCGCGGCACGGCGAGCGCGTCGGGTGGAATCTTCCACGGGAACCCGAGGCAGAGGACGAGGTCCGGTTCGTACCGTCGGAGGAGCGGTGCGATCCCCTGGCGAGTAGCCGGGATGACGACGTCGAGATCTCCCGGTGCGTCGCGAACGAGCAGCTCGAACTAGTTCCCGTATCTGGGCCCGCGTGCTCCCGAGAGCAGAGCAGAGCGACCGGCTCGTGCCCGAGCCCTCGGAGCAGGGCGGCCAGGCCGTGTACGGCCGGCGGGACCTGTGAGATGAGGACGACTCTCAACCGCGTTCGTAGTAACGGACGCGCTCCCAGTCGGTGACGACCTTGTCGAAGAGCGCCTGCTCGGTGTGGGCGTAGTTCAGGTAGTGGTCAACCACCTGGTCGCCGAACGCGCTCCGCGCCATCGTCCCCAGCTCGAGCGCGAGGATCGCCTCACGCAGCGTGGAGGGAAACCGCTCGGCGTCCGACTCGTACGCGTTGCCCTCGAGCGCGGGCGGCGCGGGGAGGTCGTTCTCGATCCCGTGCAGCCCCGCGGCGATGATCGCCGCGAAGGCAAGGTACGGGTTGACGTCCCCACCCGGGATGCGAGTCTCGACCCGCTTCGCCGCTCCGTGCCCGACGATCCGGAAGCCGCACGTGCGGTTGTCGTGACCCCAGGCGAGCGTCGTCGGGGCCCAGCTCCCCGCCGCGTACCGCTTGTACGAGTTGATCGTCGGCGCGAGGAAGACCGCGAGCTCCTTGAAGCAGGCGATCTGGCCCGCGAGGAACCGCTCGAAGAGGGCGTCATCGTCGCGGAATGCGGGCTCGCCGTCGCGGAAGAGCGACGCGTGGACATGGCAGGAGTTCCCGATCCACGACTCGAACGGCTTCGGCATGAACGTGATCGAGCAGCCGTTCGCGTTCGCGATCTCCTTGGCGCCGTTCTTGTAGATCACGTGGTTGTCGGCCATCGTCAGCGCGTCGGCGAAGCGGAAGTTGATCTCGTGCTGGCCGGGCCAGGCCTCGCCCTTCGAGGTCTCGACCTTGATCCCGGCGCCGTGCATCCCGTTCCTGATCTGGCGGATCAGGTCCTCGTCGTAGGTCGTGGCGAGAATGTGGTAGTCGAGGATGTACGGCACCGAGGGCGTGAGATCCTCGTAGCGCTGCGCCCAGGCCTCCTGGTACGTCTCGCGGAGGAGATAGAACTCGAGCTCGGAGCCGGTCATGGGCGTGAAGCCGAGGGCGGCGGCCCGCTCCATCTGGGCTTTCAGGACTTGCCGCGGCGACGGCTGAACCGGCGAGCCGTCGTGCCAGAGGACGTCCGCAAGGACGAGCGCAGTTGCTTCCAGCCACGGGATTCGCCGCAGGGTGGCGAGGTCCGGCTTCATCGCGAAGTCGCCGTACCCGCGCTCCCAGCTCGCGATCTCGTAGCCGGGGATCGGGTCCATCTCCATGTCGAGCGCGAGCAGGTAGTTGCAGCCCTCGACCGGGTGCCCGCCCTCGACCTCCTCGACGAAGAACTCCGCGTGGAGCCGTTTTCCCATCAAGCGGCCCTGCATGTCGGTGAACGCGACGATCACGGTGTCGATCGCGCCGGCCTCCACCTCGGCCTTCAACTCGTCGAGTGACAGCATCTTTCCTCCTGACGAGCGGGGCCGACTCCCGCCGGCCCCGCCCAGGTCGAATGCTTCGACAGAAGCCTAAGCGCTTCCGCCGCCCCCAGTCGGAATGTCGGAGACATGCGTCTTCCCATAGCCCTCGATCTCCGGATGACCGTGCTCACCCCGGGTCAGGGCGAACTCTTCCTCCGGCGAGAGGACGAGCCGGTGCCGGCCGATAAGCCCGAAGTAGGCGAGCGCGACGACGTAGAAGATCGCAACGCCGTAGACGCCGGCTCGGTAGTCGTCGTTCCAGAACATCGCGACCAGCGAGACGAGCGCGATGACCGCCGCGATCCCCGCGCCCCAGACCCCGACCGGGCTTCTGTACGGTCGCTCGACGTCGGGGAACTTGCGGCGCAGCATGATGAACGAGAGGCATTGCATCGCGTAGGAGATAACCGCACCGAACACCGCCATGTACAGCAGCGACGCTCCCACGTTGCCGCCGAGCCAGCCGTGCTTGGTTGCCTGGTCGAGGAGGAGGGCAAGCGCATAGCCGATCACGGCACCGAGAACGAGGGCGACATACGGGGTCTGTCGCTTCCCGTGTGTCACCGACAGGAAGTGCGGGTAGTAGCCCGCCCTCGACAGCGAGAAGATGTTCCGCCCGTACGCGAAGATGATCGTGTGGAAGCTGGCGACGAGCCCGGTGACCGCGATCAGGCCGAGCACTGACGCGGACGTTCCGTCACCGAAGATCGTCTTTAGACCGTCGAGTAGCGGCTCGCCGGATTCGCCGATGGCAGCGGAGCCCGGCTCGATCCCCGAGTTGAGGAACAGCACGAGGAACCCCGTAACGACGAGGGTCAGGAGCCCGTAGATGGTCCCGCGCGGGATGTCGCGCTTCGGGTCATGCGATTCCTCCGCCGCGAGTGGGAGCTCCTCGATCGCAAGGTAGAACCAGATTGCGAACGGGAGCGCGAAGAAGATGCCGTCGACCCCGAACGGCAGCCACTTCGAGTTGCCTCCCTCCGGCTCGATATTGAGCGCCCACTTGTCGATCGAGAAGTCGGAGAAGGCAGCGCCGACGTAGAAGACGGCGAGGACAGCGAGCGACGCGAGGCAGATGAACACGGTGAAACGCATCGTCGCCTCGATGCCGACAGCGTTGAGCAGCACGAAAAGGATGTAGAAGATGCCCCACCAGATCCAGGTAGCGATGTTCCACCCGAAGAGGTCGTCGACGATCGTCTGCATGTAGAAGCCGATGCCCACGACGATGACGGCGGGGGTGACCACGTATTCGATCGTCTCCGCAACACCGGTGGAGAAGCCGCCCCACGGCCCCATCGCCGAGCGGGAGAACGAGTAGGCGCCGCCCGTGTGCGGGAGCGCGGGCGACATCTCGGCGATCGACCAGCAGAGGCCGAAGTACATGACCGTGATCACGAGCGTGGCGATCAGTAGGCCGCCGAAGCCCGCCTGGCCAAGCCCGAAGTTCCATCCGAAGAAGTCACCCGAGATGACGGCTGCTACACCGAGGGCCCAGAGCGACCAGACGCCCGCAAACCGGCGCAGCTTCCGTTGGTCGAAGTACGCCTCGTCGGCTTCGCGGTACGTGACAGCGCCGACCCTGCGTTCAGAAGAACCTTCCACACCGCCCTCCTTGCTCAGAGAAGCCCGGAAAGTACGATCCTAAGCAGGTCTACGGGCTTTGGTCAACCGACAGCACGGAACCGCGCGGCCTATCGTTGGGCCCTGTGCCGCCGGTTCACGAGACGCTCGCCGAGATCACCGACTTCCTCGAGCGACATCCGCCGTTCTCGGCTCTGACCGCGGAAGCTCGGGCCGCCCTCGCCCAACGCGCGGCGATCGAGTACTTCCCGAGCGGAGCAGAGATCCTGGTGCAGGAGGGCCCCCCCTCCGAACACCTCTACGTCGTGCGTCGAGGCGCTGTCGAGTTGCTCGACCAGACCGACGTCGTCGACGTCCTGGAAGAGGGTGAGTCGTTCGGGCATCCATCGCTCCTCACGGGATTGCCCCCCAACTTCACTGTTCGGGCGCGAGAGGACTCACTCTGCTACCTGTTCCCAGCCGACGCCACAGTCGCAGCGCTCTCCGATCCTGCCGGCGTGCGGTTCCTGGCCGCGACTCTCGAGGAACGACTCGAGCGCACGGCTGCCCGTGCCGGGCGCGTGACGCCCTGGAGCACTCGACACGTCAGGGAGCTCGCCCGTCCACCCCTCATCTGCGACCCTGAGAGCTCGATCCGCGACGCTGCCGTCCGCATGAACGAGGAGGGCGCCTCCTCCGTCGTCGTGCCGCTCGCCCATGGCGGCTACGGACTGATCACGGATCACGACCTCCGGGCGAGAGTCGTGACCGGCGAGGTCTCGGCGGACGCCCCACTCTCGACCCTCGCCAGCGCCGAGACGCTCACGACAAGCGCCGACCGACTCGCGTTCGACGTGATCGTCGACATGCTCGAGGCGCGTGTCGAGCAGGCGGTCGTCGTGGAGCGCGACGGCACACTCGTCGGCGTCGTCGACCATGCAGCTCTCCTCGATCTCGGTTCGCCGAGCCCACTCGTCGTTCGCCGCGAGATCGAGCGAGCACGCGATGTCACCGCTCTCGCAAGGGCGGTTCGGGAGCTTCCGCGAGTCGCTGTCCGACTGCTCGACGCCAGCGTCGAGCCGCTCGATGTCCTCTCGGTTCTCGCGACGACGACGGACGCTGTGACCCGTCACCTGACCGAGTTCGCGCTCGCCGAGCTCGGCGACCCTCCGGCCAGATGGGCCTGGCTTTCGCTCGGCAGCGAGGCACGCCGCGAACAAACGCTCGCGACGGATCAGGACAACGCGCTCGCGTACGACAGCGAAGGGCAGGGCGTCGAGGTCTACTTCGCGACGTTCGCAGAGCGTATGAACGGGTGGCTCGCGGACTGCGGCTACGCCGAGTGCCGCGCGGGTGTGATGGCGCGGAACGCGGGCTGGCGGCTGCCGCATGCGGGTTGGATGGAGCTTTTCGACACGTGGCTCAGTGCACCGACTCGCCGCGACGTGCACATGGCGATGATCGGCCTCGACGTGCGCCAGGTCGCCGGCCCCCTCCGCATCGAGGCAGAGCTCGACGCGCTCCTCGCGTCTGCGCCGCGGCACCCATACTTCCTCGAGCGGCTGACGCAGGCGGCACTGGAGATCCGCCCACCGCTCGGATTCCTTCGGGAGTTCGTGGTCGAGCGCTCGGGTGAGCACGTCGGAAAGCTCGACCTCAAGGCGGTCGGCGCGAGCCCGGTTGTCAACCTCGCGCGACGCCACGCGCTCGCAGCCGGCTCGACGGCGAAGGCAACCGTCGATCGCCTCCACGCCGCCGCCGCTCGGGGCGTACTGGCCGAGGACACCGCAGTCGAGCTCGAGGAGGCGTTCGTCACGATCTGTCGCGTGCGGCTCGAGCATCAAGCGGCGCAGGTCGAGAGAGGCGTCCAGCCCGACAACCATGTCGACCCGCGCGAGCTCGCCCCGCTCGCACGCCGGCAGCTCAAGGAGGCCTTTCGCGCCGTTGACCGCGCTCAGCGCTCGCTGGATGCTCGAGTGGCGACGCGGATCCCGTGAGCGGTCTCCGGAGGCGCTCGAGGTCGTGGCGCGACGCCTCGTTCGCGGTCCTCGACTTCGAGACGACGGGCCTCGATCTCCAGCGCGACCACATCCTGTCGTACGGGCTGGTACCGGTCGTGGGGGGCCGCATACACATGCCGGGAGCGATCTACCGCGTCGTTCGACCGCCGATCCCGGTTCCGCCCGAGTCGATCCGTGTCCACGGCATTCGGCCCACTGAGCTGACGGGAGCGCCGGAGCTCGACAAGGTGTCCGACGAGCTGCTCGGGGCACTGGAAGGTCGCATGCTCGTGGCTCACGCCTCGGGAATCGAACTGGCGTTTCTCGGACGGCTGTACGACGAGCGGGGCCGGCGCCGGCCACGTCGTGCGATCGACGTAATTGACTTGGCAGTGGAGCTGACCTCGCGCGAGGGCGCCGCGCCGCCCCGCTCCGCACGACTTGCCGATCTCGCCGAGAGATATGGCGTTCCGGCGGCCCGGACCCACCACGCGTTCGGCGACGCGCTGATCACGGCCCAGCTCTTCCTCGTGCTCGCGACACGCATGGAGCGACTCGGGGCAGCGGGTGTTCGCGACCTGGTGCGTGCAGAACGATCTCACACTGCGAAAAGTCTCTCCGCCGGCACCCTTGCGACACGTTGAAGCGCGCCCTCGCCTTCAGTCTTCGTAAGCGGCGCGGAACTCGGGCGTCGCGGCCGTTTGCTCGAGCCGCTCGAAGTGCTCCGCCGAGTAGGCCGCAAAGTCGAAGTCGAGCTCGGACACCGCGCCCTGGACCACCCCCCACATCGCCTCCCGGAAGTCGGACATGAAGCGCATGAGCTCCAGGGACTGAAGCTCCGCGCGTCGTATTTCGCCCGAATAGGCCAGAAGGAGCGCCTCGCGCTCCTTCTGGCCGAGCTCGTGGTTGATGGAGAAGTTCGCCAAATCGAAGAAGACGTCGCCCATCCCGGCGTACTCCCAGTCGACGATCCGGATGCGCTCGCCGTCGTCGAGGAAGTTCGCGTTCAGGAGGTCGTTGTGGCACGGCCTGAGCGGCGCGTCTCCGCGGAGCAGCTCGATCCGGCGGGCGATCTCGTGCACCCACTCGAACTGGGCGGGAATCGTCCCGCCCCGCACGAGCGCGGTGTCTCGATAGGTCTCGACGACGCGGAAGGAGTCGAAGCGGCCGGGAATCGGCGGCTCATCGTGGAACGCACGCAGGGCCTGCGCGACGCGGACGAGCATCTCGGGCTCGCGCATCCGCTCGGGTGACGGCGTCTCGCCAGTGATGAACCGGGTGACGAGCCAACCCTCGGGCCCGACGAACGTGACGACCTCGGGCCCGACGCCGACCGCCGCCGCGGCTTCAGTGGCCGCGAGCTCGACGCTCCGGTCGATCCCGAGCAGGTTCGTGTCCTTGCCGACGACTCGCAGCACGAAGGCCTCGCCGTCGAGCTCGACCCGGACGTTGTGGTTCGTGATCCCGCCCCCGAGCACCTCGAAGCACGCATCACGTCCGGGCCAGACGCGCGCGACGGCAGCCTCCAAGACGTCACTCATGCCCGGATGCGCTCACCGGCGGGATCGAAGAGCGGCTCGTGGGCAATTTCGCCGGAGACCCATTCGCCGAAGATCTCGACCGCGACCTCGGTGCCCACCCCGTGCTCGGCGGGCACGTACGCGTACGCGATCGATCTGCCGACCGTGTAGCCGTAGCCGCCGCTCGTCACACGGCCGACCAGCTCACCGCCGATGCGCACGGGCTCGGAGCCGAGCGCGACCGCCCGGGGATCCTCGAGCGCCACGCAGCGGAGCACGCGCGCCGGCTCCCCGGTTTCATGGAGCGCATCTCGGCCGACGAAATCGCCCTTGTCGAGGTTGACCGCGAAGCCGAGACCTGCCTCGAACGGCGTGTCCTCGGGGGTGATATCGGCCCCCCAGACGCGGTAGCCCTTCTCGAGCCGGAGGGAATCGATCGCCTTGTAGCCGCCCGCGACGAGGCCGTGCTCGCGGCCCTCCTCCCAGAGCGTGTCCCAGAGGCGAAGCCCGAACTCGGCGGGACAGTAGAGCTCCCAACCGAGCTCGCCGACGTACGTCACGCGCAGCGCGAGGCACGGCACCGAGCCCACGGCGAGCTCGTGGGCGCGCATGTACGGGAACGCCTCGTTCGAGAGGTCGCCCGACGTCAGTGGCTGGAGGATCTCGCGCGCCCTCGGCCCCCAGAGGCCGTAGCACGCATGCTGCGAGGTGACGTCCGCGACGTGGACGGAGCCGTCGTCGGGCGCGTGCTGCCGAAGCCAGGCGAGGTCGTGCTGGCCGAAGGCCGTGCCCGTCACGATCCGGAAACGGTCCTCTGCGAGTCGAGTGAGGGTGAAGTCGCACTCGATGCCGCCCTTCGAGTTGAGCATTTGCGTGTAGATCACTTGCCCGACCTTGCGGGCAACGCGGTTCGCGCACATGCCCTCGAGAAACTCCGCAGCGCCCTCTCCGCTCACCTCGAGCTTCGCGAACGACGTCTCGTCGAAGAGGGCGGCCGCCTCGCGGCACCCGGTGTGCTCCGCCCCGATCGCCGGCGACCAGAGCTGGCCGGCCCACCCGTGTGGACGTAGCGACTCGTCTCCCTGGACCGCATTCGGCTCGAACCAGTTGACCCGCTCCCAGCCGGACTTCTCCCCGAACGCGGCCCCGAGGCCCTGGAGCCGGGAGTACGCGGGAGACACGCGGAGCGGACGTCCGGCGCTGCGCTCGTGGCCGGGGTACTTGACGTCGTAGTACGTCTCGTAGATCTCCTTCGTGCGCGCGAGCGTGTACTCGGGACTTCGATACGCCGCGCCGAAGCGGCGGCTGTCCATATGCCAGACGTCGAGCGAGGGCGTCCCCTCGACGATCCATTCGGCGACGAGCTTACCCAACCCACCGGCGCCCGCGAGACCGTGGGCGCAGAAACCGGCGGCGACCCAGAAGCCGCGCACGTCCGACGGCCCGAGGATGAACTCGCCGTCGGGCGTGAACGCCTCGGGCCCGTTGATGAGCTTGACGACCTCCATCTCCGCGATGGAGGGGACGCGGACGACCGCGTTCTCCATCAGCTCCTCGAAGCGCGGCCAGTCCTCCTCGAGGAGTCGCGAGTTGAAGTCGGCCGGGATCCCGTCGAGCCCCCAGGGCTCGCAGTGGCGCTCGTACCCGCCCATGACCAGCCCGCCCGACTCGGGCCGGAAGTAGACGAGGAGCGACGGGTCTCGCATCGTCGGCATGTCGAGCGGGAGGCCCGTCGGCTTCGTGATCAGGTACTCGTGCGCCATCGGAACGATGGGGACGTTCACCCCGGCGAGCGCGCCGATCTCGCGCGCATACATCCCGCCCGCGTTGACCACGATCTCGGTCTCGATCTCACCCTGGTCGGTCTCGACCGCCTCGACGCGACCCCGGCGCACGCGGACTCCCGTGACGCGTGTCCGCTGGTTGATCTCCGCGCCGCGTCGGCGCGCGCCCTCGGCGAGCGCGAACGTGAGCTGGCTCGGGTCGATGTAGCCGTCGGTCGGCAGGAAGGCAGCGCCGAGGACGCCGTCGGTCGTCATCGGCGGGAAGAGAGCCTGAGCCTCGCTCGGGGAGATCAGCTCGAGCGGAAGGCCGAACGTCTTCGCCCAGCCCGCCTGGCGAGATATCTCCTCCATGCGCTCCTGCGAGGACGCGAGGCGGAGCGACCCGACTTCGT
>Ga0209640_10003018_pt1 | contig 14712 bp, 22 predicted proteins | sample RifCSP10_1_FD_184018 | JGI IMG/M metagenome (GOLD analysis project Ga0209640, IMG submission 184018) | Soil microbial communities from Rifle, Colorado - Rifle CSP2_sed 10_1 (SPAdes) (version 2) | ecosystem: Environmental > Terrestrial > Deep subsurface > Rock core/Sediment | place: Rifle...
GGATTCCCTGGCTTGGAGGTATGAACCTTCCAGAAAAGTATGCTATTCCGCCCGACGTTCCACTTCCTCTGACTCTCGGCACAAATGAATATCCTTATGAGCTTATCAAAGGGCAGTTAGGAGACTGGAAGCCCGATTTGATTATCCAAGTGGATGCAGGATTTCATGCCAAGTATAAGCCTTCGGATGGAATGGTTGTGACGGTAGGAACTGACCCGCATGTGCTGAATGAGTTTTATGATACTCCTCGCAAATACTCCGATAAGTTCTTCAACATGCAGGCGGTGTATTCAAAGGATGGAGATATTTACCTTCCGTATGCTTATAGTAAATATGACTTTTATCCCAAAGATATTCCAAATCCAGACGATATGGTAGATGCTGTTATGATAGGAATGCCTTATGAAAATCGTGTGCAATGGGTAAACGATCTTCGTAAGCGAGGTGTGAGTGTGATATTTGAGAATGGGCCTGTGTTCGATGAAGCACGAGCCTTGTACAATAAGGGTAGGATTGGGTTGAATTGGTCAAGTATGGACGATTTGAATTGTCGAGCGTTTGAACTTCCTGCCATGAAACTTTATCCTATAATAAATAATGTCACTGACTGGTGGAAACACGAATCTTTACATCATCATCATATATTTAACAACATGCAGGAAGCTATTGATGCTGTGTTGTGGGCCAAGAACAATCCTGAAAAGGCTGAAGCAAATGCAGAAGAAGCTTACCAGTTGGTTCAAGGTCAAGATTATGATGCCCGTGTCGCAATGATATTGAAAGAATGTGGATTCATTTCCTGATATAATGGTTGTATATGAAAAGAGAAATAAAGTTTTTTCCTGCTTATGATAGAACTCATCCAGACCCAAAGAAAAATTATGGAGTTAATTGTTTAGAATTAAGATTTTTGGTGCTTGGAGAAAGAGGAATTGTTGAGTTTCAATTGTTAACAAATTGGTACAATGAGCAGGTTGAAAATAGAAGATTTGCTCGTATAAAGATAGATATTATTTCGGGGAAGGAAGATTATTTGGTTAGACATTTTAATGCTCCGTATCCAGCAGATGTTTGTTATTATAGCTTAACCAGAATGAGTGAAGATGATGCTTTTTTTGATAGTGGAGTATCTTATGTTTTTGATAATTCCCCCTGTTTTTATGGTTATAAATATACAGATGATGATGGGTTAGTAGCAAAAGATAGAGCATTTAGATTGCTAGTAGATTTTGGAGAAGACGCGCTCTGGAAATATTTAGAAAGTTATTATAAAGAGGTATTTGGTGAATTACGATAGTTGGAAAGGTACATTAGACCATATCCAAAATGTGCGTTTGAAGATTTATAAGGTAGTGGAAGATTTGCTTCGACGTTCTCTTCTGCACGATATGAGCAAATTAGAGGCTCCTGAAAAAGAAATCTACGACAAATATACTCCCCTACTAAATGGAATGGAATATGGCTCCCCTGTGTATCGTGAGACTATATCCAAGATGAAAGTCGGAGTCGATCACCACTACACCAATAACCGTCATCATCCTGAATATTTTCCTGATGGAATCAATGCAATGAACTTGGTTGATCTAATCGAGATGCTTTGTGATTGGAAGGCAGCAGGGGAGAGGCATAATCTAAAACCCATCGACATCTTTCAATCCATCGAAATCAATGCAGGACGTTTCAAGATTGATCCGCAGTTGAAACAAATCCTTTTGAATACAGCTACTTATCTATGGTATGACTAATGCCAAACAATATAATTCGTAATCATAATGACCCTAACCATGCTACGACTTTGAATGGTGTCTCCGTTCAGCGGGAAAAAGAAATCTTCCTCCCGTCATACAAACAATGGTTTCCTGTATTGCAAACTTCTATGCATTTTTGTTTTCGAGATGCGAGTCATGCACGAGGTTCTACATTATTTTGTACTTGCGGTGCGCCTGGAATTATTGTTGGTTATGGTGCATACAAAAGATATAATGCTTTCATTGGGAATGAAGTTATTTCTTGTCATTACCTAATTCAATATGGAAAACATGCCGATGGAAGCCACGAATAAATACACCATATGGACATCTGAAACTGAGGCCGAGTATGTATGGGCGGATGATGTGGTTATTTCTAAAAGTCACATTGGATTTATTAGGAACGGAAAAATAGTTAAGCAGTATCTATCAAATATTTTTTATAGATATAATCCACATTGGAAAACGTTGGAGAATTTTGAGTGAAATCCTTGATTATTGGCGCACGTGGTTTAGTGGGATCAGCCCTTGCAAGGCAAATTCCAGATGCTATCCTTGGCATACCTGTTGAAGCAAAACATCCAAATGAGCGTTATACAGACCTGACAAAGTATGAAACTCTTTTCAAGGTATTCAGCAAAGATCGCCCTGATGTGGTGTATCTTCCAGCGGCAATTGCTCATGTAGATAAGTGTGAAGAATCAGCCGGAACAGATGTAGTGAACGTTAGGGGTGCGATTACTGTATTACGTTTGTGCGAATCATTCAATGCCAAATTGGTATATTTTTCATCTTCCTATGTATTTGATGGGACAAAGAAGGAGCCTTATACAATACAGGATGAGACACATCCTATAAACAAATATGGTGTGCAAAAAGAAACAGTCGAAAAAACCATCCTGACATCGGATGCCAAATATGTGATTGTACGAACAGTGGGAGTATATGGCACAGAGAGGCTAAAAAAGAATTTTGCCAAGCAGGTTATCTCTGCCATTTTTCAAGCAAAGAAAGTATTTGTTCCTACTGACCAAATTATGAATCCTATATTATCAAATGATCTTGCTAGATTATCTATTGGATTGGCAGATAAATATCAAGGATTATTCCATGTGGCAGGCGATACGTGCTTATCTAAATATGATTTTGCTGTAAAGATTGCCACACAGTTTGGATTGCAAAAGTTGATTATTCCTAAGACGACTGAAGAAATGCAGCAGAAAGCTCCCCGCCCTAAAAATGGATGTCTGAATTGTGCGGGGTTAAAGGAATTGGGATTGTTTGTGCCGCCATTTGAGCAAGGATTGGTAAAGTTTCTTGCCAGTGAATTCAACGGATGAACAAAGCACAAATCATAGAGCGAGTCAGAAAGAACATTGATGGTCAGAAAAAGAAACAGTTCATCCCAGGCGAAACTTATATCACATCCTCTGGACAGTATTTTGACGGTGATGATGTAGCATCTCTTGTAGAGTGCGCTTTGGGACAATGGTATGCAGAAGGAAAATATGCTCACACATTTGAAAAAGATTTGCGTACTTTTTACAAACATACAATACGTAATGTTGTGCTTACTAATAGTGGCAGTTCTGCCAGTTTACTTGCTGTCACAACAATTACGGATAAGGCATTTGGCTCACGAAGCGCAAATGTTGGAGATGAAATCATTACAGTGGGAGTGGGATTTCCAACAACTCTCAATCCTATTATCCAAAACGGGCTTGTTCCCGTTTTCGTGGACGTAGACCTAAATACACTCAATCCGAGTATGGAGATAATTGAAAATGCAATTGTGGAGGGACGAACTAAAGGTGTGGTTCTTGCTCATCCTCTCGGTAATCCTTTCGATGCAGAAACATTACGTGATATTTGTAATGAATATGGAATCTGGCTTATCGAAGATAATTGTGACGGTTTGGGGGGTAGCCTTCGTGGTAAGCAACTTGGCTCTTTTGGTGATATTAGTACGCTCAGTTTCTACCCTGCTCATCACATCACGGCAGGGGAGGGGGGAGCGTGTCTAATCCAATCTCCTATGGTGAAGAAGGTTTTGCAAAGTTTTAGAGATTGGGGAAAATCTTGTTGGTGTGAGCCAGGAAAAGATAATACTTGTGGAAAACGATTCTGTTGGCAGGAAGGTGAGTTGCCAGAAGGTTATGACCATAAATATACTTTTTCCCGTATCGGATATAATCTGAAGGCAACTGACATGCAGGCATCACTTTTAGTATCACAATTGAAGAAGTTGCCTTTTTTCGTGGAAAGACGTAGACATAATTGGCAAGTTCTTCGCGAAGGATTAGATAAATACAAAAAGTATTTCCGCTTTATGCAGCATATTGAAGGCGCAAATCCGTCATGGTTTGGCTTCCTGATTACCGTGAAAGAATCTGCGCCATTCACGAGGCGAGAGTTGATTGACTTTTTGGAGAGCAGGAAGATTGGCACACGTCTGGTATTTGCTGGAAATCTTCTTAGACAACCCGCATATTCATCTATCCAATGTAAGGTTTTTCAGCCCTTGATAAATTCAGATGTGGTAATGAATTATTCTTTTTGGATTGGTGTACATCCTAGTATAGATGATGAACGACTTGCCTACATGCTTTCTGTATTTGATGAGTTTATTGAAGGAAAAATGAAATGAAAAAATACATAGATATGAGGATTGAGGCAGATGATACTGACTTGCAAGACTTTGTAACGATATGTGGCGCTATTCAATATCTTGGGGCGGTGGGGGCAAGTAGAGAACTTAGGGTGAAAGTCGATGGTGATGGCTCTGCTAGGTTTAATTTTTATATAGAGGGACAAAAAATTCCTCATACAAAATTAGATATAGGGCATTTACCAATTAAGTTTTATTTGGGAGAATAAAATGACTGTAATAAAAGCAGAAGCTAGGATATCATCTCCTTGGCATAGGTCAATACAATTTTATTTGGCAGAAGTTAGGGAGGGAAGACTATATGCACTTGTCTCTGATTTGATTATGACAACTTATGATGAAAAAAGTTTTGTAGAATATATAAACCCTTCGTTTACTTTGGATTATTCTGATGCTCAAGCTTTGATGGACGATCTATGGAACTGCGGATTGCGACCATCAGAAGGTACAGGCTCGGCAGGGGCATTGGCCGCAACACAAAAGCATCTTGAAGACATGAGAAAGTTGGTATTTGAGAAATGAGAGATTGGAAACATCACGATCAATATGTTACAAAATTATATGGGGATATTTATCCTCAACCGGATGATAGCGGCCATACCGAGCTTGCACGCCAAGTAATTGATTATTGGATGAGTAGAATGGCGACCTGTAAATCCGTTCTTGATGTAGGATGTGGCACAGGATTTTGCCAGCCAATGTTTGAAAAATGGGATGTAAAATACGATGGGATATGTATGGGGGAAGATTATATTGATGCACAAAATCATGGACGCAACGTCAAGAGGATGGACTTCAACTTCTTGGATTATAAGGATGATTCATTTGATTTGGTATTTTCCAGGCACTCTTTAGAACATTCTCCAATGCCGTTATTAACCCTAATGGAATGGGCAAGAGTTTCTAAAAACTGGCTTGGGCTGGTTTTGCCTGCCCCTGAGTGGTATACCTATGTAGGTAAAAACCATTATAGTGTTATGAATATGGAGCAAATCAAAAACCTTTTAAAAGTCTCTGGCTGGAATGTTATGTGGGAACACATAAATATTCTGACGTGGAATGAAGAAAATAATGAGCTTCGTCCGAACGAGTATTGGATTATGAGCGAGAAGAAAAGATGATAGTAGAAGCAAATGGAAAGATTATACGACTAGAAGTAAATGACACAGTGTCAAGAATGATAGAACTTACTTGTACAGAATGTGGACACGAATTGAAAGATCATTCTTATACTTACAATTTTGGTACGTTAGAGGAATGGTTTACATCTCAATGTATTGCCTGTGGATTAACTGAAAACAACAAGAAATTTGTCTGTCCTCAATTTAGGCATGGCAATGGAACTTTTTGATGAGAATGAAATGAATGAAACATTATATGTCCTGGCAACCCTGATTGCGGCATATTCAAATCCACACATGTTTCCATTTGATTTAGCAAAATTACCTGAAATAGAATTGAAAGCTGAATTGTCTAGTTTGAAAGGCTTAATGAAAGAGATGATAGGATGAATAGGGTTGATGTAATCCAATGGTTTATTGATTTTTTGGATGCAGAAACCTATCTTGAAATCGGGGTTAGAAATGGAGATTCATTCTTTCCAATCCTCTGCAAGAATAAAATTGGGGTAGATGTTCACTTTCCGGTTCCTGTAAATCATGAGAATGATACGTTTTATGAGATGTCTAGCGATGATTATTTTTTCTATCACCCATCTCATTTTGATGCGGCTTTTATAGATGGGGATCATACTTATGAACAATCTCTAAGAGACGTAGAAAATTGTTTGCGTTGGATGAACCCTAATGGAGTTATTCTTCTTCATGATTGCAATCCCACAAAAGCAGAGATGGCAACTCCTAAATACATAGAGGCATCTCCTGACTGGTGTGGGGAAGTTTGGAAAACAATTCTTACATTAAGAACTCGTCCTGATTTATATGTTACTGTGCATGATTTAGATTGTGGAATTGGCATTGTCAGAAAAGATACACAAATCAATTTGCTTTCATACTCAATCGAGCAGATAAAGAGTATGACATACAAAGATTTAGATGAGAATAGAAATACTTTTTTGAATTTATTAAGATATGAATAAATTGAACGATTTTTGGAAATCCAAGCAGGTGTGTGTCCTTGGAGGGGCAGGATTTATTGGTTCTCATCTTACAGAATCTTTATTGAATGTCGCAAAAAGTGTCATTGTAGTAGATGACTTTTCAGCAGGCTTATACAAAAACATTCCCAAAGATGCATATATTTATCAAGCAGATTTGAGGAACTTTAGTTCATGTGTTCATGCTATGAAAGGGTCTGATATCATATTTCATCTAGCCTCGGATAATGGGGGAAGGGGATATTTTACAAATCATAATGCTAGAATGTGGGGAAATTTGGAACTGGATACTACTATTTTTAGGGCGTGTGAACAGGTTGAAAAGGTTGTATTTTTTAGTAGTGCTTGCGCTGTTGGAGAAATTGATGGTGTGTATGGACTGGAAAAATCGTTGGGTGAGCAAATGTTGAAGGACTTCAGCATTGAAAATTCATTTAGTGGAATTTCTGTCCGTCCCTATACCGTATATGGCCCTCGAATGAAAGAGAATAGAGCCATTGGTGCGCTGATCGCCAAGACTTTTATCCAGCAAGACCCCTTTGAAGTTTGGGGAGATGGAAATCAAAAGATAGACTGGATTTATGTAAAGGATTTGGTTGAAGGAGTCTTGTTAGCCGCCGAGAAAATGGATGATGGAGAAGTCGATATAGGCTCTGGAAAGCTATATACTCCTATGGATGCTTTAGATGTCATCTGGTATTATGTAGGTTGGAGTCCTAAAAAAATTGTTTTTCGTTCCGATATGCCTATTGGCCCAATCAAAATTGCAGATACTACAAAAATACATTCTTTGGGATGGGAAAGAAACTTCTCATTCGATCAGGGAGTGCAAAATACAGTAGACTGGTATTATAGAACTCATGCTGTAGAAGATGTTCGTGAGAATTTTGAAAGGAAGTTGTTAGAACGATGAAAGTTTCTGTTATTCTGCCCACTTGTAAACGTCCAACAATTTTGAAAACGATGCTGGATAGTCTTGTTGCAACTACTCATGACTATGATATAGAAACCATTGTGTTGATAGATGATGATTTAGAATCTTGCCAAATTGCTTTAGATTATGGGTGTATTGTAGATTATAGTGATTATCGTAGGAACGTTTTATCTCTTTGGAATAAGGGTTTGAAGTTGTCTACAGGTGATATGATTCACCCCTCTATGGATGATTTGATATACCACGAGAACTGGCTCAGGTATGGATTAGAAAGTCATGCAGAAAAGCTAGGCAGGTGTGGGGTTGTTGGCTTCAATGATTTGGCTTATGACGGAAATCTACAAGTTGCTACACAATTTATGTTTGATAGAAGGTATTGCAAAGAGTATATGGGAGGAGTGATTGCTCCGCCTGTCTATGAGTATTTGTGTGTAGATGCTGAAATTAATGAGACAGCAAAGCTATTCAATAAGTTTTATTGGGACAAAAGGGCAATCGTAGAGCATGTACATTCGGCTCATGGAAAACGACCTTATGATGTCCATGATAAGTGGAAAGACGAAAATTCTTTGGCAATGTATGATGGAATAGTATATGAAGCTAGGAAGGCAAACGGCTTTCCTGTAGTATGGGAACCCATTATATGAAAATTGTAGTGGCTGTACGCTGTTACAATGAAGAGAAGAACATTGAACGCTTCATGCGTGGCTATGATTTTGCAGATATGATTGTAGTCTCTGATGGAGGCTCAACCGACAACTCTGTGGAAATGTTAAAGAAATATCCCAAAGTGAAATTATTACACTTTACAGAGCAAGAAACAGTAGATGGGCAGACTTGGAATCCAGATGCGCCACACATGAATTTTGTGTTAGATGCCGCAAAAGAATTGAAGCCAGATTGGATTATCTTTGACGATATGGATGATGTGCCAACATTTACTCTAAGACAAGAGGCTAGGGCGATATTTAAATATGCACACATGTTTCAATATCATCAAATAAATACCTTCCGTCTATATCTATGGGGAGATGATAAATACTTTCCTTATATGAATAGGGATTTCCATGAAGATTATCGTTCTCTATGGGCTTGGCGTCCTGATGTAGTAGATATTTATGCTGACATGTCAGTACGACATGGGACGCTTCTTGGATTGGCGGATGAGTCTGTGACCATGAAATTAAAGCCTCCGTACTGTCTTCTGCATAAATCTTATGGGCCAGACACGATATATGCCAAGTTGAAACGGTATAATGCTCTTGGACTTCCTATGTTACATCCGTTGGAAACCAATGGAGAGTTGAGAGATTTACCGGATTGGGCGCAAGAATGAACATTGCCTTGGTAATGCCTAAAAGCACTTTTCTTGAAATGCCTATGGTTTTTCAGCCGTTGGGACTTTTTTATCTTGCGGCCCGTTTAGAATCATTAGGACATACAACAGAATTTTTTGATTTGAACGTAGATGAATTACCTTCTAACGTATATGATGAGATTTGGATTTCTGCTACCAGCCCACAGATGAAAGAAATTAAATCTCTTGCTAAGTCTTTAGGCGGATATGATGCTAGATTGATTCTTGGTGGGGCATCTGTATGGGCAAATCCTGATAGTTGTAAAGACTTAGATTACGATTTGATTGTAGGAGGAGAGTCAGATAGTCCAGAAAGTATACATACAATTTTACATAATCCAGATTACGATAATCCTTATCTTTCTGTTCCTATCTCTCGTACATTGGATTGGGTAATCCCTCCTGTTCGTAGATGGTCACGCAAGTATTCTTCTCAACTCACAGACTTAGATGGAACAAAGATAGATTGCACGACTATGTTCACCTCTCGTGGATGTCCGTTGGAATGTGCATTTTGTGAGTCAGGAAGGCATGGCGTCATTTGGGACAGGCTTACACGTTATGAACCTTTGGATGTAGTGGAGTATCAAATCAAAGAAGCACAATCTTTAGGCTATCAGGCTCTTGCGTACTACGATGACATCCTTCCATTGTACAAAAAACGTACGCTGGAATTAATGAAGCTACATAGAAAATATAATATGATCTGGCGATGCTTCCTGCGGAGTGATATCATCAACAATCAGGGCGGATATGACTATCTTAAAGAACTAAGAGATGGCGGATTGGTTGAAATTTTTGTTGGAGTGGAGAGTGCTTCTAACGAAATCAAGAACAATATTACCAAAAAGACTACGATTGAACAGGATACGAATATTGTTAGGTGGTGCAAAGAACTTGGGATACGGTGTAAAACATCCTTTATACTCGGACTCCCAGGGGAATCGTTGGCTACCATGCAAGAAACTAGGAAGTGGATACTTGAGTATAGACCTGATAGAGTGCAAGTTGGAAGACTTATACCGTTCCCTGGAACACCCTTGGGGAATCATCCAGAAAATTACGATATTAGAATAGAGCATAATGTTTCAGATGATTGGTTCTATATGGGCAAGAATGATATGAACCATTCATTTGTCTCCACATCAAAAGTCTCGGTGCAGGAGATTGATGACTTTTGGCACAAACTCAATAAAGAATTAGAAGAAGAAGGAATATCAAAATGAGATATTGGAATTATTCAATTTATAGTCTAAACGAGAAAAGGGATACAGTTGCCTTGGGAACTAATTATATAGATAATCTAGATGACCTAAAGCGAGCTTTGGATGAAATATATAAACTTCCTTTATCAAGAGATGAAAAAGAATTGACCGAGGGGATTACGCTTCAGGTTATTATTAGAAGAAAGATTGTAGAATGACAGGAAGAATTATTCACGTTCTATGTAACGACGGTTCGCCATTAGGGGTAACAGAAAAAACTATGCGTGGTGAAGATGGGCGCATGGGAGTAGGTGGGGCGGAGCTTGCCTTGCTGACGATGTGTGGAGCGTGGCAGTATTACGGTAACGATGTCACATTGTATAATGATCCCAAGGAAGGCGGGGCATCTTCTTTCAAACAAAAGACGCTTGGAGAATTCAATCCATCAGATGAAAGAGATATATTGATTGTCTTTCGCTCTCCCAATAGAAGAATAGATGGAGCTAATGGCAAGAAAATTTGGTGGTCATGTGATAGTTATACAGTAGATGACTTCAAAGAGTTTCGCGGTCATGTAGAAAAGGTAGTGAATATATCCTCGCATCACGCCAATTATTTTAAAGAGATGTATGGTATCACAGATGGAATTGCGATTGATTTGCCAGTACGCACATGGGAGTATTCGGAATCTGTACAAAAAATCCCTAAGCGGTGCATCTTTACATCTATCCCTGATAGGGGAGTAATGGAGCTTCATGCGGCATGGCCACGTATTCATGTTGAAGTTCCAGAAGCATCTCTTGTCATTACATCGGATTGGAGATTATGGGCTGACTGGTGTACAGAAGAACAAATTCGGCATTTCAAATTATCTTATGCTCACCATCCAAATGTGATTTATCACGGAGCTATCAAGAGAAGTGAACTAGTAAAAATTCAACAAGAAGCTGATATTCATCTTTACCCATGTATTTTTGATGAGCAGTTTTGTATCTCTGTGGCAGAAAGTCAGGTAGCGGGTGTGTTTCCAATCTCAACGGATGCAGGAGCCTTAAAGACTACAAATATGGGGAGAGTGCTTCATGGCAATGCTCAAGACCCAAGATTGCAGGACATATTTGTAAAGAACGCTATAGAGTTATTGACCGACCCAAAATTGGTACAAAAACAAGAATGGGTGCGTGAGGTTGCCAAGAAACGATTTAGTGTAGAGACTATTCTGAATACTTGGGAGGAGAAAGTCTTCTCGTGAAAAAGATATTAGTTATTACTGATTTTGATTCTGTAGGTAGTGGGTATAAACATATCATGGCTCCTCTACTTACGGAACTACAGAAAATAGATGATTATGAAACTAAATTAATCGGATTTATGTATCAAGGGGAGGAGCATAACTATCCTTTCTCGGTTATTCCTACTGCAACAATCGAAGAAGCCTCGGTCATAGCCACTAATCTTATTCAACTTTGGAATCCTGATGCGCTGATTGTGGGAATGGATTTACCTATTCAATCTCGTCTATATGAGACGTTTGCTAAATTTGGAAAGAAATATATTGCTATCACTCCTCTTGAGAATGGGCCGCTCTGTATGACTTGGGCAGCACCCCTTATCAATATGGATGGTGTATTCTTTATTTCACAGTTGGGAACAGATGAGGCTCATCTGGCAGGTGTGACCAAGGCAGAACATCTTCAGATAGGCGTTGACACGGTGTCATGGCATCCGGCTACGTCCGAAGAAAAGAAAAGATTTCGAGACGGATTAGGAATTCCGCAGGATGCTTTTGTTGTACTAACCGTTGCTGATAATCAGGAGCGTAAAAATTTGTGGGCGGGGATGGATGCTATTTCCAAACTGAAAAAGGAAATCACTCGCCCTATCAAATATGTTATTGTTACTCGTGAGCAAAATCCGTATGGTTTCAAGCTCCGTGATCTTGCCACAAAGTTAGGGATCAATCAAGAATATACTCCATATGAGCGAGGGATGCCACAGAAAGATTTGTGGGCTTTATATGCAATTGCTGATGTGTATTTGCAACCGTCTAAAGCAGAAGGCTTAGGGCTTCCTGTACTGGACGCTATGTGCATGAGAATTCCTGTTGTGGCAACTGATACAGGGGCAATGCATGAGTTGTTGTCTGAGCATAGAGGATGGCTCATTAATTCTGAATATACTTTTACAGATGTGTGGGGCAATTCTAAGCGGGATATGCTTAATCGTTCTGAAACCGCATCTACACTAAGAGACATGCAATGGGCCTTATCGAGCAAAGAAAATCTATCTACGACACACACACGAATTATAGACAATGCATATGATTATGTATCCAAGCGCACATGGGATATTCCTGCCAAACAGTTGCACGATAAAATTGTGGAGATAACAAAAGATGAGCCGAAAACAGAAGCATCAGAGTAGCCAAAAATCTGTGTTAGATGTAGTTATCGTTACTGGCGGCAGATTTGATATGCTCTCCAAGTGTCTTGATGCTTTGTATCGAGAAGCAGAAAGCGTTCCACTTTCTATTTATATTATGGACAATGCATCTCCCGCCGAAGAATATCGAGACAACAGTGAATTGTTTTTCAAGCGCGAAGGAAGTTCTGTATTATCCTTGCAAGTCAAGCACTTCAAGCAAGAATTGGGATTTTCACAATCAAATAATGAAGGAGCAAGAATGGGGTCTGCGCCCCTCATTATGTTTTTGAATGATGATGTTGAGATTCACGAAGGCACAATTCAAAAGGTGGTAGATACATTCAAAGATGAAACGGTAGGGACAGTAGGAATCAAGCTGATCTTCCCACCAGATTCCACGTCACCTATTCGTCCAGCGGGTAAGGTTCAGCACGTGGGCATGGCTCTAAATATTCGTGGTGATGCAGAACATCCTTTAGTGGGATGGAGTCCAGAGAATCCAAGAACCTGTATCAATCGAGATGTGATTGCGATTACCGGAGCTTGCTTGACTATTCGCAGAAATCTATTCAATAAGTTGCAGGGTTTTGATCCTGTCTATGGTTTGGGGACATGGGAAGATGTGGACTTGTGCTTCAAGGTTCGTGCGGCAGGACTTAGAAACTATGTAAATACTCATGCCACAGGATATCATTATGTTGGTGGAACGGCAGAGAAGAAGCGCAGACCGTTTCCCCTTCAGCACAACAAAATGATCTTTCAATCCAAGTGGGCGGCAACAGGTCTTATGGCTTGGACATCGGGCGACTTCTGGTAAGAGTTATTTGTGAGAAGGGGAGTAAGGAAGTAGAATTATTACATGCAAGTATATCCATTTAATTCTCCAATCATCTTGAATGACACAGTGTTTTCCCAATATGGCGGGAATGGGACTGGCACTTTTGCTTCTGCCATCCTGCAAAATGCTTACCTGATGGCAGAGATGCAGGCTACAAGCTATATTGGTGCGCCTCTGCTTCCTGTCACTATGACTGGCACATATCCATTTATGCATCAAAACAGGCTTGCTACTGATTATGGATATGTCCAGCAATTGTTGAGCGTAAGCATCCTGACCAAACAGAGTTGCAACGATTGTAGCCTGACCGCTAATGATGGGTGTGGATACATCTATCAGGACACGTTTGGCTATATAGACTTCAGGCAATTATCGTCTGCTTGTGGCTGGTCTTGGTGGGGTTATCCTTCTTCGCCTTATGTCTCTATGTATGCGCCATACCAAATTCAATTAGCGTATCAAGCGGGGCTTCCCACAGGCACATCTACACAGCCAGGAATTTTGAGGGCTTTGACGATTGTGGCGCAAATTGCTTTGGACGATATGTTCCCAGGTGAGGTGGGACAGAACGAAAGTGTGGGGGCTGTAGGGATACAAGAATTCAAATCATTAGACTATTCAGAAAAACGTGCTGAACATGCTTTAGTAAAAACTGCTCTTGGGGACGATGCTAGAAGCCAGCGCGCAAAGAAGTTGATTGATATGTCCGTGAAAAAAGCTCGTAGAGTCTTGTTTGCATGACAAATATTGCGGGATTAAACCTTAAAGGAAGGATTTGGCGGCTAACAACCCCTGCCGATGATTCTGTAGGAGGCGCAGTTCCTACAGGTACAATTTTATATGAGCCTGTCTGGTCACGTATCCGATCAGAAAAGCCCACACTTGCTCTGCTTGAGCAGGGCTTGGAGACGCCAGAAATATTTACGGCCACATTTTCTTATGCTACATATTCTCCTACTGGCTCGTTCGATGTTTTGCACAACGATCAGTACGAGGTGACACATCCTCCCATCTCTGGATATTATGGCAAGAAGTTTGTCATTATAGGAATTCGCCCTGTCTCGTATAACGATGATAGACGGTTCTTACAAGTGACACTTCGCAGGCTTGAGACAGCTAATCCAAACAATCTACAATGAGTGCTAGACTAAAAAGTAACCTAATCAAACGAGCAAGGGCTTGGGCGGGGCAGCTTACTTTGCTTGCCAAGTCTTTTGCTCCTGACCATATCAAGCCTTATATTTCAAGCAAAGTAGAAGATAAAGGGGATGGAACTTTTATTATCAGGACTACTGCAGATAGATTTGCAAATCCTACTGGCCCTGGACATCCTAATTATGGAAGTAGTGATGCACGAGCGCAGGAATTTGGCTCTGGTCTTAGGGCTAGGCGTGGAACAAAACAAAAGTATCCAATTCTTCC
>Ga0209640_10003020_pt1 | contig 14705 bp, 14 predicted proteins | sample RifCSP10_1_FD_184018 | JGI IMG/M metagenome (GOLD analysis project Ga0209640, IMG submission 184018) | Soil microbial communities from Rifle, Colorado - Rifle CSP2_sed 10_1 (SPAdes) (version 2) | ecosystem: Environmental > Terrestrial > Deep subsurface > Rock core/Sediment | place: Rifle...
GTTGACCCGGCTCTTCCTGGAAGCGGGCGTGATGGCTGACGGGGTCAGGCAGTCGAGCGAGGAGGGGACGCCGCAGGGCTCGCCGCTCTCGCCGCTGTTGGCGAACGTCATGCTTGACGACCTCGACTGGGAGCTCGGGCGGCGCGGGCATCGCTTCGTCCGCTACGCCGACGACCTGATGATCTATGTCCGAAGCGAGCGGGCGGGGCAGCGCGTCATGGAGAGCACCAGGCAGCACGTCGAATCACGGCTCAAGCTGCGCGTCAACCGCCAGAAGTCGACGGTTGGGCCGGCCACGGAGCGAACGCTCCTCGGCTTTGGCTTTTACCGGCGACGTGACGGCAGCATCGGGGTGCGGATCGATCCCAAGGCGCTTTCGCGCGCCAAGGATCGCTTGCGCCGCCTCACCGCGCGCAGCTGGAGCATCTCGATCGAGGAACGCATCCGGCTGATCAACCGCTTCACGGTCGGCTGGACGGCCTACTTCGCGTTGGCTGACGCGTCCTCCGCGCTCGAGCGACTCGACGAGTGGCTCCGCAGGCGACTCCGGCAAGTGCGCTGGAAGGAATGGAAGCGCTACCAGACATGGCGGCGCAACCTGCGAGCGCTCGGCATCCCTGAGCGGTCTGCTCGGCAGTGGGCAGGCTCGCGCAAGGGCTGCTGGCGCATCGCTGGCTCCTACGTCCTCGCCCGCGCCCTGCCGAACGCCTACTGGGTCGACCTGGGCCTCCGTGGCTTCAGCGATCCGTACCGCCGTTTCCGGGATGCCCGGCGAACCGCCGGATGCGGACCCGCATGTCCGGTGGTGTGGGAGGGGCCGGGGTAAGCCCGGCCCCTACCCGATCACGTTGCCAGCGGAGCCTCCATGCCACAGACTTGAACGCCATGGAATGGCCGCTCCTCGCAGACCTTCCCCGCGAAGACGTGCGCGAGCTGCTCTCGATCGCTCGGCGGAGGACGTTCGAGAAGGGCGAGGTCGTGTTTCATCGCGACGACCCTGCGGAGTCGCTGCACCTGATCGTTCGCGGCCGCTTCGGCGCCCGCGTCCTGACGCAGCTCGGCGACAGCGTCCTGCTCGACGTGCTCGGGCCAGGCCAAGCCTTCGGTGAGCTTGCTCTCCTCCTCCCGGGCGCCCGCCGGTCGGCCACCGTCTCGGCGCTCGAGGAGGGGGAGACGCGATCGGTCTTCCGCGACGACTTCGCTCTCCTCCAGCGAAGTCATCCGGGTGTGAAGGACGTGCTTCTCCGCCTGCTCGCCGAGCAGCTCCGGCGCGCGACCGACCGGATCGTCGAGGCCCACTACATCGACGCGGAGACGCGTGTGCGACGCCGTCTCCGTGAGCTCGCCGAGGCGTACGGCTCGGGTGTGGTGCCTCTGACGCAGGAGGATCTGGCAGCGATGGCAGGCACGTCACGCGCCACGGTCAATCGGGTTCTGCGTGAAGAGGAGAAGCGCGGGACGGTTGCGCTCCAGCGCGGCCGCGTGACGATCGTCGACCTCGCGGCGCTCGACCGCCGCTGCCGCTGGGGCTCGTAGGGGCGAGATATATCTCGCCCCTACAACGAAAGGTCGTCGAGAAGGGCGCCGAGCAGTCGGTAGAAGCGCTGCGTCCCCGAGATGCTGAGCCGCTCGCCGGGCGCGTGCGGGCCGACGATCTCGGGGCCGATGGAGATCATCTCGATCCCGGGCAGCTTCCCCCCGATGACAGCGCACTCGAGTCCCCCGTGCACGACGGTCAGCTCCGGCTCGACCCCGAAGAGGCGCGCATACGTCGCCTTGGTGGTGTCGAGGAGTCGTGAGTCGAGATCGGGGCGCCAGGGGGGATACGAGCGAACGACATCGACCTCGGCTCCGGCCAATCGGGCCGTGGCATCGATTGTCGCGACGACGTCGTCGAGGGCGGCGGCGTTGGAGCTGCGTGTCATGGAGGCCAGCGTCACGGTTCCACCGTCCATCGACGCCACCGTGAGGCTCGTGCTCGTCTCGACGGTGCCGGGGAGCGCAGGGCTCATCGCTACGACGCCGGTCGGGATCGCCGAAACGAGGTCGAGCACCCGGGCCGTTGCGGACTCGTCCGCGGCACTCACGCAATCGACGCGCTCGATCGCGAGAACGAGCCCATCGTCGAAGCCCCCGTATTGCTCGCGGAGCGCGGCGAGCTCCTGCTCCGCCGCTGCGCGAAACGCCGGTTCCACGACCGACGCGAGCAACACCAGCGCCTGGGCCTCGCGCGGGATCGCGTTTCGGCTCACTCCTCCGGCGAAGCGCGCAAGCCGGAAGGGCTCCTGTTCGTGACCGCGCGCGAGGATTCGGCCGAGAGCTTTGATCGCGTTGACCCGTCCACTCGCGATGTCTCCGCCCGAGTGACCGCCACGCGCGCCGCATACCACGATCTCGAGTGCGACATGGTCCGCCCGAGGGGGCTCGAGCTCGAGTTGAACGCGCACGAAGGTGTGCGCGCTTCCTGCACAACCCACGGTGATCGCGTCGTCGCTCGTCCCATCGAGGTTGACGAGGAGCCGCCCGGAGAGGAGTGAGGGATCGAGCGCCTTCGCGCCGTCGAGACCCTGCTCCTCCGACACGGTGAAGACGAGCTCCAGCGGCCCGTGCTCGATCTCGGGATCGCCCGGGACAGCCAAAGCCGCTGCGACGCCGATTCCGTTGTCCGCACCCAGCGTGGTTCCCTCCGCGAGCACCCAGTCACCGTCGACGACGACGTTGATTCGCCCCTCCCGGGGGTCGTACGAGCTGTCGGGATCGCGCTCGCAGACCATGTCCAGGTGCGACTGGAGGACGACGACCGGTGCATGCTCACGACCGGGCGAAGCGGGTACCCGTACGACGACGTTGCCCTCGTCGTCCACGCTCGTGTCGAGATCGCGCGCGGTAGCCCACGAGAGGACGTGCTCGCGGGCCGCTTCCTCTTCCTTTGAAGGTCGTGCGATTCGAGTCAGCTCCACGAAGCGCGCCCAGACGAGAGCAGGCTCGAGGCCGTCGAATCCGTCCTTGCCGCTCACCGGCGCAGCGTTAGGGCGGCACCCACGACGAGCAGCACGACGCCGAGGACTCGGGGCCACGAGACGGGCACACGCTCGACACCGAACCAGCCGTAGCGGTCGATGACGCTCGCGAGCCCGAACTGAGCTGCGATCAGGAACGCCGTCGTCGCGACCACTCCGATCCGTGGGCCTGCGACGGTGATGGCGAGCACGATGAACACGCTCATCACACCGCCGAGCAACTGCCACTTCGGCCCCGCGACGGCCTCACCGATGCCGCCGAGCGACCGGCGGGCGACGATCAGGGCCGCGATCGCGATGGCACCGCCGATCACGGCCGCCGTTGCGACCGCCTCCAAGCTTCCAACTCTGTCTCCGAGGCGTCCCTGGACGGCGATCTGTACGGCGCCCCCGAGGCCGGCTGCGAAGGCGAGGACTGCAGCGAACCACGTCGAGCTCACCGCGCGGACGCTATACGCTCACGCTCTCTCCGCGAGGAAGGAGCCGGACGTGATCCGAGTGTTCGTCGTCTACGAGCAGGAGCCAGACCCGGAGCGCTTCGAGCAGCATGCCGCGCTCTGTCGCCGGGTCGAGGGGGGCACGTTCCGGCACGGCAACGTGTTCGGAACGCCGATGGGTGAGCCCCGTTTCAAGCACTACGCCGAGTGGGAGTTCCCGGACCTGGACGCCTTCAAGGTCGCCGCCCGCACGGCTGAGTTCATGGAGACGGGCAAGGACGCAGTGGCGATGGGAATTCCGTTCCAGGTCCACTTCGCCGACGTCGCCTGATGACCGAGCCCAGGCACCCGCACCCGAGCGATCCGGCACAGCTCGGCTTCGAGACGATCGTCTACGAGAAGGAACCGCCGCGGGCCACGATCAGGCTCAACCGGCCAGATGTCCTCAATGCATTCGACTTCCAGATGCTGCGGGAGATCGCGCGAGCCTGTGAGGACGCGTCGTGGGACGACGAGGTTCGCGCCGTCGTCGTCACGGGGACGGGCCGTGCCTTCTGCGTCGGCGCGGACCTTCGCTCCTGGGACGAGGATCTGCTCGGCCGGCCGAGCGAGTACTGGAAGTGGTTCGGGGCCTTCAAGGACGCCCACGACCGGCTGCGCGAGATCGGCAAGCCGACGATCGCGCGAATCAACGGGATCGCGGTCGGCGGCGGGAACGAGCTCCAGATGGCGTGCGATCTCTCCGTCATGGTCGACACGGCCTTCATCCGTCATGTGGGCCTGCAGCACGGCTCGGTGCCTGCAGGAGGGGCGACCCAGTGGCTCCAGCTCATGGTCGGGGACCGGCGTGCCCGCGAGATCGTCTTTCTCTGCGACGAGATACCGGCAGCGCAGGCCGCCGAGTGGGGGCTCGTCAACAAGGCCGTTCCGGAAGCGGAGCTCGACCGGGTCGTCGACGAGTGGGTCGAGAAGCTCGCGACGAAGCTTCCGCAAACGACGCGCTACGCCAAGCAGCAGCTCAACGTGTGGCGCGACCTCGCCTGGCACCAGACCGTCGGTCATGCACGCGACTGGCTCGCGATGTCCATGCTCGGGGAAGAGGCACAGGACGCGGTTCGCGGGTTCCTCGACCGGCGGAAAGGCGAGTAACCTGAGGTCATGGCCGACGAGGTCCTTGCTGCCCGTGACGGCGCCGTCCTGACGATCACGCTCAACCGGCCAGACGTTTACAACGCGATCAACCGGGCGATGCACGACGCCTTGCACGAAGCACTGGACCAAGCCGCGGATCCGGACGTGCGTGCGGTCGTCATCACCGGCGCCGGGCGGGGATTCTGCTCCGGCCAGGACCTGCGCGAGTTCCAGGAGCTCCCGGGTGGTGTCCGCGAGGCGCTCGAGCAGACGTACCACCCGAACATCCGCGCGATCCGGGCACTCGAGAAGCCGGTCATCGCGGCGATCAACGGCGCGTGCGCGGGCGCGGGTCTCTCGCTCGCATGTGCGTGCGACGTTCGGATCGCGTCCGACGAGGCCGCGTTCGTGCCCGGGTTCATCGGGATCGGGCTCGTTCCCGATGCGGGCGGTACCTGGTTCATCCACCGTCTGCTCGGCTTCGCGCGCGCGTTCGAGTGGATGGTCTCGAACCGTCGACTGAGCGCGGACGAGGCGCTCATCTGGGGGCTCGTCTCCGAGGTGGATAGCCCGGAGCGTTTCGCCAAGCGGACGGCGGAGCTCGCCGAGTGGTACGCGGCCCTGCCCACCCGGGCGGTGGCCATGACGAAGCGCCTGTTCGAGCACGCGTTCTCGGCGTCACTCGAGGACCAGCTCTCACTCGAGGCGGAGCTCCAGGAGGCGGCCACGGGGACGGAGGACTTCACCGAGGGCGTTCAGGCGTTTCTCGAAAAGCGCGTGCCGGACTTCCGCGGCCGGTAGGCTCGACCCTGCGCAAGACCGGAATCCGCTGATTCGCGGATCCCGGTCGCGCGAAGATCCCTGAAGGCGACCGCTTCGCGGCCGCAGCGCTCGCGGCTCGGGCCCGTAGGACAGTCGCTCCGGGCGGCGAAGAAGGCCTCCTACCACACCGCCCCGGCGCTACCTGCCGGAGCGGTACTCGACTCCCGGGCGCCCGAGGGTCCACGCTCGACAACGGATCCCCGGGCGCCTTCCATCTACTCGGGGCTTGATGCGAAAGCCGCGCGAGCGGATTCCGGTCTTGCGCGAGTGAGTAGTGTCGAGACGTGGAGATCCGCGCGGTCGACTACCACACGGGTGGCGAGCCCTTCCGGATCGTCACCGGCGGCGTCGACGCGCCACAGGGCGCCACGATCCTCGACAAGCGCCGGGACGCGCTCGAGCGACTTGACCACGTCCGCCGGCTGCTCGTCTACGAGCCACGCGGCCACGCGGACATGTACGGCTGCTTCGTGGTCGAGCCGAACGATGACGGCGCCGATCTCGGCGTCGTCTTCTTCCATAACGCGGGCTACTCGACCGCCTGCGGACACGGGACGATTGCGCTCGTCGCCTGGGCGCTCGACGAGGGAGTCCTCGAGCGACGAGAGGGCGATAACCACGTCGTCGTCGACGTGCCCTCGGGCAGGTTGGAGACGTGGGCCCGGGTGGAGGACGGCCGTGTGCGCTCGGTCCGTTTCCGCAACGTCCCCGCATTCGTCTGGGCCGAGGGCCTCGAGCTCGGAGACCGGAGCCTCGACGTCGCCTTCGGAGGCGCCTTCTACGCGTCCGTGGAGGAGCGTGTCGATCCGGGGGAGCTACCCCGCCTGATCGAGCTCGGTCGCGAGCTCAAGCGGGAGATCGAGGCGTGGCAGGACATCGTCCACCCCCTGGAGCCGGAGCTCCGTGACCTCTACGGAGTGACCTTCTGGCAGGACGAGGATGGTCGGCCTTTGACGCAGCGCAACGTCACAGTGTTCGCCGACGGTGAAGTCGACCGCTCGCCGTGCGGGAGCGGTACCTCGGCGCGGCTCGCATTGCTCGACCGCTCGGGCCGGCTGCCGCGCGGCGACGAGCTGCGGCACCTCAGCATCGTGGGGTCGGAGTTCCGCGCGCGCGTCGTGGGGGACGCGGAGGTTGCCGGGATCCCCGCCGTCGTAACGGAGGTCGAGGGAACCGCTTATCGGACCGGCGAGCACGTCTTCATGCTCGACCCGGACGACCCGATCGGCGAAGGCTTCCTCCTCCGCTAAAGCTAGATAGAAGCTTGATGTGAAAGCGGAGCGCTTCGCGCGCCAACGATTACCCCAGCTTCGCGAGGATCTCGTCGTGCTCGGGGAAGCGCCCTTCCGCCTGCTTCGAGAAGAGCATCTGCCCGTCCGCAAGCACGTCGAACTGTCCCGTCGACCCGGAGATCGGAGTGGCGGTGATGTCGAGCTTCGAGGTGATCTCGGCCGCGAGACTCGCGGCCCGGGTGTCGTACCCGCTTCAGGTCGGGCAGTAGAAGATCTCGACGGTCACGAGCGCAACAATAGATGGGTATTGTCGGGGCTCATGACGGCGCTGGTCTTCGAGGTGGAGCAGGCAGGCTGTACGAGCTGTGCAGCCCGCGTGCGTGAGGCGCTGGCACCGCTCGCGGTCGTGAGCGACCTCGCGATCGACGAGAGCGCCGACTCTGCCACCGTCCATCTCGCCAGCGATGGCTCTGTGCGCGAGGAGGACGTCAATCGGGTCTTGCTCGAGGCCTCGCAAGGGAGCGGCCACTTGTACCGCGTGAAGCCGGGCTCCTGGCGCGCGGAGTAAGCCAGCCTCCCGCTACGCGTCGAGCCGCGGACGGTGGCGCTCGACGATCTCTGCGCAGTCCACGCCCAACGGCAGCGTGCCGTAGGCCCGCCCTCCCTCACCCCCGAGCCGGGTCGCGCAGAAGGCGTCCGCGACCGCGGGCGGCGCGTGGCGCACGAGCAGCGATCCCTGCAAGCAGAGCGCGGCCAGCTCGACCACGCGGCGGGCCCGGTATTCGAGCTCGCCGGCGTCCTCTAGCTCGCCCCCGAGCCGGGCGGCCGCCGCGTCCAGCCGGGCGTCGGCGCCGGCGGCCAGCCCGATCTCGGCGAGCAGCGCGTCGACGCTCTCGGGCTCCGTCGCCGCCGCCCTGAGCAGGTCGAGCGCGTTGACGTTCCCCGCGCCCTCCCAGAGCGAGTTGAGCGGGCTCTCGCGGTAGAGCCGGGGGAGCGCGGACTCCTCCACGTACCCATTGCCGCCGAGACACTCGAGCGCCTCCGCGACGAGCCCGGGGGTCGCCTTGCAGATCCAGTACTTGGCGACGGCGGTCGCCAGCCTGCGGAACTGGAGCTCCCCGTCGTCCACCGAGCGCGCGAGCCGGAGCGCGGTCGCGGTCGCCGCCTCCGAGTCGAGGCAGAGATCGGCGAGGACGTTCAGGTGGAGCGGCTGCTCGCCGAGAAGCCGTCTGAAGGCGACGCGATACGCGGCGTGATGCGTCGCCTCGGCGACTGCCCGGCGCATGAGCGCCGTCGAGCCGAGGACGCAGTCGAGGCGGGTGTGGACGACCATCTCGATGATCGTCGCGACGCCGCGCCCCTCCTCGCCCAGGCGCACCGCCCAGGCGTCCTCGAGCTCGATCTCGGCGGACGCGTTGGAGCGGTTGCCGAGCTTGTCCTTGAGCCGGTGGATGCGGAAGCCGTTGCGCTCCCCGTCCGCGAGGACGCGTGGAAGCACGAAGCAGGTGAGCCCGCCCGGCGCGTACGCGAGGACGAGGAAGGCATCGCACATCGGGGCAGAGCAGAACCACTTCTCGCCGCGCAGGGCGTAGCCGCCGTCCGCGAGCGGCTCGGCCCGGGTCTCGTTCGCGCGCACGTCGGATCCGCCCTGGCGCTCGGTCAGCGCCATGCCCATGAGGACACCCGGCTTCTCGGCAACCGGAAGGAGCCCCGGCTCGTACGCGCGGCTCTCGAGTCGCGGCTCCCACTCCGCCGCGAGCGCGGCGTCTGCCCGCAGGGCCGGCACCGCCGCGTACGTCATCGAGAGGGGGCAACCCGCCCCGGCCTCCGCCTGCGCGAGCGTGACGAACCGGGCCGCGCGCGCGACGTGGGCGGCCGGCTCCCCATCCGCCCAGGGGAAGGCATGGAGACCGTTCTCGACGCCGATCCGCAAGAGCTCGTGCCAGGCTGGGTGAAACTCGACCTCGTCGATGCGCTCGCCGAAGCGGTCGAACGCCCTGAGGGCCGGCGGGTGGTCGTTGGCCAGCCGCCCGAGCTCGAGCGGCTTCCCGCCGCACAGACGTCCGAAGGCGGCGCACTCCTCCTCGCGGTCCTCCGCACCCTCGCGCCGGAGCGCCTCGACGAGCGGCCGGTTCTGTGAGAAGAGGTCGTACCCCTCGAGCGGCGGAGGCTGGTTCCCCACGCGGAGGTACGCCGAGGTCGCCATACCCGTAGCGTGCAGGCCGGCGTGCCCGGTGACAAGGTCAGATGTGGGGAGGGCTCGCCTCGCCGTGCGCGAGGTGAGCAGCAACGCTCCTGGAAACTCGTGCCCTGGCTAGCGCGCGGCGGGGGTGCTTGCCAGGAGGCGCTCGACGAGATCGCGGGTGTCCTCGTCCGCAAGCCCGCGGTGGAAGCACGTCGTCCGCCTGCACAGGATGTCCTCGGCGGTGCGCGCCCACTCGTGCGTTGCGGCGTAGCGCACCTGCGCTGCGATGTCGGGCCCCGCGCTGTTCAGTCGCCGGAGGAGGGACGGATCCTCCACGGCAGGCGCCAGCACCTCCGGCGCGCGGCTGCCGTAGAGGTGGAGCAGGTGCTCGCGAATGTCGCGCTCGAGCTCAACGGGAAGCGACACATGCTCGAGCCCGGCTGCGCCAGGGAGCGGCCACGGGCGCTTGTCGAGTCGGCGCAGGCCCAGCTCCGATCGCAGGCGGGAGAGGGTCTGCAGAGCGATCCGGCGATACGTCGTGAGCTTGCCGCCGGCCACGTTGAGCATTCCCCCCGGGCTGCGGGTGAAAACGGTCTCCCTTCGAGCGCTCACGCTCTCTCCCTCGCCCGCGGGCAGCACACGCAGGCCCGAATAGGCGGCCCGCACGCGATCTGGAGCGACGACCTCGGCGCTCAAGGCGACGGAGGCCTCGGCCAGGATCTGATCGATGTCGGCCGGCTCGACGGCGACATCGGCCGGATCGCCCTCGTGCTCGGTGTCCGTCGTACCGAGGAGGAGCATGTCGTACCAGGGCACGGCGAAGGTCACGCGGACGTCGTCCTGCGCGATCGTGAGCGCGGCCGTCCAGGCGTCGTCGAGCTCGACGAGGACGTGCGCGCCCTTGCTCAGCCGGACCGAGGTCCCGAGTCGCGGATCCTCGAGGCGGCGCACATGGTCGACCCACGGCCCTGCGGCGTTGACGATGACACGTGCATCGACCGCGATCTCTTCTCCAGCAACGCGTACTTCGGCGCCCGTCACCCGCCCTCGTGCGGAGCGGAGGGCGACGACCTCGGCCCCGTTCGAGACACATGCTCCGGCATCCGCCGCGGCACGGACGTTCTCGAGGCACAGCCGCGCGTCGTTCGTCGTCGCATCGGCGTAGAGGGCGCACGAGCGCAGACCCTCGAGCCGCAACGACGGCACCATCTCTCTGGCCTCGACGGGATCGACGAGCCAGTTGACGCGCGACCGGGCGAGGAGCGAGTAGAGGACGATCCCGCTCTGGACGTACGCGGGGCGAAAGGGGCCGCCGTGGTACAGAGGAAGGAGGAACGGCGTTCGGTGAACGAGGTGTGGGGCGACGATCTTCGTCAGCACCCGTCGCTCGTGATGAGCCTCTCGAACGAGGCGCACGTCACCCAGGCGCAGGTAGCGAAGCCCGCCGTGGATGAGCTTCGAGGAAGCGCTCGACGTCGCCCCGCCGAAGTCACCTGCATCCACGAGCGCGACGGCGAGACCGGCGCGCGCCGCGTGGGCGGCGATTCCGGCGCCGATGATCCCGCCGCCGATGACGAGCAGGTCGAAGCGGCGTTCGGCGAGCTCCTCGAGGGCCCGCCCGCGCCCTAGATTCCAAGCGGGTTCGCCCACGCCTTCCTCCCCGCGGCGTCGATGACCTCGATGCGGACGTGCCGCGCGGACGGAGGTACGTCCAGCCGGGCGTGGACGACGAGTCCGTTCTGATCGCACTCGAGCTCTTGGCCCGCGTGCCTGTAACCGAGACGGCCCACGTTGACCGCGGCACCCGTCGCCCGCCCCGAGACGAGCGTGACCGAGCGGCACGGGCTGCACCGCACCTCGACCGTCTCGCCCTCGAGGCACACGTCGTCGATGCGCGGACCCGTCGAGGAGTAGTACGAGCCGGATGCGAGGGCACTCAGCGCGGCGGTGAGCGAGCGCTCGGGAGCCTTCACCCACGTCCAGGCAAGATCCGAGTCGTAGCCCGGGTGATGGGAGTCGTCGGTCGCGATCGCCGGGCACAGGTGCCCTGCCTCGAGCAGCTCGTCCCAGTGCACGGCGGAGAGACCGCGTCCGATCTCGAGCTCGCAGCCGGCGTTGTAGACCTCGATGCCCGTGACGTTGTCGGGGAGCTCGAGCGTCCCCGGCGTGACCCCGGTCCAGTACGGGTGAGCGAGATACGCAATACCGCCGTGCGCCTCGATCCAGTCGGCGGTGGTCTCGAGGTCGGCGTGCTCCTTGGCGAGCTCGTGCAGCTCCTTCTCGGGAGCGGAGACGCCATAGCCGAGAACGTGCCCGTCGCGGGCGCCGGGGAGGATGCAGTTGAGCTCGACGCTCGGAATGACCAGGAGGTCCTCGATCGAGTCGTCATCGGTGATCCGCCAGTGGTCGGTGATGGCCAGGACGTCGTAGCTCGAGCGCGCGTAGTGGCGCGCGAGATGCCTGGGCGCGAGCTCTCCGTCCGATCGAGTCGTGTGCGCATGCAAGGCGCAGCGCAGCCAGGTCCCGTCGCTTGTCCAGGGGCTCGTCATCGACCGCGAGAGCCTACGCCGTGCCCCCGCGACCGTGCTGCGCGTGTGTTTAGGCCACGCTCCGACCCGTGCGCATTGCACCGATCCCTTCGATCTCCTACCATCCTGCCATCCCGAACCCCAAAGGAGGCGTGCCTGTGGACGACCATCAAGAGCAGGAGTACGAGTTTCTTCGTCGACTCGAGGAAGAGCGGGTAGACCGGGGCAGGCTTCTGAAGCGCGGACTCGCCGCGGGTGCTGGTCTGACGATCTTCTCGCTCTCCGACGTCGCCCTCGCGACACGGCAGCGCGTGTTGGCGGAGCCGCCGCTGCTCGGCCGCTCGGTCTCGGTCGCGGAGATGATCGCCGAGGCCAAGAAGGAGGGACGCCTTAACGTGATCGCGCTCCCGCCCGACTGGGCGAACTACGGCGAGGTCATCTCGACGTTCACGAAGAAGTACAAGATCCCGATCACGAGCGACAACCCGAACGGGTCGTCCGCGCAGGAGAACCAGGCCGTCCGCTCGCTCAAGGGCGACCCGCGGGCACCCGACGTGCTCGACGTCGGTCCCTCGTTCGCGATCGACGGCGCCAATGAGGGCCTCTACGCGAAGCACTACACGAGGAACTTCAAGAAGGTGCCGCGGGTCATGAAGGACGGGCGTGGCTTCTGGCTCGCCGACTACTACGGCGCCGTCTCGTTCGGCGTCAACTCGGCTGTCGTGAGCAACGTGCCGAGGTCGTTCCAGGATCTGCTCAAGCCCGAGTACAAGAACAGGGTCGCTCTCAACGGCAGCCCGCTCTCGTCCGGTTCAGCGGTGGCGGGCGTGTTCGCCGCGGCACTCGCCAACGGCGGCTCGCTCAACGACATCGGGCCGGGCATCGACTTCTTCGCGAAGCTGAAGGACGTCGGGAACTTCATCCCGATCCAAGCGACGCCGCAGACGATCGCGTCGGGTCAGACCCCCATCACGTTCGACTGGGACTACCTGAACCTCGCGTACGTCAAGGAGTTCCCGAGCGCGAGGATCAGGGTCATCGCGCCCTCGGACGGGCTCTACGCCGCTTACTACTGCCAGGCGATCAACGCCACGGCGCCTCACCCGTGGGCGGCGCGACTCTGGCAGGAGTTCCTCTACTCCGACCAGGGACAGCTGCTCTGGATCAAGGGCTACTCGCATACGGCGCTGTTCGACGACCTGGCGAAGCGGAAGGCGATCCCGAAGGCTCTGCTCGACGCGCTTCCGAAGTACAGCAAGGCACCGAAGTTCGCAAGCCGCGCCCAGCTCACCGCCGCGAGGGCGAAGATCGCGACAGACTGGCCGAAGAAGGTCGGCTGAGCACAACAGTGGAGACGGGCAACCTCCCTCGGCCGGCGGAAGCCGGCCGAGGGAGGCGGTTCTCGCTCGTGTGGCTGGGGACGCTGCCGTTCTTCGCCTACGCGCTCCTCTTCCTCTTCCTTCCCTCCGGCCAGGTGATGGTGGGCGCGTTCCGGGACGTCCAGGGCGGGTTCACGCTTGACAACCTGACCACGCTCTTCGAAGAGCCGTACCGGACAGAGTTTCGCAACAGCATCGAGGTCAGCCTTGTGACGGCGCTCGTCGGTGGTCTCCTCGGGTTCCTGATCGCCTACTCGGCGATCCGGGAGGGGTCGCCGCGCTTCCTACGCTCGGTCATCACCACGTTCTCCGCCGTGGCGGCGAACTTCGCCGGGATTCCGCTGGCGTTCGCCTTCATCGCCACGCTCGGAACGATCGGTGTGGTCACGCAGTTCATGACCCAGCAGCTCGGCTGGAACCCGTACGACCACGGGTTCAGCCTGTTCTCGAAGACCGGGGTCGAGCTCGCGTACCTCTATTTCCAGATCCCGCTGATGATCCTCGTCATCTCGCCGGCGATCGACGGGTTGCGCCGCGAGTGGCGCGAGGCCGCGGCGAGCCTCGGCGCGAGCTCCTACCAGTTCTGGCGCCACGTGGGCGTGCCGATCCTCATGCCGTCCCTCCTCTCCGCGGTCATCCTCCTCTTCGGCAACTCCTTCGCCGCCTACGCCACCGCCTACGGCCTCACCGGCGGCAGCATCGGCTTGGTGCCGATACGGATCGGCTACCTCCTCTCCGGCGACGTCCTCGACAATCCGCACCTCGGGCAGGCGCTCGCCGTGGGCATGTTCGTCGTGCTCGCGGTGATGATGCTGGCCTACGTTCCGCTCCAGCGGCGCGCCTCGCGGTGGGGGCGATGAGGCGCCGGATCGCACCGGGCGCGGTCCTCTGGTTGCTCGTCGGTGCGGCCTACTTGCTCCTCCCGCTCGTCGCTACGTCGATCTACAGCCTCAAGTCGAACCAGACGGGGACGTGCTGCACGCTCGAGAACTACGGCGAGATCATCCACGACCCCGCGTTCTGGAAGTCGATCAGGACCTCGTTCGTGCTCGCGCTCGAGACGATCGTGATCGGGCTCGTGCTGCTCGTCCCGACGGTGTACTGGGTCAACCTCAAGCTGCCGCGGCTGCGACCCGTGATCGGGTTCTTCGCGCTGATTCCCTTCGTCGTGCCGCCGATCGTGCTCGTCGTCGGCCTGCTCGATGTCTTCCGCGACACGCCGGACTGGTTCTACGCGGAGCCGTACGGCTTCCTCGTCGCCGCCTACGTCATCCTCGCCTTCCCGTACATCTACTTCTCGCTCGACGCGGGTTTTCGCGCCATCGACGTGCACACCCTGACCGAGGCCTCGCAGAGCCTCGGCGCGAGCTGGCGGACGACGCTCGGCCGAGTGATCCTCCCGAACATCCGCGGAGCGGCGCTCGCGGGCGCGCTGCTCACGCTCGCGATCGTCATGGGCGAGTACACGATCGCGAGCCTGTCGACGTTCGACACGTTCCCGGTCTACATCCAGTATGTGAACGAGAACAAGGGGTTTCCGGCCTCGGCGCTCGTGCTGCTCAGCTTCGGCATCACGTGGGCCGCGATGATTGCGATCGTCCTGGCCGGTCGTGGCCGCGCTCAGGCCCAGGTTGGGGGTGCGAGATAATGGCGACCGTCGAGCTGCGACAGCTGCGACGCGTGTTTGGCGAGGTCGTCGCCCTGGACGGCGTCGACCTGGCGATCGAGAGCGGCGAGTTCCTCTCGCTTCTCGGCCCGTCCGGGTGCGGGAAGACCACTGCGCTTCGTCTCGTCGCAGGGTTCGACCGCCCGACATCTGGGCGCGTCTTCCTCGGCGGCAAGGACGTCACGCACGTGGGGCCCAACCGTCGCGGCATCGGCATGGTCTTCCAGGCGTACAGCCTGTTCCCGAACATGACGGCCGAAGGGAACGTCGGTTTCGGCCTCAAAGTCCGCAAGCAGCCTCGGGAC
>Ga0209640_10003021_pt1 | contig 14705 bp, 16 predicted proteins | sample RifCSP10_1_FD_184018 | JGI IMG/M metagenome (GOLD analysis project Ga0209640, IMG submission 184018) | Soil microbial communities from Rifle, Colorado - Rifle CSP2_sed 10_1 (SPAdes) (version 2) | ecosystem: Environmental > Terrestrial > Deep subsurface > Rock core/Sediment | place: Rifle...
CATCCGGTCCATGCCCGCGCGCCGGCCGGTCAGCACCTTGTGGCCGTAGGTCTGGTGCCCGACGTCCCACACGATGCGGTCGTGCGGCGTGTCGAATATGTAGTGCAACGCAATGGTGAGCTCCACGGTGCCGAGATTGGACGACAGGTGGCCGCCGGTCTGGCTCACTGATTCGAGCAGGAAGGCGCGCAGCTCGTCCGCGAGCTGCCGCAACTGCCTCAGGTCGAGGCGGCGCAGCTCGTGCGGATAGTTCACGCGCTTCAGCAGCTCGTACTTCGTCGCGCCCGCCGCCTGCTGGCCGCCCACGGTCGAATTAAGAATGTTTTCCGACATCAGTCCCTATTCCATTCCAGCCAGTTCATTTCAGTTGATCCATTATCCCCCGGGCGATGAGCGGCGGGGCACCCGTCTGCTCCATCGCACGGAGTTAAGCCGGCGCAACGCGTCCGGCCTTAACAAGGCTTAGAACTTGCGCAACACAATAAAATCCGCCAACTGGCGCAGCCGCAGGGCGCGCTCGCCAAAACCCTTGAGCGCCGCGAGGGCATTTTGCCGCAATTCCTGAGCCAGCTCCCGCGCGCGGGCGATCCCGATGGCGCTGACGTAGGTCGGCTTGTTGTTCTTGGCATCCTTGCCGGCCGTCTTGCCCAGCGTCGCGGTGGATGACTCGGCGTCGAGCGTATCGTCCACGACCTGAAAGGCGAGCCCGATCAGCTTGGCGAAGAGGTCGAGCTGCCCGAGCCCCTTCTCGTCGAGGCCGTTGCCGCAGCGCGCGCCCAGCAGAGCCGACGCCCGGATCAGCGCTCCGGTCTTGTGGATGTGCATGTATTCGAGCTCGGGCACGGTGAGGCTCTTGCCCACGGACTCGAGGTCGATCGCCTGGCCGCCCGCCATGCCGCGCGAGCCCGACGCCGCGGCCAGCAACTTCACCATCTCGAGCTGCGTCTTCCCGTTGTCGGCGAGGCGGTACTCGCCCAGCAGCTGAAACGCGAGGCTCTGCAACGCATCGCCCACCAGCAGCGCGGTGGCTTCGTCGTATTCGACGTGACAGGTCGGTCGTCCGCGCCGGAGCACGTCGTCGTCCATGCACGGCAAGTCGTCGTGCACCAGCGAATAGGCGTGGATCAGCTCCACCGCCGCCGCGGCGATCCTGACGCGCTCGGCATCCGCTCCGGCGAGCTCGCCCGCCGCGAAGGTGAGCAGCGGGCGCACGCGCTTGCCGCCGCCGAGCACGGCGTAGCGCATCGCCTGGTGCAGGCGCTGGGGGGCAATCTCGGGCGCCGGGAGCACGCGTTGCAGCGTCTCTTCGACGCGCTCCAGGTGCGCCTGCGACCACACCGGGAAATCAACGGTCGTCGTCGTTGCCGTCACTCTTGAGGTCCCGCAGGACGCCGTTTTCCAGCACCTTCACCTGCTGCTGCGCATCCTGCAGGGCGGCCTGGCAGTACTTCAGCAGCTCCGCGCCCCGCTTGTATGCCGCAAGCGAGCGCTCGAGCGACAGCTCGCCCTCCTCCATGCTGGAGACGATCTTCTCGAGCTCCGCCAGGGCGGCTTCGAGGGATTGCGGCGGCTGGGATTTTGCGGCTTTGGACATGGGCGGGCTCGCCCGCATGGAGCGAGGCGAAAGAGTAGCCCAATCAGACGGTTGGGGTCAACGCGCCGGGCGGACGCAGGCGCCGGAAGCAAGCGCACTGGATGCTCGCGACGGGACATCCAGCGCGGCACCTGCCGCGTATTACCCAGGACCGCGCGACCCGGGCCGGCTGCGGTCCGGCGTGCGGCCCATTCGATGAACTCACAGGAGATCGATTCATGAAATCCCGCAATGTCGCCATTACCGCCATCACCCTCGCCGCCCTCGCGTCCGGCGCGGTCCTCGCCCAGCCCAAGCCCGCCCAGCCCACCATGGACAAGTGCTACGGAGTATCTCTCGCCGGCAAGAACGACTGCGCCGCCGGCCCCGGCACCACCTGCGCCGGCACCTCGAAGATGGACTACCAGGGCAACGCCTGGAAGTACGTCGCAAAAGGCGCCTGCACCACGATGAAGACGCCAAAAGGCATGGGCTCGCTCAAGGAAATCAAGAGCTGAGAGCGTCGCGCCGGTCAGGCACCTCGAGATTATGACCACAGTTCCCTCCGCCGGGCTCGGTCTGAAGCCGCAGCATTTCGATGCGGCGCTCGCCTGCCCGGCGGCGGGGCTGTGGTTCGAGGTGCACCCCGAGAATTACCTGGTCGCGGGCGGTCCGCGCCTCGCGTGGCTGGAGGCGATCCGCGCGCGCCATCCCGTCTCGCTGCACGGCGTCGCCCTGTCGCTCGCGGCCGATGCCGAGCCCGACCCGGGGCATCTCGGCCGGCTCGGCGAGCTCGTGAATCGCATTGAGCCCGTGCTCGTATCCGAACACCTCGCGTGGTCGACCTGGCGCGGCGCTTATCATCCCGATCTGCTGCCGTTTCCCCGCACCGGGGAGGCGCTTCTGCGCATCACCGACAACATCTCGCGCACGCAGGACGCATTGCGCCGGCGGATCTCGATCGAGAATCCGTCGCACTATCTGAAAATCGAGAGCCATGCCTGGGGCGAGATCGATTATCTGGCAGAGCTCGCGCGCCGGACCGGCTGCAGCCTGCTGCTCGACGTGAACAACGTTTACGTAAGCGCCCGCAACCTGGGCTATTCCACGGAGGAATACATCGATGCCTTCCCCGGGGCACTGGTGGCGGAGGTCCATCTTGCCGGCCACTCACGGGATCCAAATCTGGGCGAATCGCTGCTCATTGACTCGCACGACGCGCCGGTCTCCCCCGAAGTGTGGGCGCTCTACGAGCGTCTCATCCGCCGTATCGGTCCCCGCCCGACGCTGATCGAGCGCGACGACAAGCTGCCCGATTTCGCCACGCTCTTTGCTGAGCGCCAGCGCGCCGAGGCCTTGATGCGCGTTCCGCTCGCCGAAGCAGCCTGATGATCCCGCCGGTGGCAGGCAGCCTCGCCCGCTTCCAGGACGCCTTCGCGCGCGCGCTGCTCGCGCCCGAAGCGGAGCCCGCTTCCAGCGTGTCCGCGCTCGCGGCGCAGCCCGCATTCGCCGTGTACCGCAACACCGTCATGAAGGGCTGCATCGACGCTCTGCAGGCCAACTACCCCGCGGTCGCGCGGCTCGTCGGCGAGGAATGGTTTCGCGCCGCGGCGGCGATTTATGTCCGGGAGAGCCTGCCCGCAGATCCGACTTTGCTGCGCTACGGCGCAGCGTTTCCGGACTTTCTCGCCCGCTTCGAGCCGGCGGCGGAGCTTCCCTACCTGCCAGGCGTCGCGCGGCTCGACCGCCTGTGGACTGAGGCACACGCCGCGCCCGATGAGACAGCGCTCGATCCCGCCGCCCTCGCGGCCCTTGCCCCCGATGCGCTGGCCGGCGTGATCGTGCGCCCGCACGCTGCGGCGCGCTGGGTGTGGTTCGAGGAGGCGCCGATCTACACCATCTGGTCGCGCAATCGCCCCGACAGCACGCCCGACGCCGACATCGACTGGCGGCCCGAGGGAGCGCTGCTTGCGCGCCCGCGCGACACCGTGGAATGGCGGGCGCTCGATGCCGCGGGGTGCGCCTTTCTCGACGCCTGCGCTGCGGGCGGAACACTGGGCAGGGCGGCGCAGGCCGCGCTCGAGATGCGGGCTGACGCCGATATCACGCAATTGATGTCCACGCTGCTCGCCAGCGGCGCGTTCGGCCAATTGACCTTCATCAACCGGCAGTCTGCGGAGGACCAAATATGAACGCCGTTGCCCAAACCGCTGCCGACGCCTCCCGAGGCGGTCTGCGCGGCGCCTGGAACCGTATTGCCGGTCGCCTGGACACGCTGGCACTGCACTGGCTGCTTGCGCTCGCCGCGCGCGTGGCCATCGCCGCGATCTTTTTTCTTTCCGGCCGCACCAAGGTCGAGGGCCTGCTGACAGTCAGCGACACCGCCTACACGCTGTTTCGCGAGGACTACAAGGTGCCGCTGCTGCCGCCGGAGCTCGCCGCGCATCTCGCGACCTACGCCGAGCACCTTTTCCCGGCCCTGCTGGTGCTGGGGCTATTCACCCGGCTCTCCGCGCTCGCGCTGCTCGGCATGACCGCCGTCATACAGCTCTTCGTCTACCCCGACGCCTGGCCCACGCACCTTTCCTGGGCCGCGCTCATGCTCTACCTCGTCGGCCGGGGCGGGGGACCGCTTTCGCTCGATCACGCCGCCGGCCTCAAATAGCGCGCAGCTGGCGTTAAAATTAGCACCATCTCTCTTCCGTGAGCCGCTGAATGCACGCGACCCTGCCCCGGCTTCAAGCCAGTGATTTCCCGGCCATACGCCGCCGGCGACTGGACATCCTGCAGGTCAACCTCGGCTACAAGTGCAACCAGACCTGCCTGCACTGCCATGTCAACGCCGGCCCTACGCGCACCGAGATGATGGACCGGGAGACGATCTCGGATGTGATTGCGTTCCTCAAGTCATCCAGCGTGAAGACGCTTGACGTCACGGGCGGCGCACCGGAGCTGAACCCGCATTTTCGCGGCCTCGTGCTCGCCGCGTGCAATCTGGGCGTGCACGTGATGGACCGCTGCAACCTCACGATCCTGGAGCAGCCGGGACAGGACGACCTCGCGCAGTTCCTCGCCGCAAACGCGGTCGAAGTCGTCGCCTCGCTGCCCTGTTACCTCGAAGAGAACGTGGACGCTCAGCGCGGCAAGGGCGTGTTCGAGGCAAGCATCCGCGCGTTGCAATCGCTGAACGCGCTCGGATACGGCCGCGCGGGCTCGGGCCTCGCGCTGAATCTCGTCTATAACCCGCAGGGCCCCACACTGCCGCCGGCACAAGACCGGCTCGAGGCCGATTTTCACCGCCACCTGGGCGAGCGCTTTGGCGTCGTCTTCAACGGCCTGTACGTGCTCACCAACATGCCGATCCAGCGCTTTGGCAGCACGCTTGTTTCCAATGGCCAGTTCGAGCACTACATGGCGGTGCTCAAGAACGCCTACCAGCCCCAGAACCTCGAGTCGGTGATGTGCAGGAACCTGGTGAGCGTCGACTGGCGCGGCACCGTCTACGACTGCGACTTCAACCAGATGCTCGGGTTGCCGCTGCAGCTGAACGGCACGCCGCGCGTGCACCTGCGTCAGCTCATGGGTAAGGACCTCGACGACAATCCGATCGTCGTCAAGGACCACTGCTACGGCTGCACCGCCGGCCAGGGCTCGAGCTGCGGCGGCGCGCTTTCTTGATAAGAGGTGACTCGTGACGCCGACCTACCTCGCTACCGCCCGCGACATCTACCGCGAAGCCGCCCTCAATCCGCAGCAGGGTCTGTGCTGCACCACGGCGCCAGTCTGGCAGCTGCCGGAGCTGGCAATCCCGAAGAAAATGCTCGCCATGAACTACGGTTGCGGGAGCACGGTCCACCCCCGAGACCTCGCGGGCTCGCCGACGGTCCTCTACGTCGGGGTGGGGGGCGGCATGGAAGTGCTGCAGTTCGCGTACTTCACGCGCCGGGCCGGGGCCGTGATCGGGCTCGACGTCGTGGACGAGATGCTCGCGGCGTGCCGCACTAATTTGCGGGAAGCCGAGCTGCAGAATCCCTGGTTCAAGTCCTCGTTCGTGGATCTGCACAAGGGCGACGCCCTCGAGCTCCCGGTCGCGGACGGCTCGGTGGACGTGGCGGCGCAGAACTGCCTGTTCAACATCTTCCATGACCGCCATCTCGAGCGCGCGCTATCGGAGATGTACCGGGTGCTCAGGCCGCAGGGCAGGCTGATCCTGTCCGACCCCGTATGCGAGTCGCAGATGCCGGAGCGCCTGAGGAACGACGAGCGGCTGCGTGCCCTCTGCCTGACAGGCGCGATTCCGCTCGACGATTACGTGAAACGCCTGACCGACACCGGCTTCGGCACCATCGAAGTGCGCGCGAAGCGCCCCTATCGCGTGCTTTCGCCGCGCCATTACCCGACTGACCGGCTGATCGTGATCGAAAGCGTGGAGATCTGCGCGATCAAGGATCCCATGCCGGCCGACGGGCCGTGCGTCTTCACCGGCAGGACCGCGATCTTCCACGGCGCTGCCGACTATTTCGACGACCAGAAAGGCCATTTCCTGACCCGCAACCAGCCGCTCGCCGTGTGCGACAAGACCGCGCGGGCGCTGGATCAGCTGGGCCGCGACGACATCCACCTCTCGGCGCCCACCTGGTTCTACGACGGCGGAGGTTGCTGCTGAAATCCATCAGGTCCGGCCATGTCATCGCGCGCCCCGGCGTGGAGCGACTGGACTGGACCCGTCGGGCGGCAGCAACCTGAAGAAGAATCATGATGAAACGGGGCAGGCTGGCACTGGTCGTCGTCATCGTGGCGCTGATCGCGGCGTTCTTCGCTTTCGGCCTCGACCGCTACGTCACGTTCGAGTTCTTCAGGTCCCAGCAGGCGGCAATCAGCGCGCGGGTCGCGGCGCACCCTGTTGAATCCGGCTTCATTTTCTTCCTGATCTACGTCACGGTCACCGGCCTGTCCCTGCCGGGCGCGGCGGTGATGACGCTGATCGCCGGCGCGATCTTCGGGATCCTGTGGGGAACGTTGATCGTCTCCTTCGCCTCCTCCATCGGCGCGACCCTCGCCTTCGTCGCCTCGCGCTTCCTGCTGCGCGACTGGGTGCAGGGGAAGTTCGGCGACAAGCTGAAGCCCGTGAACGACGGCGTCGCGAAGGAAGGCGCGTTCTATCTCTTTGCGTTGCGGCTGGTGCCGGCGTTTCCGTTCTTCCTCATCAACCTCGCCATGGGGCTGACGCCGATCCGGACCTGGACCTTCTACTGGGTGAGCCAGCTCGGCATGCTGGCGGGCACCATCGTCTACGTCTACGCCGGGACGACGCTCGGCGAGTTCCGGATATCCGTCGAGGTCCTCATCGCGTTCACGCTCCTCGGCATCTTCCCACTCATCGCGAAGAAGGCGCTCGACGTCATCAAGGCGCGCAAGGTGTACGCCCGGTGGCGGCGCCCGGCGCGCTTCGACCGCAACCTGGTCGTGATCGGCGCCGGTTCCGCCGGGCTCGTGTCAGCCTACATTGCCGCGGCGGTGAAGGCGAAGGTCACCCTGATCGAGAAGCACCGCATGGGCGGCGATTGCCTCAACACTGGCTGCGTGCCTTCGAAGGCGCTCATCAAGTCGGCGAGGCTGCTGGCGCAGATACGGCGCGCCCGGGAGTTCGGCATCCGGACGGCCAGCGCGGAATTCGAATTTGCGGACGTGATGGAGCGGGTGCAGCGCGTGGTGAAGGCGGTCGAGCCGCACGACTCGGTGGAGCGCTACAGCAGTCTCGGCGTGGAATGCATCGAGGGGGAAGCGAGAATCACCTCGCCCTGGTCGGTGGAGGTGAGGAATGCGGGCGGCACGCGCACGCTCACGACGCGCGCCATCGTGATTGCCGCGGGCGCGCGCCCGTTCGTGCCTCCGATTCCGGGCATCGAGCAGGTCGGCTACGTCACTTCCGACACGGTCTGGGAGCTGCGGCAGCTGCCGAAGCGGCTGGTGGTGCTGGGCGGCGGCCCGATCGGCTGCGAGCTCACCCAGTGTTTCGCGCGCTTCGGCGCGCAGGTGACCCAGGTCGAGATGCTGCCGCGCATCCTGATCCGCGAGGACCCGGAGATTTCGGAACTGGTGACGCGGCAATTCCGCAAGGAAGGCGTCGACGTGCGGGTCAACCACAAGGCCAAGGCGTTCCGGGTCGAGAATGGCGAGAAGATCCTCATCGCCGAATCCGACGGTAGGGAGGTGCGGATCGCCTTCGACCAGCTGCTGTGCGCAGTGGGGCGGATCGCGAACACCACCGGCTACGGGCTGGAAGAGCTGGGCATCCCCTTGACCAGGACCCGCACCGTGGAAAGCAACGAGTATCTACAGACGATCTATCCCAATATCTACGCCTGCGGCGACGTCGCGGGACCGTACCAGTTCACGCACACCGCCGCGCACCAGGCGTGGTACGCGGCCGTCAACGCCCTCTTTGGGCGCTTCCGCAAGTTCAAGGCCGATTACGCGGTGATTCCGTGGGCGACGTTCACCGACCCCGAGGTGGCGCGCGTGGGGCTGAACGAGATCGAGGCGAAGGAGAAGAACATCCCCTACGAGGTCACGACCTACGGCATCGACGAACTCGACCGGGCAATCGCGGACGGGGAAGCACACGGCGTGGTCAAGGTGCTGACCGCGCCGGGGAAGGACCGGATACTCGGCGCGACCATCGCCGGCGAACACGCCGGCGACCTGATTGTCGAATTCATTGCCGCCATGAAGCACGGCATCGGACTGAACAGGATCCTGGGGACCATACACATCTATCCGACGCTCGCGGAGGCCAACAAGTACGCCGCGGGTGCATGGAAACGCGCTCACGCTCCGGCGGGGCTCCTCAAGTGGGTGGAGCGGTATCACGCGTGGATGCGCGGCTGAGGCAAGGGATGAGGGGTAAGTCCAGAACTTCCCCTCCTGCCCGAGGAGGGGTGTCGCGTTAGCGACGGGGTGGTGGGAGCCGGATATGAAGATCTTTCTCGCATTGATTGCGCTACTGGCTGGCCTGTTTGCGGGCGGCGCGCCAGCGCAGGGCTTCGACCACGAGCACGCGGCATGGACGGCGCTGCTGAAGAAGCACGTCGTGCTGCTGGATGGCGGCAAGGCGTCGCAGGTGCGCTACGCCGGCTTCCAGCAGGATCGTGGCGCCCTCAGGGGCTATCTCGATTCACTCTCGACAGTGACGCCACAGGCGTTCGAGGGCTGGAGCAAGGCGCAGAGAATGGCGTTCCTGATCAACGCCTACAACGCTTTCACCGTCGAGAAGATCCTCACCCGCTACCCCGACATCCAGTCCATCTGGGACTTCGGCAGGTTTTTCGGCAATCCCTTCAAGGACCGGTTCATCACGCTGCTCGGGCAGGCGTCCAGTCTCGACCAGATCGAGCACGAAACGCTGAGAAAGCCCGGCGCCTACGACGAGCCGCGCGTGCACTTTGCCGTCAACTGCGCATCCATCGGCTGCCCCATGCTGCGCGAGGAAGCCTACGTGGCGCAGCGTCTCGAGGCCCAGCTGGAGGAGCAGGCGCGGCGCTTCCTCTCGGACCGCTCGCGCAACCGCTACAGCGCCGAGCGCGGCGGGCTCCAGGTCTCGAGGATTTTCGACTGGTTCAAGGAGGACTGGACGAGCGGCTACCGGGGATTCGAGGGGAAGCGCGAGCCGATCCGCTCGCGCGAGCAGTTCTTCGCCGCCTACGCGGCGCTTCTTGCCGACGGCCCGGCGCATCAGAAGGGTATTCTCGACCAGAAGGCCGATATCCGCTTTCTGGACTACGACTGGACGCTCAACGACGCAAAACAGTGACCGGTGGCTGGTGACCGGTGACAAGTAAGATCCCCATGCTCTCGATCATCGTCCCCTGCCTCAACGAAGCGGAAGGCATCGCCGGCACGCTCGCCGCGCTGGCGCCGCTGCGGGCGCGCGGCGCCGAGGTCATCGTGGTCGATGGCGGCAGCAGCGACGGCACCGCGGAGCGCGCCGCGCCGCACGCGGACTGCGTGGTGAGCGCCCCGCGCGGTCGCGCCCTGCAGATGAACGCCGGGGCGGCCCGCGCCCGCGGCGAGATCCTGCTGTTCCTGCACGCCGATACCCTGTTGCCGGAAGCGGCCGACGCGCTGATCGTGGATGGCCTCAAGCGATCGCGCCGCGGCTGGGGCCGCTTCGACGTCGCCATCTCCGGCGCCAATCCGCTGCTGCGGGTGGTGGCGTGCCTGATGAACGTCCGCTCGCGGCTGACGGGGATCGCCACCGGCGACCAGGCGATCTTCACCACCCGTTCGCTGTTCACGGCCGCGGGCGGCTATCCGGAGATCGCACTGATGGAGGACATCGCGCTCTCCAGGCAACTGAAGCGCTTCGGGGCGCCGCTGTGCCTCCGGCACCGCCTGATCGCGTCCGGGCGCCGCTGGGAGAAGCACGGCGTCGTGCGCACCATCCTCCTCATGTGGCGCCTGCGGCTCGCGTACTGGCTCGGCGCCGATCCGGGCAAGCTGGCGGCGCATTATGACCGCGGTTGATGCCGGTGCGGCGGTCATCGTCTTCGCCAGGGCGCCGCGGCCCGGCGCGGTGAAGACCCGCCTCGTCCCGCCGCTCGCGCCCGAAGAAGCCGCCGCGCTGCACGCCCGGCTCGTCAAGCGGACGCTGGAGACCGCCCGCGCCGCCTCGTATCGCCGAATCGAGCTGCATGGCACGCCGGATATCGACGATCCCTTTTTCCGATTCTGTGCCGGGCATTTTGGCGCTGCCCTGGTGGCGCAGTCCGGCGCCGACCTCGGCGCGCGCATGCTCGCGGCTTTCGAATCGGCGCTTGCCGACTGCCCGCGCGTCCTGCTCCTGGGCTCCGACTGCCCCGCCCTCACCGCGCGCCACCTGCGCCAGGCCGATCGCGCGCTGCGCGACGGTGCCGACGCCGTGTTCGTTCCGTGCGAGGACGGCGGCTACGCGCTGATCGGACTCAAGCGGGTCGATCCGCGGCTCTTCGAAGGCGTCGCCTGGGGCGGCGCATCCGTCATGGAGGATACCCGGGCCCGTTTGCAGCAAATGCGCTGGCGCTGGCGCGAGCTCGAAACGCTGTGGGACGTCGACCGCCCGGAAGACTACGAGCGGCTGCTCGCCTCCGGCCTGCTCGACAGCCGCCGCGCCACGGTTTGATCCCTCATCCCTCTCCTTCATCCTTGAATGAGCTCGTTCCTCGCCGACCTCATCCTGGTCGCCCACTTCCTGTTCGTGGCATTCGTGGTGGGCGGGCTCGCGCTGATCTGGATCGGCGCGGCCCTGGGATGGGCATGGGTGCGCAATCTCTGGTTCCGGGCCGCGCACCTCGCTGCAATCGTGTTCGTCGCCGGCGAAACCCTGCTGGGCATCTGGTGCCCGCTGACGATCTGGGAGGACGCGCTGCGCGGCGTGCACGCGGAAAAAAGTTTCGTCGCGCGCTGGATCCACCGCGTGATGTTCTACGATTTTCCGGGGTGGACGTTCACCGTCGCCTATGTGCTGTTCGCGCTGGTCGTGGTGGCGACGTGGTTCTTCGTGCGGCCGGCAAGAAGGTCGAGGGTGCCCATTCCCTGACCTCGCGTGAGGCGCCCGGAGGTGTGGGCAGGTGTTAGGTCGGGTATAGTGAGGCGGGCCGGCGCGTTGCGCCGCCAATGCCATAATTGACGAAGGAGGAGCAACCCATGAAACCGTGGCGATACCGCGTATGGGCCGGGCTGGGCGCCGTTTGTATGCTGTCGGTGAGCGCCGGCGCGTTCGCGCAAACCGACAAGTATCCTTCGCGACCCTTGCGGATGATCATTCCCTTCGCCCCGGGCGGCGCGTCGGACTTCATCGGCCGGATACTCCAGCCGAAGCTGACGGAGGTGCTCGGGCAGCAGGTGGTCGTCGACAACCGCGCTGGAGCTTCGGGGAACATCGGGGTGGAGCACGCCGCGCGCGCGACACCGGATGGCTACACGTTCCTGCTCGGCAACGTCAGCACCATGGGAATCGGCCCGAGCATGTTTCCGAATTTTTCGGTGCGCGCGCTGCGGGATTTCATCGCCATCACGTTGGTGGTCGACGTACCGGGCGCACTGGGAATCCACGGCGGCCTGCCACCGAACAACCTTAAGGAGTTCATCGCCTACGCGAAGCAGCACGACGGCAAGCTCAACTACGGCTCTGCAGGGTTGGCCAGTGCGCAAGGCATGGCGTTCGCGTTCTTCATGAACAGGGCGGGAATCAGGCTCCAGCAGGTACCGTATAAAGGCGGGGCCGGCGCCGCGACGATCGCGACCATCTCCGGCGAAGTTGCCGCCACGATGGTCACCACGGCCTCCCTGGTGCCGCACGCCAAGACGGGAAAGATCAAGATCCTCGCCGTGGTCGCGAAGCAGCGGGTCGCGGCGCTCCCGGAGACTCCGACCATGATTGAGTCGGGTTTCCCGGAGCTCGACCTGGGCTCATGGCAGGGGATTTACGCTCCCCTGGGCACGCCGCGTCCGATCGTCGATACGCTCTTCAAGACCGTCGTGAAGGTGGTCCACGACCCGTGGATCGGCGAGCGCTATGCCAAGGCAAGCGCCCAGCAGATCACCAGCGCATCGCCGGCGGAGTTCGCCGCGTTCATGAAGCAGCAGAACGCGTTCTGGGGCAAGGTCATCAAGGATCTCGGGATCGAGACTCAGTAGGCGGCGCGAATCAGCCGAGCGCGTCGCCCCAGATATTCCGCGCCCAGCCCCAGGCGTAGGCGCCCTCGATCTCGCTCGACGCCTTGGAGACGCCTCCCGCGCCCTTCACCGGCACCAGCGTCTTCTTCCCCTTGTCGAACTGGTGTATCGAGGTGACGTGCATGGCGGAACGGCCGTCGACGAAGCTGTAGCACGTATTCATGATCGCCGGTTCCGAGTGGACCGCCTCGCCCTTCAGCAGCGCAATCACCGCCGCCGCGCAGATCTTGCCGTGCTGGTTGGCCATGCTGGCCGACTTGGGCATTCCCGGCGCGGAGAGCGTAGCGTCGCCCAGCACATGCACGCCCTTGACCGCCACCGATTCACACGTGAGCCAGTCGATGCCGCACCAGCGCTGATTGGCGGTGATGAGCCCCGCCTGCCGCGCGATCGTTCCGGCGCCGTGAGGCGGGACGACGTTCAGCACGTCGCCCTTGACGCTGTCGAAGGTCAGCTTCACCGCCATGCCCTTCACGTCCACGTCCTGGAGCTCGCTGTTCGGCCGGTAGTCGATCATGCCCTTGTACATCCCGTTCCACGCGGCGAGGAAGAGCCCTTTCTTCGACACGATGTCGGGATTGGTGTCGAGCACGATGATCTTCGACTTCGGCTTGGCTTTCTTGAAATAATCCGCGACCTGGCACACGCGCTCGTACGGCCCGGGCGGGCAGCGGTAGGGGGACATCGGAACGTGAAACACGAACACCCCGCCATCGCGCATCGCCTCGAGCTGCTTTCTCAGCGCGACCGTCTGCGGCCCCGCCTTCCACGCGTGCAGCACCCGGTTCTGCGCGTCCACGCTCTTGAGCCCCGGGATCGAGTCGTACATGAAGTCGATTCCGGGCGAGACGATCAGCCGGTCGTAGGGAAGCGTCTTCCCGCTCGCGAGCCGCACCTGGCGCGCGCCCGCGTCCACCGCCACCGCTTCGTCGCGCACGACGTTCACGCCGCGGCTTGACAGGCCGTCGTAGCCCATCGTGATGTTGCCGATCTGGGTGTTGCCGCCCAGCACCAGGTTGCTGATCGGGCAGGAGACGAACACATCGCCGCGCTCGACCATCGTGACGTCGATGTCCGGCGCCCAGAGCTTGACGTAGCGGGACGCGGTCGCGCCGCCAAAGCCGCCGCCGATCACCACCACGCGCCCGGCGGACGGTCCCCCCATTCCCGCGCATCCCGCCACCGCAGCGACCCCGGTGGAGGCCGCCATCCACTTCACGAACTCACGTCTGGAAAACCTCATGGGCGTCTCCCTAGAAGTTGACTCGCGCCGCCGGCGCGGCGGCGGCCGGCCCCGCCTTGGCGCCGGCAAAATAGCCCGCGATCGCCTCGAGCTGCTGGTCGCTGTAGCCCTTGGCCTGCTGGTGCATGAGCGTCGCGGGCCGCGTGCCCGACTTGAAACCCTTCATGATCTCAAGCAGCTCGGCCTTGTTCCTCCCGGCCAGAGCGGGCGGCACTCCGCCGACGCTGCGCCCGTCGGTCCCGTGGCAAGTGAAACAGGCGGACGCGAGATTGCGCGCGTAAACGGGTTCCTGCGCCGCGGCCCCGCCGGCAAAGCCCGCCGCCAGCAGCGCGGCCGCGCAACTGGCGCGGAAAGTCGTCGGTTTCATGGCGTCCCTCCTGATCAACGATGAAGTTACGGCGGCCGCGAATCGCGCCGCCGCGGGCGAATTGTTATCCGGGCATAAGTTTGTGACGATGCCCTGCCCCCGTCAAGCGCCGGGCTCAAACGTGATCTGGATCAAGAGAACAAAACGCCCCGGTCCTTTCGGTTACCGGGGCGCGCTGCGAGCCGGGGGCGCGGGGTCAGGCGACGCTCGCGGCTTCCTCGGTGAAAGTCAGCTTGATCTTCTCGTCGGGGCCGATGTCCACGGTCACCTTGCCGCCATGGGCGAGCCGCCCGAACAGCAGCTCGTCGGCGAGCGCCGAGCGGATCGTGTCCTGGATCAGGCGCGCCATCGGGCGCGCGCCCATCTGGGGATCGAAGCCCTTGGTCGCCAGGTGTTCGCGCAGCGCCTCGGTGAAGGTCGGGTCCACCTTCTTCTCCGCCAGCTGCTCCTCCAGCTGCATCAGGAACTTGTCCACCACGCGCATGATGACATTCCGGTCGAGCGCGTTGAACGAGATGATGGCGTCCAGGCGGTTCCTGAATTCCGGCGTGAACATGCGCTTGATCTCGGCCAACTCGTCGCCCACCTGCACGGTCGGGGTGAATCCCATCCCGGACTTCGACAGCTCATGCGCGCCGGCGTTGGTGGTCATGACGATCACCACGTGGCGGAAATCGGCCTTGCGCCCGTTGTTGTCGGTGAGGGTCCCGTGGTCCATCACCTGCAGCAGGATGTTGAAGATGTCCGGATGCGCCTTCTCGATCTCGTCGAGCAGCAGCACCGAGTACGGCTGCTTGGTGATCGCC
>Ga0209640_10003022_pt1 | contig 14704 bp, 12 predicted proteins | sample RifCSP10_1_FD_184018 | JGI IMG/M metagenome (GOLD analysis project Ga0209640, IMG submission 184018) | Soil microbial communities from Rifle, Colorado - Rifle CSP2_sed 10_1 (SPAdes) (version 2) | ecosystem: Environmental > Terrestrial > Deep subsurface > Rock core/Sediment | place: Rifle...
TCCGCCGGTCCCGCCGTGCTGCCGCTGCCCGTGCTCGAGGAAGCGCAGCGCCACCTGGTGTCGCTCCCCGACGTCGGCATGTCGGTGATGGAAATCAGCCACCGCTCCAAGACGTTCGAGGATCTGCTCAACGGCGCGATCGCGGACATCCGTGCGCTGGCCAGCATTCCCGCGCACTACAAGATCCTGATGCTGCAGGGCGGCGCCACGCTGCAGTTTTCGATGGTGCCGATGAACCTGCTGGCCGCCGGCGCCACCGCCGATTACATCGACACCGGCTCGTGGGCCGACAAGGCGATCAAAGAGGCCAAAAAGGTCGGGACGGTCACCATCGCCGCCACGACCAAGGCCGACGGCTACACCCGCATCCCCAGGCAGGACGAGCTGAGGCTCACGCCGGGCGCGGCCTACGTGCACATCACGAGCAACAACACGATCGAGGGGACGGAGTGGAAGACACTGCCGGACGTGGGTGGGGCGCCGCTCGTCGCCGACACCTCGTCCGACATGTTCAGCGGCCCGATCGACGTCGGGCGTTTCGGCCTGATCTACGCCGGCGCGCAGAAGAACCTCGGGCCCTCAGGCGTCACGCTCGTGATCATCCGCGAGGACCTGCTCGCCCGATCGACCGACGCGCTGCCGATCATGCTGAACTACAAGGTCCACGCCGACAACAACTCGCTGTACAACACTCCGAACACGTTCGGCGTCTACATCCTCGGCCTGACGATGAAGTGGCTGCGGTCGCTCGGAGGCTTGCCGGCGATTGCGAAAATGAATCAGCGCAAGGCCGGCAAGGTCTACGCGGAGGTCGATCGCACCGGGTTCTATCGCGGCACCGCGCAGAAGGAGAGCCGCTCGCTCATGAACGTGACGTTCCGGCTGGCCACCGAGGAGATGGAAAAGCTGTTCGTGAAGGAGTCGACGGCCGCAGGGCTCGATGGGCTGAAGGGGCACCGCGCCGTGGGCGGGATGCGCGCCTCGCTCTACAACGCGTTTCCCGAAGAGGGTGTCGACGCGCTGGTGGCGTTCATGCGGGAGTTCGAACGGAAGCGCGGCTGAGCTCCCATCACTGCCACGTACTTTTCTTTCTCGGTGTCTCGGTGTTTCGTGATCAGTGTGTGGGGGTAGGAAACCGCCGCCGTCTCCGGCGCCGCCGGCGCCGCCGCGGCGCCGCCGGCTCCGCCGGCTCGGCTTCGCCTTCGAACGTGCCGGCCGCCTCCATGAATCCGCGCCAGTGCTCGAGCACGTCCGGCGCCTGGCCGTGAATGTCCAGCCATGTGAGCGCTTCCTGAAACGACCCGCGGTGCACGAGCGCCCGGCGGGCGCGCGGCGACAGGTTCATGTCCAGCAGGCGCCGCTCCAGCACGAGCAGCTGCCGCAGCCGTTCGATGTCGCGCCGCGCCAGCGGCAGCATGCCGAGCGAGGGGGCCGGTTCCTTGCGCCGGTCGTCGTGATGGCCGTGCGGCGCCAGCGGGCCGGCGGCGGCCGGGCCGAGCGGGACGATGAGCGAGCCGAGCAGAATGGCGTTCGACAGCGAATCCGGCAGTCCTTCGAAGCGCCGGCGATAGGCGTCGAGCGACGCGAGCGAGCGCCACAACGCGTCGCCGCTCCCTTTCTGGAGCGGCGCGGCAATCGGCTCGAGCAGCCGGCGCTCGGCCAGCATGCGGAACGCACGCTCGGCGGCCCCCGATCGCAGCAGCTTGTACATCTCCTCGATCAACCGCGCCGGCGCGCTCCTGGCGATGTCATGACGATGGGCCGCAATGGCCGCCTCGACCGGCGGATCGAGCGCGAAATCGAGCCGCGCCGCCATCGCCACGGCGCGCAGCATGCGCACCGGATCTTCCTGAAAGCGCTCGCACGGGTCGCCGATGGACCTGATCAGCCCGGCCTTCAGATCTTCGAGGCCGCCGGTGTAATCGATGATCGAAAACGTCGCGATGTCGTAGAAGAGCGCGTTGATCGTGAAATCGCGACGGAACGCGTCTTCCTCCGGGGTGCCGAAGGTGTTGTCACGATGCAGCAGGTGCTGACCGTCGCCGTCACGTCCGTCCGCCGGGCTGTCCTGGACGGGGGGTGGGGCGTTGGCCGCTGCGAGTTCTTCGGCGGACAGCTTCCGCCTGAACGTGGCCACCTCGACGTTCTTCGAGCCGAACCGGACGTGCGCCAGCCGGAACCGCCGGCCGATGATCCAGCAGTTCCGGAACAGGCGCTTGACCTGGTAGGGATGGGCGGATGTACCGACGTCGAAGTCCTTCGGCCGCCGGCCCAGCAGGAGATCGCGGACGCTGCCGCCAACCAGGTACGCCAGGTAGTTGTGCTGATGGAGCCGGTAGAGCACGCGCAGCGCGTCGGGGTCGATCTGCTTTCGGGACAACGTGTGCTCCGCGCGCGGCACGATGACCGGCTGACTCATCGATAGGAATTGTAATGCTACGATCGACGCGATGCGAATACGCCGCGCCGGCCTGACGCTGCTGTCGCTCGTCATCGCGGCCGCAGGCCTCAGCGCCGCCGAGCATGCGTCGCTGGCGAAGGCGCGTGCGCTCTATAACGCGGCGGACTACGACGGCGCCATCAGCGCCGCGGCGGTGGCGCGCGCGGATCCCGCGTCGGCCGATGCGGCGGCGCTGGTGGCGGCACGGTCGCATCTCGAGCGCTATCGCCTCAGGACCGGGGATCCCGCCGACCTCACGGCGGCGCGCGAGGCGCTCGGCGCCGTCCGTGCGGCGGCGCTCAAGCCGCGCGATCAGATCGACCTGCTGGTGGGCCTCGGCCAGGCGCTGTTTCTGAGCGACACGTTCGGGGCGGCGGCCCAGCTGTTCGGTACGGCGCTGAGCCGCGCCTCGCTCCTGTCCGAGCGCGACCGGTCGCTGCTGCTCGATTGGTGGGCGACCGCGATGGATCGCGAGGCGCAGATGCTGCCGGCGGACCGGCGTGCGGTCACGCTGCGGCCCGTCATCGACCGGATGGAGGACGAGCTGCGTCAGGATCCGGGCAGCGCCTCGGCCAACTACTGGCTGGCGGTCTCCACGTGGGGCACCGGCGACGCCGAGCGCGCCTGGCACGCGGCGGTTGCCGCCTGGGTGCGCGCGCCGCTGCGGCCCGAGACCAGTGCCACCTTACGCGACGACATCGACCGTTTCGTCATCACGGTGCTCGTTCCCGAGCGCGCCCGCAGCCGTCCCGCGAAGGAGCAGCAGGTGGCACTCATCGATCTCCGCGCGCAGTGGGATCTCGTCAAGGAACACTGGAAATAGGCGAGGCCGGCGTCTCGCTTCAGTCCGGCCTCCGATTCGCACCGCGTCCCTCGACGTTGCTCGGGACGCCCTGAGCCGCGTCGAAGGGCGGAAAAACGCTCGCAGCGGCTCGACGACTGTCGCCTCGTGAGCGAAGACGCTCCCAACGGAGTCTGAGGGGACTGGGTCTGTACAGCCGCTGCGGCGTTTTCGTACTTCGCTGATCGCGGTGCTCATAGTCGGCCGGCCCTGAAGCAAGACGCCGGTCCCGCTATACGCATCCATCCCGAAATGTCCTCAGGGCTTGGCGTCGCGCCAGTTGTCGGCGATCCCGACGTCGACCGTCAGCGGCACCTTGAGCGACACGGCGCCTTCCATCTTCTCGCGTACCATGTCCGCGGCGCGGTCGGCTTCCTCCCGCGGCGCTTCGAAGACCAGCTCGTCGTGCACCGTGAGGATCATCCGCGCGCGCAGGCCCCGCCGCCGCAGCTCGGCGTGGACGTCGATCATGGCTTTCTTGAGAATGTCGGCCGCGGTGCCCTGAATCGGCATGTTGACGGTGACGCGCTCGGCGGCCGCACGGATCTGTCCGTTGCGGCTGTTCAGTTCCGGCACCCGCCGCCGCCGCCCGAACATCGTCTTGACGACGCCGGTTTCCCGCGCGCGCTGGAGCGTGTCGTCGATGAAGACCCGCACCCTGGGAAACCCGGCGAAGTAGGCGTCGATGAAATCCTGCGCCGCCTCTTTCGTGACCCCGATGTCCTTGGCGAGCGTGAAGGCCGTCTTGCCGTAGAGCAGGGCGTAGTTCACGATCTTGGCGCGGCGGCGCAGCTCGTGCTTGTCGAGGCCGCTTGCGGGGCCGAACACTTTCATCGCGGTCCGGTCGTGGATGTCCTCGCCGCTCTCGAACGCCTCGATGAGCGCCCGCTCGTCGGCCAGGTGCGCCAGCACGCGCAGCTCGATTTGCGAATAGTCGGCCGAGATCAGCACGTGGCCCGGTGCGGCGACGAACGCGCGGCGGATCTGGCGGCCGAGCTCCGTGCGGATCGGAATGTTCTGGAGGTTCGGTTCGGAGCTGCTCAGCCGCCCGGTCGCGGCCACGGCCTGATTGAAACAGGTGTGCACGCGCCCGGTCGCGGGGTGCACCAGCTGCGGGAGCGCGTCGATGTAGGTGCTCTTCAGCTTGTGGAGCCCGCGCCACTCGAGAATGAGCCTGGGCAGCTCGTGCACGAGCGCGAGCTCCTCGAGCACGTCGACGGCCGTCGAGGCCGATCGGGTCTTGCCCGTCTTCTTCAGCGCGGGCAGCTGCAGCTTGTCGAACAGAATCTCCCCGAGCTGCTTCGGCGAGTTGACGTTGAACTCCTGCCCGGCGAGCTCGAAGATCCGCGTCGTGTAGCGCGCGAGCTCGCGCTCGATGTGCTGTGACTGCGCCGCCAGCGCCGGACCGTCGATCTGAATCCCGGCGCGCTCGATCTCGGCGAGCACCGGCACGAGCGGCATCTCCAGGTCGCGGAAGACCTGATCGAGCGCATCGGTGACGAGCAGCGGCGCCAGCCGGTTGGAAAGCCGGCGCGCCAGGTCCGCCCGCTCGCCGGCGAAGTTCAGCGCCGCCTCCGGCGCCAGCGCGGCCAGCCGCACGGCCTTGGCCCCCCGCCCGCAGACGTCTTCCTCGGTCAGCGCCTTGTAGCCGAGGTGCTCGAGCGAGGCCTCCTCGAGAGGGTGTCCCGATCGGGTGGCATCCAGCAGATAGCTCGCCAGCATCGAGTCGAACGCCAGGCCGCGAAGCTCGATCCCGTGATTCTTCAGCACGACCATGTCGAATTTCAGATCGTGGCCAATCTTGCGGACGGTCTCGTCTTCGAGCAGCGGTGTGAGCCGCTCGAGCGCCGCCCGGCGTTCCAGTTGCGGCGGCGCCACGGGGCCGGACAGCAGGTCTCCATGGCCGCCGGTGTCATGACCGAGCGGGACGTACCGCGCCTGCTGGTCGGCCGTGGCGAACGCGATGCCGACGATGGCGGCGCGCATCGCGAGCGGGTCGTCGGCAATGACGCGCAGCGCGAACTCGCCCGCGGCGCGCAGGTCGGCAGCCAGCCGATCGAGCGCGGCCGGCGACCTCACCAGCGCGTAATCCTTCTGGATGGTGTCCGTCGTTGGCGCGTACTCGTTGACGAGCGAGCGGAACGCCATCCGCGAAAACAGCTCGTAGCACCGCTCGCGCGAGGCGCCCCGATACCGCAGCGACTCGAAGTCGATCTCGAGCGGGACGTCGCACCTGATCGTCACCAGCTCGCGGCTCCGCAGCGCATCCTCGCGGTGCGCCAGCAGCGCGTCCCGGTACGTGCGCTGCGTCAGGTCGCCGGCGCCGGCGAGCAGCGCGTCGAGGCTGCCAAAGGCGCTGATGAGGTCGACGGCGCCCTTCTTGCCGACGCCCGGGACGCCGGCCACATTGTCGCTCGCGTCGCCGACGAGCGCGAGGACGTCAACCACGTGCGACGGCTTGACCCCGAACTTCTCGGTGACGGCGGCCTCGTCGAACCAGGCGCCTTCTTCCCGGGGGTCGTACACCCGGATGGACCCCGGGCGTGCGTCGTGCACGAGCTGAAAGAAATCCTTGTCGATGGAGACGACGGTGACGTCGAAGCCCTGCGCCGTGGCGCGCCTGGCCATCGTCCCGATCACGTCGTCGGCCTCATACCCTTGCGCCGTGACGATCGGGACGCCGAGGGCCTCGCACGCCTCGTGCACCCACGCGATCTGTTCCGCGAGATCGTCCGGCATTGCCGCGCGGGTCGCCTTGTAGTCGGCCACCAGCTCGTCGCGGAAGGTCGGGCCCGCCAGATCGAATGAAGCCGCGATGTATTCGGGGCGGTGTTCCTTGATGAGTTTTCGCAGCATCGTGACGAAAACGTACACGGCGTGCGTCGTGTGTCCTTCCTGGTTCGTCAGTCCGCGTCCGCGAAACGCGTGGTAGGCGCGGTACATCTGAGAGCTGCCGTCGATCAGGAAGAGTGTGGGGTGGGACATGACTGGAGAGCGGCCGCGCTAAGGATATCATTCCAATTTGATGCGCTTTCTTCCGTTCCTGCTCATGTGCGCCGTCGGATCCGGATGCGGCGGCGCGTTCAAGCCGGACTACGAGTACGAGGAGGAGCTGTACCTGGCGCTCGACGGATCGGCGACGCTGAACGTCTATGCGTCGGCGGCATCGCTTGCGGCGCTGCGGGGCGCCGATCTCGATGCCGATCCGCGCGCGCGCATCGATCGCGAGTACATCCGCACGTTCTTCGGCGCGCCTGGCGTGCCGGTGTCGGTCAACCTGTCACGGCGCGACGGCCGGCGGTTCGTCAACGTCAGCGTCCGCGTGGACGACGTGCGCGAGCTGTCGAGGCTGGCGCCGTTCGCATGGTCGTCGTATCGCTTCGATCGCCGGAGCGACGTGTACGAGTTCCGGCAGCACGTCGGAGCGCCGGTCGCCGTGGAAGCCGGCGACGGGCGGGTCGTATCGGAGTCGCCGCCGCGCTGGACCGGCGGCGAAATCGTCGCGTTCCGCATGCACCTGCCGAGCGAGATCGTCTTTCACAACGCGCCGTCGGGCCAGGTCGAACGCGGCAACATCCTGGTGTGGGAGCAGCCGCTGGCCGACCGTCTCGGCGGCCGGCCCGTCGAGATGCAGGTCAATCTCGAGCCCACGTCGATCCTGCTGAGAACGCTGCTGCTGTTCGGACTGACGATCGTCGCCGCCGCGGCGGCGCTGGCGGGAGTGGTCTGGTGGATCAGCCGCCGCGGGCGCGAGGGCTGATCCACCGGCGTGGGTCTTACAGCCGTTCCAGCTCTGTGACCATCTCGGCGTCCGTCTTCAGGTTGTTCGTCACCGAGAAGGCGCCGAACGAGCTGGCGAGCGAGCGCGCGAGCATCCGGTCGACGTTGCTGTTGACGACGCCCTCGAGCGTCACGCGCCCATGCTCGACGACGATGTGAATGGGCGGATTCGCCATGGCGCCGTAGGTCCAGAAGTTCGAGTTACCGTAGATCGCCCGGGCGATCAGGAACCGCAAATCGTCGTCAAACGGTGACACCGGCAGGACGGTGATCTCGTTGCGCACGTCGCGCACGCCGTCCACCCCCGCTACCCGTCGCGCAAGGTCCTTGCTCTTGTACGGCATGGTGACCTTGCCGGTGAGCGTCACGACGCCGTCCTCCACCTGCGCGTTGATGCTGTCGAAAATCGTGAAGTTCGGATACCGCTGCACCTGCCGGGAGACGTCCTGGAAGATCTGCAGATTGTCTCGCTGAGCCGCCCAGGCTGGTGCGCTCATGGCGGCCGTCACGATGACCGTGGCAACAAACCTGGTAAACATGTCTTTGTCCTCCTCGTTGTCGTTGTCTCTGGGGGCGTGCCCCACCGTGAAGCATGGCAAGGATGCTGCCAGGTCGATGGGCGCCGAAAACACGCGGATTGTCGAGGAAAGTGAGGCGGATCCCATGAGCCCGCGGAGGTGTGTCCTCTGCGGTGAACGCTCACAGCGCGAGCGACGAGCTCACAGCACGAGCATTGTCGCGACGCCGGCGGCAATCAACAGGATCTGGCGCATGGAGCTGGCGTCGGTGCGTCCGCGATGGAGCCCGGGAATGAGGTCGGCCATGGCCACGTAGAGAAAGCTGGCGGCCGCCAGGGCGAGAACGTAGGGGAGCAGGCGCGGCACGAACTCGAACGCGACGAGCGAGGCGATGGCGCCCACGGCGCTCGCGATCGCCGACAGGACGTTCAGGAGGAGCGCGCGGCTGCGGGAGTAGCCCGCGTGAAGCAGAATCGCGAAGTCGCCGACTTCCTGCGGAACCTCGTGCGCCGCGACGGCGACGGCGGTGCTCACGCCGAGCGGCACCGACGTCATCACGGCCGCAGCCACCACGGCGCCGTCGACGAAGTTGTGAAACGCGTCGCCGATGAGTACCGGAAAGACGCTGCTCTCGTGCACTTCGCAGTCGTGCGTGTGGCAGTGGCGCCACAGCACGAGTTTCTCGAGCACGAAAAAGAGCAGGATGCCCCAGAGCAGCGTCGTGAACACGCGGTTGGCCGGCAGCTGCTCGAGCGTCGTCGGCAGCAGCGCCAGCAGCGAGACGCCGAGGAGTGTGCCCACGGCGTAGCTGACGAGCCACGGAATCAACTTCGACCGGGCGGAGTCGGTGATGAGGAGGACGCCAGACGCCAGCAGCAGCCCGCCAAGGCCGCCGACGAGGCTCAGTCCGATTGCAATGACGGATATCGGCACGCCAGAGGCATCATAGCCTTCCCGGGGCTACGAGGCGATATAGCCGCGGCGCGCGCGGACGGCATGGCGGCGATCCTTCACTTCGACGCGGATCGTGTGCCAGCGCCCGTCCTTCTTCCCGGTGCTCGAGTAGCCCAGGTAGTACTGCCTGCTCAGTTCGTCGGCAATCCGCGCCGTCGCGCCATCCAGATCCCCGAAGCCGCGCACGATCTCCGTGCGACCTCCCGTGTCGTCGGTAATCTGGCGCAGCGCATCGGCATTGACGCGCTCGGAGTCCCGCATGCGGCTGCCGCCTCCGCCGACGATGGGTGGAAGCCGCTGAGGTCTGCGCCCCGGTATCGGGAACGGGAGCGGAAGGGGCAGCTGGATCGTCGGGCCCGTTCGCATCGAGACGGCGGTGCCGTCGACCCCGAGGGCGTAGACGAGCACCTCGCTCTCGCGGATCAGATAGCGCAGCTCGCCGACGCTGATGCGGCTGTTGGTGTCGTTGCCGTCCGAAATCACCAGGAGCGCCTTCTTCGGGTGCTCACCGATGCCGGCCACCGGCAGTGCGTCGGCGATGGCGTCGTACATCGCCGTGCCCCCACCCGGCGTCACGCGCGCGACCGCGCGGCTGACGGCGCGGCGGTCGCTCGTCCACTCCTGAAGGAGGTCGGGACGATTCGCAAACTCCATGAAGAACAGCTCGTCATCCTTGCCGAGCAGGTCGTAGATGAAGCGGTCGATCGCCGACCGGGCGGACGACATCTTGTCCGGGGTCATGCTGCCGCTGGTGTCCAGCACGATGCCCAGGCTGACCGGCACGCGCTCGTTGCTGAAGTGCGTGACCACCTGGGGCTCGCCGTCTTCGTAGACGCTGAAGTCTTCCTTGCGCAGGCCGGAGACGAAGCGGCCGTCGCCGTCGGTGACGGTCGCGGTGACGTTGATGAGCTCCACGCCGCTGCGGAAGCTGAACCCCTCCTGCCCGTGGAGGGTGAGCGACGCAGTCGCAACAAGCGCGGCGAGAGCTCCCAGGATCTTCATTGCACTCTTACCAGCGACGCGTCGCCCCGGCGGTCAATGTGGCGGACGAGGCCATCCTCAGTGCGGAAGCTTACTCGATACCGTCCCACCTCGGCGAGGTCGGTCAGCGTGACCACGAACGGCGACTGGTCGCCGGGCCCAAGGGTGGCCACGTCGAGCGCGGCCCTTCCACTGGCCACGAAGCTCCCCTCGCGATCGAAGGCGAACACCAGCGCGGCAGCCTGCGTGAGCGGCGTGCCCCGGTGCGGGTTCCGGACGAGGCCGGTCACCGTCAGCGTCCGGCCGTCGCGCACGTGACGCATCGAGATCAGCTCGAGCGGCGCGGGCTGTGGCGGCGCCGTCGCCCGGTCGGCGCCGCCGCCGGCGGTGATTCCCACGATGACGATGGCGGTTGCCACGGCGGTGATGGCCGCCCGCGTGATGAACGAACGGCTGCCGGCGAGGGTGCCGGCCGCCGCCGCAAACAGGGACGCCACCGCAACCGGGCGCGCCGCGTCCGGCTCGAGCGGAGCGTCATCGGCGGCAAGCGTCGAGGCGAGCGCAGCAACGCGCGCCGCCGACCGGCGCTGCTCTTCGGCTCGCGCCCGCCATGCGGCCGCCGCGAAGCCCGCCGCCGCCGCAACGGAGAGCACGGTTACGACGATAAGGACGGTTTCCATAACTTATCTCAACGTGAATTCGACCGCGACCTCGACAATGACGTCGACGGGTACGGCGTGGCGCCGCGCCGGCGCGAAGCGCCATTGACGGACCGCCTCGACAGCGCGCTGGTCGAGTCCTGCACCGAGGCCTCGCAACACGGAGATACTGCCGACCGAGCCGTCGCGTCCCACGACAATCTCGAGCAGGACGTCACCCGTGACACCGCGCTGGCGCGCGTCGTCGGTGTACACGGCCTTCACTTCGCGAAGCAGGCGCGGCGGTTCGATGCCGCTGCCGGGCCGGTACGGCCCGCCGCCCGTCCCTCCGCCCGCGCCTTCGCCGATTCCCGAGCCGAGACCGTCTCCACTGCCGGTCCCCTGACCCGTTCCCGCGCCGCCGTTGGTGCCGGATCCCTCGCTGGGCGCCGCGTCCGGTTCCTCCTCGATGACTCCTTCCTGATCCCGAGGATCGGCGGCAACGGCCACGACAGGCGCCACAACCTCGGGTGCGGGAGGCGGGTCGGGAGCGGGTTCGGCCAGTACGGGCGGCGGTTTCACGGCGGGTACCGAGACACGGCGCTCGACACCCTGCCTCCGGACTCTGGCGGCTGGAAGCGGGTTGCGCACGCCACCACCGCCGCCGCCACCGCCTGGTCCCGGCGCCACGATGAACACGAGACGGCTTTGCTGGCGTGGCGTCTCGTCAACGGCCTGCATGTCGGCGGCGCCGGCCGAGAACCACACCGCCGCCGCGACGATCACCGCGTGAAACGCGGAGGAGGCGAACGCCGCCAACCCCGCCCGCCGGTCGAGCACGGCCCGGATGCCGCCGGCAGCAAACATCTCTCGCGCCGCACCGCCCGTGGAGGCTCGAGCCATTGCCAGCCGCCGGCCGACACGGACCGCGTCGGCGCCGGCGATGTAAGGCGTGCCGGCAATCAGCGGGATGTCGCCGGCGGCGATGAGTGCGGCCACCTTGCGAGGGCTGACGCCGGCCGCCCGAGCGACCTCATCGGCCGTAAATACTTCTGCGAGAACACCTTGGGACATGAGCTCGCCCAAGGCGGAGGCAAAAGCCTTGCCTGCGGGAGGCGCGCGGATTCAGGCCGGATTTCGCGTATGAAAGGCGGATGTGTCCTAAAGCGGCGTCAGACGCGCTATGCCTTGAGGCCCTCGAAGAAGCGGCAGCCCTCGCGCTCGGCCAGCATCCTGGCGGCTTTGAATCCGGCCGCGCCCAGTGCTCCAGGGACGTCGCCGGCGCCACTGCGGCGCGGCGCGCGGAACCGGGCCAGCAGACCAGGATGGGGACCGCCCTCGATGACGACGATCCGGCCCCCGCTGCGCAGCACGCGATGGGTCTCGCGCAACATCGACACGCCCGAGGCCTCGTCGAGCACGTCGGTCACGCCGGCGGCGTGCAGCACGACCACGTCGAACGAGTCGCGCGAAAACGGGAGCGCGTCGAGCGCCGTCACCTGTACGTCGACCAGCGCGCCGGCGCGGGCCGCCGCGGTGCGCGCGCGCTCCGCCTGTCGCTCGCCGGCCACGGCGACAGCCGCGTGGCCGCTCAATCCCACCTTCGCGGCGATCGCCCCCATCAGCGACGGATCGTCGACGCCAATCTGCAGCGCGCGCTCGCCCATGCGTACGCCGCTCATCGCGACGGGAAGACGCTCGAGGGACGACTTGCGCAGAAAAAACATCGAATTTCCTCATGATATAGTGGCCGCTTGTGACTGCACCACTTCAAATCGCACCCGCGCGCGGCACGCTCGGTGTCTTGCTCGTCGGCCTGGGCGCGGTCAGCACGACGACGATTGCCGGCGTCTGCGCGATCCGCAAGGGCCTGGCACCGCCCATCGGTTCGCTGACGCAAATGGGCACCATTCGTCTTGGCCGGCGCACCGAAGGACGCACGCCCCGCATCAAGGACTTCGTGCCGCTCGCCGACCTCAACGACATCGTCTTCGGCGGATGGGACATCTTCGAGGAGGACTGCTACGCGTCGGCGCGCACGGCCGGCGTGCTGGAACCGGCGCAGCTCGACCAGGTGCGCTCCGAGCTCGAGGCGATCAGGCCGATGCCCGCCGTGTTCGACCGGCGCTACGTCCGGCGGCTCGACGGCCCCAACGTCAAGAAGGGGAAGAACAAGCGCGACCTCGCCGATCAGGTGGTGGCCGACATCCGGGCATTCAAGGACGCGCACGGCTGCGACCGGCTGGTGATGGTCTGGTGCGGCAGCACCGAGGTCTACATGAAGCCGACCGCGGCGCACGCCTCGATCGCGTCGTTTGAACACGCGCTCGAACAGAGCGACGAGGCGATTCCCTCCAGCATGGTGTACGCGTATGCGGCCGTCCGCGAGGGAATTCCGTTCGCCAACGCGGCTCCGAATCTCACCGCCGACATTCCCGCGATGATCGAGCTGGCCGCGCGCACGAAGGCGCCGCTGGCGGGCAACGACATGAAGACCGGGCAGACGCTGATGAAGACGATCATCGCGCCCGGGCTCAAGGCGCGGCTGCTCGGGGTCAGGGGCTGGTACTCGACCAACATTCTCGGCAACCGCGACGGCGAGGTCCTGGACGATCCCGAATCGTTCAAGACCAAGGAAGAGAGCAAGAAATCGGCGCTCGACTACATCTTCCAGCCGCAGCTGTATCCCGAACTCTACAAAGACATCTGCCATGTCGTCCGCATCAACTACTACCCGCCGCGCGGCGACAACAAGGAAGGGTGGGACAACATCGATCTGGTCGGCTGGCTCGGCTACCCGATGCAGCTGAAGATCAATTTTCTCTGCCGCGACAGCATTCTGGCGGCGCCGATCGTGCTCGACTCGGCGCTGTTTCTCGACCTCGCCAAGCGCGCCGGCATGTCGGGGATTCAGGAGTGGCTGTCGTTCTACTTCAAGGCGCCGATGCACGCCCCGGAGGTCTATCCGGAGCACGACCTGTTCATTCAGCTGATGAAGCTGAAGAACACGCTGCGCTACATGCGCGGGGAGCAGCTCATCACCCACCTCGGGCGGGAGTACTACGACTAGTCGATCTGCGGGGTGTCGCGCGCCGGCGCCGGCGTCGAGGCATCCGCCGTCACGGCGGCGGCCCGTTCTACGCGATTGCCGCCGGCCGTCTTCGCGCGCACGAGCGCCTCTTCGACATTGGCCATGAGCCGCTCGGTCTTCATGTTTCGATCCACCGACTCCGCCACGAGCACGCCCACCGACACCGTGACCGGATACTGCTGGTCCGATCGATGGTCGTGGAGCTGGAGCCGTTCCTGTACCGTGCGGCGAATCCGCTCGGCGAGACGTTCCGCGTCGGCGCCCTGGATTTCCGGCAGCAGCACCGCAAAGGTGTCGCCGCCCACCCGCGCCACCCAGTCCGTCTCGCGAAAATAGCCCCGCACGACAATCCCGACCCGCTCGAGCACGCGGTCGCCGGCCCCGTAGCCGTGCCTGGTATTGATGTCGGCCAGGCGATCGACGTCGAGCAGGATGATCGCAAACGGGTAGTCGAAGCGCTCGGCCCGCTGAATCTCCTTCTCGAGTGCAGCCAGGAACACCCCGCGCGTGTGCAGCGTCGACAAGGGATCGACGACGCCGGCATCGCCGCCGCCTTTGATCTGCTCGGCCAGCGCGGCGCAGACATCCAGCGCCGCCCGGTGGATGACCTGCGTCAGCGCGGGCCACGGCTCCGACTCAACGCCGAAGGAATCGTCCAGCGCGAGCTCGTCGAGCGCCGCCCGTTCCACCAGGTAGATAACCGTGAAGAGCACCCGGGTGGTGAGTTCCTTCTCCGCCGCGAGCCGACCGAGGTCGGTGACGACGCCGTGGCGGGAGTCGATCGCGCCGTCCCGCACGGCGGTACTGATAAGCTGAAACGCCAGTTCGGCGAGGCGGGCGCGGTCGACGGCGCCGACGTGTTCCACGCCCGCGAATGGATACACGCCCATCGCCTCCTTGACGATCGTCTCGTCTCGCCCATGGAGCGCGCGGGCGACAGACGCGCGGAGTTCGGCGGCTTCCTGCATCCTGATGTGATCGCTATCGGCGCCTGCGCCAGGAGGCAGCATGGTATAGAACTTCAGCGTGCTCTACATGGACTCTGCTGCCACAGCCTGACTGGTCGTCGCATCGTGAAAATGCCCGTAAGTACTTACAAAATTTGGATCTCTACCGCAAACGTCAAGTTTGTCCGACACCTCTACTGGATGTGTGCTAACAGATCCGTGGGGGAATCACTGTGCGAACGATGATCGGTGAGTGTCTCCGCCAGGCGGGGATCATCACCGAAGAGGATCTGCAGGCCGCGCTCGTTGAGCACAAACGCTCGGGAGAACGCCTGGGCTCCGTGCTCATCCGGATGAATCTTGCGACGGAGCGTCAGATTGCGAAGGCGCTCGCGTACCAGCTCGGCTTCCCCTACGTCGATCTGGTCGAGCACCCCCCGGATCCCGCCGCCGTCGTGCTGATTTCCAAAGAGGTGGCGCTCAAGCGCAACTACATCGCCGTCGCCGTCGAGCG
>Ga0209640_10003023_pt1 | contig 14703 bp, 15 predicted proteins | sample RifCSP10_1_FD_184018 | JGI IMG/M metagenome (GOLD analysis project Ga0209640, IMG submission 184018) | Soil microbial communities from Rifle, Colorado - Rifle CSP2_sed 10_1 (SPAdes) (version 2) | ecosystem: Environmental > Terrestrial > Deep subsurface > Rock core/Sediment | place: Rifle...
CAGCGTGAAATGAAATAGTTCTTTCTCGCCATGAAAAATTGTAGGGACGGGTTTCAAAACCCGCCCCTACCGGCGTTCTTGGTCTAGAGCCAGTTCTGAGCATGTCTGAGAGCACAAGAATCACGGCTTGGCGATGGGGGATCATCTTCGCTGTGGTCGCCATTGCCGAGTCGGCCGTGCGGCTCGGCTGGATCAGTAGTTTTTTCCTCGCCGCCCCGACTCGCGCGGCAGTCGTGCTGTGGGAACAGATCGTGCACGGCAACGCGCTCTGGTTGACGGCCATCACGCTCTTGGAGATCACCGCCTGCCTGGCGATTTCGACGGTGGTCGGAGTTTTCGCCGGATTCCTGCTCTGGCGCTACAAGCTCATCGGCGGCAGCTACGAGATGTTCCTCGCGGCGCTGTTCTCATCGCCGGTGATTCTGGCGTATCCGATTTTCCTCGTCACCTTCGGCCGCACCAGCGCCGCCGTCATTGCGCTCTCCTCGATTTTCGGGTTGATCCCAATCATCATTAACACAAAGGGCGCCTTTCAAAACGTCAACCCGATCTTGCTTCAAGTCGGCGCCAGCATGAACCTGACGCGCAAGCAGCTGTTTCGCCATATTCTCGTCCCCGCCGTGGCGCCGACGATCTTCAGCGGCTTTCGCCTCGCGCTGACTTACATTCTCAAGTCCGTTCTGGGCCTGGAATACGTCGCCCAAGTCGGCGGCGTCGGCATGTGGCTCTCCGATGCGGCATTCATGTTCAAGGTCGAAGAAGTCTACGCCGGCCTGCTGGGAACGATCACGTTATCGATTCTGTTTCTTTATTTGATCAACCGCAGCGAGGTACTGGTGCGCAAGTAGCGATGGAGTCCTTGGTGGGAAATTGCAAATTTGAACCGAATCAACGGCAGGCTCAAATGTGAATTTGGAATCTGAAATTCAAACGATAGCGCACATCGATGTATAAGAGACAGCAAAACAGCGCATTCCTTGCGGCGCAGCTCCAAACGCCGCTCGGCGTGCAGGCATTGACCCTGCTGCTGATCATCGCCGTGTGGGAGCTGATCGGCCGCACGGGTATTTTGTTCGCCGAACTTTTTCCGCCGCTGATCGAGATCATGCGATCCCTTTGGACTTACGTCACCACCCCGATTATGCTGCCGCACCTCAAAGCCAGTCTCTACGAGGTCGGCGGTGCGCTCGGGCTCGCCGCGCTCTTCGGCATCCCGCTGGGAATTCTTTGGGGCAGCCGGACCCGCTGGCTGGAGATCGTCGAACCGCTGATCCTTTACGCCGCCGTCGTGCCCAAAATTGTGATCTTTCCGGTTTTCATCCTGTTCCTGGGGATCGACGTTCACTCCAAGCTTGCCGTGGGTGCCATCGCGGCGTTCTTTCCGATCTCGCTTTTGACCATCGCCGGCATGCGCGAGGTCAAGCAAGTCTACGTCGACGTGGCGCGGACCGCGGGCGCCGGCGCCTATCAGATCGCCACGCGCGTCTATTTGCCGGCCATCGCCGGACAGGTTTTCACCGGCATAAGAATCGGCATGGGCGCTGCAGTCACCGGCGCTCTCCTGGCGGAGACCAAGGTCGCCAAAGCGGGGTTGGGTTTTATGATCGTCGAATATTACGGCCAGTTTCGCATCGCCGACATGTATTCCCTTTTGCTCTTCATTTTCATTCTCTCGGCGCTGGTGAATTGGGCAATGAAAACGCTGTTTGCCCGTCTCTCGCCGAGCGCGCGCGCCGGTCAGGATGCCGGAATGTATTTCTAGCGGCTGCAAAATGGGCACTTGGTTAGGTTGACACTGCCAATCGCCCGCTATTAGTGTGAGCGTGATCGCTAATTGTGCGAACGGAGCAAACTTATGGACGCCAAGAAAAATCTCGTGATCGACGCCGACGCCCATGTGGTTGAGTGCGCGCGTACCTGGGATTTTCTCGATCCTTCGGAGCGACAATACCGCCCGGTCCCGCTGGAGACGCGCGAAGAAGCCGGAATCAAATTGCAGTTCTGGTTGATCGACGGCAAAGTTCGCGGATTTCGCTTTCCGGCCTTTTCCGATGAAGAGTTGGCCAAACTCGCCCAACGAGTCGGGCGCAAGTTTGCCGACGCCCAGGAAGCACGCGAGCTCGGCAATGTCGAGCTCCGAGTGCGGCACATGGATGAAATCCAAGTCGATGTCCAGGTACTGCACAACACCGTCTTTATCGAATCGGCCACCGATCGCGCCAACGTCGAAGTCGCTTTGTACAAGAGCTGGAATCGCTGGCTGGCGGATATCTGGAAACAGGGACAGGGGCGGCTGCGCTGGTCATGTATGGCGCCGACTTTGAGCATGCCGGACGCGCTCGATCAGATCCGCTGGTCAAAAGAGCACGGCGCCTGCGCAGTGATGCTTCGTCCCATCGAAGGACAGCGCTTGCTCGCCGATCCCTATTTCTATCCGATTTACGATGAAGCGCAGAAGCTCGATCTGCCGATCGCCATTCACATTGCCAACGGCAACGCTTGGCTCAGCGATTTATACAGTCACCCGGTGCGAATCGCGTCGACTTTTCATCGCTTCAGGATCCCGACCGTCGGCGCGTTCAACGACATCATCATGAGCGAGATTCACCAAGTGTTTCCCAAGCTTCGGTTCGGCTTCATCGAAGCCAGCGCTCAGTGGGTCCCTTGGGTGCTCCATGAAGCGAAAAACCGTTTCAAAACTCTTGGACGAAAATGGCCGGAAAGTCCCATGCGCGAGCTCGGCATGTTCGTGACCTGCGAGAATTCCGACGATGTGCCGTACATTGTCCGCGAGGCCGGTGAAGATTGCCTGGTCATCGGCACCGACTATGGCCATACGGACACCTCGAGCGATGTTGACGCAATAAAAATTTTCCGTGAGCGAGGAGACCTTTCGGCCGACGTGAAGCGAAAGATCTTGAGCGACAACGCCCGGGCGCTCTACGCCTTGTAAGGCGACAAGCGATCCCAAGTGCGGTTCTACATCAACATTCTCACGACTTACTTTCCGGAAATCGATCCCAGCTACGATGTCTACTACGGCCAAGTCCTCGAGCAAGTCGAGCTGGCCGAGGAGTTGGGCTGGGAATGCTTCATGTTCAACGAGCACCACTTTCTCGGCTACGGCGGACTTGCGGCCAATCCGGCGGTGCTGCTCGCCGCTGCGGCTGCGCGCACTTCGAAAATTCGTTTGGGCCCGTGCATCGCGATCCTGCCGTTGCGCCATCCGTTACATACCGCTGAAGATTACGCCATGGTGGACGCCATATCCGGCGGCCGGCTCGAATTTGGCATCGGCTCGGGCAACACGGAAATGGACTACAAAGTCTTTGGAATTACCAGAGAAAATGATCGGCAGCGATTGCGTGAAGCAATCGAAGTCATCCTGAAAGCGTGGGGCAGCGAGCGTGCGGGGCACAAGGGCGATTTTTGGAGCTTTGACGAGCTGACGCTTTATCCGCGACCGATCCAGCAGCCCTGCCCACCGATCTGGGTGGCGGGCACTTCCGCCAAAGGCCTCGGCTGGGCGGGGCGCCAAGGCTATCACATTATGACCGTCGGCCATCCGCATCCGCCAGAGAAGGTTCGCCTTGGCGTCGAGGCGTGGAAGCGCGGCTTAATCGAGGGCGGTTTCGACCCCAAAGAAAAACACTGTCAGTTGCATGTGCGAACGCACGTCAATGAGACTGCTGAAAAGGCGCGAGAGGTCGCGACTGCCGCGATCACCCGTTATGATGCTATCTCTCGAATTGGACGAAGATCGCTCACGGTGCCGCCAGGCGAATACGATTGGGACATGATGCTCGCGACCGGTCGCAACAACTATGGCGATCCCGGCCAGTCCATTGAAAATATTCACAACGCGATGAAGCATTATTATTTCGACACGCTCACCACGACTTTTAACTTCGGCGGCATCCCCCACGCGGAGATCCTCAAGTCTATGCACCTCTTCGCTAAAGAAGTCATGCCGGCTTTTCGCTAAGCTGCCAATTCAATCATGCAAGACGAACTGCCCATCCTAACGAAAGACCGTGTGGTAGCCGATGTGTAAATTCGCTGGATCCGGTGCCGGCACAACTGCTATTTCAAAATCTCTTTCATCTTGGCGACCAGTGCCGGCTCCAGCTTGAACAACTCCCTCACCTGTTTTTCGATCTCCACGCCGTCAATGGGATCGAGATCTAGCTTCGCCTTTTGGGTTTCGGCAAGGAACTCCGGATCTTTCATCGAGTCCATGAACGCTTTCCGGAGGAGATTGACGCGGCTTTTCGGCGTCCCGGGAGGCAATGCATAGAAGCGATTGAGCACACCGTTGACACGAGCCGACGTGAGAATCATTTTTTTGGCATCTTCGGTCTTGGCGAGGTCCACCGCCCAGGGAACATTGGGAACCGCGGGGTGGGGTTTGAGATTCCCTTGAACCAAAAGCACGACATCGCCTCTTTCCATTTCGGCGCGCCAAGTCGACTTGAAGGATTCCCAGGAATTACAGGCGCCCTGCACCTCGCCGGCATTGAATGCCAGGCGCACCGGACCGGTGCCCTTATAGCCGGAAACTAGTTGAAGCGGCAAACCGAGAGTTGCTTTCAAGACCTTTGGAATATCGTCGGTGCCGCCGCCGGGCGCGACGCCACCGATCTTGATTACTTTCCCCGAAGCCTTCCATTGTTCGACGCTGGTGATCCCCGTGGACTTTGCCACTCCGATCATGAAGTTGTCTTGCGCGGGCACGCCGAGAAACTCGAACTTCGGCGCGTCGAATTCAACTCCGGGGAGTCCGAGCAGCTGCTGGAAGGAGAGGCCGCCGATAAAATTACCGATGGTGAGGCCGTCCGGTTTGGCAACTTTGTAGAGATAATTGGCCGACAGCAAGCTCGCGGCCCCCGGCATGTTCTCGACAACGATCGTCGGATTGCCCGGAATATGTTTGCCCATGTGGCGCGCAATCACCCGCGAGTAGGTATCGAAGCCGCCTCCCGGCGCGAGGCCCACGATCAGCCGGATCGTCTTCCCTTTGTAAAACGAATCTTGCGCGAAGATCGGCTTGGCGAGTGTGCTAAGAAGTAACGCGATAGCGATTGCCCGCAACCACCGCAAGGCTTGCCGTCTCATACTCACCTCCCGCGAATGTTTAAATGGGACATCTTCGACGATGCGCGTTACCGATTACGAGTTAAAAGCACCTCAACTTCAACCGGTCATAACGCAGAGCGCTTAGATAAATCCATTACCGCACATCGGACTATTTCTTCCCGTCCGCGCTCACTCCCAGTTCTTTGTGCGCGCGCCGCAAATAACTCATGTCGAGGTATTTGTCTGGCGTGGGATAAGGGCGGCTCTTAAATAAGCGCTCACCCATCAAGTCGATCAGCCGCTGGAAGCCCTCGCGATTTACCGAGCCGTCGCGGCTGATGATGCCCTGCGACAGATATTCGTCGACGGTTGATCGCGTATATTTCAGCGGAATTCCCGTACGTTGGGTCACCAACTCGGCCGCTTGTTCCCGGTTGGCGTGCGCCCACTGCATGGCGCGTACCATCGCTTTGAGATAGCGCACCGTCAGCTGATTGTGCGTTTCAGCCCAGCGGCTGTCGACGATCAAGCTGTGGAACTGCAGATTAGGGATGTAGTCAGACAACTTCGCAATCTCCAGAAAGCCCAGCTCCCTGGAACGCGGCAGATCGCCGCCAAGGATCATCGTTGCCGACGTGCTGCAAGTCTTGAGACTGGCGAGCCGCTGGCCGGTGGGTCCGTTCTGAACTATGGTGTAATCACGATTGAGCTCCAGGCCTTCTGCTTTCAGCATCTCGCGCAAAAAGATCGTGCTTCCGGAAACCAGACTGACGACGCCAATAGTCGTGCCCTTGAGATCTTTGATGGATTTGTACTTCGGACAGGTAATCAGCGTGTAGGCGGCAACCGGCACCGTGCCGCCGATGATCTTGAGTGACGCGCCTCGTTCGACCGCGTTGATCGCCGCCGACGGGTCGACGATGGCCACATTGACTTGGCCGGCGATCAGCGCCTGAATCAGCGTATCGGTGGAGCCGATCAACACCACGTCGCCCTGGATGCCCTCTTGCGCAAAGAATCCTTTATCCGTCGCGGCGTAATTCGGCAGCTGTTCCACGGTGCGCGAAACATTGCCGATCACAATGCGGTCCGCGCCGTAGCCATAGGAAGCAAATAGGCAAACCCACAGCGAGCAAATGAAATGCAGCGCGAGCCTCATGTTCCTATCGTCCTCTCGTTTCATGGCTTCTCGTAATAATTCGCGTAATAGTGATCAGCGATCTCCGCGCCCGTCGCCTTCCAAACACCGTCGTGCGAGCCGATGTATTCGAGCGCCCTGTCGAGATACTTGATGCGAAAGGCCAAGCCGATGACGAACGGATGAAGCGGAATCGTCATCACTCGTCCCTGGGTCGCGCCTTCGGCGTATAACTGGTCGAATTGATCGCAAACCATTTGCAGCCAATCCTGCGGCGTATGGCCGCCCTGGAAAATCACCCTTATGTCGTTAAGGCCCTGCTGGTAGGGAATCGCGGTCATACGCCCTGAACTGACCCGCATCGCGCACGGCTGATCGTCGAAACCCCAATCGCAAACGTAGTCGAATCCTTCGGCGGCGAGATGGTCGAGGGTATCGGGACTCTCATCGCCGCCTCCCGGACCGAGCCAACCGCGCGGCGCTTTGCCCGACGCCACCGCAATGGTATCGCGAATATGCCGAATGACCGCGCGCTCTTCCGCGGCCGGATATTGAGTCATCCGGATATTATTGGTCACGCCGTGCCCGAGCCACTCCCAATTGCGCTTGTTGCCTTCTTCGATGATCGCCGGATGATGCGCGCACACGTCGGCGTTTAACAGCACGGTGGCGCGGATGTCGTGTTTGTCGAGAATCTCCATCATGCGAAACACGCCGACGCGCGACCCGTAATCGCGCAGCGCGTAGCCGGTTACGTCCGGCAGCAACGAATTCGGCGCGCCGGGAATGACTTTGTCGACGTGAAAGAATTCGATATTGGGCGCCACCATCAGCGCAACCCGCGCATGGTTCGGCCACTTGAAGGGCTTCCGGCGGATGATCGGTGAATAGTCGTAACGATCGGTTTGCATGATTCAACTCCTGACCACGATCCGCTTTATGGCAATAATCAACCGACCGCGTTCGTCACGAGCACGACTACGAATTGACGATTTCTTCGTATGTCGGCGTCGGCATGCCCGCCTTCCAAGTCCTGTCGCGCAACTCGATGCGATTGCCGCTCGGATCGAGAACAAAAAGTTGTCTGCCCGTGAAAAAGCCTCCCGGCCGGTAATCCACCGGCTCGCGAATCTTGATGCCGAGCCGGTGAAACAGCTTGCATGCTTCATTGAACATTTCGGGAGTGACATCGAAAGCGTGATGCAAACGCCCGTCCTGCTCGACCGTTCGTACGACCGGGTCCTTGCGTTGGCAAAGAATAATATTGTGGCTGCCGAGTTTGAAGCAAGACATCGGCGAATTGGCGAGCCGGCCGACATGCTCCAGGCCGAGGATTTCGCCATAGAACTTTTCCGCTTCCTCGAGATTATTCACCGGAATCGACCAGTGAACCACGGCATCGAGTTTCAACATTCCCATGCTCCTTTCGAGCTTCACTTACCCCATTCGCCGCGGGCTGTCCACAGCTGAAAGGAGGAAGGATGAAAACGACGGCTCAAACCTCCGAGTCACAATGCCAGATTTTTTTCGCCGGCACCTCGTTTCCGGCTCTTCCTTTCTTCTGTTCGTTGACTTCGCGCCGCGCTTTCGCCTAAATTCTCTGCACTGGACCAATATCTATCGGAGAGCCAAATGCCGGATCGAGAAATCACGATCGGCTGCCGCGATTACGATCACACCCGCGCGCTGGCCGATGGCAAGGTCAAAATCGACGGCGTCAAACTCAGTTTCGTCAGTCTCTCGCCGCCGTCGCAGATTTTTTTGCGCATGCTCCGCGACGAAGAGTTCGACGCTTCGGAGATGTCGCTGTCGAATTACATGATCGCCCTCGGCAAAGGAGACCGACGATTTGTCGCCATCCCGGTTTTCCCGTCACGCGTTTTTCGTCACTCGTATATTTGGATCAATACTCGATCGGGGATTGGGAGACCGCAGGATCTCAAGGGCAAAAGAGTCGGCATCGCCGACTACTCGATGACCGCATTGCTTTTTGTCCGTGGATTGTTGCAGCACGAGTACGGCGTGGCGCCGCAAGACATTCACTGGTTTCGCCGTCGTACAGAGCATGTTGCCGTCGACATCCCGGCCGGCGTGCGCGTCGACAACATCGCCAAAGATGAAACGCTCGACCGTCTAATCGAAGCAGGCAAGCTCGACGCGCTCGCCGTCACGTCGCCGCCGCGCGCGTTTTTGCAGGGCTCGCCGCTGGTGCGTCGGCTCTTCTCTGATTGCCGCGCCGTCGAAGCGGCATATTACTCTAAGACCAAGATCTTTCCGATCATGCACATGGTGGTGCTCCGCCGCGCCGTTTATGAACAAGATCGGATGATCGCCGTCCGTCTGGCGCGGGGCTTCAACGCAGCGAAGCAGCGCGCATTCGAATCCTACGATGAAGGTTCATCGTCGCTGCCGTGGATCAATTTAGATTTGGAGTACGCCCGCGAGATTCTGGGCACAGATGTTTATCCGTACGGCGTGAAAAAGAATTTGCCGACCTTGGAAGCGGCCACGCTCTATTCCCACGAGCAAGGTTTGACTCCGAGAAGATTCGCCGTAGAAGAACTGTTCGCGCCGGAAACCCTCGGTCTTTTCAACGATCATTAGACGCCCTGACCGTCTCAGTCCCGTGTTTCGTAGACGACGTCGTGATTCAAATCATCCCCGATTAAATTTGATGACATGCTGAGCGAGCATTTCGCATTCTTGAGCGGCTGCTCAGATGAGATTTTAATCGCGGAGAATGACATTGCGACACAGCCTCTCGGCCAAAAAGCTGCTGCTTTCTAGATTCCGAACGAAGCTTGAGGCGATAATCACCGATCAAGACGGCAGCCGGTGAGAAAGTGAGTCGCAGAAAAAAAAGACCCGTGTCGCAAATGACACGGGTCTTTGGAAGCCCGAGAATTTAGATGGATGGCACGTTAGTTAGTGGGTTTGCTCCCTGAGACGACGAAGCGAGCCCGGCGGTTTTTCGCCCAGCAGCCTTCGTTGTGCTCTTTGCATACGGGAATCTCTTCGCCGTAACTGACGGTTGACATTCTATTGGCGGCGATTCCCAAAGTGGCGAGATAATCCTGCGCCGCCTGCGCGCGCTTCGCGCCGAGCGCGATGTTGTAATCCGCCGCGCCACGCTCATCACAGTGCCCTTCGATCTGCACCCGTGCCGACGGATTGCTCTTGAGCCAATCCGCATTCGCCCTCAAAGTCGCCCGGGCGGATTCGGACAGTGCAGCGCTGTCGAAGTTAAAGTCGATATCTTTCAGCGGCCCGCCGGCGGCGCTCTCGCCACGGCGCAACGCGTCTAAACTGGAAGTCGTACCCTCTTGAGGCTTGGCTGGTGCCGGTTTCGGTGTCGTGGCGGCCATCTGCTGGCCCGATGATCCGCTGGGATTTTCAGCCGTCCATTTCGGCGGCGGCGGGTTGGCCGGATTACCGCAGGAGAGTAAAAATATCACAGCCAACAAACTCAACCCATAACTAATCCTCGGCTTTTGAGCCCCCATCTCTAGCCCACCTTTCCTGTCCGTATCGGACTGAATTAATTGGCCGATTGTGAAGCATTGCGGCTGTCCTGTCAACCATTATTCCTATCAAAACAATCTTATATTTGCGCTTTGAATCCTCTCAACTACCTTGAAACGCTCGATTCAGGTGCTGGCGCTAAGCCGGATGCCATAAAGCTTTCCCCCTGCGACGTTGAGCTTACGCCAATTTTCTCCGCCGTTGTTGCTTGCGTAAACCGAGCCGTCGGTGTAGCCGACGCAGAGCGTTTCGCTGGCGTGCGGATGGACCGTGAAACCGCAAGTCATATGGTCATGGCCGGCGGGCAGTCCGGCGTCCAGCCGATTCCATGTCTTGCCGGCGTCGTCGCTGCGCAGGATCTGTGTCTTGGCACCGCCGGTTTGCGCCGACAAATTGCGGCTGAATTTGACCGTATTGTAGGGTCCAGCGCGCACGGTGCGATGACCCGGCCAGGAAGCGGGTCCATTTTCCGCTGCGCCGAGGAATATGCGATCCGGTTTTGAGGCATGGTTAGACAGCGGAATCGCGTACGCGCGCCCCATGCCGTATTCGCACTTGGTCCAATTTTTTCCACCATTGTTGGTCTGATAGGTGCCGATGCCCGTGCTGGCGAAATAGGTTTCCAGTCGGGTTGGATGGCGCGTCACCCAGTGCACGTCGCGATACACACGGCCCTCTTCATGCTGACCCATTTCGTAAGGCACGATGCCGGCCGGATCGTTGATTTTCGGAAAAGCGGTCGAACTCGGCGGTCCACTGATGTCTTCCCAAGTCGCGCCACGGTCGCGGCTGAGAGCCACACCGCCTTCTTCGATACCGACGATGATTTCATCGGGTACCCGCGCATCGAGCACGATGCAGCGCGCGTGCGCCACATGCGGGCCCGGTGGAAACGTCCACTTGTTATAATCGGGCAAAGTGCGAAATGCCGACAGCTCGCGGAATGACCGGCCGCCGTTTTCGCTGACATAAACCGCCGCCGGCAGTGTGCCGACGTAGATCTCGTTAGCCCGCGTCGGATGCACCGCCATCGTCCAAATATCGCGATGGTCAATGCCGCCGGACGGAAGCCACTGCCAGCTTGCGCCGTCGTCTTCACTAACGTGGATCTCGGTCAGAGTCGCGGCATACAACCGTCTCGGATTGAACGGATCGCACGCTACTTCGCGCACCGTCTCGCCTTCCAACGCGCTGTTGAGCTCCTCGACCTGCTCCGACTCTCCATCCCAACGACAGCGCGCCAGCCCGTCCGCCTTCAACAGAAACAAATTCAAATGCCCATTGCTTGCGGCCATAAATACCTCCAGTCGTCGAATTAATTTGTGCGATTAAGATAGGGCAAGCGCCGAATGCACGTCAAGCTCACTTCCTTTTCGGTCGTTTAATGGCATGTCTAGGCGCCTGATGGCAGAACATCTTCCCCGCCTCTTGTGCAATCATTTTGTAGCGCGCGATAATCTCAAACGTCTAAGCCAGCGGGTTACAAAGGAGGCCTTATGAAAAGTTGGATCAAGGCAGCATTGTTGACGGGGATTCTGAGCAATCTTTTCGTTTATGTGGCGCCGGACGGCCTTGCCGCGGACATTGGCCGACGTAACGCTTGCCGCCGCAGCGACCGATTGCATATCCAAGACTTGGATATGTCGCCCGATCCGGTCGTCGACGGCCAGCGTGTTCGCGAATGGAAGGTGCGCGTTCGCTTCGATGGCCGCCGTGAATGCGAAACGGATGTTGTTGTGCGTGAGGGCGAAAACAACGTCGGCCGGCTGCACAACTACAATCTCCGTCCCGGTGTCAATGAAATCGTCGTTCCCGCTATCGTCGGGTTTCGCCTGCGCGGGCGTGAACATTGTTTCCATGTCCAGGTCGACCTTGACGGCTCACGGCAACGAATTGACGCGGACCGGCGGTTTTGTGCAGCGCAGAGAACCCTATGGTCCATGCGCGAACCCGAAGACCGGCGCCGCGCGCAAAATTAAACGCGGCTTGATTGGCTGCGAGAATCCGACCTCTCGAATCGGAATCTCGCAGCCTTATTCCGCCCACACTTTTCGTGCCGTCTCCAGCATCACGTCCAATTTGCGAAACTGCTCATCTTCACTGAGTAGATTACCGCGCAGGCTCGAGGCAAAGCCGCACTGCGGGCTGAGCGCCAGTTGTTCGACCGGCAAATAACGCGCGGCCTCATCGATTCTGCGTCGCAGCTCATCGACCGTCTCGACCCGGCCTAACTTCGTGGTAATCAACCCCAGCACCGCGATCTTGCCCTTCGGCACAAATCGCAGCGGCTCGAAAGTCCCGGCGCGGTCGGTGTCATATTCGAGCAAGAGACGCTGATGATTGAGTCCGCTAAAGAGCTTTTCCGCGATAGCGTCATAGTGTCCTTCTCTGTGCCACATGCTTTGCCGATTCCCGCGACAGATGTGAATCCCGAAGGTCACACCCGGACAACTATCGATGATCTCATTGTCGGCTCGAATCGAGCGCTCCATAGTCGCCATCGGCTCCTCGCCGCGCGCGCGCATGGCGGCTAGTGAATCCGGATCGACGTAGGCGGTATAGCCGGGGGCATCGATGCCGATATAACGGCAGCCTGCTTGCGCCAGTTGCCCCGCCATCTGCCGTTGGATGGCAACCACGTCGCGCAAAAATTCATCCGTGCTCGCGTACACCGCGCTCGAAGCTTCGCTATCATAGCATTGTTGAATCCGGTCCGGCCCGATCAGTGTCACTTTGACCGGACGATCGGTGAGGCTTTGAGTGAATAGATAATCGTCGAGCAAGGAGTTACGCAGCAGTTTGAGCGGCCGGGTCACGCGTTTGCGATTGAGCAGGATCGGATCCTGACCTTTGTGCGTGGTCGAGTCACCGCTGTCGGCTCGCTTGAGTATTTCGTGATACGCCTTGACGCCTGCCTGCCATTCTTCAACGCCGGCAATAACGGCGAAACTTTCCATGAAACTGGTCCGGCGAAATTCACCATCGACGACAATCGGCAAATTATGCGCCATCTGTTTCGCAACGACGTCGCGAATGGCTTGGTCTTGCGCTTGCTTCAGCTCGGCTTCGGTCGCTTTTCCCTCGCCGTACTCGGCGAAGGCGTCTTTAAGTGATTGCGGCCGCAGCAAGCTGCCGACCAGATCGATGCGCATGGATGGGAGATCGAGAGTTGACGCAAGGCTCATAGTCGATTCCTTTCACAAACAAGGTTCACGCTCGGCTTGCCGCAGTGGCTCAGGTCGATACCCTTCAGGGTGATTTGATTTTTCGTTCGATTTCTTTCTTCACCTCGGCCACCCAGCGCAAGTCCAAGAACCTTTCTGCGTTGAGCGGGGCGTCGAGCTTCATCGGCAGTCTAATCTCATACTCAAGAATATTTTTGATTCCTTCATTTGACGGCAAGCCCGGAACGCCTGGGGGCAGGGCACGGGCGTAGCCCTTGATCGCCTCAACCAGCATGGCTTTTGTGACATTTCTGAGCCGTAGGCGTTTCATAGCCACGTCAGCGGCCTCGTCGGGCTGCTCGCGCAAGAACATCAGGCCGCGGATCACGGCTCGTACCCAGCGTTTGAGTTGCGCGGAATTCTCGGCGATTTTCTTGTCGGTGGTAACGTAGCCTTGAAACGGCAACGGAAATATATCGCCGAGGTAAGCCAGATTGCGCAATCCTTCTCGCTCCGCGGCGACGGCGCCGGCGGGATCGAGCACGACCGCGGCCACCGCGCCGCTCTTGATCCCAAGAATTTTGTCGTTCGGGCTCGTGCCCAGAGTTATTTTGGTTACCTCCTTGGCCGATAGACCGGCGCGCTCGACGAACAGCGTCGTGAAACGATCCTCGCTGTCGCCGAGCAACGCCACGCCGATTTTCTTTCCTCTGAGATCCGTCACTTGAGAAATGGTCGGATGAACGATTAGATACCATGTCGGTCGCTCCGTTTGGTACATAATCGCTTTGAGCGGAGCGCCCTTGACCGCCGCCCTTAGCCCGCTTCCGCCGGCGCCACTGTAGTCGACATCGCCGCTGATCAATGCGGCGATCCCCGCCGGCCCGCCGACGACAATGGTCTCATTCTCCAGCCCCTCGTCCTTGAAAAACCCCCTGGCATCGGCCGAGAAGATCGACAGGTAATTCATGTTTAATCCAGGTACCGCGGTGCGAATTTTCTCCGCCTCTGCGTCGTTGACGTAGAATAATGCCAAGATCAGAGCCAAGAACAAACAGCGGTTATTCATCCTGAACGTCATATTTTTCTCCCTGGTAGGCAGGCACACCATAGGTTAGAAACGAGATAAGCGTCAAGACGCAAATCGCCTGAGCGATCTGACCGGGGAGGATTCTTGATCGCGCATCGCAGGCCGTGACGTGAGCGTTGTTACTACAGTTGCTACAAAAAAAAATATGGCTCATCGCGTAAACGAGTGGGTAAATTTTAGCAACAAATAAGGGTTCAAGCCGGATGAGAGCAGTACTTGAAGCCATTGCACGCAGTGAGAAAAGGGGCAAGGTACTGTCATGGCGATTTCAAAAAAGCGGGCAAGACGATTATGGGATACGTATGCGTTTTCAGGGTTTCGCCCGACCGCTACGGTGCGAGGCGTTTTCGGTGATCCCAAAGCGCGCATCATTAGCCTTGTACGGCGCTCAAAAAAACTACCTGTGGCAACTGCGGGAGGATGCAGCGGGGTTGGTACGACCGCAGAGTTCGTCAGATTCGGGATTTGTCGTGCGGCGATACGCGGGTGTACCTGGAATTGGAAGTTCGCCGGGTGCTTTGTCGAAGCTGTGGCAAAGTGAAGCGCGAGGGGCTGGAGTTTTTGGCGGACAATCCGTTTTACACCAAGCGCTTTGCTTCTTATGCGGGGCGACGGTGTCGCACGGCGACCATCAAGGATGTGGCCAAGGAACTCAAGCTGGATTGGCACACGGTCAAGGAGCTGGACAAGCAGTACATGAAGGCGCAGCTCGC
>Ga0209640_10003024_pt1 | contig 14703 bp, 10 predicted proteins | sample RifCSP10_1_FD_184018 | JGI IMG/M metagenome (GOLD analysis project Ga0209640, IMG submission 184018) | Soil microbial communities from Rifle, Colorado - Rifle CSP2_sed 10_1 (SPAdes) (version 2) | ecosystem: Environmental > Terrestrial > Deep subsurface > Rock core/Sediment | place: Rifle...
GCGGGGCGCCGCAGCCATGATTCGCTACGTGGAAAAAGCGCTGAACGTAAAGCGCGAGGAGTTGGCGCCGGCAGCCCTGCTGTTCCTCTATCTCTTTTTCGCTATCTGCTGCTACATCATGGGAAAGTCGGTAGGCAAGGCCCTGTTTCTGGGCGCTTTCCCCGCTTATTACCCGCACGGGACCATCGCCACGGCCGTGGTGGTGGGCATCTTCACGTCCGTGTACATCCGGATGTCGCACCGGCTGCGTCTGGAATGGCTGGTGATTGGCTCACTACTGTTCTTCGCCCTGGGTTTCGCTGTCTTCTGGTGGCTGGCGCGCTTCAGCGGAGAATGGGTTTATCCGCTGCTTTTCACCTGGGTGTACGCGGCGGGCGTCCTCGCGCCGACCATGGGGTGGACTCTGGCCAATCACTCCCTGACCACACGCGAGGCCCGGCGTGTCTTAGGATTCATCGGCGCCGGGGCCATCCTGGGGGGGCTGTGCGCAGGCTTTTTGACCGCAGCCCTGCTTCGCCGAGCACAACTCGAACCGGAAACGCTTCTGCTGATTGTTGCGTTGGGGATGGGTTTCTGCGCGCTGTGCGCCAAGTTGTTGTTTCGCCAGAGGCGAGAGCGGCTGGCGGAGGTGGACTGGGGAACGTCTGCCACGGCTGGCACGCCGAACAATCTCCTCCAGGTGTGGTCCTACGTCCGGGCTTCGCGTTACCTGCTGCTGATCACCGCGCTGATCACCATTGGGTGCTGCGCGACGACCGTGGTCGACTATCAATTCAGCCTCATCGCCCTTGAGAGCTTTCATGGCGACAAGGTGGCGCTGGCGGCATTTTTCGGCACCTTCGACGGGTACATCGGGCTATCGTCTTTCGTCCTGCAAATGCTGGTCACCGGGCGGCTGTTGCGTTCGTTTGGCATTCGGGTGACGTTGTTCGTGATGCCCGTGGTTTTCCTGGGAGGCAGTCTGGGCGTCTTGCTGGCGCCCATTTTACTGAGCGCCTCGGTCCTGAAGGGCAGCCAGGGTTTGCTGCGCTATTCCGTGGATAAATCAACTACTGAACTACTGTACCTGCCCGTGTCCCCTCCCGCAGTGAAGGGCCAGATTAAGTCGTTCATTGACGTCTTCGTCTGGCGCATCGCGGACGGGCTGGGCGGCCTTGCCCTTCTCGTTTTCGCGATGCTGAAGTTTAGCCCAGGCCAAATGAGCCTGCTGAACTTCGGCTTTCTGACCGTCTGGATTGGCATTGCCTACGGCGTCCGGCGTGAGTATCTCACGGTGCTACGCTCGGCCATCGAGCGGCGCACACTGGACCCGGAAACAACCGCGGCCAGAATGTTGGATTCCACGACGGCAGAAGTGCTGGCCCACTCGTTGGAGTCGGGCAGCGAGCAACAGGCGCTTTATGGCCTTAGTTTATTCGAAGTGGGGCGCGAACCGGTATGGCACCCCGCACTGCGGAAACTGCTGGAGCATCCGTCCGCCGCGGTGCGGCAGCGGGCGCTGCACCTTTTGTCCGAAGCCAAGCACCATGAGGTGGTGCCGCAGGTGGAGAAGATGCTGGGAGACGAATCGCTGGAGGTGCGCGCCGAAGCACTTCAATATCTGGTGGCGCACGAGCACAAAGACCCGGTGCTCCTGTTGCAAACCGCCAGCGACGTACCGGCGCACTGCCTGCAGAGCGCGGTGGCGATTCATCTGGCGGGCACGGGCGATCCTGACTGCCTGGCAGCCGCCGATCACATTTTGCGGGGGATGCTTTCCGCCACCGGGCCGGAGGGGGTAGCTTCGCGGCGCGAAGCCGCCAGGGCGCTGGGCAGCATGGCAGATTCGAAAGTGTTTCACGTGGAACTATTGAAGCTGCTGGACGACCCCAGCTCCGAAGTCGCGGAGCGCGCCCTGCTCAGTGCGGGCCGGATTCGAACGATCGAGCTGCTGCCGAAAATCGTGGAGAAGCTCGGGGAGCGGCGTCTGCTGGGAGCGGCGCGGGCCGCTCTGACCCAGTACGGCGATGCAGCCGTGGAAACGCTGCGCCGGCAACTGAACGATGCGGCAGTTTCCGGCGGCGTTCGCAGGCAGATTCCCAAAGTGCTGGCGCGCATCGCCAGCGCGGATTCCGCTGCGGCCCTCAGCGGCAGCCTGATTCAGAGCGATCCCGAGGTGCGCTACGAAGTCATCAAGGCGCTCAACCAGCTCCGCGCCCGAAATCCCGATCTGATGACGGCCGCCGCAGATATCCCCTATATGCTGGACTACGAGTTGCTGGCCTATTACCGTTCCTTCCAGATTCTGGCGGCGTTGGAGACGCCGAACGGAAACAGCTCACCGGCCGCGAAATCCAATCGCCTGGTGATCCAAGCTGTGCGGGAGCGCATGGAGCAGGAATTCGAGAGAGTGTTTCGCCTGCTGGGACTGGTCTATCCTCCGGCCGATATTCACAACGCCTACCTGAGCCTGACCTCGCATCGCCCCCAGTTGCAGGCCAACGCCTTGGAAGTGCTCGAGCACCTGCTGGCTCCCGATCTTTATCGCCGCCTGGTGGCGGTGGCGGATCCGGAAAGCACCCATGAGCGCAGGCTGGCTCTGGCCCGGCGGCTGTGCCAAACCAGCGTGGACTCCGGACCGGAAGCCCTGCGCATTCTCCTACACTCCGGAGACGGCTGGCTGTGTGCGTGCGCGTTGCACACCATCGGTCAGGCCCGGATGGCGGAACTGGAACCCGAGGTGCGCGCGCTGCCGCACGACGAACCTCTGCTCGAACGGACATGGACATGGGCGAGCGCCCGTTTGGCCGCGCCCGAAACCGAGAAAGGAACCGGCATGCTCACAGTACTCGAAAAGGTGGACCTGTTGCGAAACGCTGCTCTGTTTCAGGCGATGCCTGCGCAAAGCCTGGTGCGCGTCGCGGCCATTGCCTGCGAGCTGAGTTGGGCCCCGCAACAGGTGGTGTATCACGAAAACAGTCCGGCGGAATCGATCTTCTTCCTGCTGGAAGGAGAGGTGGAGCTGCTTCGCGCCGGAAAGGTGTTCGTGCGCCGCGGCCAACATCAAGTGCTGGGGAGCCTGGCGGCCCTGGCTAGCGGGAGCCACTCCGAGACGGCGGTCGTTTCGCAACCGGCGCGGGCCCTGCGCATGGACCGGGAGGAGTTTTTCGACGCCATGGCCGAGGATTTCCGGGTGGCGCGAGGGATCGTCCAAGCCCTGGCCGGAATGGCCAACGGAGCGGCGTGAGAGCGGCTGCTCCGGTGGAACATGTGATTACGAATCGAAAGGAGCGTCTCATGCGCAATCGCCGCACTTGGATTTTACTTGTTGCAACGCTGTGCCTGGTTTCGGCCTGTTGGTTGCAGGCGCAGGCTCCCGCGAGCCAGTCCAGCGAACCCAGCCTGACGGAAGAACAGATGAGAGAGTTCCTGCTGCACGCCAAAGTGACGGCGAGCAGGCGCTCCAGCACCGGCATCACCGGTGCCTGGTGGCTCACGTTGTCGGACGGCACAGTGACGCACGAGGCCAGCTTCCAGCCGGTGAATGTACGAAAGGCCTCCTTGCAACTGGCCGACGGCCGCACCGAGCTGAACTTCGTGGACTCCTACCACTACAACATTGCCGCCTATGAGTTGGCAAAGTTGTTGGGCATGAACGACGTGATCCCGGTGTATGTGGAGCGGGAGTGGGAGCGGCAGACCGGCTCGCTCTCCTTGCGGCTCAACGTGATGATGGACGAGGGGGCGCGCCTCCAGCAAAAGCGCGCGCCGCCGAACCCCGACGCGTGGAACAAGCAGATGTACAACTTTCGCGTGTTCGATCAACTCGTGTACGACACCGATCCAAATATTGGCCAATTCTTGATCACCGAGGATTGGAAACTGTGGAGAGTGGATTTCAGCCGGGCCTTCCGGCTGAGTCGCAACCTGCAAAGCCCGAAAGATCTTCCCATGTGCGGGCGGGAGCTGCTGGCGAAATTGCGGGCGCTCAATCGGGACGAGGTGCTGGCCAAGACCCGGCCGCATCTGACCAACGCGGAGCTGACTGCGATGATGGCGCGGCGGGACAAGCTGGTGGCCCACTTCCAGCAGCTCGTCGCCCAACAAGGCGAGTCGGCAGTCCTGTTCTAGTCAGAATTTCTCGCCGGGACACCAGCGGGGGGACGGGGTTAGGCGCCGGGGCAGGCGCAGAGGTTACCCACCACTGAGCAAGCCGACGGCAAGAATGCCCAGGATAATGAGGGAAATCACCAAGTAGCGGTAATCGCGAATGACAGCGAACGCCGGGACGGCAAGTCCGACGGCGAGCACGGGAGTTGCCAGCAGCATCACTAGGCCGAGCGCAATGATCGCCAGTGGATCGATGGGCCGGCGGCGAAGCCCCTGAATAATTTGCGCACCGGAGACGAATACTCCGGGCGCATGGTTTCCCGCTGAGGCTGAAGAAGGACCGGTTACCTCACCGACCACGTCATAATTCCCTTCTGCCGCCCCTCTCAGCAGATGCAATCCGAAGCCCGAGAGAACTACCAGGATGCTGAGGAGTCCGCCCCAGAACAAGACACGGCCAACCAGGATTTCGAGCATGCGCGAATCGGCGGCGATACCCGGGCGCGCCGGAATGGACGAAGGCTGGCTGGAGTTCACCATAACTCGATTCCCAAGCCGCGATACAGCATGGAAAATGCCAAATAGACGAGCACCGGCAGAAACACCTTGCGGATCGTGGTGGTGCGCATTCTCACCATGAGGCGCGTCCCGAGACTGGCCCCGACGAGTACCCCCACAGCAACGGGTGCTGCCAGGAGCGGGTGGACGTCTCCGCGCGCGAAGTACACACTCGTGCTGGCCGCAGCCGTCACACCAATCATGAAGTTGCTGGTAGCCGTCGAGATTTTCATGGGTAACTGCATGAACTGGTCGAGTGCCAATACGTTGAATGCCCCGCTGCCGATTCCCAGCAGGCCGGAGAGAATGCCCGAACCATACATCACCACGTAGCCGCGGCCCACATGGGTGGCCCCGTAGGCCACATGCTGGTTCAGCGCAGCGTCGTAATAGGTCCCGCCGAGGTCCAAGCGCTGTGCCAAACGGTTCGGGGGCAACTCACCCGGTAGCTCGACTTTGATACGGCGAAACATGGCCAGCGAAGAATACGCTAGCGTCAGTCCCAGGATGACCTGCAGCGCGCGAATCGGAACGGCATCGGTCAAGTACGCGCCGGTGATCGCTCCCGCTGTGGCCGCGGTGGCTAGGAACAGTCCCAATCTCAGGTTGACCAGGCCGGACCCTAGATAGGCCGCGGCGGCGCCACAGGAGGTGGCGATGACCGACACAATGCTCGCGCCCATGGCATAGTGCATTCCCACTCCGAAAAAAATGTTCAGGATGGGCACCAGCAGGATGCCGCCGCCCAGGCCGAGGACGGCGCCGGCGCCGCCGGCAGCAAGAGAGGTGAAAAAAACGGCGATTAGAAAAATAGCCGGATCCAAGTTGGCCTGCCAATCAGGGAGTGTTCAGTGGGTCCGAAGAATGCGATGCCGGCCAATCGCGGCTGAGCCCGCTGCTCTCCGGCCCGTCGCCAAATCAGCAGTGCAGAGCTTCCGTCAGGAGCGGGAACTATCAATGGCCAGCCAGTTGTCCTCGAATTTCGCGATCATGAAGTAGTAGTAGGCCGCGTAGAGCATCTGGCTGCCCACCGTGGTCCAGTCTTGTCGTATTCCGGTGCCGAAGACCAGCGAGAGGATCATGACCGCACCGGCGATCAACGCCACACGTGTGTAGTAACCCACTATCGTCATGGTGCCGATGATGATCTCGAGGAGCGGCAAGGCAAGAAGAAAACCATGCACCAGCGCCATGGGCAGGATGGTGTTGTCGAACAGCTTGGCCTGATTTGCTTCCCAGGCTCTGACGCCGGTGACGTATCGCATGGCCCCGTGCATGAAAATGTCCAGGCCCAGCGTCAATCGGAAGAGCGCGTACGCGATTTGCTGATTCCGTGGACCCGTTCGCCCGCCCTCCATGAATCCTCCTGGCCGATGTGCCGTAACTCACGGGCAGTGATGGAAACGTGAGCAGTGGTGCGTGAACAAATCTGGAGCAGCCCTTCGATATGGCCTCCGGGCGGGGCTAGTATCGCCCTGCGCGAACGGATGTCAAGTCTAAACTGCCAGCCGCAACCATCATCCAGCCCTGATGCGGGCACAAAGCCCGGGACGCTGCTAGAATCATCCGGAGTCGCACCCTGGCTGGTCACCCGCGCAGTTCGATGGCGCATGTGTTCCGCATCCAGGGCACGACACGCTCTGGTCCTGGGGAGTACGTTGAGTTACGCTGAATCGCTAGCTTCATCGGCCCGGACCAATCCCAGGCCGCTCCATCCTGTCGCGCGCGGTTTATTGGTGGTCACCGGCACGGCCATGGCGGGCCTGGGCATCATCGGCGTCTTCGTGCCGGGGCTTCCCACCACCCCATTCGTGCTGATCGCCGCGCTGTGTTACATGCGAAGCTCCGAGAGAATGTATCGGTGGCTGGTTTCGCACCGCAGGCTCGGACCACACCTGAAAACGTTTGTTGAGACGCGGAGCCTGCCGCTACGCATTAAATTGACGGGGCTGGCCATGGGTTGGACGTTTCTCGGCGGGGCCATTCTGTTCGCAGCCGAAAGCCTCTATCTGAAGGTTTTTCTGCTGGCCCTCGGCTTGGCCAAGACCGCAGCGATCCTCTTGATTAAGACTACATCCACCAGACCGTAACGGCGCCGATTCAAATGCCACTCAAGGCTGGAAAAAGGTGTGGCTCACCCAGACCAGCAACCCGATCAGACCGACTCCGAGCGCGAGACTCCATCCCACCAGTTTTTTTTCCACGGGGAGTATGGGCTCCCACTTCATCTTCTTCAGTTCTTCAGAAATCTTAGGCTCGTCCATGGGACCTTATCCTTTTCAACTCACGCCGGCACAATCGGCGGCTTCACACCGTGAAAAAAGAGCCAGGAAATCAGCAGTCCAATCCAGATAATAAAGCCGAACAGGCAAACCACATATACCAGAGCCAGCCGGGCAATACCTTCCTGCCACAACTTGCGGAAGTTGGATACCACACCGATGGTGAAGAACGTCATGACGAAGAAAATGCCGCGAAAGACATTGGCTTGCCCCATGGCGGTTTTCGCACGAGCGATCGAATCCGGCCAAAACACGCCGATGGCCAGGATGAAGAGAAAGGTGACCATATAGCCCAGGATGAATTTCGGGAACCGTTCCCACAGGAGCCTCTTGCTGATTTTTTCTCCGCTCTTGCCCTCGATTTTGGCGGACCAAATCCAGGCCAGGATGAAGGCCCACACCGCGATAAACACGTCAATGAACACCTTGACGGTGGTGGTGACGGCCACAATCCATCCCTCTTGGTACTGAATACCTTGCTCGGCCGCCGCCTTGGCCAGTATCAGCGATTCGGTGATGGCTCCGCTGGCGACCGCGGCGCCGTCGGTCTTGACCGCCAGTCCCATCCAGGCGCCGGCCACCATAGGCTCGGTGTACATGAATTTCTGGGCGACGAAGGGCAGAACCAGAACTTCCACCACCGCGAAAACGACCACCAGCGACGAGACCATGATGGGCACGATCGGGCGAGCCTTGATGGCCGCGCCCGTGGCGATCGCGGCCGAAACGCCGCAGATGGAAATGCCGGAGGCCAGAGGAACGGCCCACTCGCGGCTGAACCCGAAGTATTTCCGGGCGATCCAGTACACCAGAGCCCAATAGATCAGGTAGGCTTCCAGGATTGCGCACAGCCCGCGGAACATCACCGAGGTGGCCAATCCCAGTTGTTCGGCGGCGGTGACGCCCAGAAATCCGCCGAGAATGACGATTGCGGTCTTGATGTAAAGTTCAGGCCGGATGGCCTCTTGCAGCCAGGAGACCAGCGACGGGATGAAGTTGCCGATGATCAATCCCACGACCAGCGCGATGATGTAACCGGCTTCCGAGGTGAGATTGAGCGACCAGCCGATGCCCTGGGCCGCCCGTTGATTGGGCGTCGCGGCGATGTGCGCGTAAGCGCCGGCAATCCAGCAGCCGTAGCTAAGAAAGAAAACGCCGGTGAAGCTCTTCGCGAAGCGCTTCCAGTTCGCGCCCAGCCCCCAGGCCCCCGCCGTGGTCAGCCCCAGCAAAAATAGATAGGTCAAGAATAGCGAGAGGACGGCGGGCACATTCGCATACGATGGCGAGACAGGTTTCAGGGCCGTCGCCAGGCGGGTCCACACCGACGTGGTGATGGCCCAGCCCAATGCGTCCAGGCCGGCGAGCACCAACAGGGCCAGGAGAAACACTAACAGGCCGATATAGACCGCCAGCCAGTCTTCGCTGCAGCGTTTTCTTGCCTCTGCCATCTGTCACGACCACCTGCGTGACGTTTCGAGAGGGACAGGCCATGCGACTCGGCCGCGGCGAGCCGCGACGGGTGCGCAGGAGCGAAATACAACTCGCCGCACCCGTCACTTTCTCGAACTCAAATACCGGCGCGTGGTGCCGAGTCCCGTTTCAGTTCTGAAGCAGGAACCTCTGCACCCTTTCGCCATTCTGAACTTCGCCGGTGTAGATGTTTCCTTTGGAGTCCGTGGCGATCATATGAAGGCCATGGAACAGGCCCCCGTTATCGCCGGCGCTGCCGATTCTGCCTAAAAGTTTGCCGTCTTCGCGGGTGAGGATCCAGATGGTGTTGTTTTGGATGTCTGAAATAAACATGTAGCGTTGCTCGCGATCGGCCGAGAAAGCGATGCCGCCGGCGGAGCCGCGTTCGAGTGTCTCCCGGGCCAAGAAAAATTCCTTCAGGTATTTGCCTTGTTTGGTATAGACCTGGATTCGGCAGCCCTGCCGGTCCGCGGCGTAGACGTTTCCATCGCGCGAAATCTGAACCGTGACGTGGCCCAGAAAATCCTTGGCCGCAGGCCCCTTGGGATCATACGCGGCGCCGGTATTCATGCTGATTTCGGCCAAGGGCTTTCCGTAGGCGCCCCAGCCCCGCTTGAACGCCAGCGTGTCCATGTCAAACACCAGCACGCGTCCGTTCAGATAGTTGTCGATCACATAAATTTCGCGAACCGCGTCGTCGGTCCGCACCTCTTCGATTCCCCCCACGATCATCTTGGTGTCGGCAGGGTACTTGGCGCGAAAGGCCGCCAGAGCCGCCGCATTGTTGGCCCCACCCGGCTGGGCCTCCGGGACGCGAGCGATCTCGCCGGCCATCTTGCCGTCTTTACTATACTTGCGCACGGTGTTCGACCCGATCCACACGAACCCCTGGTTGTCCACCACCATGCCGTGACCTTGTCTTGCCGCAAAGGAGTTGATCACGTTGCCCTGCTGATCAAAGCCAATCATCGCAGGCGGCGCGACGCAGCATTCGGCCGTGGGCGGATTGAGCGCGGCATAGTTCTCCGTTTCGCTCAGGTCGTCCGGACGCGTCAGCACCCAAATGTTATCGTCCTTATCCACGGCGAGGCCGGTGACGCCTTGCATCCACCACTTGTTCGGAAGCGGCGCCTTGGGCCAGTCCGGATCGAACTTATAGCGTGGAGCCGTCTGCGCTTGCGTTGCCAGAGCCACGCACAAGATCAACAGGCAGACGCCAGCCCATCGGGCGGCCGCCCGCGTCGATACAAACGGGTGCGGGCTGTACTTGCAGCCCGCTGCAAACATCTGTTCAATGTTCATGAAAGCTCTCCCTCGGTGCTGATTTCAATTCCGCTGCGCGGAGTCTAGTCCTCGAGAAAAATCCTGTCAACATGCACGCCGAACCCAACTGCATTGGAGCGTGGACGCTGCAGTTACAAATTGAATTCAATCACCGGGTTCGGTAGACTCCGTGCATTGAAGACAACCTTTGTCGCCAGAGGAGTGCTCATGACGGTTGCGAACAAATGGTGCTGGGGTTTGGCGGCGCTCGCCGCGATGGCCTTGCTGGGCTTCCTGGGCGTGGGGTCGGCCCCCTCCCTGGCGCAGCAGAACGCCGCAGCGGTGGAGATCGACCGGGACGACATCGGTGGCGTGGTGACCAGTACCGCCGGGCCCGAAGCGGGTGTCTGGGTGATTGCCGAATCCAGCGCCTTCCAGACCCGGTTTGCGAAGATCGTCGTCACCGACGATCGCGGCCGCTATGTGATCCCCGACCTGCCGGCAGCCGATTACACGCTGTGGGTGCGCGGCTACGGACTGGCCGACTCGGCCAAGGTCCCCGCCAAGCCCGGGACACGGGTCAATTTGACGGCGCTGGTAGCGCCGAACGCCGCGGTCGCGGCCAAAGTTTACCCGGCCATCTCCTGGTACTCCATGATGCATCTTCCGTCCGAGAGCGAGCTGGCCAATATTCCGGGCGGCATGAACCGGTATCTGGCCATCATGAAGAACGCCGGCTGCGCCGGCTGCCATCAGCTCGGTAACGAATACACGCGCACGCTCCCCAAGGATCTCGGCACGTTTTCGTCCTCGCAGGACGCTTGGTCGCGCCGGATTCAGTCCGGACAGGCGGGCACGAACATGATCGGGCAGGCGGGCGTGCAATTGCGCGGACTGCCCCTCAAGTACCTGGCAGACTGGACGGACCGCATCGCCGCCGGCGAACTCCCGGCGCACAAACCGGCCCGGCCCACGGGTATCGAACGGAACGTGGTGGCCACGATCAGGGATTGGTCGAACCCCAAGGCCTATTTGCATGATTTGACGACGACCGACTGGCGCAATCCTACGGTCAATGCCAACGGGCCGATCTACGGGGCTCCCGAGCTGAGCACCGATGAATATCCGATCCTCGATCCGAACGCGAACATTGCGACCACTTTCACCGCACCCGTCCGCGACGCGGATACCCCGGTGGCAGCGGGCCCGCTCCTGCAACCCTCGCCCGTCTGGGGCGCCGAGCGGATTTGGCAGAGCAAAACCAATTCACATAATCCCATCATGGATCAGAAGGGACGCGTCTGGTATACCGCGATTGTTCGCGCGCCAAACAACAATCCTGCGTTCTGCAAGGCGGGTTCAGAGCATCCTTCCGCGAAACTGTTTCCGATGAACAGCTCGGGGCGGCAGCTCTCCCTTTATGACCCGGCTACCAAGAAATACACCTTCGTGGACACCTGCTTCTCGACGCAACACCTGCGGTTCGCTGAGGACGCCAATCACACCTTGTGGACCAGCAACGATCGGGCCGCCGCGATCGGCGAGGTGATTGGCTGGCTCAATACCAAGCTCTACGACGAAACCGGTGATGCCGCCAAGGCCCAGGGCTGGACGGCGCTGATCCTGGACACCAACGGAAACGGCAAGCGCGACGCTTACGTGGAGCCCAATCAACCGGTTGATCCCACCAAGGACAAGCGCATCACCGCCGACTTCTACGCCGTCATGCCCAATCCCGCAGACGGTTCCATCTGGGGTTCCTACCGCTTCTTCCCGGAGCGGCCCGAACAAGTCGGAGCCTTGGTCAGGCTCAATCCCGGACCCAATCCCCCGGATACAGCACTGGCTGAGATTTACAACATCCCCTTGCCGGGTTACGGCATCCGCGGCGCGGATATTGACCGCAACGGCGTCGTTTGGGCTGGCCTCGCGAGCGGCCACCTGGCTTCGTTTGACCGAAGAAAGTGCAAAGGCCCGCTTAACGGTCCGAAGGCCACCGGCGATCAGTGCCCCGAGGGCTGGAGCTTCTACATGATGCCTGGACCGGGTTTTCCGGAACGGCCGCAGTTCAGCGCGGAGTCCAGCTATTACACCTTCGTGGACCAGCAGAACACCTCGGGGCTGGGCGCCAATACTCCCATAGCGACCGGCAACCTGTACGACGGAGTGCATGCCTTTGTCGGGGGCAGGTTCGTTACCATGCGAATTCCCTATCCTCTTGGCTTCTACATGAAGGGGTTTGAGGGCCGCATTGACAACCCCCGCGCCGGCTGGAAGGGCCGGGGGTTGTGGGTGCCCAGCGGCGACCGCACGCCGTGGCACATGGAGACCGGCAAGGGGACCAAACCTCTCGTCGTGCACTTCCAGGTGCGGCCAAATCCCCTGGCCAAATAGGTCATGCGAATGCTCGCACACCGAGGGACAGACCAATGAGTCAAAGATCATTCTCGCTCGTAGCCGGAGCGATCTTCTCTTGTATCGCTCTGCTCCACCTGCTGCGAATTGTCTTCGGCTGGGAGGCCATGGTCGACGCTTGGATCGTGCCCACGTGGTTCAGTTGGGTGGCGCTGCCTATCGCCGCTTACCTGGCCTACCAGGGATTCCGTAGCAGGAAGAACAGCCGGTAAGGGCAGAAGCGCGGAGATGATTCCCCTTGCTCTGGGCCTGTGTTGACCGGGAACTGCTGATCATCCCCGCGTCTGTGAATATGTTGTGGAAAACATTCTTTTCCACACCCTTGTGAATATCGCTGTGGAAAACGCCGCGCTCAAGTTTGACACTCCCGACCGCCAGTAGTAGGTTCCCCGCGCGTTGCGCACGATAACCACTTTGCAACGTAATTGTCGATGTATCGCGCGAACACCTGTCGGCGCCGCGCGCTGGATCTTCCGCCGCGGCCCAGCCGGAACGTTGGTGGAACCTCTTGTGGAGTGGGGTTTCGCGCGTTCGCACGCCTGGCGACCCTTCTTCTCGCTACCTTGCTCAATTCATGTGCCGGAGGTACAGGCGGCGCAGTCGGCCCCGCTACTCCGGTCGTGACCGTGAGTGTCGTTCCATCGACCGCAACCGTCGGCACCAATGCAACGGCGCAATTCCTGGCCACGGTGCAAAACGCCTCCGGCGCCACGGTGCAGTGGCAGGTCAATCGCATCCCGGGGGGCGGCGGAGCCGTTGGCACCATCAGCGCGGCCGGTTTGTACCAGGCGCCCGCAAGCGTACCCGGCACGGCGGTGACGATTACGGCGGTCTTGCAAGCCGATGTCAGCCGGTTCGGCGTTGCGGAGGTTTCCGTGGTGCCGCCTGTGTCCCTCAGTCCACGGCAGGCGTCGCTGACCACGTCTCAGACGCTGCAATTTCAGGCCGCCGGGCCCGGCGTGGACAACTCCAGCGTGAACTGGGCGGCCACTGGTGGGTTTGTCACCGCTAGCGGCCTCTACGCTCCTCCTTCCAGCGCAGGGATCTATACTGTGACCGCCACCAGCCGGTCCGATCCGGCGGCCGGCGCCAGCGTCACGATCTACGTCACGAATTTCGCCGGCCATTCGTCCTGGCGAAATGACCCGGGATTGACCGGACAGAATCGCTTGGAGCTGGCGCTGGCGCCCGCGACGCTGACTACAGGTCCATTCGGGAAAATCTCTTCCTGCGCTGTGGACGGACAAATCTATGCGCAGCCGCTCTACGCCGCGAACCTCGCCGTTGGCAGCCTCATTCGGAATGTGGTTTACGTGGCCACCCAGCACGACAGCATCTATGCCTTCGATGCCGATGCCAACCCCTGCCAGCAAATCTGGAAAAGGAGCTTTCTCGACCTCGCGGCAGGCGACACGCCCGTGCCGGCCAGTGACCTCCCCGGTAGCGACATCTCCCCGGAGATCGGCATCACCGGCACCCCGGTGATAGACCGGGCCAGCGGGACCCTTTACGTCGTGGCCCGTACGAGAGAGAACGCGCCGTTGGGACTGGGCTACGTTTATTTTCAGCGTCTGCATGCGCTCGACATTGTCACCGGAAGCGAGAAATTCGGCGGCCCCGTCGCGATTTCGGCAACAGCGCCGGGCATTGGAGACGGAAGCAACGGCACACTACAGGTGCCCTTCGACCCACTCCTCGAAAACCAGCGCGCAGCCCTGCAACTCACCGGCCGCAGGGTATATGTCGCATTCAGCGGACACGGCCAGGCTAATTCGTTCCACGGCTGGCTGCTGGTGTATGACGCGGCGACACTGGCGCCGGTCGGCGTCCTCAACACCACGCCCAATGGCTCGCGCGGAGGCTTCGCACAAAGCGGCGCGGGGCCGTCCGCGGACGCTGCCGGAAATGTTTTCGCGGCCACCGGCCAAGGCACCTTTGACGCCGGCCTCTCCCCCTTTTTCAGGAAAAACTTCGGCCAGACGCTGCTGAAGCTACAATTCAGTCCGGACCTGGCCATCATGGACACCTTCACGCCATACGATCAGGCGTCGTTGACTCTCGATCGCCGCGACCTCGGGTCGAGCGGGGTATTGGTATTGCCGGACCAAATTGGCGCGCCGAATCCCCGCCTGGCGGTCATCGGCGGAACGCACGGCGTGCTCTACCTCGTCAACCGCGACAGCCTCGGCGGATTCACGCCATCTCCAGGGCCGGACCGCGTGGTCAAGGCGCTCAGCTTGGCCAAAAGTATCTACGGGACGCCGGCGTACTGGCAGAACACCCTCTACGTCGCGGCTGCCGGAGACACGCTCAAGGCCTTTTCTCTTGCCGGCGGCACGCTCGCGGATGCGCCCAGCTCACAATCCAGCGCCACCATCGGCGCCCCCGGCGCCTCCCCAGCCGTTTCCTCCAACGGAGCGAGCGGCGGAATCGTCTGGGTCCTGGACACCGGCGGCGCGGATTCCACGCCGGCCGGGCCCGCTGTGCTGCGCGCCTATGATGCCGCCAATCTCGCCCGCGAGCTTTACAACAGCGCGCTGAGAGCCGAGGACGCCGCGGGGACGGCCGTCCGGCTGGCCGTGCCCACCGTCGCCAACGGCAAGGTCTACGTGGGAACGCAAAACGA
>Ga0209640_10003025_pt1 | contig 14699 bp, 16 predicted proteins | sample RifCSP10_1_FD_184018 | JGI IMG/M metagenome (GOLD analysis project Ga0209640, IMG submission 184018) | Soil microbial communities from Rifle, Colorado - Rifle CSP2_sed 10_1 (SPAdes) (version 2) | ecosystem: Environmental > Terrestrial > Deep subsurface > Rock core/Sediment | place: Rifle...
AGCGCGTGGCCAACCACCTCGGCGATCTGGGCTACATCGGCAACGACTGCGCCCTGACGTTCGGCTTTACCCAGTTCTGGCGCATGAAGGAAGACGTGTTGCGCAGCAACGCGCGCGCGTTCGGCCACCGCTACCTGATGGACCGCGTGGTACCGGGCGGCGTCGCCTGCGATGTCGACGGCGACTGCGCGCAGGGCATGATCGCCGAAGCTTTGCGGCTGAAGGACGAATTGCGCACGCTGCGTTCGATCTACTACAACCACGCCGGCCTGCAGGACCGCTGCATCACCACCGGGCGGCTGCTGCCGCCGACCGCCGCCCGTCTCGGCGTCGTCGGCCTGGCGGCGCGCGCGAGCGGCCTTGCGATGGACGCCCGCGTGCATCCCGGCTTCGCGCCCTACGACGCGCTGCAGCCGAAAATCGCGTCGCACCGCAACGGCGACGTCGCGTCGCGCATCGTCGTGCGGTTCGAGGAAGCGTTCGAATCGCTGCGGCTGCAGCGCCTGATCCTGGAACACCTGCCTCAAGGAGCGCTGCGTACCCCGGTCGCGGAGGCGGCCGAAGGCGCCTTCGGCATCGGCTGGATCGAGGGCTGGCGTGGCGAGGTGCTGGTCGCGCTCGAAGCCGGCCGCAGCGGCCGCGTGCGGCGCTGCCACCCGCACGACCCGTCGTGGCAGAACTGGCCGGCGCTCGAGCACGCGGTGATCGGCAACATCGTGCCGGACTTCCCGCTGATCAACAAGTCGTTCAACCTCTCCTATGCGGGAGCGGATCTGTAATCATGCAGAAAATCCTTTTCCAGATCGCCCGCACCGGCATCATCAGCGAGCCCCCGCCCGTTGCGGACGAATCGCTGCGCCAGACCGCCGGCCGGCTGAACGACGCCGTGCTCAAGCTCCTCGGGCGCGCGCTCGCCATCCGGCACGTCGACGCCGGCTCGTGCAACGGCTGCGAGCTGGAGATCCATGCGCTCGGCAATCCCTATTACAACCTGGAGGGGCTGGGCATCAAGTTCGTCGCCAGTCCCCGCCACGCCGACATGCTGCTGGTCACCGGCCCGGTGTCGCGCAACATGGAAGTCGCGCTCAAGCGCACCTACGACGCGACGCCCGAGCCGAAGCTGGTGGTGGCGATCGGCGACTGCGGCTGCGACGGCGGGATCTTCGGCGAGAACTACGCCAGCCGGGGCGCGGTGTCGAACCTGATCCCGGTGGATGTGGCGGTGCCCGGCTGCCCGCCGAACCCCGTCGCGATCATGCAGGGAATTCTGACTGCGGTCAGCGCCCGCCCGAAGTAAGCGCGGCTTCTAGCGCCCCCCACACGTCTGAGGCATCGCGTTGACCGGGTAGCCCTTGCAGTTCCAGGCCACCTTGCCGCCGGCCAAAGCGGGCGTCAGCGCAATTTCGATCGCGTTCTTCTCGTTCCAGCCGCGAATCGCGCCGTTCTCCGCCACGATCCACTTCATGCTGCCGTGCTTGGCATCGTTCCTCTCCGGGATCTTCACGTCCTTGCCGGAGCCCGAGAGGCTCGCGGACTTCTCGGCGGCAGCGCCGACCTGCAGCTTCGCCTGGTCCGCAGCCGCGATCAGCGCCTGCGCGGCATCCTTCGCCTCCGCGCCCGCCATCTGCGGCAGCACCACCGCGACTGCCAGGAACCCGACCAGGGCGATTGCCGCCACTATCAAAAGGCCGACACGCATCTAGCCAGCTTAACATGCGCCTCAGGGGGCATAGATGGCGGACCGGCAAATTCGTGTCATCGGCCGCGTCCAGGGCGTCGGCTTCCGCACTGCGCTGCGCGACGAAGCCCTGCGGCTCGGCGTCACCGGCTGGGTGCGCAACCGGGCCGACGGCAGCGTCGAGGCATTGGTGCAGGGCAGCGGCGAATCATTGAAACGTTTGATTGACTGGGCGCGCCGCGGGCCGCCCGGCGCGCGCGTGACCCGGCTCGACGAGCAGCCGCCCGCCGCGGAGTTCGACCGGCCGTACTCCGCCTTCGAGCTCTGGCCGAGCCTCTAGGCGGCGCCGTAGACGATCTGCACGTTTTCCGGCGCGAGCCAGGCGCCGAGTTCGGCGATCAGGCGGCTGTCGGGCCGCACCCGCCAGGCATCGCCCAACGCGACCTCGCAGGCCGCGCCGGAATTCCGGTAAGAGATCACCACCTGGCAGGCGCCGTTGCCCGAGGCGCGATAGGGCGCGAGCAACTGCTGCAGGCGCTTCGCGTCGGCCTGGCCGTTCACGCAGATGCGCAGGCGCCCCGCGTAGCGCGAGCGCAGCGATTCCAGGTCGTAGAGATCCTCGGCAGTCACCCGCAGCCCGAAGTCATCCTTCTGCGCCTTGCCCTGGACGATGAGCAGGCTGTCTTCCTTGAGCTTGTCGCGGTGCCTGTCGAACAGCTCGTTGAAAACCGAGATTTCGATCTGCGCGCTGCCGTCGTCCAGCATCACGACCATCATGCGTCCGCGGCGCGTCATCTGGCTGCGCGCGGACGCCACGACGCCGGCCACGGTGACGCGGTCCGCCGTGGCGAGCTTCGCCAGCGGCGTGCGTGAAAATCCGGCCAGCTCGCGCTCGTACACCGAGAACAGGTGGCCCGAGAGGTAATAGCCGAGCGCGGCCTTTTCCTCCAGCAGCTTCTGGCGCAGGTCCCAGGGCGCGGCGTCGACGTAGGCGTGCTCGCCGCCGCGCGGCACCTCGGCCTCGCCGAACAGGCTCTCCTGCGACGCGGCGCGCTCGGCCTGCTCCGCGGCCTCGATCGCACGGCCGACCGAGGCGAGCAGCCGCGCCCGGTTGGCCTCCAGCGCGTCGAACGCGCCGGCCCGCACCAGGGCCTCCACCGCCCGCCGGTTGACGACGCGCTTGTCGACGCGGCGGCAGAAATCGAACAGATCCCTGAACGGGCCGGCGCGGCGTGCCTCGACCAGCGCGTTGACCGCCGATTCGCCGGTGCCGCGCACCGCGCCCAGGCCGTAGCGCAGCGTGCGCGCGTCCACCGGGACGAAGCGGTACTCCGAGGCGTTGATCTCCGGCGGCAGGATGGCGAGCCCGTTCGCCACGCAATCGTCGTGCAGCAGGCGCACCTTGTCGGTGTCGTCCATCACCGCGGAAAGGTTCGCCGCCATGAAGGCAGCGCCGTGGTGCGCCTTCATGTAGGCCGTCTGGTAGGCGAGCAGCGCGTAGGCCGCGGCATGCGACTTGTTGAAACCGTAGCCCGCGAACTTCTCCATCAGGTCGAACAGCTGCGTCGCCCTGGAGCGCACCACGCCGTTCTTCTGCGCGCCGGCGACGAAGATGTCGCGCTGCTGCGCCATCTCCTCGGCGAGCTTCTTGCCCATCGCCCGGCGCAGCAGGTCCGCGGCGCCGAGCGTGTAGCCGCCGATCACCTGGGCGATCTGCATCACCTGCTCCTGGTACACCATGATGCCGTAGGTCGGCGCGAGGATGGGCTCGAGGCGCGGGTCGAGGTACGCGACGCGCTGCTCGCCGCGCTTGCGCGCGATGAAATCCGGGATCAGCTCCATCGGCCCGGGACGGAAGAGGGCCACCAGCGCGATCACGTCCTCGAAGCGGTCCGGCCGCGCGCGCTTGATCAGGTCGCGCATGCCGCGCGATTCCAGCTGGAACACCGCGGTGGTATTCCCCGCGGAGAGCAGCTGGTAGGTGCGCGCGTCACTCAGGGAAATCTTTTCCAGCGAAAAATCCCGGTCGCCAAGCGCGCGCACGTAGCGCTCGGCCCGGTCGAGGATGGTGAGCGTGGTCAGGCCGAGGAAGTCGAACTTGACCAGGCCCACCGCCTCGACGTCGTCCTTGTCGAGCTGCGAGATGACGTGGCTCGCGCCCTCGGCCGCGTACAGCGGGCAGAAATCGGTAAGCTTGCCCGGCGCGATCAGCACGCCGCCGGCGTGCATGCCGACGTTGCGCGTCAGCCCTTCCAGCTTCTCGCACAGTTCCAGCAGGTCGCGGACCTCCTCCTCCTTGCGCTCGCGCTCCGCGAGCAGCGGCTCCATCTCGCGCGCATCCCTGAGCGTGATGGTGCGTCCCGGTTGCACCGGGACGAGCTTCGCCACCTGGTCGCAAAAGTTGTAGCCGAGGTCGAGCACGCGGCCGGTGTCGCGCACCACCGCGCGCGCCGCCATGGTGCCGAAGGTGGCGATCTGCGAGACGCAATCCGCGCCGTATTTCTCGCGCACGTAGCCGATCACGCGGTCGCGCCCGTCCTGGCAGAAGTCGATGTCGAAGTCGGGCATCGAAATGCGCTCCGGGTTGAGGAAGCGCTCGAACAGCAGGTCGTATTTCAGCGGATCGAGGTCGGTGATGCCGAGCGTGTAGGCCACCAGCGAGCCGGCGCCCGAGCCGCGTCCCGGCCCCACCGGCACGCCATTCGGAAAAGCGGGTTCGCGCACCGCCCGCGCCCAGTTGATGAAGTCGGCGACGATCAGGAAGTAGCCCGCGAAACCCATCTGGATGATGGTGCGGATCTCGAAGTCGAGCCGCTGGCGGTAACGCGGCTTGTCCGCTTCCTTCAGGGACAATTTTTCGAACCGCCGGGCGAGGCCCGCCTCGGACTGCTGCCGCAGGAACACCTCCAGCGTCAGTCCGGGCGGCACCGGGAACTCGGGCAGCCGGCTCCTGCCGAGCTCGATCTCGAGATTGCAGCGGCGCGCGATCTCGACCGAGTTTTCCAGGGCCTGCGGCACGTCGGCGAAGAGGCGCGCCATCTCGTCCTGGCTCTTGAAGTACTGCTCGGGCGTGAACGCTTTCGGCCGGCGCTGGTCGCCGAGCATGGTGCCCTGCGCGATGCAGACCCGCGCCTCGTGCGCCTTGAAGTCGCCCGGCTCGAGGAACTGCACCGGATGGGTCGCCACCACCGGGATGCCGAGCCGCGCCGCCAGGGCAACGCTGCGCGACACCAGGGCTTCGCCGTTCGCCGGCCCGAAGCGCTGCAGCTCGAGGTAGTAACGGCCCGCAAACAGCCGCGCCCAGCCGCGCGCGAGCCGTTCCGCCGCCTCGGCGTGCTCCGTGAGCAGCGCCTGCCCCACGTCGCCGGCGGCGGCGCCCGAAAGCGCGATCAGGCCTTCCGTGCCCTCGCCCTCGAGCCAGGCGCGCGCGAGCTGCGCCTTGCCGCGGCGCTGGTTCTTCAGCCAGGCGCGCGACAACAGGTCGCAGAGTCGCAGGTAGCCCGCGCGCGACGCGCACAGCAGCGCGAGGCGGAAAGGCTTGTCGCGGTCGGCATCGTTCTGCAGCCAGCAGTCGGCGCCGATGAGCGGCTTGACGCCGGCAGCGCGCGCCGCGCCGTAGAACTTCACCATGCCGAAGAGGTTTGCCGCGTCGGTGAGCGCGAGCGCCGGCATGCCGTCCGCCGCCGCCCGCCGCACCGCATCATCGATGCGGACGATCCCGTCCGTCACCGAGTACTCGCTATGCAGCCTCAGGTGGACGAAACGCGGCTTTGCCATGCGAAAAAATTCTACCCCGATTAGTCTTGCGGGCCGCGCTTCCAAAGGGGCAGAATAAACGCATGGCGACCAGGAAGAAACCCAAGGCAAAACGCAGCAAGCCGATCAAGAAGCCGATCAAGAAGCCGATTAAGAAGCCGATCAAGAAGCCTGCCAAGAAGCCGACACGAAAATTACCGGTACGGCGCGCGCCCCCGAAGGCCGCGAAGCCCCTCTCCCCGCCGCCACCGCCCCTCCCGGGCGAGCGCATCGGAATCGTGACCCACTACTACGGCAATGTCTCGGTTGCGGTGATCAAGCTCGAATCGGCATCCCTGCGCGTCGGCGACACGATTCACATCCGCGGGCACACCAGCGACTTCGCCCAGCGGGTCGAATCGCTGCAAATCGGCCATGCGCCGGTCAGCGAAGTCGGACCGAATGACGATTTCGGTCTGAAAGTGATCGCCCACGTGCGCGAGCACGACATCGTTTACAAAGTGAAGTAAGGCGCCTGCAGGCGTAAATTAAGACGCCGGCAGACGTAATGCAGCGCCTGCCGGGGTTTCAGGCGATGAGGCAATCCGGCTCGCCGCCGGAAGACTGCTCGACGCTGCCGATCTCGTAGGCGAGTTCGCCTTCGCGCTTGAGCAGCATGGTGGCGAGCTTCACCTGCTCCGGCGCGAGCGCGATCACCATGCCGATGCCGCAATTGAACACGCGGAACATCTCCTCCTCGGCCACGTTGCCGTTCTGCTGCAGCCACTCGAAGATCTGCTGGCGCGGCCAGGTGCCCTTGCGGAGCGCGGCGCGCGTGCCCTTGGGCAGCATGCGCGGCACGTTGCCCGGCAGGCCGCCGCCTGTGATGTGCGCGAGGCCCTTCACCGGCGCCGCCGCGAGGAGCTTCAGGACGGTCTTGGCGTAAATCCGCGTCGGCTCCATCAGCGAATCGGCGATGTCCGAGGCCGGCTTGTCGCTTCCCAGGACGTGGCGGATGAGCGAGTAGCCGTTCGAATGCGGGCCGCTCGAGGCGAGCCCCAGCAGCTTGTCGCCCGGCACGATCGAGCGGCCGTCGATGATGCGCTCCTTCTCCACCACGCCGACACAGAAGCCCGCGAGGTCGTATTCGCCCTCGGGGTACATGCCGGGCATCTCCGCGGTCTCGCCGCCGATCAGGGCGCAGCCCGCCTGCTGGCAGCCCTGCGCGACGCCCTTGATCACGCTGGTGGCGATCCGGGCGTCGAGCTTGCCGCAGGCGAAGTAGTCGAGGAAGAACAGCGGCTCCGCGCCCTGCACCAGCACGTCGTTCGCGCTCATCGCCACCAGGTCGATGCCGACGCTGTCGTGCCGGTTCAGCTGGAAGGCGAGCTTCAGCTTGGTGCCGACGCCGTCGGTGCCCGAGACGAGCACCGGGTGCTTGTACTTCGCCGGCAGCTCGCACAGCGCGCCGAATCCGCCGATGCCGGCGAGCACCTCGGGCCGCAGCGTGCGCCGCGCGAACGGCTTGATCGCCTCGACCAGGGCGTCGCCCGCGTCGATGTCGACGCCCGCGTCGCGGTAGGTTAGTCCGTTCGCCATGCTAGAGTGCAAATTCTACATGCCGGCACTCGCATCGCCGCTGCTCTGGGCCTGGATCGCCATCGCGCTGGCGGCGGGGTTTCTCGCCTGGCTGCTCTCGCCGATCCTCGCGCCGTTCCTGTTCGCGGCGATCCTCGCCTATATCTGCGACCCGCTGGTCGAGCGCCTCACCCGCCGGCACGTGCCGCGCACCCCCGCGGTGGTCCTGGTGCTGCTGCTGGCGCTGGCGGTGCTGGTCGGGCTGGTGCTGGTGCTCCTGCCGGTGTTCTACAAGGAAACCCGCCTGTTGCTGGAAAAGCTGCCGGGATTCGTCGCCTGGTTCAACCAGCATGCCGCGCCCTGGCTGATGGCGCGTATCGATATCGAGATCCAGCTCGACGTCGACCTGGCGAAGCAGCTGGTACGGGAATTTCTCGCCGAAAACGAAAGCCTGGCGATGCAACTATTCGGCTCGCTCAAGCTCGGCGGCCAGGTGCTGCTCGCGGTCCTCGTCAACCTGCTGCTGGTGCCGGTGGTGCTGTTCTACCTGCTGAGCGACTGGCACCAGCTGCTGGGCCGCATCGATCAGCTGATCCCGCGGCGCGTGCACGCCAAGGTGCGCGCCATGGCCGGCGAGATCGACGAAGTGCTCGCGCAGTGGCTGCGCGGGCAGTTGCTGGTGGTGGCGATCATGAGCGCGTACTACATCGTCACCCTCTGGCTTGCGGGCCTCGAATTCGCGTTGCCCATCGGCATCATCACGGGACTGGCGGTGATCGTTCCCTATGTCGGCATCGTTCTTGGCTTTGCGCTCGCCACCGTAACCGCGTTTCTGGGCTCCGGCGGCCTCGCCGGATTGCTCTGGGTATGGCTCGCCATCGGCGTCGGCCAGGCGCTGGAGGGCATGATCGTGACGCCGAAGGTGGTCGGCGAGCGCATCGGCCTGCACCCGGTGGCGGTGATCTTCGCGCTGCTCGCCTTCGGATTGGTGTTCGGATTCTTCGGCGTGCTGCTCGCGCTTCCGGCAAGCGCCGCGCTGCTGGTCGGCCTGCGCCATCTCCGCACGGCCTACCTGGCGGGCCCGCTGTACGGCGGCAAGTGATGCGGCAGCTGCCGCTCGACATCTCCGGCCGCGCGGAACCCGATTTCGGCAACTTCGTGGCCGGCTCCAACGCCGAGCCGCTTGCGCGCCTGCGCGATCTGGCCGCGGGACGCCTGCGCGAAGCGATCGTCTACCTGTGGGGCGAGCCGGGCTGCGGCCGCTCGCACTTGCTGCGGGCGGCGGCGCGCGCCAACCCCGCGCTGGTGGTGGCGGACGACGTCGAAATGCTGGATGCGGACGCCCAGCAGGCGCTGTTTTCCGCGATCAACGCCGCGCGCGAGGGACAGGCCGCGGTGCTCGCCGCCGGGAGTTCCCCGCCCGCCCTGCTCGCATTGCGCGATGACCTGCGCACGCGGCTCGCCTGGGGCCTGGTCTACCAGCTGAAGCGGCTGAGCGACGCCGAAAAAGCGCTGCACCTGCGCTCGGAAGCCGCGCGCCGCGGACTGCGGCTCGCCGACGAGGTGGTGCTCTACCTGCTGAACCGCCTGCCCCGCGACCTGGCCAGCCTGAATGAGGTGCTGGACCGCCTTGACCGCCACTCGCTCGCGAGGCAGCGGCCGGTGACCCTGGCCCTGGTGCGTGAGGTGCTGTCGGACCAAATCCCCGACAAAAAAACAACATCCTCCCTCGACAACGGCCCGAAGCAGTCTTAGATTAATGGCATGCTTTCCCGGGTCGCACTCATTGTCGGAGCGATGCTGGTTTCCGCCTCGGCGTTCGCGCAGTCGGGCATCTACCTGCCGCAGCGCGGCGAACCCGGACTCGACCCGGCATTTGCGCGCGGCTGGCTGTCCTCCGACTACGACCTGTCGGGCTTCTCGAGCCAGCGCCCGCAATGGTCGTATTCGTTCGGCGACCGCGGCAGCCTCGGCATGGCGTTGAGAAACGGCAGGGAACTGGATCAGGACAACCGCCAGTTGTCGATTTTCGGGCGCTACTGGCTGAGCCCGTCCTGGGCGTTCAGCGCCGAGACTCTCTCGCGCGAGCCCGGCGGCCTGCTGCGCCTGCAGGACATCCGCATCGGCGTCCAGCGCAGGTTCTGACGGCCGGCGCAGGTCCTAGAATGAGGCGCGTATGCGCCTCGTGCTTTTTGACCTGGACAACACGCTGCTCGCCGGCGACAGCGACTACGAGTGGGGCCAGTTCCTCATCGACCGCGGCATCCTCGACCGGCAGACCTACGAGGCCCAGAACCAGGCCTATTACGGGCAGTACGTCGCGGGCACGCTGGACATCCACGAATACCTGGGCTTCGCGCTGCGGCCGCTCGCCGAGCACGCGCCGCAGGAGCTCGAGCGCTGGCACGCCGATTTCATGCGGCTGCGCATCCTGCCGATGGTCGGGCCGGCGGCGCGCGAGCTGGTGCGCGGTCACCTCGCGCGCGGCGACCTGTGTGCGATCGTCACCGCCACCAACAGCTTCGTCACCGCGCCCATCGCGCGCGAGTTCGGCGTCCGCCACCTGATCGCCACCGAGCCCGAGTCGCGCGACGGCCGCTTCACCGGCCGCGTCGCGGGCACCCCCTGCTTCCGCGACGGCAAAGTCGTGCGCATCGGCGAGTGGCTCGCCGGCCTCGGGCGGCGCCTCGCCGATTTCGCCGAGAGCACCTTCTACAGCGACTCGCACAACGACCTGCCGCTGCTCGAAAAGGTCAGCCGCCCGGTCGCGGTGGACCCCGACGACAAGCTCGCGGCAGAGGCCGCACGGCGGGGATGGGCAGTGATCTCCCTGCGCCGGTAGAATTCCGGCCCTCGATGATCAAGAGGTTCATCCGGCGCGTCTTCGGGCTGCCTTCCGACGCCACGGTGCGCGTGCCGCGGCACAGGCACGGCATCAGGCGCGAGGCCCTCAGCCCCGCCGCCGCCAAGGTCTGCGCCGTGCTGCGCGAGGCCGGCTATTCGAGTTTCGTGGTGGGCGGCGCGGTGCGCGACCTGCTGCTCGGCATCGCGCCGAAGGATTTCGACGTCGCCACCGACGCGCGCCCCGAGCAGCTGAAGCCGCTGTTCCGCCGCGCGCTGATCATCGGCCGGCGCTTTCGCCTGGTGCACGTGATGATGGGCGGCGAAACCATCGAGGTCTCCACCTTCCGCGCGGCCATACCCGAGACCGCCGCAGTAAAGGAGCACGCCGGCGTGCTGGACGAGCACGGGCGCGTGCTGCGCGACAACGTGTTCGGCACGCAGGCCGAGGATGCGCGCCGGCGGGACTTCACCGTCAACGCGCTGTACTTCGACCCGGCCAGCGAGGAGCTGGTCGATTTTCACGGCGGCCTCGCCGACCTGAAGAAGCGCGTGCTGCGTGTCATCGGCGATCCGGCGGCGCGCTATAGAGAGGATCCCGTGCGCATGTTGCGCGCGGTCAGGCTGGCCGCAAAACTTGGATTGACGCTCGACCCGGCGACGCGCGCGCCGATCCGCAGCATGGCGCCGCTGATGGAGCGGGTGCCGCCGGCGCGCCTCTTCGACGAGATGCTGAAGCTGCTGCTCTCGGGGCACGCAAGCGCCTGCCTGCGGCAACTGCGCGACGTCGGCCTGCACAAGGGACTGCTGCCGCTGCTCGACGTGATCCTCGAGCAGCCGCTCGGCGAGCGCTTCGTCACCCTGGCGCTCGCACAAACCGACGAGCGCGTGCGCACCGACCGGCCGGTCTCGCCCGCCTTCCTGTTCGCGGCGCTGCTTTGGCACGAGGTGCTGGCCGCCTGGAAGCTGCGCCAGGCGCGCGGCGAGCGCCCGATTCCCGCGCTTGAGAGCGCAATGGATGAGGTGCTGGAGACGCAGGGCGGCAAGCTCGCGATCACGCGCAAGCTGACCGCCACCATGCGCGAGGTCTGGACCATGCAGCCGCGTTTCGAGATGCGCTCGGGCAGCCGCGCCTACCGCCTGCTCGAGGCGCCGCGCTTCCGCATGGCCTACGATTTCCTGGCGCTGCGCGCGGCGAGCGGCGAAGTGCCAGGCGAGCTCGAGGCCTGGTGGCGCACCTTCCAGGACGCCGACGCCGAGACGCGCTCGGCGATGCTCCTGCCCGACACCGGGCCGCGCAAACGCCGCCGGCGCCGGCGCAAGAAGCCGCCCGCGGCCCCTGCGCCGGAACCCGCGTGAGCCTGGCCTACGTCGGGATCGGCTCCAACCTCGAAAACCCGCGCGAGCAGGTGAAGCAGGCTTTCGACGAGCTTGGAAATATCCCCCGCACCCGGCTGACGAGGAAATCGTCGCTCTACCGGTCGGACCCGATGGGGCACGCGGACCAGCCGGAGTTCGTCAACGCGGTCGCTGAACTGGACAGCACGCTTTCCCCTCTGGAAATTCTCCAGCAGTTGAAACAGATTGAGAACCTGCATGGCCGTGAACGGAGCTTCCCGAACGCACCGCGCACGCTCGACCTGGATCTGCTTCTTTTTGAAAAAAGAATTTTTCGTCATTCGGATCTGACGCTTCCTCACCCCCGCATGCACGAGCGCGCGTTCGTCCTGAAGCCCCTGCTCGAGATCGCTCCCGACGCTTTCATCCCGGGGATCGGCCCGGCGAGAACCAGCCTGAAGAAAATTTCCCTTCAAAAAGCGGAAAGGATCGGTGGATAGGTTCCGCTACCTGGTGGTCGAGGGGCCGATCGGCGCCGGCAAGACGACCCTCGCGCGCCGCCTCGGCGCGCGCCTGGCGGGCGACCTGGTGCTCGAGCACCCGGAGGACAATCCGTTCATCGGCCGCTTCTACCAGGACATGGCGCGCTTCGCATTGCCGACGCAGCTGTTCTTCCTGTTCCAGCGATCGCGCATGCTCGAGCCGCTCGCCCAGCCCGACATGTTCGGCCGCGCCGCGGTCGGCGACTTCCTGCTCGACAAGGATCCGCTGTTCGCCCAGCTCACGCTGTCGGAGGACGAGCTGGCGCTGTACCGCAAGATCTACGACGTGCTGCGGCCGCGCGCGCCGACCCCGGATCTGGTCATCTACCTGCAGGCGTCGACCGCGACGCTGGTGGAACGGGTGCGGCGCCGGGCCGCCGGCTACGAAAGGGGAATCAGCGAGGCCTATCTGGCGCTGCTCGCCGAGAGCTACGCGCGCTTCTTCTACCACTACGATGCCGCGCCGGTGTTCATCGTGAACTCGGAAAACCTCAACTTCGTGGAGCGCGACGCGGACTTCGAGCTGCTGGTGTCGCGCGTACGCGCCATGAAGAGCCGGCGCGAATTCTTCAATCTCGGATGATGCAGATCCTGCGCGACACTGCCCCCCTGCGCGCCGCCGTCGCCGCGGCGGGGCCGGTGGCGTTGGTGCCGACCATGGGGAACCTCCACGCCGGGCATCTTTCGCTCGTGCGGCTCGCGCGCCGCCACGGCCGCGCCGTGGCGGTCAGCATCTTCGTCAACCGCCTGCAGTTCCAGCCGGGCGAGGACTTCGAGCGCTATCCGCGCACCTTCGAGCGCGATTGCCGCCTGCTCGAGGCCGAAGGGGTGGAGTTGCTCTTTGCGCCCGACGAATTGGTTATGTATTCGGAAAAACAAGACTTCAAAGTCCACCCCGGGCCCCTCGGCGACGCGCTCGAGGGCCGGTTCCGCCCCGGCTTCTTCGACGGGGTGTGCACGGTGGTGCTCAAGCTGCTGAACTGCGTGCGGCCCGCCGTGGCGCTCTTCGGCAAGAAGGACTACCAGCAGCTGATGATCGTGCGCGGCATGGTGCGGCAGTTCAATTTGCCGCTGCAAATCGTCGCCGGAGACATTGCCCGCGAGCCCGACGGCCTCGCCATGAGCTCGCGCAACGCCTACCTGTCCCCCGCCGAGCGGGCGGAGGCGCCCCGCCTGCACCGGGTGCTGCAGAAGGTGACGCAAGGGCTCGATTGCGATGCTGCCATGCGGGAACTGGCGGCGGCGGGATGGAAACCGGATTACGTCGAAGTCAGGCGACGCGCCGACCTTGGTGTTCCGCAGTTAATAGATAAGTCCCTTGTCGTGCTGGCGGCCGCGCGCATCGGCGCGACAAGACTAATAGATAACCTGGAGTTCTAGCCCGCGCCGTTCAGCCGGGATAGGGCTCGAAGGTCATGGACTGGACCGGGCAGCCCATCGCCTTGGCCATCTTGTCCATGGCCTCGTCGGTGAGCTCCACCGGCTGGAACTCGGCGTCCTTGCCCTTCGATGCGATGAACGCCTTCGCCGTCGCCTGGTCGTTCCAGGTCACCACCGGGTCGGGGCTGACTCCGGCCACCTGGCAGCAGATCGGAAATCCATCGGTCTTGTAGATGATGGCGTACATGCCGCGCTCTCTGACCTAATTTACCTGATGTGGCGGCCTGCCAACAAGGGACTCGGTCGCCGGGGGGGCTGGATTTGCGCCCCTCCCGCCCCGGAGCGTTAAATAGGCGCGGGAGAGGCCCCGGCGCGGCAACCCCGTGTCGGGACCAAGGTGATCTAGCCCCCGCCCAGGGGGCGCTTTCTTGGGAGACCGATATGAGCAACATGCACGACGCTTTGGGCCTTTGCGCGCCTTACGGCAGGGCCCTATCGCAGTACGAGACCGAGTTCGAGCCGGCGGCCGGCACGATCTGGGGCCACTTCAATCCGCGAGGCACCGCCTGCTTCAGCCTCGGCCTGCTCAAGGACATCCGCGCACACGACAACGCGCTCGCGGCGAACGGCGGCAAGGTTGAGATCGCAGGCGAGCTCCAGGCGGCGAATTACTACGTCTGCGGCTCTCGCGTGCCGCGCGTATTCAACCTTGGCGGCGACCTGGCGCTGTTCGTGCTGCTGATCAAGGCGCGCGACCGCGACGCGCTGGCGCACTACGCGAGGCTGTGCATCGACAACATGCACGCGCGCATCATGAACTACGGAGTGCCGACCCTGGTGACGATCTCGCTGGTGCAAGGCGACGCGCTCGGCGGTGGCTTCGAATGCGCCATGTCCTCCGACGTGATCGTCGCCGAGGAGAGCGCGCAGATGGGCCTGCCGGAGGTGCTGTTCAATCTGTTCCCCGGGATGGGCGCCTATAGCCTGCTCGCGCGCCGCATCGGCATGCGCGCCGCGGAGGAGCTGATCCTTTCCGGGCGCGTGCTGAGCGCCGCGCATCTGCATGGCATGGGCATCGTCGACGTGCTGGCGAAGGACGGCCAGGGCGAGTCCGCGGTGCGCGAGTGGATCGCGAAGAACTGGAGGCGCCGCAACGGCACGCAGGCGGTGATGCGCGCGCGCCAGCTGGTGCATCCGATCACCCGCGCGGAGCTCGACGCGATCGCCGAGGTCTGGGTCGACGCGGCGCTGCGGCTGGAGGACAAGGACCTCCGGATGATGGGCCGCATCGTGCGCTCGCAGATGCGCCGCCTGGAGCACGGCGACGTGCAGGACGTGACGGCCGAGGCGCGCGCCGAAGAAGCGCTCGCCGTGGCCGGCTAGGTCACGTCAGTGCGGGATAGCTGGGGTATTTCAGTGTGGGATAAGCGGTCCGCCTTCGCGAAACAGGCCTCCGAACTGATGAAAGTTCACCTGGGTCGCGTTGACGATGGCGCTTTGCGCCGCGGGATCCTCGATCGTCTTGACGAGGCGATTGAGCTTGGCCATGTGGTCGACGTCGAGCGTCGCGTGCGAGGTGAGGAACTTGAAGCCTCCTGCCGCGACTT